>Ga0209096_1000503_pt1 | contig 52537 bp, 50 predicted proteins | sample AD_UKC034_MetaG_FD_184407 | JGI IMG/M metagenome (GOLD analysis project Ga0209096, IMG submission 184407) | Active sludge microbial communities of municipal wastewater-treating anaerobic digesters from USA - AD_UKC034_MetaG (SPAdes) (version 2) | ecosystem: Engineered > Bioreactor > Anaerobic >...
GGCCCCCTTTTCTGTTCACAAAGCCGACAATCGCAGTTATGTCCGAACAGAAAAGGCGGATATTATCGAGCGCTTCCAGATTCCCAGAGATAAAATCTGATTTAAGCAGGAGGTCTTCCGGCGGATACCCTGTCACGGACAATTCCGGAAATACCGCGGCAGTGCAGCCGGCTTTTTTGGCCGATCTTATGAATTCCAGTATCTTCCGGGTATTTCCCTTAAGGTCGCCGACCACCGGGTTTATCTGGCAGAGGGCTATCCTTGTCGTGCGGCGGGGGTCATTTTTCACTTGTTTGTCCTGATATAATGATATACAACCGTTCGGGTAAAATCAACGCCCGCGGCGGCGGGAGGATAATCAGATGAAGATAAAAAGAATAGGGGTGCTGACTTCCGGAGGGGATGCTCCGGGAATGAACGCCGCGATCAGGGCGGTAGTGAGAGCGGCAAAATATTACGGCATAGAAGCGATAGGCATAAAAAGAGGATATGCGGGCCTTATCGAAGGCAACATGAACATCCTTGACGTGAGAAGCGTCAGCGGCATAATCAACAGGGGCGGCACCATCCTGCATACTGTCCGCTGCCCGCAGTTCAGGCAGAAACTGTTCAGAAAAAAGGCTTACGAGCATATCAAAGAGCACAATATTGATGCCTTGGTAATAATCGGCGGCGACGGCTCGCTGCACGGTTCTTTGTCCATCTATCGGGAAAGCGGCGTTCCGTGTATCGTTATCCCCGCGACAATAGACAACGATCTCCCAAGGACCGACTATACGATAGGTTTTGATACTGCGGTGAACACGGCAGTGGAAGCGATCGACAAGATACGGGATACCGCAACTTCCCACGAAAGGGTCTTTATCGCGGAAGTGATGGGCAGAGAGCACGGTTTTCTGGCGCTCGAGGTTGGTATCGTTTCCGGAGCGGAAGTGATTCTGATACCCGAAATGAAATTAAATCTAACGAAGGTCATCGACAGGCTTCAGCAGGGGATAGCCAGGGGGAAGGTCAGCAGTATAATAGTGATGGCGGAAGGCGCCGGAAATTCTGCCGAGATTGCGGCAGGTATTGCTAAAAAGACAAAAAAAGAGGTCCGGGTTGCCATCCTGGGCCATATTCAAAGAGGCGGAACGCCGTCAGCTTTCAGCAGGGGGCTTGCAGAAAGGTTCGGGCTTGAGGCGGTGCGCCTTTTGAAAAAAGGCAGGTTCAACCGGATGGTGGGTATCGAGAAGGGAGCTATTACATCGGCAGCGATCGCCGATGTGGTTAAGGATGAAAAGCTTATAAATGCCGAGGACCACAGGCTTGCGCAGATAATGTCAATATAGGGACAATGAAATGCTTTCTGACAAGATAGAGCTGGACGGGAAAAGAGCCGACGGTTTCGTATTTGAGTTTGGTCCTGTCAATATGGTCTTTGCCAAGACCTCTTCAGGGATGATAGGCTGCGGGGTATTCAATGTGATGGCTTTTGATAAATTTTTATTCCCGGCCGCTTTAATTAAATCCGCCTCAGGACCGATAACGGATATTTCGGGGCTTTTGGAAGGCACTGTAAAAGAGGCGAACGAGTCCGCCAGCAAAAAAGGCGTGATAGTGGGTATGGGGGCAAGGGCTGCTCTCTCAATGATGTAGAAGGGTGTGCTTATATGGGAAAAAAGGTCCTGGTGATCCTGGGGCATCCGGACAAAGAAAGCTTCTGTGCCGCGCTGGCACGCGCATATGCCGAAGGTGCAAGGATGTCCGGTGCGGAAGTGACCTCTGTAAACATATCAGATCTGAGATTTGATCCTGTGTTGCACAAAGGATACAAGGTCATCCAGGAGCTCGAGCCGGATCTGGTCATGATGCAAGAAAAGATCAAGGCATCGGACCACATTGTTTTTGTATATCCAACCTGGTGGGGAGCAATGCCGGCGCTCTTGAAAGGGCTCATGGAAAGAATAATGCTCCCGGGGTTTGCGTACAGGTTCCATGACAACGGTATGGGGTGGGACAAATACTTAAAGGGCAAGTCCGCAAGGCTGATCGTTACAATGAACTCCCCTGTCCTTGTTTACAAGCTATTTTTCGGTTCTGTCGGCGATAAGCTCCTAAAAAGCGCCATCTTAGCGTTTTGCGGCGTTTCCCCCGTGAAGATCACGCACATAGATTCTGTAGAAAAATTATCAAAAGAAAAGTTGGCCGAATGGATCTCAAAGATCGGGAATCTTGGACGCACATTGAAATAACCGAACAGCCTCAGTAGAAGATATAAGCCAGCCTGTCGAACATTCCGGTCATCAGAAGAATTCCCGCCGCAATGAGCACCGTTCCGGAAAACAAATTAATTGCGGGGATCCACCGGTTCAAGTGCTTTATCCTTGCCAGAAAATAATTTGCCGACAAGGATATTATGAAAAATGGCACGCCAAGCCCTAGAGAGTAAAGCCCGAGCAACAAAGCGCCGCGGCTAGCGCTGCCCGCAGTGCCAGCCATGACAAGAATAGCTCCCAGTATCGGCCCCACGCAGGGAGTCCAGCCGGCCGCAAAGATCATTCCTGCAAGCAGCGACCTTAAATATCCCGGGGCAAGGCCTTTTCCCTCGAACTTGAAATACGAGTTGAGCACGCCTATCCTCAGCCATCCTGCTATATGAAGACCGAACACGACGATCAGCAGGCCGCCTCCTATTCTGATGATCTCGCGGTACTCGGTCAGGAGCCCGCCTACAAAGCCCGCAGCGATCCCCATGGATACGAATACCGAGGAAAAACCCGCAATGAATAAAAGCGAGAACAAGGCCGTCGATCTTTCGATCCTTCCGGTGTTAATTTCACCGGCAGCACCGCTGAAAACCGAACCGGTTATATATGAAAGATATGAGGGGACCAAAGGCAGTACGCAAGGCGATAAAAAGGAAAGTATCCCTGCCAGGAAGGCGCCCGGCGCGGAAATGTCAAGAGCCGTCATTTCGCCAGCTTGTTGAATTCGGCTATCATGTGCGGACTGGCCCAGTCCCTTTCGCCTATCACCCTGGTTGCTATGTTGCCTTCCTTGTCTATGATGAAAGTCGCAGGGATGCTTGTGACGGAATATTGTTTCGCGGCAGAACCGCTTTCGTCATGCAAAACCTTGAATGTGTACCCGTTGCCTGAGATAAAATTCCTGACCTTGTCCGCTCCGCCCCTGTCAACCGAGACCGCAAGCATCACAAAATCCTTTCCGTCCATTGCTTCATGGAGTTTTTGCATCGAGGGCATCTCGTTCCTGCAAGGCGGGCACCACGTCGCAAAGAAATTAAGAAAAACGACCTTGCCTTTGTAGTCCGAGATCCTGGTGCTCATGCCGCGGAGATCGTTCAGCCGGAAGTCCGAGTATTGAGGCTTTTCCGCGCGGATATTTTGAGTGCCGACCGTTCTTTCCGACATTGCATGCGCGGCGCATGAAAAGAACAGGGCTAGCGCAAGGATCGATCCGGTGGTTCTCTTAAATACCATATCAGTATTTTACCAAAAAAAACGCCCCGTTACTTCCGGAACCCACTTGCGTGGACGACAGTCACGCCCGTGTTGTCGTCGTCCTGAAAGTAAGAGGCATTTTATCCGCTAACGCGGGATCACGTAACGGCAATTCCTTTATCCTGTTATCCCTCAGAACCCCAGAAGAAGCCCAAGCTCTAGGATAACCCCGATGTTTCAGGCAAAGCCTTACTTGTCGTGGTTCAGCGTGTTCGTCCCCAGGAATACTGTAGGAGTTTTTGGATCGCGAATCTTGCCGTTCGGCTCCGCGGATTTCCACCGCATCAACGCCTTGTATACACAATTTATCAAACACACAGCTTGGCTGTCAAGCGCCGTTTACATTAAATCGGGGATGTGCTAAAGTTTACTAGGTACGGACTGCCCGCTATTTAAGTCTGGAACTATATCCGGATCAAGACCACATTCAAGGAGGAAGTTCATGAAAAAGTCTGCGTTGATCATTGCGTCCATATTCAGCGTTTCCTTGTTAGTTTTTGGGTGCGCGGGCCCGTCGGAAAAAGGAGGCGAAGCCGGGACAAAGACGGCGGCTTCAGGAAAAAAAGTGATACAGATGTGGGTCATGCCCAACAGCATGGAGCCCATAAAGGATATAGAGGAGGTTCTTGCGCCTTTCAAAAAGGCGAATCCGGACATTGACGTTGTGGTCACCTCGGTAGATTGGGGTTCTGCCTGGACCAAGATAACCACGGCGGCCACATCCGGGGACACTCCGGATATCGTTCAGCTCGGAAGCACCTGGGTTGGAGCTATCTCAGCAATGGGTGCTTTGGCAGATCTCAAGGACAAGGTCGCCGAGATCGGCGGAGGGGCGGCATTCATCGAGCCGGCCTGGGTATCAAGCGGTCTCGAGGGATCAGGAACGGTGACCGCCATTCCCTGGTTCGTTGATTCCAGGGCGATGTACTACAGGTCGGATGTTTTCAGACAGCTCAGGCTGACCTCGGACAGCTTAAAGACATGGGGTTCTTTCGAGAATTCGCTCAAAACCATAAAAGAGGCAGAGCTTGAGATCGAGGGGGTCAGGGTCTATCCGATGGGGATCCCCGGCAAGAACGATTGGAACGTGATACATAATGTTGCCCCGTGGATCTGGGCAGCAGGCGGAGACTTTCTTTCGAAGGACAGGAAGTCCGCGGCCATAAACAGCGACGCCGCCGTAGAGGGGATGCTTTATTATGTAAGCCTTGTGAAAAAAGGGTATATCCCGCTTGATGCGCTCGAACTAAATACCGCGCAGGTCAGCAGCAACTTCAACAACGGTTCTTATGCCATGTATTTCGACGGCCCGTACGAGATCAAGACCCTGACGCTGCCTCCCGAGCAGGGCGGATCTTACGGATCTATAGCGTCAAGGAATTTTTCCGTGACCTCATATCCCGCAGGCCCTAAAGGCAGGTACACCTTTGTAGGCGGAAGCAACCTGGCGATCTTTAAGAACAGCAAAAATCCAGACGCGGCATGGCAGGTCTTAAAGCATCTTGTCTCGCAAAGGGCGCAGGTGGAATATGCAAAATCCACGGGTTTCCTTCCCGCGATAAAGACGGCTTTCGATGATCCGTATTTTTCTTCCGACCAATTCAGGAGCCAGTTCAAGGAAACGATAAAATACGGCAGGACCTACCCGTGCATACCGGCATGGGGTCTGATAGAGCCCATCTTGACGCGAAGGCTTGGCATAATCTGGGACCATGTACTTGCTGCAGAGGATGAAGAGCTGAGGTCCGTAGTAAAGACAGGCCTGGACGCCGCGGCAAAAGAGATCAATTCCGTTCTAAAACAGGCAAAGAGATAACAGGGCCTTATGTGCGGTATATTCGGCTATATAGGGGGAAAAGATTCCGTCCCTATACTCATAGAAGGATTGAGAAAGCTTGAGTACAGGGGATACGATTCATCCGGCATAGCCGTAATATCGAATAAGAAGATCCATCTGGAAAAATCCGTAGGCAAGATCGCGGACCTGGAAAAAGCTATAGCCGAAGGCAAGCGCCGTGCTCATGTAGGGATCGGACATACCCGGTGGGCCACTCACGGTCAGCCTTCCAAGGAAAACGCCCATCCTCACCTAGACTGTACAGAAAGTTTGGCACTGGTTCACAACGGGATAATAGAGAACTACGAAGAGCTTAAACGCACTCTATGTGCGAGAGGACATGTTTTTAAGTCCCAGACAGATACAGAGGTGATCGTCCACCTTATAGAAGAGAACTTGTCCCGCGGTCCGGAAAAAGCGGTTAAGGCCGCACTAAAGAAACTTAAAGGTTCTTACGCGATAGCCGTCATTTTTAAAAAACATCCGGATAAGATCATCGTTGCCAGAAAAGGAAGTCCTCTCATAATAGGGCTGGGAGAGAATGAGAACTTTATTTCAAGCGATATTCCCGCGATGGTGAAATATTCGTCCAGGATAATCACCCTTGAGGACGGAGATATTGCCTCCGTCACAAAGGACGGCGCCAAGATATTCTCCCTGACAAAGGCTTATGTCCAGCGGAAAGAGACTCTGATCTCATGGGACCCTGTTTCGGCGGAAAAGTCGGGTTACGCTCATTTTATGCTGAAGGAGATCCACGAGCAGCCCAAAGCCATAATAGACACCATTTGCGAGATAGTTGATCCTTCCAAAAAGAACATACACTTTAAGAACCTGAACTTAAGGGGAAAAGACCTTGCATCCATAAAAAGAGTCGTCTTGACCGCTTGCGGCACTTCCTGGCATGCGGCGCTGATCGGGGAGTATTACATAGAGCATTACGCCAAGATACCTTCGGAGGTCGAGTATGCCGCGGAGTTCAGGTACAGGATGCCGATCATAGATAAAAACACGCTTGTCATCGCGATCAGCCAGTCCGGGGAGACAGCCGATACATTGGGAGCGATACAAGAGGCCAAAAAACACGGGGCGAAAGTCGTATCCATATGCAACGCTTTTTCTTCATCAATAGCCAGAGAATCGGACGGCGTGATATACACTTCTGCCGGACCGGAGATAGGCGTTGCATCCACAAAAGCCTTTACAACGCAGGTGGTCGTGCTTTTCCTGCTGGCGCTGTATATTGGCCGCAAAAAGGGTCGCCTGTCCAAGGCCAATTTTCAAAGCAGGCTGCACAGCCTTTTTGAGATCCCGAACAAGGTCGAACAGGTCCTGGCCTCAGAGGACAAGATAGAAAAGATCGCGGAAAAGTACTGCAATGCCACCAATGCGCTGTATCTTGGCAGGGGAGAGGGCTTTCCTGTAGCCCTTGAGGGAGCACTAAAGCTCAAGGAGATATCCTATATACATGCCGAAGGATATCCTGCGGCCGAGATGAAGCACGGGCCCATAGCTCTCATAGACGCAAATATGCCGGTGGTCGTGCTGGCGCTTTCCGGCAGAAGATACGAAAAGATACTGGGAAATATCGAAGAGGTCAATGCACGCGGAGGCAGGGTCATCGCTCTTGCCACAGAGGGGGACAGGTCTATAGCAAAGAAAGCCAAAGAAGTCATCTATCTTCCAAAGACAAGAGAAACGCTGTCAGCGATACTTGCAGTCATCCCGCTACAACTGCTTGCCTACTATATCGCCGTGAAACGCGGATGCCATGTGGACCAGCCGCGCAACCTCGCAAAGAGCGTGACGGTTGAGTAGGATGACGAATGACGGATGAAGGATGAAGAGAATACACGATAATTTCCTTTCCCTCGACATCCTTCATCCCTCCAAACTTGCCTGAACACCCAATGACTATATGATAAAATCGAGATAGAGCACAATAATTCTAGAAAGGTGTTTTTCTGGCATGAAGTACGGCAATTTTTCACAGGACGGCAAAGAGTTCATAATAACGGACCCAAATACTCCCAGGCCCTGGGGAAATTTTCTTACTAATGAGAAGTATTGCGCGGTCATCTCCCAGACAGCGGGCGGATACAGTTTTTATAAAGATTCCAAGACAGAGAGGATGTTGTACTGGACCGGACAGAATCTGCATCAGGGGCGTCCGGGAAGATATGTCTTTATACAGGATGCGGAGACCAAGAAAGCTTTCAGCGCGTCATGGGAGCCCATCCGCGCAAAGTACGACGATTACGAATGCAGGGTGGGTTTCGGTTATCAGATGATCAGAACAAAGGCCAACGGAATAGAGGCCCAGACCACTTATTTCGTTCCTACCGATGAGCCGTGCGAGATATGGAAGGTCAAGATAAAGAACATCACAAAAAAAACCAAGAAGCTGAATGTTTTCGGATATCTAGAATGGTTCATCGGAAGCGCTGACTACATAACTTTCTACAATATATCTATCCTATGGAACAGGGTATCGTTTGACAAGGGCTCTTCGTCCATATTTGCGAGAAAGACCGCATTTTACGAAGAGTTCAACATTAAGAACAATCCTTACGTTCTTTTCTTTTCTTCAAGCGAAAAGATCGCAGGATGGGACTGCCACAAGGAAAACTTTCTCGGAAGGGGCAATACTTGCCAGCATCCGGAAGGAGTATACAAAGGCAAATGCACCCAGAGCATCTGCGACGGGGAAGAGCCAATTGCCGTACTCCAGAACAAGATCACGTTAAAGCCGGGCGAAACCAAAGAGCTGCAGTTCATACTGGGGCAGACTGCCGGACAAAAAGATGCCGAGCGTATCATAAAAAAGTTCAAGGACAAAAACGCGGCGTCCAAGGCCCTTGAATATGCCATTGCGCACTGGGCGGAAGCTCTTGCTCCGATTAAGGTGGAGACCCCGGACAAGGATTTTGACGTTCTGGTGAACAACTGGGTAAAATACCAGCTCTATATGTGCAATATGTGGAGCCGGTCGCCCTCTTTTTATCACGAAGGACAGGGCGGAAGGGGGCTGCGCGATTCCTGCCAGGACAGCGAATCGATCCTGTCCGTCAATCCGGATCTGGCAAAAGCCAAGATGCTCAAGGTTGCCTCTCTAACAAGGCGTGACGGAACGATGGCTCCCGGATGGTCTGATACTTATGGTCCATATTCCAACAGGCCATTCAAGGACCACCCGACCTGGCTTACTCCGTCCGTGGCCGCATATGTGAGGGAGACAGGCGACAAGGATATTCTTTTTGAAGAGGTGCCATGGCTGAAAGACAGGTGGATGGACGGCGGCACAAAAACGGATATTAACTGGCACGGCGGCTCGGTCGAGGACGGCAAGGGCACGCTGTTCGACCATCTTTTGGCGCAGCTTAGTTTCACTTACAACGACGTAAGCGTGCACGGGCTTCCCAGGGTAGGGGAGGCCGACTGGAATGATGCTCTGGATATGGCGGGAAGAAAACAGATAGGCGAGAGCGTTTGGCTCGCGATCGCGCTTGTCAGGGCGCTCAAGAACCTGGCGGAACTTGCGGGAATAATCGGGAAAAGCGATATAAGAGAAGATCTCCTTCAAAAGGCGTCATCGATGACAGGCAAGATAAACGAGAGCGGATGGGACGGAAGATGGTACCTCGCGGGATATAATGACGAGCTGGTCCCGTTCGGGTCCTATAAGAACAAAGAGGGAAAGATATTCCTCAATTCGCAGTCTTGGGCGGTGCTGGCGGACCTTGTACCGGAGGACAGGATGAAAGTGATGCTCGAGTCAGTGGAAAAACATCTCACCGGCCCTCACGGCATGGCGCTGCTGGCCCCGGCATATACTGTTTTTGATCCGGGCTTGGGGCGCATAGCGATGTTCTCTCAGGGCACAAAGGAGAACGCGGCGGTTTTCTGCCATGCGCAGACATTCATGATAGCCGCTTACGCCAAGCTCGGGATGGGGGACACTGCCTACCGTGAAATGTGCAAGATAATGCCCAACAAACAAAAGGACGCGGAGCTTTACAAGGCAGAGCCGTATACATACGCGGAATATCTGATCGGCCCGGACCACCCGTACGCGTACGGGGAAGGATCGTATACCTGGCTGACCGGAACGGCCGGCTGGACCTTTATGGTAGCGACAGAATGGGTTATGGGAGCCAGAAGAGAGTTTGACGGGCTGAGGGTTGATCCGTGCATCCCTTCAAAATGGAAAAAGTGCAGGATCACCAGGCCTTTCAGGGGCGCGGTATACGAAATTGAAATAGAAAACCCAAAAGGGGTCGAGCACGGAGTCGAGTCGGTCGAAGTGGACGGCCGGAAAATAAAAGGGAATTTGATCGCGCCACACAGCGACGGCAGGATACACAAGGTCAGAGTGTTGATGGGGTGAGGGGAACGGATGACGGATGAAGTATGAAGTATGACGAGGGAAGGAGATTTGTTGTGGCTTCTCTTCATTCATCATCCTTCATTCGTCATTCTCCTTTGACAGCGGTGCTATAATTTACCTAAGTAAAATGCTGTCAACACACAGAAAAGCGCCCGTTTTTATCGCTGCGGCAGCCCTGTTTGTCTTCGCACTTGCTCTAAATTCAGGTTGCGGAAGAAGCGGCGGCTCTTTAGATGTTTATTCTGTTGTCGAATCCCCTTCGTTCAGTCCTTCGGCAGGGACTTATACTTCGGCCCAAACTGTCACAATAAGCTCGCGGACCCCTGCCGCAACGATATATTACACTACGGACGACTCGGAACCGAAAGAGACCTCTACAAAATATACCGGCCCGGTCTCTCTTGCTGTCACCGCCAAGATCAAGGCAAAAGCGTATCTTGCTCCCAAAGTCCCGAGCGCGGTGACAAGCGCGATATACAACATAACAGGAACAGTGGCCGCTCCCACTTTCAGCCCGGAAGCCGGCACCTATGCCGCAGCGCAGAGTGTTTCGATGTCATGCCTTACAGGCGGAGCGACGATAACATATACCGTTGACGGATCTACCCCAACAGCAGCTTCTACCCCTTATGATGCTCCCCTGGCCGTTGATGCCACCACCACCATAAAAGCCAGGGCTTTTCTCGATGGCTATGCAGGAAGCGCGGTCACTTCCGGAACATACTACATAGGCCAGGAATCGGTCCCGGCACTGACCGGAGGAGGGACTTTTGAAGGCTATACGGAAATAGATGTTGCCATAACAGGATCTGCCGGATCTACTATATACTACACTACCGACGGCTCCGACCCGACCGTATCTTCGTCTTCATCGCCGACCCCGGCAAACGTTACATTGGAACTTGATACAACCAGCCCCGTCAAAACTCAAACAGTAAAAGCCTTTGCGCTGTCAACCGGCAAGGCCGCAAGCCCGATAACTTCGGAAACATATACGCTTTCGCTTACAACGGAAGCCGCGGTTGTTGAAAGCGCCGGAGATGTCGGGATGTATTCTTCCATTGCCGTGGACCCGGATGGGATACGACACATCAGTTATTTTGATTGGACAAACACAGCAATTAAACATACATACCGCAATGGGATCGCTTGGTCGTCTCCGCATTCGATTGCGAGCGGCATTGGAGCAGGGGGAGGATACACTTCTATTGCTAAGCTATCGGATACTGTTCACATTGCTTATTATGACTATACTGCGGAGAATTTGAAGCATGCCTATTCTTCGGCCAGCCCGTGGAATTCTTGGAATATCGATCCGGTTGATTCCGGAATTACTAGAGCATTCCCGAGTATTGCCCTAAACCCTTCAGGGGTTCCTCATATTTCTTACTATGATTCAAGCGCTCCTGGAAAAGTAAGGCATGCGTATTGCAAGCCGTTTCCCGGAACTTGGACAATTGAGGATATATCCGAAAACGAGGTCGACAACGACAACAAAGGGAGAAGCGCAATTTCTGTAGATAATTCCGGGTATATTTATGTGCTTTTCCACGATGATGACAAGATTAAGTCAAAGACGACCGCTCCCCTCGGGAACTTTGTGACACAAGAAGTAGATGATTTTAGCCCGAACAAGTTCTTCCTGGATATTGCATTGGGTTCCGGAACCGGATCTTTAATAAAAGTTTACTCTATATTTTGCACGCCGTCTTTGCAGTACTCCACATCAAATAATTCCGGCACTTCCTGGACAAGCCCAAGCAGTATTTCTTCTTCCGCCCAGCTGGAGCACGTTTCTCTTGCTGTTGACAGCAGAGGCGCGCAAGAAATACTACATGTAAGCGCCTATGATGCATCTTCGGATACCCTCAAGTATTTTAGAGGCGAGTCAGGCGAGTGGGAAGAGTACTGTGTTGATAACTCGTTGAGGGTAGGGACATATTCTTCCATCGCAGTGGACGACGACGGCTACTTCCATATAAGCTATTATGATGAGATTAACAAGAATCTGAAATATGCGACAAATAAACCTTAAATACAGTATTGCCCTGTTTGTGGGGATTTTTTGTCTTTCTTCCATGGGGCTCTGCGCGGAACTGAATGAACCCTTATTCAGCCTCGGAGCAAGCACAGGGGTCTTTCAGATCAATTATCGGCACGCATCTGCAACTGACAGCGTTTCGGGGACTACGACCGCATCCGAGCCGACGTTAGGCGTCGTTCTGCTGTTCACGGCCCCTCTGCCGGTATTTCCAGAAGAAGCGCCTTTCGGGCTTGCCGCTCAGGCAGGTTATAACTACAACCTTCCTGCTAATGACCTCGCGGTATCGTATTCTTTTGCAAATTTATTGTTTAAAAGGGACATAAGCATCGATATGAACGGATATCTGGGCGCGGGAGCCCTTTATTCGATATGGAACCAGGGAATAGAGGGGGGCATCGGCTGGCAGATAGTGGCAGGCGCCAAAAATACAGAAGGCCTATATACGGGGATTAGATATATATCCGTTCCGGGGTCCCGCCTCACAGGATCATACCAGAGCACATTTCTTCTGTCGCAGATAATATTCGACCTTCAATACAATTTTTGAAACTGGTATAATTAATACTGGAGATTAAAACATCAACCCGGAGGGGTCTTTTTATCACATGTTCCCATTTGGAGTAACTTTTTACCCGGATCAATGGCCCAAAGAATATTGGGACACGGCTTTTTCGCAGATAGCGGCAAGCGGTTTCAACATCGTCCGCTTCGGCGAGATGGCATGGAACTGGATAGAGCCGCGCGAAGGGGAATTCAGGTTCGAAGAGCTTGACGAAGCCCTAGAACTTGCGGACAGGCACGGGCTGAAAGTTCTTCTGGGGATCCCCACTTCGATGGCGCCTACATGGCTTATAAGAAAATATCCTGAAGTCAGGCCCGTATCAAATGAGGGAACTCTCTATCCGGAATACGGCCCCAGGCCTAATGTATGCAGGGACAACAGGCAGTACCGCAAGTTTGCGGAGCGCCTGATCAATAATTTGGTAGAAAGATACAAAGACCACCCCGCGGTGCTTTTATGGCAGATCGATAACGAGCCGGTTTATCCTCCGCTTGATTCAACCACCAACATGGATTTTTGCCACTGCCCTGAGACAAAGCGCGATTTTATCGAATGGGCCAGAAAAAAATATGGTTCTTTGGAAGAGATCAACAGGGCTTGGGGCGCAAAATTCTGGACGAACGAATTCGGGGAATTTGACGATATCACCACTCCAAAGGCAGGCGTGTGGGACGCGGGCAATCCGCATATTTTTCTCGACTGGTTCAGGTTTAAGACCGACTCTCTGCATGATTTTCTCATGTGGGAAAAAGACATAGTAAGAAAACTGGACAAAAGCAAAAAGATCGGCACGAACGGGTTCCTGGGGATCTGCCCGAGAGTTCCCGAGCACGACCTTATGGCCGAGGGGCTTGACTGGTACGGATGGGATATCTATCCGATGGGCGGAAGGAACACATCTCAGCAGATAGCCGAAATGGCAGACTGGTGGAGAAGCGTTGCCGATAACCGCGGGGCGCAGTTCCATGTAACAGAACTGCAGGGCGGGCCTAACGTGCGATGGGGGTATCCCGGATATATCGAAGGCCCCGAGATAAGGATATGGACGCATCAGATAGTGGCCCACGGTGCAAAAACGGTGCTTTATCACCAGTGGAGGACGGCAAAATTTGGCGGAGAAACTGGCGGCTTCGGCATATTGAAAGCCGACGGGTCAAGGACAAAGAGGCTTGAAGCGATAGAACAGGCAGGATCGGAGATAAGGAAATTGATGCCCGAGCTCGAGTACCGCCAGCTTATACCCAAAGCGGCCGTCGCATATATGAGGTCGTCCGATGTGCAGACATATCAGGAGCAGGGACCGCCAAGGACCATTGCAGGACAGTGGGAGCAGGTGCGTGCCGAGCTGGGGCACACGCACGGGCTGGATTCCTGCCAGGGCGCTTACCAGGTTCTCTGGAACTATTACAATCCGTCAGGGTTCATTTTTGAGAGCAATCTTGAGAATGACAGGCTGCCTTATGAGATAATCCTTCTTCCCAATCCTTATGTCCTGGAAAAAAAGCATTTTGACAGCATTTTGCGTTTTGTGGAGCGGGGCGGCGTGCTGGTCACGGAGTCGCGGTTCGGGACCAAGGACAAGAACGCCCATCTTCACGAAAGGCCTCTCATGCACGAACTTCTCGGCGTGACCAGCGAACATATCGAGACTATCGATGACAGAGTGTATATTCCAAAGCTTAGGAGCTGGGCATATGGCTTCAGGGACTTGATAACTGCCGATGCCGCCCCTTTAATGTCTTTCAAGGACGGATTCCCGGCTTTCCTGGAAAGAAAGATAGGAAAGGGCAGGGTGCTTTACGCGACCTTCAGTCTTTTTATGAGCATCGGCAAAAGCGGCAACGAGCGCCTGGCCGAATATGTCAGGAACTATCTTCCGGAGCCGGAGTTTTTCCTGAAAGACAAAGACCATATAGAGATGGTGCTTTGGGAAAAAGGGGCATCGCCTCTTTTGTATGTCATCAATCATTCTCCGTCGAAGGATAAATTTGAGATAGACGCTCCGGGCAGGTACAATCGCGCGAAAGATCTGCTCTCGGGGGAGTGTTTTGACATAGTAAAAGGCAAGCTTCCTCTTGTTCTTGAGGGGCGATGCGTAATGGCCCTGATTCTGTCATAATTATATTTGCAGCACCGGACAAACGATTAAGAAAAGGAGAATGCAGGTGAAGTACGGATATTTTGATAAGGAAAAGAAAGAATACGTGATAACAAGGCCCGATACTCCGCTGCCGTGGATAAACTACCTCGGCTCCGAGGAATATTGCGGTTTGATATCTAACACAGCCGGAGGGTACAGTTTTTATAAAGACCCCAAGGAAAGAAGGCTTCTGAGATACCGTTATAACAATATCCCGTACGACAGGGGCGGAAGATATCTGTATATCAGGGATAATAAAACATCCGCTTATTGGTCAGCTACATGGCAGCCGGTGATAAAGCCGACGGCAAAGTGGTCTGAAAGTGATGCGTCCCTGTTCTCAGTCCCGGAGGGCAAGAAAGATGATTATGTTTACGAATGCAGGCACGGCCTGGGCTACACAAAAATTATGGCAGCATATAACGGCATACAGACCACGACCACGTATTTTGTCCCGCTGGGGGAAAACTGCGAAGTGTGGATGATGGAGATCAAGAACAACAGCCTTCAGGAAAGGGACCTGAGCATTTTTTCCTTTGTGGAGTTCTGCCTGTGGGACGCTTTGAACGATATGACGGACTACCAGTATAACCTCAACATCGGCGAAACAGAAGTAGACGGCAGCATGATCTACCATCTGTCAAGGTTCAGAGTGGAAAAAAGCTACTTCGCTTTCTTTTCTGCCAGCGAAAAGCTTGACGGTTATGACACCCAGAGAGAAGATTTTCTGGGCAGGTACGGCGACCTTTCTTCCCCGAGAGCCGTTAAAGAAGGCAGATCCAATAATTCCATCGCCTGCGGTTGGGCTCCGGTGGGCTCGCACAACGTAAAAGTATCCCTTAAGAGCGGAGAGACAAAGACGGTCATCTTCGTGCTCGGCTATAGCGAAGACCGCAAGGACGCCAAACGCGTATCCGAAAAATTCTCCAAAAAAGAAGGCGTGCAGAAAGAATTCGAAGCGCTTAGAAAAAAATGGGACGAGAACCTCGGCAAATTCTGGGTCAATACGCCTGATGAAGACGTGAACCTCATGGTGAATGTGTGGAATCAGTACCAGTGCAGGACAACTTTCAACTGGTCGCGTTCAGCTTCTTATTACGAATCCGGAATAGGACGGGGCATGGGATTCCGCGACAGCAACCAGGACACCATGGGATTTGTCTATCAGATACCCGAAAAGGTAAAAGAGCGGCTGGTAGACCTGGCTTCCACGCAGTTCGAAAGAGGCGATGCTCGGCACCAGTATTCTCCGCTGACCAAAAAGGGCAACGGCGAGGGCTACAGCGATGACCATATCTGGCTGGTATATGCCGTGGCCTCATATTTGAAAGAGACCGGAGACCTAAAATTCCTTTCTCAAAAGGTCCCTTACGATTCCGGTAAAAAGGGCACAATGTATGAGCATCTGGCAAAGGCGGTGAACTTTTCCCTTAAAAATATTGGTCCGCACAAGCTGCCGCTCGCGGGGTTTGCCGACTGGAACGACTGTCTCAACATGCTCGGGCCCAAAAAACAGGCGGAAACAGTGATGGTGGCGCAGCAGCTTGCGGGAGCCTGCCTTGAGATGAGCAGGATCGCGGCTCTTGCAAAGAAAAAAGCGGATTCTTCTAAATATATGAAGCTTTACCGCAAGGTCAGGGACCAGATCAATAAGGTCGCATGGGACGGAGAGTGGTATGTAAGGGGATTTGACGACAACAAAAAGCCGGTCGGATCCAAAAAGAACAAAGAAGGAAAGATATTCCTTGAAACGCAGGGCTGGGCGGTGCTTGGCGGAGTGGCTGACGGGGAGCGCGCAGTAAAATGCCTGGACTCGGTGAACAAGCATCTTGCGACAGAATACGGAATCATGATACTGCAGCCTTCTTTTTCAAAGTTCTATCCGGAGCTCGGTTCCATTTCGATCTATCCTCCGGGGTTAAAAGAGAACGGCGCCATTTTCTGCCACCCGAATCCCTGGATAATGATCGCGGAATGCATGATCGGCCGCGGGGACCAGGCGTTCAAGTATTACAAATCGATCTCGCCGACCGAGAAGAACAAAATACCGGACATCCATAAGATGGAGCCTTATATTTACTGCCAGATGATAGCGGGACGCGACCACAAGGACTTCGGCGAGGCCAAGAACGGATGGCTTACAGGGTCCGCCGCGTGGAACTTTATAGCGATATCTCAGTACATACTTGGGATCAGGCCTGATTACGAGGGATTGATGATAGATCCGTGCATCCCGTCTTCGTGGGACGGCTTTGAGGCTAAGCGCACTTTCAGGGGCTGCGAGTACAGCGTGAAAGTCACCAACCCGAACAACGTCAGCAAAGGCGTTGTGTCCATGAAAGTCGACGGCAAGGATGTCCCCGGCAATCTTATCCCTTTTGTTAAGACCAAGAAAAAGTGCAATGTTGAAGTGGTGATGGGATAAACACTCCCGACAGCAGATAAAAATGAAACACCCCCGATCTCTCGGGGGTGTTTTTTTATTTCTATCGGGCTTTCTTTATCCTTGTACGCCTGTTATTGTCGGGTCGGCAAGATAGCTGTAGCCGTTGCGCCATATTTCATAAGCCACAGTCTTGTCTCCGGCGATAAGCCTTTGGAGGAGTTCAGGCTGTGTGTTTGCCAGATACTTTACAACCCTTTCATACGACCAGTCCGCAAACCTCGGGTTCGGAAAATCCTTGAGTTCAGGCGGGATCTTGTCGGAATGCGAATGTTCAAGGGTCTTTATCCCCAAGAAAAATCCTGCCCTCGGAGCCATAACATAAGCGCAATTCAGATTGTTCGTGAATTCATTGCCCGCCCATGTTTCAAGGCAGCCCACTTGTTCTGTTTTGCCCCTTTCATTTGTCGTTTTTATATCAAGACCCGGTGTCGTGGTCAAAAATTGAGCTGTTTTACTTGCGAGAGCTTTTGTGCTGAGTATGTAAAAAGTGGTGTTCACTGCCGAAGGGTTTGTTTTTCCGTCCGACAGATTTGCAGGAAGGCACATTGATTCGCAGAGTCTGAATGAGGACGAAGGGCTCAACAATCCTCTTACAACACCTCCGCCCGGTTGATTATTAGAATTTGGCACGACCATTACCATACCGTCATATCCCATTCCGATAAGCCTGTCGGCCAGACCGACCATTGTCGGGTCGGCTCCCCATAGGAATTCATCGGAGTTGGCAAAAACGAAATACTTGATCCCCATTGCTTCCAAGGTCCTATATATATCAGCTGTTGCCAGTGTGTTGGGGTAATCTCCGTGTCCGGTTGAAAATAGGCTATCGGTTTCCGCCATGTCCGAAAGGAACATTCTTGGAGCGCTGGACTGGACGAAGCCGAGCAATAATTCAAGCTGGTCGTCGGAAATATCTCCAAATCCTTCGCTTTTCATAGCATCTATTACTAGGGCACTGCTTTTTGCATTGAACATATTGACAGATAAACTTAAACGCCCCAATGTATTTGAGATGTCGAGAAAGTTCTCAAGCATCATGCCAAAAAGGGTTCTCGGGCCATTAGATGTTGATATAGGGTATAAAAATCTGGGGGGTATTATATCTTTTGCACAACCTAATGCGGATATCTTTTCGATCAGTTCGGGATGATCTGCTGCAAACTTCTGTGCTCTTGAGGCTTCTCCCGCGACAGGAAGTCCTAATGCCACGCCTGAAAGACCTCCTTCTTCCGAAGCCCCCTTTATCACGCCAACACCTCTTTGCGTGGTGTCCAGAAGCTCTTCCGGAGAATTCATTAGTATCTGTACGTCTTTCCATGCTTCTCCCCCGACTCGCGGAGTATTAGGGGTAAGTGCAAAATAATCGCCGGCTGTCGCGAAAGCCATTGTCCCCGGGGCGGGCCTGTTGACCATCTGACAGGCTGAAGCGATACTTTTTTGTGCGGCTTCCAAATCTTTTGCGTCTGTTAACGTTAAAGACCTTTCGATCTCTCCTGCAGGCACGATTGCCGTTGCTCTTGTCATAAGATCGGTAAGTACGGGTCTTTTTGCTTCGGTTGATATTATCGGATCGGCCAGCACCCCCAAGCTCCCTGTCTTTAACGGAGCTCTGAGAGTTGTAAATTGTGCGGGCATTCTTGTCTGAAGGACCGTTCTGTACGATGCAACCATGTGTCTCTCTCCTTTTAGAGTGTTATTCCCTACCTGTGTATATATCGTCAAAAATCGGGTGAGATTTCAGCGTAGAGAGCAAACTATTGCGATACGGCGGAGCTCAATATCCCTTCCATCGGGTGGCCGTTGCCGCGCATGGAGGCTAATGTTTCTTGAATTATTTCGGTGCCGCGGGCGTGGCCGCTGACAACGCCTAAGAACTTTTTCCAGTTGCTGTCATTTGCTTCTCCTCCGCCCATGCTTCTTCTTGTGGTGGCACGGTCCATCATCGAAAACAGAAGAGACGCGGGATCGTCCCTTAATAAAAACAAGTCTGCGGGCTTTTGGAAGATTTCGGGGCTTGCATCGGAATTTGGTGATAGGATTATGACCTCTTCGGGAGAATAGCCTCTGTACAGCGACAGATACACAGAGAAATCTTGGATTTTTGAACCGATATCCGCCGATATTCTTTCAGGAAATAAGCCAGATGCCTTTTCAAAAGCGCCGTTTAAGAAAAAAACGTCTTTTTGCTCTTCCTTTATGAAGTTCCCGATCGATACGCTTCCTGTCAGAGCTTTTGAAATGGTTGTGTTGGCTGTGTCTAGAACGTCCGAGAAAAAGATCATATTTGTTGATCCGGGATTTCGTGACAGGGCGATTTCCGTCTGTCCGAGGGGGCCCGCCAGACAGTTCCATAAATCGTGTGCTAGGATGTTGCCCCATATTGCGTTGAGCAATCCGCGCCCATCCGGCGCCAAGAGCTTTTTCATGTCAGCCGAAAACGAGGGGAATTCTTCTACCGGCACCGGTCCCGTATCCTCAGCCCTCTCCAGGCAGTCGAGAGCCCATAATGCCTTTTCTGTGCCTGTCGGCTCAAACAATAGGAATAGCTTATCAAATCCCTTGTAGTCGCTGCCTGTTTCGGTGAGCGCGTACTGGCCTGTCAAAAGAAGCTGATCGAAGGAGTACGCAGCAATCTCATCCTTAATTTTAATCGGCACGCAGCGAGCCCAAGCCTCCGGCCCTATGGCGGCCGGCCTTGGCGCGGTTTTTATCCAATTTCCTATAGTAGCAGGATTGATCCTGGTTGGAGCTGTCCATCCTATGGTCATGAGGGTCCCTCCACTATATACATCGGGAAATAGCCGGATGGATTTCAGCTCAGAGAAGCTTTACAGTATATTTTCCAGCCCGTATACCAGGCCTTTTAGGCTTTTTATCTTCTTGACGGCGAGGATCACGCCCGGCATGAAAGATTCGCGGTTTATGGAATCGTGTCTTATAGTAAGCGTTTGTCCAAGACCCCCAAAAATAACCTCCTGGTGCGCTACAAAACCTGGCAGGCGCACGCTGTGGATGGGGATTTCTTTTGTTCCGGACGACTTTTTCATCATCTCGGCAGTTTTGATGGCCGTGCCTGAGGGAGCATCCAGTTTTTGGTCGTGATGCAGCTCTATTATCTCGGCTTTTGGCATGTGTTTTACGGCTTCTGACGCGAACTTCATCATGAGCACGGCCCCTATGGCGAAATTAGGCGCTACCAGAACATTTACATTGTTCTGCTCGCAAAGTTGGGCTATATCTTTGAGGTCCGCTTCTGTGAGGCCGGTCGTCCCGACGACCACATTTGCTTTTGCTGCCACAGCGGCCTTAATTGATGCCATTATCGTCTTTGGAATGGTGAAGTCTACGACTACATCGGCTTTTGTATCGGCTATCGTTTTTACAAGGTCAGAGGTCACTTTTACGCCCGTTTTTCCAATGCCCGCGATCTCGCCGATGTCACTGTCTTCACCCGCGATATCAACAGCTCCGACCAATTCCAGGCCGGCTTCTTTTGAGACGGCCCTTGCAACCTCGCGGCCCATTTTTCCGCCGGCGCCGTTGACGATCACTTTTATTGTGGGCATTGATTCATCTCCTATCAGTGAGAGGCGGTTCATGCCGTGCCTGCCGGCAGGCAGGAACCGCCTCTACAATTATATTTTTATTTCTTTGAACGGCAATTTTTTAAGATCGCCGATCACGGCCAGGTTCAAATAATTATCGACGAACAGCTCATTTGCGACGGACGTCACATCTTCAAAAGTAACGGCATCGATCTTTTCCACGACCTCATCGATGGGTACAATTCTATCATAGTAAAACAGGGATTTTGCGATATAGCTCATTCTGTTCCTGCTGGATTCCAGGGCCAGGACCATAGAGCCTTTGACATATTCTTTTGATCGGGAAAGCTCTTCCCTGCTTATTTCGCCGTTCTTGACCTTTTTCAGTTCCTTAAGTATAAGGTCGAGTGTTTCTTCAAAGGTCTCTTTTTTTGTGCCGGCATATACGCTGAATAAACCGCTGTCCTTGAAGCCCTGGCTGAAAGAATGTATAGAATAGGCGAGCGCTCTCTTTTCGCGGATCTCCTGAAAAAGCCGGGAGCTCATCGTGCCGCCCAAAAGATTGTCCAGAAGAGAAAGCGCGTATTTCCTGTCGTCGGTATGGCGCATCCCCTTTGTCCCGATCACAAAATGCACCTGTTCGGTCTTTTTCGTCTTTAACAGGGTTGCGGACGAGATCTCGGGAGGGGTGCCGGCGGCCGCGTTCTTTTTTCCGGACACCCCGCCGAACGGACCTGAAAATAGCTCCAGAGCTTCGCTTGCAGACACATTCCCCGCGATCGATATTATCAGGTTCTGCGGGCAGTAGATCCCCTTCATATAGGAGAGCACCGCTTCCCTGGAGAAAGCCCTGACGCTTTGTTCTGTCCCGAGTATCGGATTTCCCAGAGCGTGGCCTTTTAAAGCCGAAGACATGAAAAGATCGTGTATCTGCTCGTCGGGAGTGTCTTCATACATCTTGATCTCCTCAAGTACGACGTTCTTTTCAAGCTTTATTTCGTCATCCTTAAAGAGCGATCCCAGGAACATGTCTGATAGCACATCCGCGGCCACGCCGAAGTGCTTGTCCTCGACCACCGAGTAGTAGCAGGTGTATTCTTTCCCGGTAAAAGCGTTCAGCTTTCCGCCGACCCCGTCGATCTCGCTGGCAATTTCAAAAGCGCTCCGTTTTGAAGTTCCTTTGAACATCATGTGCTCGATAAAATGGGATATGCCGGAATTTTTCCTGTCTTCATGGGCCGCCCCCGCGCCTACAATCAGCCCGAGGCTTACCGACCGCAAATGAGGCAGCTCTTCGGTAACTATCCTTATCCCGTTATCAAGCAAGGAAACTTTGGCGTCAGGCGCTTTTTTGTCCAAGCTGGTCAGCCTTTCTTGTAAATGGAGTTCTTTTCGATATATTTTTCAACCTCCGGAGGCAGGATGCCAGACACGGATCTTCCGGACTTGATCTTTGAGCGTATGTCGGTTGCTGAAACATCCATCTTAAGCTCTATAACGGATATTTTGTCTTTGTTCAGGGCAAGCGGCGGGAATTTTATAAGCCTCTTAAAGGTCTTTATCTTTGAACCGGGCCTGGTCGCCACAATGAATTCGCACATCTTGAAAAGTTCAAGCGGTTTTTTCCAGCTGAGTATGCTGTTGATCGAGTCAAGGCCCATTATATAGTAAAGCCGGGTCTTTGCTCCCATGCGCTTTTTCAGCCTGTTGAATGTGTCCACCGCGTAAGAATATCCGCTCCTGTTTATCTCGGCCTTGGACAGCTTGAACTTTTTATAGGGTCTGATCGCATCCGAAACCATCTTGAGCCGGTGCCTTTTAGGGGCAAGGTCTTTTGAGCTCTTGTGCGGCGGCAGTCCCGTGGGAACGAACAGCACATATTCAAGCGAAAATTCTTCGAGGGCTTTTTTTGCAAGCTGAATATGCCCGTTGTGTATAGGGTTGAATGTCCCTCCAAGGATGCCGACTTTTTTCATTTTCTGATCTGTCCGCTTCCCTGGATTACATATTTATAGCTTGTCAGCTCTTTGAGCCCCATAGGCCCTCTGGCGTGAAGTTTTTGCGTTGATATGCCGATCTCCGCGCCCATTCCGTACTCACAGCCGTCCGTGAACCTGGTTGACGCGTTCACGTAAACAGCGGCAGAATCCAGGTTTGTTGTGAACTTCCGGGCTATTTCTTCGTCGGCAGTAATTATCGCCTCGCTGTGATGCGAGCCGTAGCGGCCGATATGATCTATAGCTTCATCGACACCCGAAACGACTTTTATCGCCAATATCAGGTCAAGGTATTCTGCATACCAATCATCTTCGGAGGCTTCTTTGATATTTGCCAATATTTTTCCGGTCTTTGCGCAGCCGCGAAGTTCCACTTTCGCATCCTCGAGCCTTTCCGCTATCTCGGGAAGGAATGCTTTTGCAATATCTTCATCGACAAGCAAGGTCTCGATGGCGTTGCATACCGATGGACGCTGGACTTTCGCGTTAAAAACAATATCGCCCGCCATTTTAAGGTCCGCTGTCTTTTCTACATACGCATGGCAGTTGCCCACCCCGGTCTCGATTGCGGGGATCGAGGAGTTTTCAACCACCATATTGATAAGTCCGGCCCCGCCGCGGGGAATTACGCAGTCTATATATCGCTTTTGTTTTAACAGCTCTTTTACGGCTTTCCTGTCGGTAGACCTTACAAGCGATACCGCGTCTTCCGGCAGGCCTTTTGACTGCAGGGCATTGCGTATCGAGTCCGCGATAGCGGAATTCGAGTTTATTGCATCGGACCCGCCTTTTAGCACGACACAATTGCCGGCTTTTAGGCACAGCACAGAAGCATCGACCGTGACATTTGGCCTTGATTCGAAAATTATCGCAATCACTCCGATAGGGACGCGAACTTTTTGTATGCGCAAGCCGTTCGGTCTGGTAAAATCCTCAAGGATCTCGGCTACAGGGTCGGGCAGTCCGGCTACCTGTTTAACGCCTTCGATCATCGCGTCTATCCTTTGGTCGTTGAGCGTCAATCTTTCTATGAGCGCTTTAGAAAGGCCTTTTTCAGTTCCGGCCTCTACGTCTTTTTTGTTGGCTTCAAGGATGGTTTTTCTTGCCGCGTTAAGTCCGGAAGCGATTTCAAGCAAAACCGCCTTTTTTTCTTCGGGATCCAGGGCGGCAATGCGTGCCGACGCGGCTTTGGTCTTTATGCAGATATTTTCTATTTCGCTCATATTATCACCATGTTGTTCCTGTGCACCACTTCATCGCTGGGAAGCACTTCCAAGGCTTTTTTTGCGTCCGCTGAGTTTTTCCCTTTTATCTTGACGACCTCTTCGCTGCTGTAAGTGGTTATCCCTCTGCCTATCTCGCGCCAGGAGGCATCGGCGATGCTTATTATGTCCCCGTGGGAGAATTTTCCCTTGACCTCTTTTATTCCCACAGGCAGAAGGCTTTTGCCCTGTTCGGTGAGCGCTTTTACCGCTCCGGCGTCTACCGAAACTTTTCCCGAGGGTTTTTTCCCGCTCATGAGCCAGCGCTTTTTTCCTTCTATCTTGGAAGGCTTTGGCACGAACACTGTGCCGGCATCGCTGCCGGACAGGATGCTCTCTACTATGTTCTCGTTCCTGAATCCTGCGATGACCGCAGGTATCCCGGCCGCGAGAGCGGTCTTTACCGCAGAAAGCTTTGTTATCATGCCGCCGGTTCCGCATGATCTTGTAGAATCTCCGGCATGTTTTTCTATGTCCGGCGAGATCTTGTCAATTATCGATACGATCTTGCCGTCTATCATAAAACCGTCAACATCGCTGAGGATTATGAGAAGGTCCGCTCCTATCAGGGACGCGACCTGCGCTGAAAGCGTATCGTTATCACCGAACTTGATCTCTTCCGCAGACACGGTATCATTCTCGTTTATGACTGGGACCGCGCCGAACTTGAGTATCTGGGCTATCGTGTTTCGTGCGTGAAGGTATCTGTTCCGGTTGCTTACCGCGTCACGCGTCAAAAGCACCTGTGCGGGCACGAGCCCCTGCGATACAAAAGCCCGCTCGTATTCTTTCATAAGGATGCCCTGTCCGACGGCCGCTGCTGCCTGTTTTTCCTGAACGGTAGAGATTTCTGAACATCCGAGCTTTTCCCTGCCTGCCGCCACCGCGCCACTGGTCACGAGAATTATCTTTATTCCCGGTTTTTGCTGTGCGTTTGCTATCTCTTGGGCGATCTTGTCAAAGCTTGATGGGTCGAGCTTGCCGTCATGGTCCGACAAAGAGCTGGACCCGACCTTTAATATTACTAATTTCGCCTGAGAAAGCGATTTTCTTAAGAATTGTTCCATTTACTTGAGATTATAGGTTATTTCAGGGGTAAATACAACACAAAGCAAAAGCGAGATGCCCGCATTATCGAAAATGGTTAAATTGCTGTAATAGTGAGTAAGGAGGTTTAGAATTTGGGATTTAGGGTTTAGAATTTAGGATTTGGTGCTTATCAGTCCCTAATATGCACCTTGTTGCCGACAAATTCCACTTTTCCGTCGCGAAGCGCAAAAATAGTATCATCCCTGCCGAGGCCGCAGCCTGATCCCGGGAAGAACCTGGTGCCGCGCTGTCTCATTATTATGGAGCCCGCGCTTACCATCTGTCCGCCGTAGGCTTTTACGCCAAGCCTTTGCCCCGCGGAATCGCGTCCGTTCGTAGAAGTACCTGCACCTTTTTTATGAGCCATTGTTCATCTCCCGGAATAATTTATTTTACGGAAATGTCTTCCACAAGAAGCCTGGAGTATCTCTGCCTGTGGCCGGTCTTTTTGTGGTAGTTGCTTTTGCTCTTGTATTTGAAAATAACGACCTTTTTGTCCTTGATCTCGGCGTCAACGACAGAGCATTTTACCGCCGCGTTCTTTATATATGGGGTCCCTATAGACACCTTGCCATCCCCGGACACAAGAAGCACCTTGTCAATATCCGGCTTTGACCCGGCCTCTACTCCGAGAAGCTCTACGTCTATTATGGAGCCTTTTTCAACTTTGTACTGCTTATTTCCAGACTCAATTATTGCGTAAGTCATACTATAAATATACCAGACAGCCGGACACTTGTCAATGAGAGCTAACTTTGCTATAATTCTTTCTGTATGCACAACCCGGAGGTGACACCATAGCATTCAGGAACTTTGTGATCAACGAGATGATCCGGCATAAAGAGGTCAGGGTCATCGACAGCGACGGAACAGCGCTCGGTGTCATGCCTACGCAGGAAGCGATCGCCAAGGCCTACGAAAGAGGCCTGGATCTTGTTCTGACCGTGTTCAATGCTAACCCGCCGGTCTGCAGGATATCAGACCCCGGAAAGCTTATGTATGAACAGGGCAAAAAGGACAAGAAAGCGAAAAAATCCTCAAAGGCCGGTTTGGTTAAAGAAATAAAGCTTTCAGCAAAGATCGGCGATCATGACTTTTTGTTCAAGGCGGAAAGAGCGAAAGAGTTTTTGCAGAAGGGTTTCAAGGTCAAGGTGTCGCTGTTCTTCCGCGGCAGGGAGATGACCCATCCGGACGTTGGACGGCGCCACATGGACAGGATGGTCCAGTGCCTCGCCGATACGGGAAAACCGGACGGCGCCTATAGCTTTGAAGGCCGTAACATGATACTTATGGTATCGCCAGTAAAATAAAGAAAGGTCAGATATGCCAAAGATAAAATCAAGGAAGGCCGCCGCGAAAAGGTTCAAGTTCACGGCTACCGGAAAGATCAAAAGAGGAAAAGCGTTCAGGCGACATCTTTTGGAAAGCAAGCGTTCTTCACAGAAAAGGCGCCTCAGCAAATCGGTGCTTGTCCATAAAAGGGACATCGAAAAGATAAGGACGATGCTTCCGTACGCGTAAAAAAATAACCCAGGAAAGGCAGTAAAATGGTCAGAGTCAAAAGAGGCAATGTAGCTAGAAAAAAAAGAAAGAAAGTCCTGAAGCGGGCAAAAGGCTTCAGGGGTTCGCTGAGAAGGCTTTACAGGGCTTCCAAGCAGGCTGTATATCATGCCCTTAAGTACGCTACGCGCGACAGGCGCGACAAAAAAGGCGACTTCAGGACACTTTGGAACGCAAGGATAAACGCGGCGGTGCGGAAGCACGGGCTCTCCTACAGCAGGTTCATCAATTCGCTAAAAAAACACAAGATAGCGCTGAACAGGAAGATGCTGTCAGAAATAGCCATCTCCGATAAAGAGGCTTTTGCCAAGATAGTGGAGACGGTAAAGGGGAAATAACCCATGATCCCAATGGAAGTAGGCGGCATAGGATTTGATCCGCGCAACTTTTCCCCGCTTGTCCTTTTGAAAGACAAGGACGAGCTCAATTTTCTTCCCATATGGATAGGCATATTCGAGGCTACCGCCATTGCCATGGAAATGCAGGGGGTCACGCCGCCCAGGCCCATGACTCACGATCTCGTCAAGGATATGCTCGACAAGCTTGGCGCCAAGATAACAAAGGTTGTGATCTCCGATGTCAAAGAGGGGACATTTTTTGCCAATATCGAGATGACGGACAAGGAAGGAAAAAATCTGGTGCTTGAGTCCCGCCCGTCGGATGCCATCGCGCTTGCCGTGCGCTTTGGCGCTCCTTTGTTCGTTGCGGAAGTGGTCATGATGCAGTCCAAATTGGTCAACTCCGAAAAAGACGCCGAGGAAACCCAGAAGTTCAAGGATTTTATCGACAACATGCGCCCCGAAGATTTCAACCAGTATTACAAGAAGGACTAAATCCTCCCAGCTATAGGCCATTAGCCATAAGCTATAAGCCACATGGGCGTGGCAGGGATCGAACCTGCGACCTCTTCCGTGTGAAGGAAGCATTCTACCACTAAACTACACGCCCGCTACGTATGAGGATCGAACCTGCGACCTCTTCCGTGTGAAGGAAGCATTCTACCACTAAACTACACGCCCAAAAGGATGGTGGGCGCGATAGGATTCGAACCTATGACCTCCTCGGTGTAAGCGAGGCATTCTAACCAACTGAACTACGCGCCCTACAACATAAATCGTACGGGCCGGTCGCGACCGGCCCCAACAGAATTATTATATCATTGCGGCAGTGCTCTGCGAAAAAAAAGCCCTCCGGATATACCGGAGGGCTGACTTAACAAAATCCTAACAGAAATTACATTCTGTCAAAGCTTCTGCCCGGTCTTGAATCTCTTCTGCCTCCGTCAGCGGACTTCGGCTTGGCTTCATTTACTGTAAGCTCTCTGTCTTTCAGCTTGTAGCCGGCCATCCCCTGAATTGCCTTGTCGGCAGATTCGTCTTCCATGTCGACGAACCCGAAGCCCTTGGACCTGCCGGAGAACTTGTCAGTTACTATCCTGGCTGAAACGACTTCCCCGAATTGGGAGAAGATCGTCTGCAGTTCGGATTCCGTGGCAGACCAAGGAAGATTTCCTACGAAAATAGTCTTCATATGATCAGGAATCTCCAAATAGAATTTTTCTGTAGCTTAATGGCGTGTACTTGAACAAGCGGCGGAACCTTAGCGCAAGCCCAAATTAACGATCCAGGTCACAGCCTCCGTGGACCGTTATGTTTCAAACATCCGACCATTAAACCTCGACCTTTGAACTAAATAATTATAGCATGAGGGGCAAATATTTCAATAGCACCCTTCTGTTATAATGAGGACATGACCTCTCAAGACGGCGGCAAAATTCTCCTCCTGGGGCTTTCCAAACAGGAGATACAGGCTATCACTGACGAGCTGGGGTTTAAAAAATTCCGGGCGGCGCAGATATCCTCCTGGCTTTATAAGACCCCTGTGCTTTCTATAGACGGCATGACCAATCTATCCGTTGCGGAAAGGGCCGTCCTTAAAGAAAAAGCAGCGGTTACGGAATTGGCGCCCGAGGGAAAAGAACGCTCATCGGAAAAAGGGACAAGCAAATACCTTTTCAAGACATATGACGGGTCCCATATAGAAACTGTCAGGATCGGATCAGGAAAGGATGCCACAATATGCCTTTCGTCACAGATCGGCTGCGGAATGGGATGCACTTTCTGCGCTACCGGACATATGGGCCCGGGCAGGAACCTTTCGGTCAATGAAATACTCGCGCAGGCAGCCTTTTTTATGGCGCGCGGAAAAGACAGCATAGGCAATATTGTCTTTATGGGCATGGGAGAGCCTTTGCTCAACTATTCCGCAGTTGTTGGAGCGGTAAGGATGATGAATTCGCCAGAGGGAATGGGCATAGGGATAAGAAGGATCACCATTTCCACCTGCGGGATACCGGAAAAGATAAGAAAACTGGCCGGCGAGGGAATGGACTTCAACCTGGCGGTATCGCTCAATGCCCCGGATGACAAAAAAAGGTCCCGCCTGATGCCCATCAATGATACGTACCCGATAAAAGAAGTCATGAAAGCGGTAGACCAATACATCCAGAGGACCAACCGCAGGGTGACCTTTGAATATGTGATGATCAAGGGGGTCAATGACTCGATAAAGGATGCAAAAGACCTGCTGCAGCTGCTGCAGGGCAGGTTATGCCATGTCAACCTCATAATGTTCAACAGGTTTGAAGGGTCTGATTTCGAGCCTACCACCCGCCAGAGGGCCGATCTTTTCGTGCAAATATTGGCACACGGGAAAGTAAATGCTACAATTAGGAGGAGCAAAGGTTCCGATATCTCCGCGGCTTGCGGGCAATTGACCGCGAAACGTACTTATCGGCCCGTGTAGCTCAGTTGGTAGAGCACGTCCTTGGTAAGGACGAGGTCACCGGTTCAATCCCGGTCGCGGGCTTATTCTCCTTATCGCGACATGCTATTGACGGAGAAATAAGGGTATACTATAATTGACGTATTGAGAAAAATTCAAGGAGGAACAAAACATGGCTCGAGAAAAGTTTGAGAGAAAGAAGAATCACGTAAACGTCGGAACGATCGGACACGTCGACCACGGCAAGACCACCCTTACATCGGCAATAACAAAGACATTGGCCGCCAAAGGCATGGCAAAAGCCAAGGCATTTGACGAGATCGACAGCGCACCGGAAGAAAAAACAAGAGGTATTACCATTGCTATCGCGCACGTCGAATACGAGACCGAGAAAAGACATTACGCGCACATAGACTGCCCGGGACACGCCGACTATGTAAAGAACATGGTCATCGGAGCCGCGCAGATGGACGGAGCCATACTTGTAGTCAGTGCCGCCGACGGCCCTATGCCCCAGACCAGGGAGCACATCCTTCTCGCAAAACAGGTCAACGTTCCCAGAATAGTGGTATTCCTCAACAAAGTCGATATGGTGGATGATCCGGAATTGATCGAGCTTGTAGAAGTGGAAATAAGGGAACTGCTTAAGAAGTACGAGTTCCCCGGAGACGAGATCCCGATCGTAAAAGGCTCTGCTTTAAAGGCCATGGAAGCGACAGACCCGAACAGCCCGGACGCCAAGTGCATTTTTGAGCTTATGGACGCACTTGACACATATATCCCTGATCCTCAGAGAGACTTGGATAAGCCTTTCCTTATGCCTATAGAAGACGTGTTCACGATAACAGGAAGAGGAACCGTAGGCACCGGAAGGATAACCAGGGGCAAAGTTAAAGTAGGCGAGGAAATCGAGATCCTTGGTCTCGGCAGCCATAAGAAGAGCGTTGTTACCGGAGTCGAGATGTTCAGAAAAACGCTTGATGAAGGCATGGCCGGCGATAACGTCGGGCTTCTTTTGAGAGGTATTGAGAAAGAAGATCTTCAAAGAGGCCAGGTGCTTGCAAAGCCGGGCTCAGTAAAGCCGCACAAAAAGTTTGATGCCCAGGTGCTCATCCTGACCAAGGAAGAGGGCGGACGGCACACTCCTTTTTTCCCGGGATACAGGCCTCAGTTCTATATCGGTACAACAGACGTCACGGGCCAGGTAGTTCTTCCTAAAGGCGTTGAAATGGTAATGCCCGGCGATAACATAACGATGGAAGTCGAGCTCATTACCGATGTTGCCATAGAAGAAGGCCAGAGGTTTGCTATAAGAGAAGGCGGGCACACCGTAGGCGCAGGGGTTGTTGCAAAGATCATAGAGTAGCCCTTATATAGCCGGCTGATGCAGCTAATTGAGCCCTCCCAGACCCTGTTTGGGAGGGCTCTTATTTTACGGATATTCAAATGAGACGATCAATAATTTTTAGAGCACTACTGGTTATCTTTGTGCTTTCGGCAGCTGCCGGAGCATTTGCGGCATTTTATCTTTACTCTTTGTCTGGACGTATCCCGGCAGGTTATTATGTAGGCAAGGCCTACGTCGGCGGGCTTACCCCAAATGAAGCGGTAAGGGTGTTGAGCACTTTTGAGCCGGAGGAGATCTCGGATACCCGTCTTTCGTTCTTTTACGAAGATGACAAAAAGGTCACAAAGTTCGAATTCTGGCCGTCCCAGATCGGCGCCCAGCTACGGGTTGGGGAAAGCATAAACAACATCTTTTTCGGTTCTAATAAACTAAATCTCCTGCAAAAAGCTTTTTATAAGCTGGACCGTTCTCCGAAAGTCGTCCAGCCGCTCTACAGGATAGGCTCGCCCCAGGATGCGGTGCTGCTGATCGAACAGGTCAAGTATTACGTAGACAGGCCATCATCGGAAGCAAGGTTCACTTTGGTGGAATATAAGGACGGCAGTTCGAAAAGATCCGAACTGGTGATCGGAAAAAGCGTCAGCGGTAGAAGGCTGATAGTAGAAAGCTCCTACGCAAGCCTGCAAAAAGGCCTGGCAGAAGGCAGGATCACATTTCCTCTTTCAGTGGAAAGCATTGCCCCGGCGGTAACAACACAGATGCTTGAGGTGATCCCTTCCCCTAAGATAATCGGAAGCTACAGTACTTATTTCGGGAAGTATGATTCTCCTGAAAGGGTCCACAACATTCGTCTTTCCGCCTCCTTCATAGATAACAGCTATATAGGCACTGACGAGTCTTTTTCTTTGATCAGGGAAATGGGGGAGTTTACGCAGGAGCGGGGCTATAAAGACGCGTATGTGATCATAGGAGATGAACTTGTTCCCGAGCTGGGCGGAGGGGCCTGCCAGGTAGCGACAACGCTGTATAATTCTGTAATGCTTGCCGACCTCGATGTGCTTTCTAGAGGCAATCACGGGATCTTCTTTTCAATATATCCCCTTGGGCGAGATGCCGTGATATATCCGCCTTATTCCGACCTCAGGTTTAAGAATAATACCGGATCGCCGATAGTTATACAGTCCGTCCCTTTAAAAAAAGGGCACAATATCAGGATAATCGGCCGCGCATCGGACAAAAAAGTGACATTTTCCGCTCCTAAAGTCCAATATAAATATACTACGATAACATCTAAAGACGCGGATACTGGCCGGACATACAGGACAGAGGCAAAAAGCAATTCTTTCAGGACCGAGGTGACAAGAACCGTGAAACAAAACGGCAAGGTCCTTAAAAAGGAAACAATAAAAAGCTTTTATAAGATGCACGGAGACAGGGTGGAGGTCAAGAAGCGGGAGAAAAAGGCCATGTAAACGTGCTTGTCGCTGCGTGGTATAATCTAACCATGAAAGATCTTGCCAGGGACGCAGTTTCAGGGTTGCCAGAGTATATTCCAGGCAGACAGGTTGAAGAAGCAGTAAAGGAGTTTCAGCTAAAAGAGGTGATAAAGCTGGCTTCCAACGAAAATCCTCTTGGGCCCTCTCCCAAGGCCGCAAAAGCCATCCGTGACCATCTTGATAAGCTGCACGTGTATCCGGACCAGCACCACCTGCTATTGAGGGAGGCCCTTTCTTCCAAGCTTTCAGTCCCAAAAGAAAGCGTGATCATCGGGAACGGCTCCGACGAGATCATGTTGCTGATAGCCCAGGTCTTTTTGAGCGCCGGCGATGAGGCGGTAATATCCCGGCATACTTTCAGCATGTATGAATTTGTCACAAAAATAATGGACGGGGTCCCGGTGTTTGCCGAGCTCAAAGACCATTCTTACGATCTGGACTCCATGCTCGGGCTTATCACCGAAAAAACTAAGCTGGTGTTCTTATGCAATCCAAATAACCCTACAGGGACGATCTTTACCGCAGAGCAGTTCGGCGCATTTATCTCAAAAGTTCCCGAAGGCGTGATCGTCGTGATGGACGAGGCTTACGGGGATTTTGCCGATAGTGCTGAGTATCCCGACTCTCTCGATCATGTAAGAAAGGGGAGAAATCTTATTGTCCTCAGGACCTTTTCCAAGATCTACGGCCTTGCGGCGGTAAGAGCGGGGTACGGCATATCAAGTCCGGAGATCATCAAACTTCTTAATCTGGCCAAGATGCCTTTCAACGTGAACAGGCTTGCCCAGACAGCGGCTCTTGAAGCCTTGAATGATGAAGAATTCTTGAGAAAGACGCTAAAAAACAATTCGGACGGAAAAAATTATTTGTACGGAGAGCTTGAAAAGCTCGGGCAGAGATATCTGCGGACCGAGGCAAATTTTGTCTATATTGATCTTGGAAGGGACAGCGATGCGGTATTCATGGAGCTCATGAGAGAGGGCGTCATAGTCAGGCCTTTGAGGTCTTTCGGTCTTCCGCACTCCATACGCGTTAGTGTCGGGACCCATCCGCAGAACGAAAAATTCATCAAGGCTTTTAAGAAAGTCCTCGGTAAATAATGCCCCAAAAAACGCCTTTTTACGATATTCATGCGGCTGCGGGAGCAAGTCTTGTCGATTTTGCAGGCTGGCTCATGCCGGTCCAGTATAGCGGGATAATCGAAGAGCACGGACGCGTAAGGACGGGCGCGGGTGTTTTTGATATCGGCCACATGGGCCAGATAGAGGTTTTTGACGAAGATGTCCTGCAGGGCCTTACGACAAACGACATCAAAACGCTGCCCGAGGGCATGGGGCAGTATTCTTTCATGTGCGACGATAACGGATGCGTCATCGATGACCTTATAGTATACCGCCTTCCGGACAGGATGCTTGTCATCTCGAACGCAGTGAACTCGCAAAAAGTATTCAATATCATCAACGTCAGGGACCCCAGAAGCACTATGCTATATGGCCGAAGGACCGCCATAGCCGCGCAGGGGCCGCTTGCGGTCGGGCTTATTGGAAAGATCCTGGGTTCGGACCTTTCCAAGCTTAAACACCGTCAGATATCACCGGTAAGAATCTTCGGCGCATATGATGCCCTTGCTTCAAGATCCGGATACAGCGGAGAGGATGGGATCGAGATTTTTTTTGATGATCGAGCAGCTGCGGAACTATGGGAGAATTTGGTTAGCGGAGGCTTTACTCCCTGCGGCCTGGGAAGCAGGGACGTCCTCAGGATCGAGGCGGCATTGCCCCTATACGGGCATGAGATCGACTCTTCGACCACCCCTTTGGAAGCCGGATTCGGCCGATTTATCAAATTTGAAAAGGGCGATTTTTCCGGCAGACAAGCCCTTTCCGATCAGAAAAACAAAGGAGTGTCAAAAAAATTGGTCGGGTTTGAACTGGCGGGAAGGGCCGTCCCAAGGCAGGGTCACGAGATATCTAACGGCGATGAAATCATCGGCAGCGTGACAAGCGGGACTTATTCTCCTACCCTGAAGAAACCTATCGGCATGGCCTACATTTCCATGGGCGCCGCCGGCAAAGAAGAGATGCCTGCCAAGATATCGATAAGGGACAGGTCATTTGACGTTTCGTTCGTATCCCTGCCTTTTTATAGAAGGATAAAGTTATGATAAAATATGGTTGTCCGGTGAACGGAGGGAGCAGATATGTTTGATCCCAAAGACCTTAAATTCACGAAAGAGCACGAGTGGATCAGTCCGGACGGGACAGTCGGGATAAGCGATCACGCGCAAAAAGAACTGGGTGATGTCGTGTTCGTGGAGCTTCCCAAACTTTCTGCCGATTTGAAAAAAGGGCAGGAAATGGGCGTTTTAGAATCCGTAAAATCCGTGTCAAGCATATACGCGCCGGCAGACGGCAAGGTAGTCAAGATCAACGAAAAACTATCCCAAACGCCTGAGCTTGTGAATCAAGAGCCTTACGGCCAGGGCTGGATCGCCAAGCTTGAGCTTTCGGACCGTAAACAAAGCGGAGAGTTGATGAGTCACGCGGATTATATCGCTTTTGCCGGAAAATAAGAAGCTTGGATCGTCTATATGAATTACATCCCTAATACCGAAGCCGACCGCCGGGAGATGCTTACTTCCCTAGGCCTTAAGAATGTCGAAGAGCTATTCAAGGATATCCCGTCAGATATAAGGCGCCTGTCATCCCCCAAAATACCTTCAGCGGCGGACGAGATGGAGCTGATGAAAGAGCTAAGGGCTCTCAGCGCCAAAAATCTTCCTTGCGGAAGTGTGTTGTCTTTCACGGGCGGCGGAGCTTACAGCCACTTTATCCCGTCCGCGGTTAAACATGCGGTTTCAAGATCGGAGTTCCTGACGGCTTATACTCCCTACCAGGCAGAGATGAGCCAGGGGCTTTTGCAGGCAGTTTACGAATATCAGACTATGATCTGCAATCTGACGGGGATGGCCGCATCCAATGCTTCCCACTATGACGGGGCTACTGCCATGGCTGAAGCGGCTGTCGTCAGCTGCAACCATACCGGCAGGGATTCGGTGGTGATATCCGGAGCGGTCCATCCTAATTACAGGCAGGTCCTGGCGACTTATTCTCTCGGGGGCAAGTTCAGTATCGAGGAATCGCCTGTCCTGTCAGGAAAGACGGACGTTGGCCGCCTAAAAGACCTTATTTCTGAAAAGACCGCTTGCGTGATCGTCCAGATGCCCAATTTTTTCGGAAATATTGAGGAGGTCTTTGAGATAGGAGAGGCCGCCCGCTCAAAAGGAGCTCTTTTTGTAGTCAGCGTTGACCCCATCTCTCTCGGCCTGCTTGCAAAACCTTCCGAGTATGGGGCCGATATTGTGACAGCAGAAGGACAATGTTTGGGAAGCGAACTAAATTTCGGAGGCCCGTATCTTGGAGTGTTTGCGGCAAAAAAAGAACTGGTAAGGCTGGTCCCCGGAAGGATCGCGGGCATGACGAGCGATCATGACGGAAACAGAGGCTTTGTCCTCACTCTGCAGGCGAGGGAGCAGCATATAAGACGTGAAAAAGCGGCTTCAAACATTTGCAGCAACCAGGCCCATGTCGCGCTCACTGCCGCGGCCTATCTTTCTTATGTCGGGGAGAAGGGGCTGGAGGCGATGGCAAGGGCCTGCCGCGCGGCCGCGCTCTATGCCCATTCGAAGTTCACGGGATTAAAAGGTTTTTCCGTACCTTTCGGGACAGGGTTTTTTAAGGAATTTGCGGTAAGGCTCCCGTTTTCTAATGAGAGGGCGGTAAAGGCGCTGCAAAATAATTCCATATCAGCGGGGCCGGGGCTCGAAGCCTTTTATCCTGAACTGAAAGACCACATGCTTTTTTGCTTTACCGAAAAGACCTCGAAAGCAGATATCGACAGGCTGGTCTCGGTGCTTTCGAATGTATGAAGAAAGAAAATACAGGGAGTACTCATCCAGCAGCGACCTGGTAAGCTTCAGGGCTGTATACGGAGAGACGGATCTTTTTCTGGGATGCGACAGCGATCTTGCAAACCGCGCGCAGGAGATCATAAAGACTCTAAGACTCCAGCTTAACAAGTATATAACGGGAAGACCGGCCTTTGAAGCTTCGTTCGTTCCGGTCAGGTACGATGTGTTTGCCCCCCGAATTGCCAAGGAGATGATGAAGGCCTCTTCCGCGATGAAGGTGGGCCCTATGGCAGCGGTCGCGGGCGCTTTTGCAGATATTGTCGGGAAGGAACTGATGAAACATTCATCTCAGGTGATAGTCGAGAACGGCGGGGATATATTTATGAAAACCTCGGTCCCGAGAAAAGTGGCGGTCTATGCGGGCTCTTCACCGTTTTCGGAAAAGATATCGCTAGATATTGAGCCCTGCGAAACGCCTCTGGGCATCTGTACGTCCTCCGGCACTGTGGGGCACTCGACCAGCTTCGGCAGCGCCGATGCCGTCGTGGTAAAAGCCGATACGGCCGCGATAGCAGATGCCGCGGCCACAGCCATATGCAATGAAATACGGGCTTTGGCCGATATCGACAAGGCCCTCGAAAAATACGGTAAGGCAAAAAAGATCAGGGGCCTCTTGATCATAAAAGGCGAAAAGATGGGGATATCAGGCTCGGTAAAGATCTCCCGGATATAACCCACTTGACAACAGTTTCTTATGATAGATAATTAAATATGAGCCTGGCGGAGTATTTAAGGGGGGTGAAGAATACTTTCGGTTGCCGCCGGGCATCTTGGGCTGAAGAAGATACCTGTCCAGGGAAGAGGGAACTAGTATTCTCTTTCCAAAAACAGAAAATTTTCTTTGTGTCCCGAAACAATAGGACCGAAAAGGAGGAAATGATGAAAAAGATATTAGTTCTAGTATTGAGCCTTTCTTTAGTCGCGGGAATAGCATCATCCATGTTTGCCGCTCCCGCCAGGAAGGTGGTCAAGCCGACGCCGAGAAAGATCACCCCGGTAAAACCTTCGCCGGTTGCCCCGGATTCAGTTGTTCCGGCCCCGGCTGCGGTTGTTCCGGCTCCGGCAAAATCCGGATCGGATGCTTCGAAGGGCATGGGGCTGTCCGCCGGTCTGAAAGCAGGCCTGACCGCAGGAGTTCCGGCTATAACAGCGGATATGGAATATTCTCTGGACAGCTGGATCAAGGGCGCAGCCGCAAGGTTGAGCCTCGACTACGTGACCGGCAACAATCCGAACAGCGCCGCCGCGATAGACAATCCGATGAAAGCGGTCGATGTTAAGGTTGGCGGCACGTATGCCTTGGACTTTCTTAAGAATCCCGCTTTGCCGGTCGACTGGTATACCGGAGCAGCATATATAATCCCGGTTAGGGTTGACGGCGGAAGGTCGGGAGGATGGGGTGCCGAAGCGTTTTTGGGCGCAAAGCGCAGCATAACCGATATGGGCAAGATCTACGGAGAGCTAGGGTACGCAGGACTGAAATATGCCTCGACTGCGCCTGCCCTGAAAGGGATCAGCGCAGCTTTGGGTTATATGCATTCTTTCTGATATTTTAGACTTTGTTCCGCGAAAATCACCCCTCCGGCCCCGGTGCCGGAGGGGTTTAGTTTTATATTTGCTTGTATTATAATGTAAGCGTGGACTCCCTTTTAACAAAAAAAATCCCGGGCTTAGTTATTTTTCTTCTGTTGATGTGCATTCCGGCATTTTCACAGGAGAAGACCGAGGCCGATGAGCTGCTGAAAAAAAGAGAAGAGCTTAACAAAATATACCAGGAGCTGGAACAGAGCAAGGCGCGCCTTCAAAGGACAGAGCGCGAGCAAAAGAACGTGGTGCAGCAGCTCTTTAAGATCAACAGGGACCTCAAAAAGACCGAAGGGCAGCTTTCAAGGGCCCAGCAGCAGAGGATGGCCAACGAAAGAAGGCTCACCTACGTCAAGGCATCTTTGGAAGAAACGCAAAGCAAACTCAATCAACGCAGCGGTCTCCTGAAGGACAGGATCAAGGAGGTCTATAAAACAGGAGGTTTGAACTACCTTCAGCTGTTCTTGTCGGCCGATACTCTCGGGGATTTTATAAGCAGGAGCTATTTTTTCGAAAAGGTGATCTCCAGAGACCTTCGCCTTGCAGATGAAATATCCTCCGAACACGAGAAGATATCCTCTAAAAAAGCCCAGCTGGAAGGCGTTACCAAGGAGATCAAACAGCTGGCCTCTTATATCCAGTACAAAAAAAACACAATAGAAAAACAGGCGCAGGAAAAGGAAAAAGTTAACCAAGCGCTTGAAGCAAGAAGAAAGGATTACGAGAAAAAGATAGAAGAGCTTGAGCAGATCTCCAACGAAATAGAAAAACACATACAGAAGCTTGTGGCCGAGCGCGCCGCCAAAGGCATAGTGGTAAAAGGCGGCACCGGAAAGTTCATCTGGCCTCTGCAGGGCAGGATCACTTCCAGGTACGGCAACAGGCGGAGCCCTTTTTCAAGAAGGATGCAGTTCCACACAGGGCTTGATATAGCCAACTCTTACGGCACTCCAATAAAGGCGGCGGACGGGGGAGAAGTGATATTTTCAGGATGGTGGGGAGGATATGGGAAGGCGGTCATCATAGACCACGGCAAAGGATTTTCCACGGTCTATGCCCATATGTCCAGAATATATGTCCAGAAAGAACAGCAGATGGACAAAGGCCAGGTCATCGGCCTGGTAGGCAGCACGGGATATTCGACCGGCCCTCATCTGCATTTTGAGATCAGGCGCAACGGAGCGACGCATGATCCGCTGAAATGGTTGCCATAAAAAGAACGGAGGAAAGATGAAAAAGCATCTGTTGAAGTTCCTTATAGTTACCGCGGTGATCACGGTCTCTTTTGTGGGAATGCAAAAAGCGGTCCCCGCCTGGAGCGGACTGAATCAAAGACTCCAGATATTCATGCAGGTGCTGGAACTGGTAAAGAGCGATTATGTCGAAAAAAAGGTAGATGACCAGAAACTGGTATATGGCGCGATAAAAGGGATGCTTGAATCTTTGGACGACCCTTATACCAGGTTCATGGAGCCCAAGCCTTTTCAGGAAATGCAGATGCGAATGAAAGGATCATATTCGGGCATAGGCATATATATCGGCATAAAGGACAAAAAAATAACAGTAATATCACCTATCCCGGACACCCCGGCGGCGAAAGCGGGCCTTAAAGCGGGGGACTCAATAGTCAGCATAGACGGAAAACAGACTAAAGACATGGGCCTCGAAGAGGCGGTCAGCATGATACGCGGAGACAAAGGGACCACTGTAAAGCTGGGGATAGTCAAGAGAGGCCAGAAAAATAAAAGAGAATATCCGATAACAAGGGACAATATTGTAGTGAAAAGCGTCGAGTCCAAGATGCTGGAAGCCAATATCGGGTATATCAAGCTAAACACTTTCGAGAATGTAAACGCCGGAAGCGAAATAAGGAAGGCCTTGAACGAGCTTGTCTCGGGCGGCGCCAAGGGATTGATACTGGACGTGAGGAATAACGGCGGGGGGCTGCTGTCGAATGCGGCCGAAATTGCAGGCATGTTCCTGAAAAAGAACGATATAATTGTCTTTACCGTCGACAGGGATGGCAGGAGAGAAGCAATGAGGTCTTCCGGAGAGAGGATCTGGCAGGGCCCTCTGGTGATGCTGATAAATGAAGGCAGCGCAAGCGCTTCGGAGATACTGGCCGGCGCCGTCAGGGACAATAATTACGGCATATTGGTCGGGTATCATACTTTCGGCAAAGCATCCGTGCAGAGCGTCAGGCAGATGCCTGATAATTCCGCGGTGCTTCTCACGGTGGCCAAGTATCTTACTCCGAGCGGTCATGATATTTCAAAAAAAGGGATCAGTCCTGATATTGAGGTCAGGACCGGCAAAGAAAAGGACAACGGCGACGGCGAAGCCGACGAAAAGGAGCCGGAGCTGCCCGTCGAAGATGATGAAAAAGACGTACAGATGGACAAAGCGGTGGAGATCATAAAAGGGAGGATCAAATGACCGTATTGGATGACGCAAAAAGACTAAAAGACCTGGATCCTCAGGGAATGGCCGGCCTCATCTGCGGCTTTCCGGAGATGATGAAAAAAGCGCTTTCCATCCCTGTTGAGACAAAGAAGGCAACTTCCGCAGGCATAAAGAACATCGTTTTTTGCGGAATGGGCGGCTCTGCAATAAGTGCCGACATAGCCTGCCGTCTCTTGTCCGGTCATGTCGATGTGCCTTCAGCTGTCGTGAGGGGGTATAACCTGCCCAAGTTTGCCGGAAAAGGATCGCTCGTCTTTGTTCTCAGCTATTCAGGAAATACGGAAGAAACACTTTCCTGTTATAGGGAAGCTTTGTCCAGGGGAGCGGATATAATAGCTGTCACCTCCGGAGGAGAGCTTGAAAAACTTTCGGCTGAGGCAGGACATGCTCTGGTAAAGATACCTTCGGGACTTCCTCCTAGAGCTTCCATGCCATTTATCCTTGTCCCTATCCTGCGCTCACTGGAAGCGGTCTTTGCTCTGACGGACGTTATCGGACAGATCGAGGAGAGTATCCTGGTCCTGGAAGGCCAGAGGGCTCTTATGGCGCCGGAGAGGCCTCTCGCAGAAAACCCCGCAAAAGCCGCGGCGAGGGATATGTTTGGCAAATTCCCGTTCATACTCGGATCGGACTGGGGAAGCGACGCCGCCGCCTACAGGTGGAAATGCCAGATAAGCGAGAACAGCAAGGTCAATTCATGTTTTAATGTATTTCCGGAACTTGACCATAATGAGATAGTCAATCTTGCGTCGGGCCGGTCAAGGGGCGTCTTTGTCGTGCTTTTGCGGGACGAGGAAGAGGGCCAAAAAATTCAAAAGCGCATAGACGTTACAAGGGATGTTATACGGAATAATGTCGGAGGCCTACTGGAAGTATATTCAAGCGGCAGGTCTATTTTATGCAGGATATTATCGCTGTGCTATTTCGGGGATTTTGTCAGCCTTTACCTGGCTTTGCTGGAAGGCGAAGACCCGATGCCGGTAAAAGCCATAGACACATTAAAAGGGGAGCTGGCCAAGTAATATGAAAGCAGTGATCATTGCCGGCGGGTTCGGTACAAGGATGAGGCCCTTGACATACAACAGGCCAAAACCTGTCGTAACAGTTGCGAACAGGCCCTTTGTCATACATCAGATAGAGCTTTTAAAGCGGTACGGTATCACGGAAATAATACTCAATCTCCATTATCTGCCTTCCAACATGGAGCTTATTCTGGGGGACGGCCGGGACTTTGGGGTCAAGATAAGCTATTCCATAGAGAAAAGCCCGCTTGGCACCGCAGGGGCCGTAAAAAATGCGGAGAGCATGTTCGACAAAGAGCCGCTGATCGTCTTTAACGGAGACATACTTACGGACATCGATATTTCGGAGCTGATCAAATTCCATAAAAAGAACGGGGCCAGGGCGACGATCGCCCTTACCGAGGTGGAGGACCCGACCCCGTACGGCCTTGTGCTGACAGATGATTCCGGAAAGGTCTCCAGCTTCCTTGAGAAACCGAGCTGGGAACAGGTGACGGTCAAAAATATAAATGCCGGCATTTATGTCCTTGATCCGTCGGTATTTAACGATGTTCCGTCCGACAAGCCATATTCTTTTGAAAGAGAGCTGTTCCCGGGGCTTCTTGAAAGAGGAGAAAAGGTCTATGCGCTGGTGTCCGGGGCGTACTGGATGGATATCGGCAGCCCGCAGAAGTATATGCAGGCCCACAAGGACATCTTGAACGGGGAGGTCCGAGTGAACATTGACGGAAAAAAGCGCGGAGAAAATACCTGGGTGCATCCTTCCGCCGAGATAAGCGCTTCTGCCAAGCTCAGGGGGCCTTTGATAATAGGGAAGGATGCCCGAGTATCCGACAAAGCAAGCGTTAAAAGTTTTTCCGTGATAGGTGAAAAGGTCTCTCTGGATGAGGGATCGGTGGTAGAGGACACGATCATCTTCCGCAATTCCAAGATCGGCAGGGATGTAAAGCTAAAGAACTGTATAATAGGGGAGAACTGTATAATAGAGGACTATGTAGAGATGATATACGGGGTCGTGCTGGCGGATTATTCGATCGTAAAAAAGGGATCAAAGCTGCTGTGAAAGACAACCGAGAGCAAGCCGTAAAGAAGATAATCGAGGACGTAAGGCGCAACGGCGACAAGGCGCTTTTGAAATACTGCACGAAGTTCGACAGGAATAATTTTCAAAAGCCCTCCCAGCTGAAAGTATCGGATAAAGAGCTTTCGGACGCCTCAAGGTCGGTAGACAGGGATTATTTGGCCTCATTGCGGAAGGCAGTAAAGAATATCCTTTTCTACCATGAAAAACAAATGCCGGACCAGTGGTTTGAAACCCTTGACGATGATTCGGTCCTGGGATTGCGCAGCATCCCAATGGATTCCGTAGGGATATATGTTCCGGGCGGAAGGGCGCCTTACCCGTCGTCGGTATTGATGAACGCGATACCAGCGCAGATCGCCGGAGTAAAGAACATCGTGATGGCCACTCCTGCCGGTCCGGACAAAACCATCAGCCCTTATGTACTGGCTGCCGCAAGGGAGCTGGGGATCACGCAGATATTTAAGATAGGCGGAGCCCAGGCGATAGCGGCGCTTGCTTTCGGCACAAGGACCGTCCCGAGAGTGGATAAGATAGTCGGGCCGGGGAATACATTTGTGACCATGGCCAAAAAACTGCTCTACGGGCAGGTGGGGATAGACAAGCTTGCCGGCCCGAGCGATGTGGTCATAATAGCCGATGAGACCGCGGACGTAAGGTTTGTAGCATTGGATATGGTATCTCAGGCCGAACACGATCCGGATTCCAGCGCAGTTCTCATAACAACTTCAAAAGAAATAGTGCGGGACGTAAAGAACCAGCTTAAGAAGACCGGATTCCAGAAGCAATGCAAGATCATGACCGTAAAAAATCTTGATGATGCGGTTGCGATGTCCAACAAAATAGCTCCAGAGCATCTTGAGCTTATGGTGGCCGTGCCTCAGAAACTCCTTGAAAAGGTGACCAGCGCCGGGGCCGTGTTCATGGGCCCTTTTTCCCCGGTAGCAGCGGGAGATTATATCGCCGGGCCCAATCACGTTTTGCCGACCGGCGGCTCTGCCAGGTTCTCTTCTCCTTTGGGGGTCTACGATTTTGTAAAAAAGCAGAGCGTTATCGGATATACAAAAGCAGCGCTTCAGAAATACGGCGGGGACATCGTCAGGCTGGCTGTTGCAGAAGGTTTTAAATATCACGCCAGGTCGGTCGAGGAGAGGTTCAGATAACCTTTATCCCAAGCCTTGCCAAAAGCTCCCTCGGGCTATCAAAAACGGTCTTTTTAGCTTCTTCTTCGCTCAGCCCGCATCCAAGAGCCAGCTCGAAGGCGGCTTCCTGAGTTATATAATCCGACGGTCCGTGGGCATCGGTATTGACGAGCATTTTTGCTCCGGTTTTAAGAGCCATCTTTGCGACATGCTTGTTTGTATCTTTATGGGCCGGCTTAGCGGACAGTTCAAGATATATTCCGTTCTCTTTTGCTTTGGCAGCGTCCTCTTCAGTGATATAGCCCGGATGGGCGAGTATGTCTATTGATCCTTTTTTAGAAACCGCTGCTGAGTTTGTCCCTTTTGCCACCGGTTCGGAAGGGGTCTCGCCGTGGCATACTATTATCTTTGCTCCCAACTTTCTCGCTTCCTTGGCCATGGGGATAATAAGGACCGGTTCGGCGTGCGTTACCTCTACGCCGGGAATGAATACGGTCTTTGAGTGCCCGCCCTGCTTCTTTGCGAACACAGAAAGATCTTTGATAACCGATGACAGATTAGAATAGTCCACATGGTCTGTGATCGCGATCGCCGCATAGTCCATAGAGCACGCGTATCTTAGAACTTCCGCCGGCAGCAGCATCCCGTCGCTGTGCAGCGAATGCGTGTGGAGATCCACCCTTTTTCCCAAATGCCAGTTCATCAATGGAATAATATCATATAATTAGGTATCCATATGCAACCAGGACAAGTAATAGATATCAGGATAGATTCAGTTGCCGCCGGCGGCGAGGGCATAGGCGAGTGCGGCGGAATGAAAGTCTTTGTGGAGAACTCCCTTCCCGGCGAAGAGCTCAAAGCAAAGCTTTCAGAAGTGAAAAAAAATTACGCGCGAGGCGCTGTGACAGGATATATTACAAAGTCCGGAGAAAGAGTAGAGCCGCCCTGCAGATATTATGAAGCCTGCGGCGCCTGCCAGCTCCAGCATGCGGCCTATGACGCGCAGCTCAGATACAAGACTCAGATCGCAAAGGACGCGGCATCCAGGATAGCGGGCATTTCCCCGGACAAGGTCCGGGACATAATAGGCTGCGCGTCCCGGTGGGGATACAGGAACAAGATGCAGTACCCGATCAGGCAGATGTCAAACCCTAAATCCCAATCTCTAAACCTGCCTGCCGGCAAGGCAGGTCCTAAATCGCCGATTAGAAATGGCATGAATATGGCAATGGGATACTATAGGAAAGGGACACATGATGTTATAGATATTGACAATTGTCCGGTCCTGCACCCGGCTCTAAACTCCATATCTTCGGCTGTGCGGGGCGCAATCAACAGGTCCGGGCTCTCTGTCTTTGATGAAGATACCGGCAGGGGGCTGCTCCGGCACCTGCTTGCCAGGACAGCTTTCAGCACGGGGCAGTCGAGCATCACTTTTGTTATAAACGACCGGACATTCCCCGGGTCAAAAAGACTTGTCAAAGAGACTCTTGCAAGCCTGGAAAACTCTATCAGGATAAAGAACATTTCTTATAATTCTAATCTTCGAAGGACAAATGTGATCTTAGGGGAAAATACAAGGACGATCCTCGGGACAGGTCACATTCTCGAGATCCTTGGCGGTCTGAAGTACGCGATATCTCCCGAGTCATTCTTTCAGATCAATCCGTCCCAGGCGGAGCTTTTATTCGGAAAAGCCGCCGAATTCTGCCGTCTTGACGGAACCCAGACTGTGTTTGACCTTTATTGCGGCACAGGGTCTATTGCATTGTGGCTTTCAAAAATGGCCAAGGTTGTTTACGGTATCGAAGAGGTGAAGAACGCCGTTTCAGACGCGAGGAATAATGCGGCGCTAAACGGCATCAAGAATGCCCGGTTCAGGTCGGGTACTGTGGAAACGCAGTTAAAGCGGCTTAATTCTGAAGGGATCCGTGCCGATGTAATAGTCCTTGACCCTCCCAGGAGCGGCTGCTCCAGGGAAGTTATAAGTTCAGTTCTTGAGAACTGTCCGGAAAAGATCGTATATGTCTCCTGCGACCCTGCGACCCTTTCGAGGGATATTAAGATATTGTCGGAGAGATACGCCGCCGAGGAGATACAGCCCTTTGATATGTTCCCTCAGACAGCCCACATCGAATGCGTCGCTGCGCTTTCAAGGAAATAAGGTCAGTCGGTATTTTGCGGCGCCGGGTCCGGGCAGACAGACTCAATCAGCATTTCCGGTGTCATGTCGAGCCTGAATAGAAGCTGCCTGTTCTCCCGGAAAAGCTTTTTTGCTTTGTCTTCTTTTCCTTCAGAGATCAGATCTTCCGCTTCCAGCAAAAGATCAAAGAGCTTGTCAAAATCCTTTATCGACTCTTTTATAGCCTCCGGGTCGTGGTCTACCGACCTGATGAGGTCCGCTTTGTCATCCACCAGCTTTAAGGCCTCTTCGAATTTTCCGTGGTCTATCAAAATATCAATATTGATAAGGACCCTCATATATTCGAAGTGGACGGTCACAAGCTCTTCCACGCTTTCCATGGACATGGGCATGTTCTTGAACTCGTCTTTATGAGACCTTATTGCCTTAAGGGCTCCTTCCAGGTCCATCTTTTGTAGGAAGGGGTCTATTTCGGAGAGGATCTTATTTAAGAAAGCTTCTTCTGCCGGATACCGGACCGCCGGTTCCGGCCTTTCTCCGTTATTTACATCCGGCGCCGGCCGCTCGGGAGAGGATTTGATAATATCGGATATCCCGTTGTTCGGGTTGTTCCTGGGTACATACATTACGATTATCTATCGTGAAAAGATGCGCAGGATTTCATCCGCGGGGCAGCAGCGCCATGATAGAGGCAACAGCTTCCTTTGGCCCGCCGGCAATATTGATATTGTGCACGTCCTCGAACCTGCCAAACCAGCTGATCTGTCTTTTTGCGAAATTCCGAGTCCTTTTTTTTATCAGCTCGACAGCTTCTTCTTTTAGAAGGCGCCCCTCCAGATATTCTACGGTCTCCTTGTATCCGAGCGCCTGCATCGAGGCCAGCTCTTTTGAGTAGCCTGATCTCAAAAGGCCTTCCACTTCCTCGATCAGGCCTTTGTCTATCATATGGTCGACGCGCTCGTTTATCCTTTCGTAGATCCGCTGTCTTTCGTCGACCAGGCAGATGAGAACAAGATCGTCTCTTTTGCGGTTTTTTTGCAGTTCGGATATCCTGGTCCCGGTCAGCAGGAATACCTCCAATGCCCTCATCGTCCTTTTTTTATCATTGGGAGATATCTTTGACGCAGCCGCAGGGTCAGTCGTTTCAAGTTCTTTTCTCAGTTCTGCGGCTGTCTTTTTCATCAGTTCCTGCCTGATACTGCCGCTGGCCGGGGCGATTGGGAATGAGTAATCATTGATGAAAGCATTAAGATAGAGGCCTGTTCCGCCCACTATCAGGGGGAGTACATTTCTTTTAAGCAGTTTTTCCGAGATGCTCTTTGCTTTGGAGTTAAAAATCGAAACGTTCCATTCTTCATCAGGATCGACTATATCTATCAGGTGATGAACCGCGGTTTTTCGCTGTTCTTGTGTTGGTTTGGCCGTTCCGATATCCATGTGCCGGTAAACCTGCATGGAATCGGCTGAGATTATCTCCGAAGATATCTTTGAGGCAAGGCTCACCGCCAGCTCTGTCTTGCCGGAAGCGGTAGGCCCCATCAGCAGGACGGTCTTGTTCACCTTCGCCCGCGAAGAATGACCAGCCTCAGCAGCTGAAGCATAGCCATGGCAGTGGCGGCCACATAGGTCAAAGCGGCGGCATCAAGCACTTTTTTTGCGAGGCCTATCTCCCGGGAAGAGAGATGCCCGCTTTCGGTTAGCATTGCCACGGCCCTTTTGCTGGCGTTGAACTCTACAGGAAGGGTTGCAACAGTAAATGCCACGGCCAGGGAGAAAAGTATTATTCCCGCGTCCATGAGCGGACCGTACCCGAATATCAGCCCGGCGATAAAAAGAGGGATGGACAGGTTGGACCCGAGGCTGGAGACCGGTACGATACTCGACCGGATCTTAAGCGGGAAATACGATTCTTTGTCCTGGACGGCATGGCTTATTTCGTGAGCGGTAATTCCTGCAGCGGATATGGACGAGCCGCTATAGATATCTCCCGACAGATTGATCGTCTTGTCGCGTGGGTCGTAGTTGTCTGTAAGGCGGCCCTGGGCAGGCCTCACCTCGATGTCGCCGAGGCCGTTCCTGTCCAGCAGATCGCGCGCCAGGACCTTTCCGCTAATGCCCGAGGAGGTCCTGATCTTGGAATACTTCTCAAAGGTAGAAGACACCTTGAACTGTGCGTAAAAGGCAAAGATCATGGCAGGAATAAGCATTAGGAAAGTGTAGTCGTAAAAAAGCATGAGATCCGCCTTTCTTAATTTTGTTCTTCTTTGAAGTACATCTTTTCGATATTCCTCAGACCTTCTATGACCACAAGAGTTATGAGCGTTGCCGCGGCCGCTCCCGTGTAAAATCCGCAACCTACCGACAGGCCTATAGCCGCGGATATCCATACCGAAGCGGCAGTTGTAAGTCCTCTTACGTTGCCGCCAGACCTGAGTATGGCCCCGGCCCCGATGAATCCTATTCCGGTCACCACCTGCGCGGCGATCCTTCCGGCATCGGCTCCGGGGAACTTTTCGGACATCAGGATAGATACCATCATAAAAAGCGCGGCGCCTACGCATACCAGAGTGTGAGTCCTAAGCCCCGCGGCTTTTCTTTCGCGTTCTCTTACAAAGCCGATCGCGCCTCCGAAAAACCCCGCCAGCACGAGCTGGGCGACTATCGCAAGTTCGTCCATTTTTAACACCTTTTCACAGCTTGAATCCGCCGTGCTTTTTAAAATGGGCCACAAGGCCTCCGTCATCAAGAAGCGTCTGCATCGTAGCCGGGAAGGGCTTGATGCCAAGCTCAAAATCTTTTGTCTTGTTGATGAGCTTTCCGCCGTCCAGATCAAGTTCCAGGGCGTCTCCTTCGGATATGTTGTCGGTATCGCACTCGATCAGCGGCAGGCCCAGGTTGAAACAATTGCGGTAGAATATCCTGGCGAAGGATTTGGCTACCACCGCGGAAATGCCGGCATATTTTATCGCCATGGGGGCCTGCTCTCTTGAGGAGCCGCAGCCGAAATTCCTTCCGGCTACCAGGATGTCGCCTTTTATTATCCTTGGGTAGAAGTCCGGGTCAAGGTCTTCCATTACGTGCTTGGCTAGCTCATAAGGGTCCTGTATCTTGAACTTGTATCGCCCGGAAATTATGTAGTCAGTGTTTATGTCGTCCTGTATCTTTGTCTTTCGAGCGGAGCCTTTTAATAACATCGTCGGCTTTCCTCCTTATGAACATGTCAGCCCCGACCACCACGCCTATTCCTATCAAAGCCGCGGCAAGCGGGAGCCTTAGATCGACGCTCGGCATTCCGATATTCACATATCTGGAAAATTGGGCGTTCCAGATAGATGAAAGTTCGTCCAAAAAAGCAGCCCATTCGGCCTGGCTCATTTAAACATATTTTCTGGGGTCGGTTATTTTGCCCTCAATTACCGAAGCCGCGACCGCGGCCGGGGAACCCAGATAGATCTCCGCCTTGTTGTTGCCCATTCTTCCCTTAAAGTTCCTGTTGGCGGTGGACAGAACTTTTTCGCCGTCGGACGGTACTCCGTTGTGCGTGCCCACGCATGGCCCGCATCCAGGGGTTACAAAAACCCCGCCCGATTCCATTATTGTCTGAACTAGCCCTTTTTTCACTGCCTCCAGGAAAATGGCCTTTGAGGCGGGCGCAACTATCAGCCGGCAGTCCCTGTGGACTTTTCTGCCCTTGAGTATTCCGGCCGCGATCTCCAGGTCTTCCAGGCGGCCGTTGGTGCATGTCCCGATAAAACCTTGTTGTATCTCCAGGCCTTCTACCGCCTCTATGGGAGAAACATTGTCGACCGTATGCGGCTTGGCTATCTGGGGCGACAGCTTGGACACATCGATGCTTACCGTCTTGGCAAACTTAGCGTCTTTGTCGGACGCTACCGGTTCAAAGGGCTTTGATGAGCGCGCTTTTACCCATTCGAGGGTTTTTTTGTCGGCTTTCATAAGGCCGGCCTTTGCTCCCATCTCAATGGCCATGTTGGATATGGTGAACCTTGCATCTACCGACAGAGCTTCTATCGCCGGACCGTCGAACTCCGCAGCCATATAAGTGGCTCCGTCAGCGCCGATATCGCCGATGATCTTCAGGATAAGGTCCTTGGAGTAAACTCCCTTAGGCCATTTTCCCGAGACCTCAAATCTGATCGTTTCCGGTATTTTGAACCATAATTTTCCGCTTATCATTCCGGCGGCCAGGTCGGTGGAACCTATCCCGGTAGAAAAAACATTGATGGCCCCGTAAGTGCAGGTGTGGGAATCGGCCCCGATCACAAGGTTCCCCGGCACCACGAAGCCGGTCTCAGGAGTGATCTGGTGGCAGACCCCGCAGCCTATATCGAACAGGTTAATTCCCTGAGCTTTGGAAAAATCCCTGATCTTCTTGTGTATGGCGGAGACACCTTCGTTAGGCGACGGAGAGCTGTGGTCAATTATTATGGCTATCTTCGACGGGTCGAAGACTTTTTTTCCTTCCATCTTGTTGAAGACATCTATGGCAACTCCGGAAGTCCCGTCCTGTCCTATCATGAAGTCCAGTTCGGCGATAACGATCTCTCCGGCATAGGCATCCTTGCCGCTGTGCGACGACATTATCTTTTCGGAAATGGTCTTTCCCACTGTTATTTTGTCCCCTTTTTCTTTGCTTTTGAGACCGCCTTTGCCTTTTCGACTATATACGGGTCCAGGTTCTTTGAGCCGATCACTTCTTTCAGCAATCCCAGGGCTTTTTTAGGTTCGGAGATCTCTGCCAGGTCGATCTTGGCCCTTGCCGAAAGGTCGGAATCGGCTTTTTTATTCCCGATTATCCCCATGAAGATCCCGGTCGCCCTGGACTTGTCGTATCTGGCCATGCGCCTTGCGATGTATTCGCCCTGCAGGATCTTGGCTTTTATCGAAAAATAATCGTCCGGTTTGTCTTTGAGCAGTTCGATCGCGTTCAGGCAGATCTGTAGCTCCGCGTTGATATCGGTCTTAGGCTCGTAGAGCAAAAGCTCCGCGTGGTCTGTTATCGCCCTTGCCCTGAAGTAAGGGTCGGCAAGGTCGTCCCTGAACAATTGTTCAAGCAGCTTGAGCGCGGTTTTGTTATCGCTCTTTACGTTCTTTTTCATCAAAAGCTCGGCTTCCACGACCAGGCATTTTGAGCTGTAATAATCGCTTCCGCCCACGAGAGAGAGCAGATTCTTATAAGCCCTGCGGGAGAGGTCCACTGCTTCATCGATCTCTTTGCTGTCAGAGGACCTTACGGCGAGCTCTGCTTTCCCTATCATAGCGGCTGCCCTGAGGTACCCGTAGGTAGCGTGCTGCAGGACGAAGTCATAATGGGTCTTTGCCTCTTTCCAGTCGCCGGGATCGTCGCGGGTTATCAATAGATCGGCCAGCCCGAACCTTATTTCGGCCAGGTTAAATCCGCCTTCGACGAACCTGAGCATCTTGCGGTACTTGTTTATCAGCCTGTTGAGGCGTTCTTTTTCGCCCACTGCGGCGATGGTGGTCTGTACCAGGTGGGATAATATCGGGGAAAGCGTGCCTCTCACGGTTGTTATGCGCTCCTTTTCCTCTGCTATCTCTTGATAAATTATTCTACCTACTGTAAAATATATTGTCAAATGACTAACCCTCAGAGGCAGGACCAGCTTCGAGAGATCGAAGCAAAGCTGGGGACCAGGTTCTTTTCGGACGATCTGGTCGATCAGGCCCTTACTCACAGCAGCTTTGTCAACGAAAACAAAAAGACCGGCGCCGCGGACAACGAAAGAATGGAATTTTTGGGCGACGCAGTGCTCAAGCTGGTCGTCTCGGACTACCTTTTTGAACAGTATCCGGACAAGGACGAAGGAGCGCTTACCAAGATCAGGGCGGCTGTAGTTTCGGACCTTTCGCTTTCAGAGGTCTCAAAAAGGCTCGGGATCGGTTCCTATCTTCTCCTGGGCAGGAATGAGAGGGCTTCCGGAGGAGAAAAAAAGAAATCCAACCTGGCCAACGCGCTTGAGGCCGTGATCGCCGCAATATACATGAGTACAGGCATCGAAGAAGCCAAGCGGGTGGTAATGAACCTTCTGAAAGAGCCTATAGAGCAAGCTGCCGCCGAGGGCTTTATCATAGACTACAAGAGCGCTCTTCAGGAGCTGTGCCAGAAGAACAAGTGGGGCCTGCCGTTCTACAGGGTGGCAAAGGAAATCGGGCCGAAACACAAACGGATCTTTATGATAGAGGTAAAGATCAAAGGCCTGGGATACGGCACCGGCAGGGGTCTTTCAAAAAAAGAAGCAGAACAGAACGCGGCACGCGCCACGCTTTCCAAGCTCAAGGAAAAAGGCATAAAAGAGAACGGCATCAGCGGGATATTTATGGGGCTTTTGAACAACAGAAGGAGCCCGAAATGAGTTTTTTGCTTCTCAAAGGCGGTACGGTTGTTAACCCTGCGAGCGGGCTTAATGAGGTCAGGGACATCCTGATCGAGGGCGGAAAGATCAAGGATATCGGCAAGAACATGTCTGTCGGGCCATCCTGCGAAAAGATAGACATATCCGGAAAGACGGTTTTCCCGGGGCTGATCGATATGCATGTGCACCTCAGGGACCCAGGCAGGCCGGACAAAGAAACAATAGAGACCGGAACCCGCGCGGCAGCGGCCGGAGGCTTTACATCGGTGGCCTGCATGGCCAATACGGATCCGGTGGCCGACAGCGATTCGGTAATAGAATACATCGCTGCCAAGGCTAAAAAGACCGGTGCGGTCAATGTATTTCCGGTAGGCGCCGTCACAAAAGGGCTCAAAGGCGAAGAGCTTGCTGAAATGGGCAAAATGTTCAAAGCCGGAGCGGTTGCCTTTTCCGATGACGGAAGGTGCGTGATGAACTCGCAGATAATGCGGCATGCCATCGAATATGCCGGGCAGTTCGGCGCCGTTGTCATATCGCACAGCGAAGACCACAACCTATCTGCCGGGGGACTCATGAACGAAAGCTATCTTTCCACAATACTCGGGCTCAAAGGCATCCCGGCGCTGGCCGAAGAGATAATGGTGGAAAGAGAGATCGCACTTGCTTCGGCATACGGCAATGTTCATATTGCTCACGTATCATCCGCCGGATCGGTCGCGCGGATAAGAGAGGCAAAG
>Ga0209096_1000505_pt1 | contig 52338 bp, 38 predicted proteins | sample AD_UKC034_MetaG_FD_184407 | JGI IMG/M metagenome (GOLD analysis project Ga0209096, IMG submission 184407) | Active sludge microbial communities of municipal wastewater-treating anaerobic digesters from USA - AD_UKC034_MetaG (SPAdes) (version 2) | ecosystem: Engineered > Bioreactor > Anaerobic >...
GAATCGCGTAACGAAAGAACCGCTGTCTCCACGATCATCTCGGCGAAGTTGTAATTGCGGTGAAAATGCCGCATACCCACGGCAGGACGGAAAGACCCCGTGCACCTTTACTGTAAGCTGTTATTGACGCTTCGTGCTCGATGCTTAGCGTAAGTGGGAGGCTTTGAACCCCGGTTTTCGGATCGGGGGGAGCCGCCGATGAAACACCACCCTTTGCGCAAGAGGCGTCTAACGCCCGCCCGTGATCCGGGGGGCGGACCGTGGCAGCCGGTCAGTTTGACTGGGGCGGTTTCCTCCAAAAGAGTAACGGAGGAGCGCGAAGGTTCCCTCAGCATGGTCGGCAATCATGCATCGAGCGTATGGGTAGAAGGGAGCTTAACTGCGAGACTGACAAGTCGAGCAGGTGCGAAAGCAGGTCCAAGTGATCCGGTGGTGGAAAGTGGAATCGCCATCGCTCATCGAACAAAAGGTACGCCGGGGATAACAGGCTTATCGGTTCCAAGAGTTCATATCGACGAACCGGTTTGGCACCTCGATGTCGGCTCATCGCATCCTGGGGCTGGAGAAGGTCCCAAGGGTCCGGCTGTTCGCCGGTTAAAGCGGTACGCGAGCTGGGTTCAGAACGTCGTGAGACAGTTCGGTCCTTATCCACTGTGGGCGCAGGAAACTTGAGGGGTTCCTTCCTTAGTACGAGAGGACCGGGAAGGACGCACTTCTGGTGTGGCAGTTGTTCCGTCAGGGGCATCGCTGCGTAGCCATGTGCGGACGAGATAAGCGCTGAAGGCATCTAAGCGCCAAGCTCCTCCCAAGATAATGTTTCCCCGGATACGCGGTTCGCAAGAGCCGCCTCTGTCCCTGAAGACCCCCGGTAGACCACCGGGTTGATAGGTCAGGCGTGTAAAGGCAGCAATGCCAAAGCGGACTGATACTAATCGGTCGTGAGGCTTGATCTCTTTCCCCGTTACGGGAAGGAGTTTAGAGCGACTCAGCAAGGACTGTTTGTCGAGTGTCTGTGTGTAGTTTTCAGAGTGCGGGACCCTGGCCGCGGGCGGCGGGGTGTTCCTTGGACAATTTATGGTGACCATGAAGCGGTGGTCCGACCCGATCCCATCCCGAACTCGGCCGTCAAACACCGCGTTGCCGATGGTAGTGCTTGTATAGCTTGCGCGAGAGTAGGTAGTCGCCAGTTTTCACCGCCGGACGGTTTCAGCCGTCCGGCGGTTTTTATTTGCGTCGGGCTTCGCTCCGAGCCGGGCGCGGGTCAGCGGATTGGGTCTGGCGGGGGGCGCATCACTCCCGCAGGCGGGTGTCGATGAGGAGGGTGACGGGGCCGTCGTTGACGAGTTCGACCTGCATATCCGCGCCGAATTCGCCGGTGGCGATCGGGATGCCGGAATGGCGGGCCAGGTCGCGGAGGAACTGCTCGTAGAGAGGGATGGCTTCCGGGGGGCGTGCGGCGCGATCGAACGAGGGGCGGTTCCCCTTGCGGGAGCTGGCGAGGAGGGTGAACTGGCTGACGACGAGGAGGCCGCCGCCGATTTCCTGAACCGACCGGTTCATGAGTCCGGCGTCGTCGCTGAAGATTCGCAGGCGCGCGATCTTGGCGGCGAGCCAATCCGCGGCTTCCGGGGTGTCGCCGGTCTCGACGCCGGCGAGGACGAGCAAGCCGGAGCCGATGGCGCCGCGGATTTCCCCGCGGATGCGCACGGCGGCGCGGCTGACTCTCTGGACGACGGCGCGCATGGGTTTGGGGTCAGGAATGGGGCCAGGCGAAGGAGAGAGCGAAGAGGGCGGCGATGGCGTAAAGCCAGGGGGAGACTTCGCGGGCGCGGCCGGCAACGACCTTCAGGAGGACGGCGGCGATGAAGCCGACGCCGATGCCGCAGGAGATGCTCTGGGTGAGGGGGATCAGGATCAGGGTGAGGAAGGCGGGAATGCCCTCGTGGGGCGAGGCGAGGTCCATGTCACGGACGAGTCCCACCATGAGGAAGCCGACGACGACGAGGGCGGGGGCGGTGGCGATGGCGGGGACGGTGCCGATGGCGGGGGCGAAGAAGAGGGCGCCGAGGAACAGGAGGGCGACGACGACGGAGACCAGTCCGGTGCGTCCTCCCTGGCTGACGCCGGCGGCGCTTTCGACGTAGGTGGTGACGGAGCTGGCGCCGCAGCAACCTCCCCAGACGGCGGCGAGGGCGTCCACGAGCAGCACGCGGTTGAGGCGGGGGAGCCGGCCCTGGGCGTCGAGGAAGCGGCCATGTTCGCCGATACCGATCACGGTTCCCATGGTGTCGAAGAAATCGGTGATGAGAAACGCGAAGATGACGCCGACCAGGGCGGGCTTGAGGGCGCCGGCGAGGTCGGCGCGTGCGAACGTGTCGAAGGCGGGCAAGGCGACCCACTGGTCGGGCAGGCGGACGAGAGGCGTGGTGGCTGGAGCGGCGAAGTCAGCGATCCAGGCGAGGAGGGCGGTGGCCAGGATGCCGGCGAGGATGGCGCCCCGGACGTGGTAGGCCAGGAGGGCGAGCAGGACGAGCAGTCCGGCGCTGGCCACGAGGGTGGGTTTGGCGGTGAACCCGCCGGGAGCCAGCAGCGCGCCGGGGCCGCCCGAGACGACCCAGCCCATCTGCTGGAAGCCGAGGAAGGCGATGAAGAGGCCGATGCCGACGCCGATGGCTTTCTTGAGGTTAAGGGGAATGGCCTGCATGACCTGCTCGCGGACTCCGGCGAGGACGAGGAGGGTGACGAGGAGGCCCTCGATGATGACGACGCCCATCATGGTTTGCCAGGAGCAACCGGGCTGGCTGGCGTGGATGACGAGGGCGGCGTTGAGGCCCATGCCCGGGGCGAGGGCGAAGGGGTACCGGGTCCAGAGGCCGAGGACAAGGGTGGGAAGGGCGGCAGCGATGCAGGTGGCGCTGATGACGGCGGCCTTGGGCATTCCGGCCCCTTCGAGGAGGGCGGGATTGACGAAGATGATGTAGGCCATCGTCATGAACGTGGCCAATCCGGCGGCGGCCTCGCGCTGGAAGTCCGCGCGGGTGAGGGGGCATCCCAGAACGCATGGGCCGGCGCGGGTCGGCACGGAGTCCTTCATGGGCGAAGGGAGGCGTGGCGATGGCGGGGTCAGATCACGGTGCCATGCGGGATGATTTTGTCCTTGGGGATGATGACGATGCCGTCGCGGATGAAGTAGAGGGGGTGATCGACCTTGTCGGGCTTGCCGGCGGGGGTGATGACGCAATGGTCGCCGATGCGGGCATTCTTGTCGATGATGGCGCAATCGATGCGGGTATTGCGTCCGATGCCGATGCGGGGCCGGCCTTCGCGGGTGTTGACGGCGATGGACTCGGCGGATTCGAAGTAATCGGCGCCGAGGATGACCGTGCGGGTGACGTGGCTGCCCTCATCGATGAGGCTGCGGAGGCCGACGATGCTATTGGCGACCTTGCAATGATTGATGATGCAGCCATCGGAGACGATGGCGTGGTCGATGGCGGCGCCGTTGATCTTCGAGGCGGGCAGGAAGCGGGGGCGCGTGTAGATGGGCGCGCTCATGTCGAAGAAGTTGAACCGGGGCAATTCGGACGCGAGGTCGAGGTTGGCGTCGAAGAAGGAGCGGATGGTCCCGATATCCTCCCAGTACCCCTGGAAGACGCTGGATAAGACGCGGTGGGTGCTGATGGCGGCGGGGATGATATGCTTGCCGAAGTCGGCGAGGTCATTATCGAGCAATGCGAAGAGGGTATCCCGGTTGAAGAGGTAGATGCCCATGGAAGCCAGGAACTGGGGGGCGGGCGCCTGGATGCCGAGCGGAGCGTGCATTTCCGGCGGAATCGCCAGGGGCTCGACGAGGGCGGGGTCCTTGGGTTTCTCGACGAACCGGACGATGCGGCGATCGGCGTCGACCTGCATGATGCCGAGCGCGTGAACGGCCTCGCGGCAGACGGGGGTGGTCGAGACGGTGAGATCGGCTCCGGTCTCGAGGTGCTGTTGAAGGATCGCCCGGAAGTCCATCCGGTAGAGTTGGTCGCCGCTGAGGATGAGGGCGTAGTCGAACTCGGCGTGGCGCAGGTGGACCAGGTTTTTTCGGACGGCGTCGGCGGTCCCCTGGTACCACGAGGTATCGGTGAGGGTTTGCTCGGCGGCGAGGATCTCGACGAACCCCGGGGTGAAGGGATCGAACTTGAACGACCCGTAGACGTGGCGGTGGAGGGAGGCGGAGAGGAACTGGGTGAGGAGGTAGATGCGTTTGATGCCGGAGTTGAGGCAGTTCGAGATGGGGATATCGACGAGGCGATACTTGCCGGCGAGGGGGACGGCGGGTTTGGCTCGTTCGCGGGTGAGCGGGAAGAGCCGGGTGCCCTGGCCGCCGCCCATGATCATGGCGAGCACGCGTGCGGGATCCGCGGTGGGGGTAATGGAGGAGGGCATACAACGGGTCCTTAGAACGGGTCCATTCTTGCGCTTGTCTAGGAGTCTTTATAGCCTTTGGAGCGTGGAGTGCGCAAGTGGCAAGCGTTATGCATCGCATTGGCATCATTGGCGGTAGCGGTCTCTACGGAATCGACGGGTTCACCCGGCGGCGGTGGGTGCGGCTTCGAACGCCTTTTGGGGCGCCGTCGGACGCTCTGCTCACCGGGGAATTGGGGGGGCGGCCGGTGGTATTCCTGCCGCGGCACGGACGGGGGCACCGGTTATTGCCGAGCGAGCTGAATCACCGGGCGAATCTTTGGGCGATGAAGCGATTGGGGGTTGCGTGGGTGATTGGCGTGAGTGCGGTGGGATCGTTGCAGGGGCGGTATCGGCCTTGCGACGTCGTCTTGGCGGACCAGTTTGTGGACCGGACGAAGCGGTCCGTGGACCAGACTTTTTTTGGCGGTGGGATTGTGGGGCACGTGGCGTTTGCGGAGCCGGTGTGTGCCGAGTTGAGGAACCTGCTGTGGAAGGCGGGGCGTGAGCTGGGGGTTCGGGTGCACAACGGCGGGGTGTACGTGAACATGGAAGGTCCGGCGTTCAGCACCCGGGCGGAATCGCTGGCGAACCACCGTGCCGGGCACGCGGTGATTGGGATGACGAACCTGGGGGAGGCCAAGTGCGCGCGGGAGGCGGAGATTGCGTATGCGACGCTGGCGATGGTGACGGACTATGATGCCTGGAAGCGGGGGGAGGCGCACGTGACGGTCGAACAGGTGGTCGAGCATCTGCATCGGAATGCGGCCACGGCGCAGGCGATGATTCGGGCGGTGATTCCGCGGATCCCGGCCAAGCCGGGGTGTACGTGTCATGAGGCGCTCAAGAACGCGATCCTGACCGAGCGTCGCCGGTGGCCGGCGCGGGTGCGGCGGGCGCTGGCGCCGATGCTCGATCGGTACGCCTAGCGAGGCGCGGCCTCGGACCCGGTCGAGTCCCCAGGCTCATGAAGACCCTGCTGTCTCTCCCTACCCTTTATCCCGCGCCTCGCTCATGTAGAGTCCTCGACGGAAGGTGGGGAGGCCTGGAACGGCAGGGGCCACACTTGACCTGTTGACCCCATGTTTCACATGTCGAGGACTCTAGCGAGGGCTGGAACGGTGTGGGGCGGAACTTTGGGGTCTGGCGGTTGTTTAATCCAGAGCGAGGGCGATTGACTTCGGGGTGGCGGGGACCTACAAGTAAGAGCGGGAGCGACGAAGGGTGTCAGGGAATCGACGCAGCAACAACGGCAGACCTATGAAGATGCGACGAATCGGGAGCGGCGGCTTCACGCTGGTGGAGATCATGATTGTGGTGGCCATCATCGGATTGCTGGCGGCCATGGCGATTCCCAATTTTGCGCGTGCCCGCGAGAAGGCGCAGCAGGAAGCCTGCAAGATGAACCTCCGAGCGATTGACAGCGCGAAGGAGGCGTGGGCGACGGAGTTTCGCAAGGGGAGCGGGGAGACGGTGGACATGCCGATGGTGAACGGCTTTCTCAAGAACAGCCAGGCGCCGGAGTGTCCGGCGGGCGGCACCTACACGTACAACGTGGTGGGGGTGCCGCCGCTTTGCAGTCTGGGGCCGACGAAGGGCCACACGTTGTAGGCGTGACCCCGGCCCGGGAAGGGCGTAACCTCTCGCCGCGTGGAACGAGCTCCTCGGCTGGTGTCTGGCGTGGCGATGGCCTGCCTGTTTTTTTCGGGCGTGGCGGGTCTTGTCTACGAGGTGGTGTGGACGCGGTACCTGGCCTTATTTCTGGGCCACACGAGCTACGCGGTGGTGGCGGTGCTCGTGGCGTTCATGGGGGGGTTGGCGCTGGGGAACTACGCGATTGGGCGATGGGCGGACCGGGTGAGGCGTCCGCTGGCGGCGTATGCCTGGGTTGAGATCGGGATTGGGGTCTATGCGCTGGTCTTTCCGCCGTATCTGGACCTGTGTCAGCGGGTCTTCGTGGGGCTGGCGCGCGGTTGGGAGGCGGGCGGGACGGGCCTTCTGGGGCTGAGGCTGCTCTTCAGTGTCGGGACGATCCTTCTTCCGACGGTCCTGATGGGGGGGACATTGCCGTTATTGATCCGCTTGCTGAGCCGTTCGATGGAGGGGCTTTCGTCGACGGTGGCCGGGCTGTACGTGGTGAACAGCGCGGGGGGAGTGTTAGGGATCGGGCTGACGGCATTTTGGTCGCTCGAGGCGTTGGGGCTGAGGGCGACGCTGATGGGGGCGGCGGCTTTGAATTTGGGAGTTGGGGCGGTGGCCCTGTTGGTGAGCGGCTGGCTTCGTGAGGAGCGTGGGGCGGCGGGAGACGTGGCGTCGGAGCCGGCGGGTCGGGCGGCGGCGATGGAGTCGGAGATGGGAGGGAATGCCCGGAGCGCTCTTCGGCTGGCGGTGGCAGCCGCCGGCGTATCGGGTTTTGTGGCGATGTTGTACCAGGTGGGGTGGACGCGGTTATTGGCTCTGGCGTTGGGATCGAGCACGCACGCCTTTGCGCTGATGCTGATGACGTTCATTCTGGGGCTGACATTGGGGGCGTGGTTGGTGGCGGTGCGTCCGCCGCGGGGTGGAGCGTTGGCGGCGTTTGGGTGGGTCGAGCTGGCGCTGGCCGTGACGGTGGGAGTGACCCTGTTCACGTATGAGTTTCTGCCGTATTGGTTTGGCCGGCTGGCGGAGCTGCTGGTGCGGCGGGCCGAGACCTATCCGTTGTACCAGTTCATCCAGGGCTTGATCTGTGTTGCGGTGATGTTCCTGCCGACGTTCTGGCTGGGGATGACCTTGCCGCTGGCGTGTCGGGCGGCGACGCCGGCTCTGGGGCGGGCGGGGAGTTCTGCGGGGCGGGTATTTGCGTCGAACACGATGGGTGCGGTGTTGGGGGCGGCGCTGACGGGTCTCTGGCTGATGCCGTGGCTGGGCTTGGCGCGCACGTTTGCGGTGGGGGTGGGGGCGAACGCGCTGATTGGGGTGGTGGTGCTTTGTCGGACGGGGGTGCGGCATCGGGCTGGCTTGGTGGCGAGTGTGGGGGTGGGGTTGGCGGCGCTTTGGGGTGCGAGCGTGTGGTTTCTGGATCCGGTATGGCGGGGGTCGCTGACGCTGGGCGTATGGCGGCAGACGGAGCTGGCGTCGTCATGGCGGGAGTTTCATCACACGGTGCGCACGGCGCCGGTGCTGTACCATCGGGATGGCGCCGGGGCTTCAGTGAGTGTCCTCCGCAACCTGCTGGTCACGAACGGGCTCTATCTGAAGGTCAACGGCAAGACGGACGCCAGCATGCCGAACGACGCGTCGACGCAGCTTCTACTGGGGCATGTGCCGATGTTCCTGCGACCGGAGGCGACGAATGTCCTGGTGATTGGTTTGGGCAGCGGGATGACGGCGGGCGCCGTGGCGGCGCATCCGACGCCGCAGCGGATCGACGTCGTCGAAATCCTGCCTGAGGTCTTGGAAGCTGCAGAGTGGTTTGCGCCGCACAACCGGCGGGTGCTCGAGGATCCCAGGGTCCGGGTGACCGTGGACGATGCGAAGTCATTTCTGCTGATGAACGATCGGCGCTACGGGGTGATCATCAGCGAGCCGTCGAACCCGTGGATGGCCGGGGTGGCGGGGGTATTCACGGCGGAGTTTTACGCCGAATGCCGGGCACATCTCGAACCGGGGGGGCTGATGGTGCAGTGGGTGCAGCTTTACGAGTTCAGCGACGAAGGGATGGACCTGGTACTGGCGACCTTTGGACGCATTTTCCCGTATGTGAGTGTGTGGCACACGGATGCGGCGGATGTGTTGCTGGTGGGGTCGATGCAGCCGCTGGCCGGGGACTTTGCCGCCATGCGGGCGCGGTTGTCGGATCAGGCCGTGCGCGCGGACCTGGATCGCGTGCAGCTGGCGAATCTGCCGCTGCTGCTCTCCCATGAGATGATCTCGTCGGTTCACGGGGCTCATGTGCCGCGGACGGACAGTCCGGTGCACAGCGATTACTATCCGGTCCTGGAGTACCAGGCGCAGCGCGACTTCTTCGCCCGGCGGATGGTGGGGCGGTTCCGGCAGCTGGACGAGAACTTCTCGCGGCGGCCCAGCACATTGCTGGGGCAGTACCTGCAGACGGCGTCGCTGCAGCGGGAGGATTTCGAGGCCTTTGCCGGAAACTACCTGGCGGGACCGAAGCCGTTCATGGACCTGATCGCCTCGATATTGCTCCGGTGGCGGCAGGAGGCGTCGGAGGACTGGCGCCCGCTCGAGGTGGCGACCCAGTTCAAGCTGCTGTCGGCGCCGGGGGAACTCGAGGTCTTGCGGCTGGGGCCGATCCGGGATCGGCTACGGCAGCGGGCGCCGGCGGATCCGTCGTTATTGCGGCAGTACGGGCTGGCCCTGATGAGCCAGTATATCGGCCAGCGTTCGGCGTTCTACGGGCCGCCGACGAACGAGGTGGTGCGGACGCTGGCCGAGCTGATCGAGAGCGATCCTGAGAACCAGCGGTTGTACCAGGCGTATCTTGGGGAGATGGCATGGGATGGGGGCGATGACGAGGGCTGTTTGCGAATGGGTCGGCTGGCGCTGCTGGCGGATCTGCCCCGGGGCTCCGCCAAGTTCGCCCTGGACCGGTCTGTTCCGCTGCGGATGATTGGTCGGATGGCGGATGTGCTTAGGCGGCGCGGACAGTTGCGGGAGGCGGCGGAGCTCTGCGAGCAGGCGGCGCGCGGGGGGTATCTCGAGGGTGCGAACCAGCCCGGGGCGGTGGTTTTCGGAGTCTTGCAGCGCCGCATTGCTGCCGAGCTGAGCCAGGCATCGGACGGTGGTTCACCCTGAGCCGGTGCGGGCTGTAGGGCGTCAGGGGTTGCGGGTTTCGGGCTTTGGACGATCGACATGCCACGAGACGACAACCAGAAGCGGGGCGAGGATCGCCGGGGGAGGGCGTTGTCGGCGGGTCTGTGGGATTGGATGGGTCGAGCGGCGGCCGGTTTGGCGGTGGCGCTGGGGTTGTGGACCGTCGGGTGCGGGCGTGTCGAGGGGGGGTCGCCTTGGCGGTTGTACAGGGCGGCGGACGGCCTGGCGGAATCGCTGACGACGGCACTGACGGTTGGGCCGCGGGGCTCGGTTTGGGCGAAGCACGGCGAGTTGGACACGATCAGCGTGCTGGATGGCTATGGGGTGGCGCGGGTCCCGGCTCCGCCGGAGCGGTTATTCCGGATCTACGAGAGCCGGGCGGGCCGGGTCTGGGCGGTGTCGCCGCAGGGTCTGATGGAGTACGTCGCGGACCAGTGGATGCGGCATCCTTTGCCGTCGCTCCAGAAGGGATTCGCTGATCGGCCCGGGCGTGCGCTGCGGCAGATGGCGATTCTGCCGGCGGAACAGGATCGGGTCTTGGTGTTGTTGCCGGATCGGCTGATCGCGTATCGGAGTCTGACGCGGGAGGTGGGGGAGCTCTGGCGGAGCGGGGAGGGGGGAGTGGGGATGTTAAACGACGTGGTACCGGCGCTGGACGGCGGGGTCTGGGTATCGGCGATGCACGGGTTGGTTCGCTGGCCGGGACCGCTGGCGAAGCTGAATGGGAACACGGTTGCGGTGGAACACCGGGTGCCGCATGAGTTGGGTGTTCAGGACCTGCAGCGGCCGATCGAGGACGAGGGGGGAGGGGTGACGGCGGTTGCGGAGGCCTCCGATGTGGGGCGTCGGGTGATGGTGCACTTCGATGGGAGCCGGTGGCGGCGGATGTCGGTGTCGGAGGAGAGTCTGCTGATCGCATGGCGCGGGGAGGAGGGCGGTTTGTTCTGGGGGTTGACGCGGAGGGGCTTGGTTCGGCTGTATCCGGACCGTGGGGTGGTGATGCGGGAGGCGGCGGTGCCGGCGAACCAGTATTATGACGCGGCGGTGTTGCCGCGGGGGGTGTTTTGGCTGGCGAGCCTGGGCGGGCTGGTTCGCTACTCGCCGTTGGCGTGGAGGGCGGTCGCGGGTATCGAGGAGGCGCCGGTGGTGATCCACTCGATGGCTGCGGACGCCCGGGGGCGATTGTGGTTGGCGACGAGCGATGGTCCCTGGCGGTGGGTCGAGGGCCGGTGGGAGTATGGGAAGTGGCCGGAGGGCTTTGATCCTTCCTTCAGGGCTGGGGACCGGTGGTGGCCGCTGGGGGGGGACAGGCTGGCGATTGCTCCGGCGGACCAGTTGTGGGTCGTGGACGGGGCATCGGGGCGGTGGACCCGGGTGGAGGCACCGGACGATCGTTCCGTGCACAAGATCCTGGGCCAGGTGTCGGAGGGCGTACTGGGGGTTCACACGGTGGGGCCTGAGGGCGGGGGCAGACTCGAGCTGTTCGATGGGGACGGTTTGCGCTCTTGGCCCGAGGCGCCGCCGCTGTTGGATTTGGGCCAGGAGCTGTTTTTCCTTGAGCGATCGCAGAATGGGGATTGGTGGCTGGGGGGGAGTGGTGGGCCGGCGGTATGGCGGTCGGGGAGCTGGGTGCGGTTTGGCGCGTCGCACGGGTATACGGCGGAGGGCGCGCTCTGTTGGGTGGAGCTGCCGGATGGTCGGATCTGGTGTGCGGGGTTGGGGCGGTTATGCGAGTTTGATGGCAAGACCTGGGTGCCGTTATTGAGTGGGTTGGATCGGGTGAGCGGGATGATCCGGAGCCATGATGGCAGCGTTTGGGTGGCCACGGGGAGCGGGCTGTACCGGCACACCCGGGAGACATGGGCATCGGTGGGTGAGGATGAGGGGCTGCCGAGCGAGGTTTGTTTAAGTGTCTACGAGGACAGCGCGCAGCGGCTTTGGGTGGGAACGGCGCGCGGGCTGGCGCGGTATCATCCGCGGGCGGATGTCGAGCCGCCGCGGACGGTGTCGATTGTTGTGGATGGGCCAGTCGAGGGCGGTCCGGAGAGCATGGTGCAGGTGCGGTTTCGGGGGCGGGATCGTTGGCAGGCGACGGCGGATCATCGGCTGTTGTTTTCGCACCGGCTGGACGGTGGGGCGTGGTCGCCTTTCCGGCCGACGGCGCTGGCGGTGTTCAGGGGATTGAGGGCGGGGAGCCACCGGCTGGAGGTGCGGGCGCTTGACCGGAACTGGAACATCGAGCCGAGGCCGGCGATGCTGGACTTCGAGGTGATCGTGCCGTGGCACCGGGATCGGCGATTGCTGTATGTGGGGTTGGCGGCCGGGGTGGCGGTGTTGTTCTCGGCCGGGGTGGCTCTGAACCGTCATTGGCGGCTGCGGCGCAGTTTTGCCGAGGTCGAGCGGAAGGTGGCGGATCGGACGCGCGAGCTCGAGCAGGCGACGCAAGCGCTGGCGCACAGTCAGAAGATGACGGCGCTGGGGACGCTTGCGGCGGGCATTGCCCATGATTTCAACAACATCCTCTCCATCATCCGGGGGTCGGCGCAGGTGATTGAGGCCAATCTCGAAGACCGGGAGAAAGTCAGGACCCGGCTGTCCCGGATTCAGGCGATGGTGGACCAGGCGAGTGGGATTGTGACGGCGATGCTGGGATTTGGGCATGCGGGGGGTGCTAGCCGTGAGCCGTGCGATCCGGCCGAGGTGGTGGAGCAGACGCTGCGGCTGCTGGGGGATCGGCTGCCGCGGGAGGTCGCCTTGGATCGAGCGGTCGAGAGCGACCTGCCGCGGGTGTGGGCAGCCCGGGATCTGCTCGAGCGGATGCTGTTGAACCTCATCTTGAACGCTGCGGACGCGGTGGGGTCGGGTGGCACGATCCGGGTGCGGGCGCGGCGGTTGTCGGCGGTGCCGTCGGAGGTGGTCCTGGCGCCGACAGCGGCGCGGACCTACGTGGCGGTGAGCGTCGAGGACAGCGGCTGCGGGATCGCGCCCGAGATTCGGCTGCGGTTGTTCGAACCGTTCTTTACGACCAAGGCCCTGTCATCGCGTCGGGGGGCCGGTCTGGGATTGTTCATGGTCTATGAGTCCGCGAAGGAGATGGGGCACGGGCTGGCCGTCGAGTCGGAGATCGGGCGGGGCAGCCGGTTCACGGTGATTCTGCCGGAGGCGGAAGAGGGTGCGGCGGCCGAGACGGAGCGAGAAAATCATTGAAACTGGCGGCCGGCGCCTTACTGATGGGCGGGTTGGGATGGACTGAACCGCACGTGAAACCGACCGACTTACGCGGCATTCTGCAATACGTCCCGCGCTTCCGCGAGCGCACGTTTGTGATCAGCGTGGATGGGGCGATTGTCACCGACGAGAATTTCGCGAACATCCTGCTGGATGTGGCGGTGTTGCGTTCGCTGAACATCCGGGTGGTGCTGGTGCACGGCGCATCGGCGCAGATCCGGCTGCTGGCGGCGGAGCGGGGCGTTACCCCTTCGGATTTCGACGGCAGCGGGACGACTGATGCGGCGACGCTGCAATTGGCGCTGACTGCGGCGGGCCGCCTGACCCAGGAGATCCTGGAGGGGCTGGCGGCGCATGACATCCGGGCGGCCACGCCCAACGCCATCGGCGCCGTGCCGATGGGCATTCTCCAGGGGGTGGACCACCAGTACACGGGCCGGGTCGAGCGGGTGGACGTCGAGCACCTGCAAACCCTGCTGCAGCACGGGATTTTGCCGGTGATCCCGCCCCTGGGGTACGACGGGGAAGGGAGCACATACCGGGTGAACTCGGACGGTGTGGCCGTGGCCCTGGCGGAGGCGCTGCGGGCGATCAAGCTGGTGTTTGTGACCACGTGTGACGGGCTCACGAGGCAGGGGCGTCTGTTCCGGCAGATGTTGGTGAGCGACCTCGAGGAGCTGCTGGCCCACCGCCGGGACGACCTGGCGCCGGAATCGCTGTCGAAGGCCATTCACGCCGCCGCTGCCGGGCGCGCGGGGATTCCGCGGGTTCACATCCTGAACGGGCGGCTCGACGAGGCTCTATTGACGGAGGTGTTTTCGAATGAGGGGGTGGGCACGCTGGTGTACGCGAACGAGTATCAGCAGATCCGCCGGGCGCTGAAGAAGGACATCCCGAGCATCCTGAAGCTGATCCAGCCGTCCGTCGAGAACCAGGAGATCGTGCGGCGCTCGCGGGCATCGATCGAGAAGACCCTGGGCGAGTTTTATCTTTTCGAGACCGACAAGAACCCGGTGGGGTGCATCGCGCTGCATTTGCATCCGGAGCAGGGTTTGGGGGAGGTGGCCTGTCTTTGCGTGAGTCCGTCCCATGAGAACCAGGGGATTGGCCGGCGGCTGATTCACTACGCGGAGAATCGCGCGCGGGAGATGGGCTTGCGGATTCTGATTGCGCTATCGACGCAGGCATTCACGTATTTCCAGTCCAAGGCCGGGTTCGTCGAGGGTTCGCCGGACGATCTCCCCCCCTCGCGGAGGGAGAAGTACGACCAGAGCGGGCGGCGTTCGAAGGTCCTGCTCAAGCACCTGAAATGAAGGGGAGCGCGTTTCCCGGGACTCGTGCTGTCCGGCCGCGTCTTCCGGAGGCCTTTTTCCTGGCCCTGCGGCGTCGAGGCGTGCGTCCGAGCCGCTGGCTGTTGACCGTGAGCGTTGCCCGACAGCGGGTGGGTCTGTTCGAGGTGATTGGCGTGGCGACCCTGTCGCGGCGGCCGGTGGCGGTATTCACCCGCGAATTCCTGGCCTCGACCTCGAGGCATGGTGTGGGTCAAGTGCGGGACTCGAATCGGACGCCGCTGGGGCTGCACCGGATCGCTGTGAAAGCCGGGGGCGGGTGGCCGCCGGGGGTGGTGCTGGTGAATCGCAAGCCGATCGGGTTCACGTGGCAGGGCCGGCCGGCTGCGGCCATCGCCCATCGGGTGCTTTGGCTCGAGGGTTTGGAGCCGGGTTTGAATCGCGGGGGCAACGTCGATACCTACGATCGCTTCATTTACATCCACGGGGTGGGCGACGAGACCACGCTGGGCAGGCCCTGTTCTCGAGGCTGCGTGCATTTGGCCGCTGCCGACTTGATCCTATGGTACGACCGGCTTCCGTGCGGCACGCTGGTCTGGATTGAGGCGTGAGTTCAGGCGATGGAGGAGGGCTTTGGCGCGGTGGAGCCATACCTTGTCTTTGCGCCGTTGAAAGGCTGGGGCGTGGGCGTCGTCGTCGACGACCTCGCGGAGTTCGGCGCGGGCGGCTTCGGACTCTCCGGCGGCGGCATAGAGCTCGGCGAGCTGGACGCGGGCGCGGGCGTAGGTGTGGTGTTCGAGGACGCGTTTCCAGGTGGCGAGAGCCTTATCGGTTTGGCCGAGCGCGGTGTAGGTCTCGGCGAGGGCCATGAGGGTGTGGCCGTAGTCGTGGTTGGGGTTGGCGGCGCAGGTCTGTTCGAGGAGGGGAAGGGCTTCGTTGGCGCGTTTTTGGCGGAGGAGGCATTGCCCGTGATGGGCGAGGGTATCGGTGTCTTGGGGGTCGCGTTCGAGGGCGGCCCGGTAGCAGGCCTCGGCCTTGGCGAGTTTGCCCTGCTGGAAGTAGATGTCGCCCAACTGGGAGTGGTGATGGGCCTTGTCGAGGTGGTGGATTTGGTCCTGGAGCTCCTTGATGCGCCGACGGTCGCGGGCGCCTGGGAGTTCGAATCCGCGGATCGCGGGTGCCGACTGCCGGTAGACGAGGAAGAAGTAGAGAACGGCGTTGAGGAACGGGAAGATGACGATGAACAGCACCCAGAACCACTCCTCGCGCCGGATGGCGTCGATGACCATCCACAGGGCGAATAGGCCGAAGAGGAGGAGGAGCGGGCTGCTGAAGTTCAGAAGATCCCACAACCAGGCGAGGAGGGGTCCGACGGCGGGTGATGGTGTCGCGGCGGGCATGGGCTGGCGGCGTGGGGCGGGCAGGCGTCAGACCCAGGCGGCCCGGGTTTCGACCTCATCCGCGGTGGGCTGGCATTCCCCGAGGAGCGGCGCTTCGGGGTTGCGGTAGTCGATCTGGGCGAGGTCGGTGTAGATTCGGAATACGTCGGTATTCTGGAGGAAGCCAGTGAAGCGGGAGGCGCCGGGGCCGAAGGCGACGAGGGGGACGAAATCGGCGGTGTGCGAAGTGCCGGTCCAGCCGACGCCGAGGTGGTTGGCGAGGAGTTGGCCGAGGTGGGCCTCGACAGAATTCATGTGACTGTAGAGAGCCTGCCCTTTCTTCTGAAAGGCGGCGAGGACGAGAGCGATCTTGGCATCGGGCGCGTTGTAGCCGGTGGCCTCCTTGAGGAGGCGTTGGAGGTGGGCGGCGGAGGGGTTCTTGACGAGATCGGGTTCGAGGCTTTCAAAGGAGCGGGTGGCTTTCAGGATGTTGGTGAAGAGGGGGATGGTTTCCTTGTAGCCGGAGCCGGTGCCGTTGAGGCCCGGGTTGGCCGTTCCGTGGTCGGTGGTCACGACCAGGAGGGTGTCGGGCACACGCTGCTGGAACTCGAGGCAGATGGCGAGGGCATCGTCGAAGGCGACGAGATCGCGCACGGCGGTGGCGATGTCGCAGGCGTGGGCGCCGTGGTCGACGCGGCCGCCTTCGACCTGGAGGATGAAGTGCCCGGCGGCCTCGAGTTGCCGGAGGGCGGCGCGGGTCATGTCGGCGAGGGTGGGGACGGTTTTTCGGAGCTCGTCACTTGCCTGGTGATCGATGGTGAAGGGGAGATGTCCGGAGGCGAACGTGCCGAGGCAGGGCTGGCCGCGGGGTGCAGCGGCGAGCTGGCTGGCGGTCTGGAGGACCGAGTAGCCGGCCCTGGCGAACTCGGCGTGGAGATCTCGTTTGTCCTTGCGCCGGGTGGGCTCGAAGTATTTCCGGCCGCCGCCGAGGAGGACATCGATCTTCCGTTCGAGGTATTGGAGGGCGATGTGCTCGGCGGTGCCGCGGTTGTCGGTGTTGGCGGCGAATCCGGCGGGGGTGGCGTGGGTGATTTCGGTTGTGGTGACCAGCCCGCGCTTCCAGCCGGCTTCGGCGGCCAGGGAGCAGAGGGGACGGAGGTTCGTGCCGTCCGGGAGCTGATTCAGGACGCCGTTGACGACACGGGAACCTGTGCTCCAACTGGATGAGGCGGCGGCGGAGTCGGTGACCCACGAATTGAGGGAGCGCATGTTGACGAGCGCGGTGTGGGCCGCGGGCTGGCGGCAAAGATCGAGCCAGCGCAGTCCGGTCTTCCGGTGGAGCCGGGAGAAATGATCGCCCAGCGTCAGCGTCCCGATGCTGGTGCCGTCGGCGACGAGGTGGATGAGGTGTCGCGGACGGGCGTCCGGGGCTGTGGCGGCGGTCGTGGCGGAGCGGACGATGGCGGGGCAGCCGAGGACCCCGGCTCCGGCCAGGGCCGCGTGTCGGAAGAAGGCACGTCGGGAACCAGACATATCCACGAATGATAGAGGAACTTCTGTCTCTTGCCAACAGCGGGCTCGGTTTCCGCTTGCGGGGTTGGGCCGGGCTTTCGAGACTCCCGGCTGCAGTCCAAACCGTATGAACGCGAACGACTCCCGGTCCGCTGAGAAGGCGAGTCTGCGGCCGGCACCTGCCTTTTCGGGTCTGGCTGCGGCGTCAGCGCGGGCCGCCGACGGCCCTTGTGTGGCGGTGGTGATGCCGGTGTACAACGAGGCGGCGACGCTGGAAGCGGCGGTTCGGGCAGTGCTTGCCCAACCGGTGGTGCAGGAGGTGATTGGGGTGGACGATGCCTCGACGGACGGCTCTTGGGCCGTGCTCGAGCGCTGTGCCGCCATCGATCCGCGCCTGCGCCTGCTGCGACACGACCGGAACCAGGGCAAAGGCGCGGCGCTGCGGACCGGTTTCGCCCAGGTCCGAGCCCCGATCGTCTTGGTCCAGGATGCTGATCTCGAGTACGATCCCGCGGAGTACGCGGTCTTGCTGGGACCGATTCTCGCCGGGAAGGCGGACGTGGTTTTTGGGTCGCGGTTCCAGGGGTCTGGGGCGCACCGCGTGCTGTACTTCTGGCATGCGATGGGCAACAAGTTCCTGACGTTGCTCTCGAACATGCTGACGAACCTGAACCTGACGGACGTTGAGACCTGCTACAAGGTGTTTCGGCGCGAGGTGCTCGAGAGGATCCGGATCGAGGAATCGCGATTTGGCTTCGAGATCGAGGTGATTGCGAAGATCAGCCGGTTGGGGGTGCGCCTGTACGAGGTGCCGATCTCGTATCATGGCCGCACGTATGCGGAGGGGAAGAAGGCGACTTGGCGGGACGGTTTGAGCGCGCTGCGGTGCGTGGTGAAGTACAACCTGGGGTGAGCCTCATGGCAGACTCGTGCAGGTCTTACGGGCCACCGGGGGGAGGTTTCGAGTTCGACGCTCTGGCTGGCGCGGTCCGATATCGGGCGGCACTCGTGCGCGAGTTTGGGCCGTGGCTGCGGGGGCGGGTGCTCGAAGTGGGGGCGGGCATTGGGCAACTGACGGCGCTGATTCGCGATTGCGCGGGCGTCGAGGCCCTGGTGGCCGTCGAACCGGACCCGGGGTTTTGTCGGCGGCTCCGGGAGGATTTGCCGGACGTGGAGACCGTCGAGGGCACGGTGGCGGCGGTGGATCCATCGAGCGTTTGGGACGCGCTGATCTCGGTGAACGTGCTCGAGCACATTGCCGATGACGCCGCGGAGTTGTCGGCGTACCGGCGGTTGCTGACGGGGCGGGGTGGCCATCTCTGTTTGTTCGTTCCGGCGGGTCCCGGGCTGCTGTCCCCGATGGATCGGGACTTCGGGCATCATCGACGCTACACGCGCGGTGGTCTGCGGCGTCTTCTGGTTGAGGCCGGGTTCGATGTGCTGCGGTTGCACCCCTTCAATATGGTTGGGTACTTTGCCTGGTGGCTGGCGTTCAAGGTGCTCCGCCGCCGCCGGTTCAATCCGGCGGCGGTGCGTTTCTTTGACCGGCGGGTGTTTCCGGTCATGCACGCCTGGGAATCCAGGGTTGTCCGGCCACCGTTCGGTCAGAGCCTGCTGGCCGTGGCCAACTGCAGGTGAAAGGGGGCGCCCCGCGGACAGTCCTCGGGCCGCACTCAGCGCGGGCGGCTGCGGAATGAGCCTGGTGTGGTGTCAGCGGAGGAGGGCGAGGGTGTACTTGTCGAAGCGGACCCGTTCGCGGGCGAGGGGTTCGAGGGTTTCGGTGATGGCCGGGGGCGTGGCCGGAGGCAGGAGGACGTAGCGGATCCTTTCCCGTTCGAGGAGGGCGATGAACTCGGCCGGGGCCACATGGCCCTCGACGAGCCCGTTGAACTGCGCCTGGCGCGCCGAGTAGTCGGGCGTCAGGAACCAATGGCCCACATAAGTCCGATGGGCGGAGTAAGCGGGGACGAGGGTGCCGATGTGCGGCGTGGTGTAGACGCGGCCAGCGGGTTCGTGTGCCAATCGTTGGATGGCATCCATGACCGGGGTTGGGACCTGGTAGTTCAAGGCCGCGCCGATTGACCGCCAGGTAACGGCCAAGGGCGACTGAGCCAGCGCGGCCAGGAGTACTGCGACGGCACCCTGTTTCCACCGCGGCCCACGGGTTGCTGCAGCCAGGAGATCATGCAGCACGGGGGCGCCCACGATGCAGAGCGGAAGGTGCAGGTGGAACACGAAGTGGTGTCCGTTGATCAGGGGTGAGTTGTGGCAGGCGATGACGGCGAGAGTCCACGCGGCGACCTCGACCCGGCTTGCGGCGGCGTGTTGCACCCAGGACCGCCAGCCGCGAAGCGCCAGCCATCCCCCCCCCCCAGGGTCACCGGGTACCAGAACAGGGAGAGCGGATTATCCCCGAGGGCGCGCGCAGCGGAGGCGCCGTAGACCGGATCCTGGTGTTGCCAGAAGGTGACGGCGGCGAGGGCGGCGAGGGCGGCGCCCAGGCAGAGACCGGCGCCGCGCCGGTATCCGGGTGAGCCGATCGGGAATCCGAGGCTCCAGCGGAGCAGGGGGAGCATGGCTATCACGGCCAGGACCACCAGGCCGGAGTACGGATGAACCCAATACGTGGCCACCAACCCGAGACCGGCCTGGAACCAGTCGCGTGCCTTCTGGCGGTCGGGCGGCTCGAGCCAGGGGCGCAAAGCGATCATCGTCAGGGTGAGACCGGCGAGCCAGAGAGGGTTGTAGGCCGCAGCGAACGTGTTCCAGCCTTGTTCATCGGAGAGCGCCTGGTGCGCCAGGTTCTGCAAGGCGGCGGGGAGCAGGCCGACGAGTGGCCGGGCGAGGACCTCGATGCCGCCGGCGAAGCCCACCATCCAGACGGCTGTGAGCCGGCGGTTCATCTCCGGGATGAATGGCGCCAGGAAGCGCCAGAGGACGGCGACGAACAGGAAGAGAAGCGGCACGCGCGCGAGTTCGAGTGCCCAGAACGGGTCGAGGCCAGTCCAACGGCAGACGTGTCCCAGGAAGGCAAACAAGGGAAGCAGGAACCGGCCGTCCTGGACCTGTGTGGCATAGGGGTTGTCGAACATCCAGACCCCGGTTTCCGCCGCCTGTCGGATGAAAGCGACATAGGCGAACGTATCGATGGGGTTATAGCCCACGGCGGGCAGCGTGATGCCGGGCGGCGGGGTCAGCACCCGGGTCATGAGGAACGGGATTGCACGCAGGGCTGCCATCGCGACCGGCACCCACCACAGCCGCAGCGGCGCGCGGCAGGGCTTGTCGCCGTTCGGGTCTTGCGGTTTCGGGTTCATCGGTTGCCCAGGGTGCCACCGGCAGATTCCCGCGCGCCGCCGGCATCGTTCCGGGCTTCGTCTCCCAGCAGGGGAACGTTCGACCACTTCGCGGGTACCACCGGGGAATACCAGTAGGTGGAGGATCTCGGAAATGCGAGCGCGAAACGTCAGGTGACCGTGGGGTGTTCAAGGGGGTGCCCCGGCGGGCCAGAAGCGACTGTTGTCCGAGGGGGGCCATTCGTTGCGCCAGAGGTCGTCTTGGCGAGGCGCACCTCAGACCCAACAAAGTCCGCGATCCCATGAAGCCTTCCTGCCTCTTCGAACCCTTTCTTCCGCGCCTCGCTAGGGGCCGTCAAGGAATCAGCTTCACACTTTGCTGCTGGCTCTTTGCGCTGCGGGCGCGGAGTTGGTTTGTGCGTTTTCAGGGTGCAGTGGTTTGTAACCTATTGGCGTCCGGCGACTCAGTTTTGGTCTATGCTATGGTCTTGTGAAGCTTCACCCTGCAATCGAGCATGAGCACACCGAATGAACCTGTTGAGAGCACACCCCCCGCGGCCCCTGCGCGTGGGCGATCCCGGTTTAGCTGGCGAGCGATGACGTCGGTCTGCCTGCTGCTGGTTTCGGGGATGCTGGCGTTGAGCGGTGCGATTCTGTTCATTTCGCCGCCCGGGCGGGTGGCGAACTGGAGCGACTGGCGTTTGGTGGGGCTGACCAAGCACGACTGGACGGACCTGCACGTTTGGTTTGCGGCGGTCTTTGTGCTGGGGACGCTGGCGCACGTGGTGTTCAACATCCGGCCCCTGGCGGACTACTTCAAGAGCCGCCTGACGCGCCGGCTGGCATTTCGGTGGGAGTGGGTGGGGGCCTTGGTGCTTTGTGGGGTGGTGTTCGCGGGCACCCGGGCGGCGTGGCCGCCGTTCTCGGCGCTCCTCCAGGTTGGTGAAGAGGCGAAGCGGAGTTGGGAGGACCCGCGGGCCCGCGCGCCGATTCCGCATGCTGAGCTGCTGACCCTCCGCGAGCTTGTCGAGCAGGCCCGGGTCCCTTACGAGACTGCGGTGGAACGTCTGGAAGCGCGCGGCTGCAAGGGGGTTCAGCCGGATGCCGTTGTGGCGGAGCTTGCCGCGACGAATGGTCTGACGCCGCAGCGGTTGTTTGAGATCATTGAAGCGCGCGGTTCAGGAGGTGGTCGGCGGGAAGGAACCATGAACCGCGGGGGCGGTGGGGTGGGCGAGGGAGGCGGGGGACGCGGCGGTGGTGGCGGAGGATATGGCGCGGGAGGCGGACGCGGCGGGGGTGCGGGCCGGCAGACGCTGTCGGAGTACTGCGCCGAGGGACAGATCGAGGTGCAGAAGGCGATCGAGCTCTTGGCGGCGAAGGGTATCAAGGCGTCGCCGGAGCAGTCCCTTCGAGACATCGCGACCGAGAACGGGTTTGATCGGCCGTTCGATCTTCTCGAGATCCTGCGAACGCTCCGGGTGCCGCGGTAGGCGGGGGCGGGAGATGGTCTAAATGCCCTGTTCGGCGTTGCCGAGCGTCAGGGTCACCGTCCGTCGCTCGCTTTCACCGCCTCGGACGAAGCGCAGAGGGAGCGGGTCTCCGGGCCGTTTGCTGCGGATGACCTCGAGCAAGTCGGCAACGCGCAGGAGGGCGCGGCCGTCGGTTTCGAGGAGCAGGTCCTCCGGTTTGAGACCGGCGCGGGCGGCTGGGCCGGCATCGCGCACACCGCTCACGATCAAGCCTTCGATGCCTGGCGGAAACCGGGCGGCGAACGAAGCGTCCCGTTCCCAAAGATGATCGACCCAGAGGCCCGGATCCGGTGTGGCGCCATCCCGGCGGGAGCGCAGGATTTCGCGGAGGGGTCCGGTCTCGACGAGGTAGGCGATGCCGACCGGTTTGCCGTCGAGCGACATGGTGCCGGACTGCAGGCCGACCACGCGTCCGTGCGAGTCAAGCCAGGGGCCGCCGGAGGTGCCGCCCTGCATCATGGCTGAGACGTGTCGAATCCGGACATAGCCTCGGGCGGGTCCGTAGAATTCGAAGGCGGCGGTGCGGCGGGCGACGCGGCCGGTCTGCAGCACGCCGTTGCGGTAGATCGGGGCGCCGAACTGGAAGAGCACGTCGCCGGGCTCGAGGGGTCGAGCGGCCAACAGGAGGGTGGGGGATCCCGCCATCGGCTCCGAGGTTTCGAGGAGGGCCACGTCATCGCCCCGGTTGAGGGCCAGGAGGCGGCAGGGATGGCGGCTGCCGCGGCCGGTGACGACGTCGACCCGTGACGTGCGATGATCGAAGAGATGGGCGGCGGTAAGGATGAGGCCCTCGGGCGTTGCGAACCAGCCGCTGCCGGCGTGGTGGGAATCGACGAGGACCTCGACGACGGCGGCTTCGCACCGGCGGTAGATCGCCTTGGGGCTCGCGGCCAGGAGGGCGGGTGCAGCGAGGGCGAGCAGCAGGGCGGCGAGGCCGGCGTGGGATGTGGCCCCGAGCGATCGGGGGCGGCGGTGGCTCATGGTCGCCGTGCTTCTTTGGCCCAGGTGTCCTTGAGGGTGATCGTGCGATTGAACACCCATCGGGGTGGGTGGGCTGCAGTGTCCGAGTCCGGGTCGAGGCAGAAGTACCCGAGGCGCTCGAACTGGTAGCGCTCTCCGGGTCGGGCCTCGAGGAGCGACGGTTCGATTTTCGCGGTGGCCACGGTGAGCGAATGGGGGTTGAGGAACGACTTGAAGTCGGCGCCTGAGGCGTCGGCATCGGGCTCGGGCACGGTGAACAAGCGGTCGTAGAGCCTGACTTCGGCGTCTGCGGCATGGGCGGCGCTGACCCAGTGCAGGGTGCCTTTGACCTTGCGCTGGGCGTTGGCGCCTCCAGTTTTCGATTCGAGGTCGGCGGTGCAGTGCAGTTCCACGACAGTGCCGGCGGCGTCCTTGATCACCTGGTCGCAGCGGATGATGTAGGCGTACTTGAGCCGCACCTCGCCGCCGGGGCGGAGGCGGAAGAACTTGGGCGGCGGGTTCTCCTGGAAATCGTCCTGTTCGATGTAGAGGACGCGGCTGAAGGGGATCGCGCGTTTGCCGGCCGCCGGGTCTTCGGGGTTATTGACGGCCTCGAGGGACTCGGTGGCGTCCTCGGGGAGGTTGGTGATGACGACCTTCAGGGGGCGGAGGACGGCCAGGCGGCGCAGAGCGTGGCGGTTGAACTCCTCGCGGATGGCGTGTTCGAGAACGGCGACATCGGTGAGCGCGTTGTACTTGGTGACGCCGATGTGGTAGGCGAAGGCGCGGAGGGCGCTGGCGGTGACGCCGCGTCGTCGCAGGCCGGAGATGGTGGGCATGCGGGGATCATCCCAGCCGCGGACGCGCTGTTCATTCACGAGCTGGAGCAGCTTGCGTTTGCTCATGACGGTGTACGTGACGCTGAGCCGGGCGAACTCGTACTGGTGGGGGAGCGGACGCGGCAGGTCCAGCGCTTCGAGGATCCAGTCGTACAAGGGCCGGTGCACCTCGAATTCGAGGGTGCAGATCGAGTGGGTGATCCCCTCGAGGTAATCGCTCAGGCAATGCGCGAAATCGTACATCGGGTAGAGGCACCACTGGTTGCCGGTGTGATGATGTTCCGCGTGGCGGATGCGGTAGAGCACCGGGTCGCGCATCCAGATGTTCGGGGAGGTCATGCCCGTCTCGATTTTGGCCCGCAGCGTCCGGCTGCCGTCGGGGAATTCCCCGGCGCGCATGCGCTGGAAGAGATCGAGGTTGGTCTCGATTGATCGGTTGCGGAAGGGGCTTTCCTCGCCGGGGCGGTCCGGGGCGCCGCGGGTGCTGTCGGTCTGTTCCGGCGAGAGGTCGCACACGTAGGCCTTGCCGCGCCGGATCAATTCGAGGGCGTACTCATAGAGTTGCGCGAAGTAATCGGAGGCGTAGAACGGCTCGAGGGCTACGGTGCCGGCATCCGCCGGGCGGACGCCGTCGAGGCGGTAATCCTGGCGGCCGCTGACCGACAGCGCCTCGGGCTTCTGGCCGACTGGTTTCAGCCGCAGGCGATCGTCCGCCCAACCCTCGATGAGCCAGCGGACGTCCTCGAGAATGGACTCGACGTACTCGACATCCTCTTTGGTCGGGTTGGTGTCGTCCATGCGGAGGTTGCAAACGCCGCCGAACTCGCGGGCGATGCCGAAGTTCAGGCAGATGGACTTGGCATGGCCGATGTGGAGGTAGCCGTTGGGTTCCGGCGGGAACCGGGTCACAATGGCTTGGTGCCGCCCCTGCTGGAGGTCGCCGGCGACGATGTCGCGGATGAAATCGGAGGGGGCCGGGCGAGGCGCCGGGCCCGACGCGGGCGGGATGGGATCTGACGTGTTCATCGGTCGTGTTGGTCGGTCACTCGAATGGGGTGATTCTGGCAAGGAGCCGACCCGAGTGACAGCGAATTCCTGTTGACCCCATATTCCACAAGTCGAGGACTCTAGTGTCGAGGCATCGGATTCGTTGTTTTAGGAGTTGACCCGGGCCTTGGGGATTGGCAAAATCCGATCCGAATTCAACCGATGCATATGAAGAAGGACACGCTCCGTGTCGCCGCTGTGGTGGCGACTCTCCTGGCAACTGGATCCCTCCAGGCTCAACTGCAGCTCGAGCAAGTATGGACGCTGGCGCCCGGCGCCCGTTCGTACCTGACAACGGACAACACGCAACGTGGATTGGCGTACAATCCGGTGACGGGTCATCTGCTGTTGGCGAATCGGGCTGGCGGCGTCAGCGTCAACGTGATGGACTCGTTGACCGGCGCTGATCTGGGCACCCTCGATGTGACCGGGATCGCCGGGGGCACATTCGCCCTCAACCTGATTGACGTCGCCGCCGATGGGGCAATCTACGGGGCGAATCTCACGCTGAACGGCTCAACCGATCCGTTCAAGGTGTATCGGTGGGCGAGCGAGACTGCCGCTCCGACGCTGGTGTACTCGGGCAATCCGGGGCCGAGTGTGGCCAACCGGTTTGGCGACACCTTCGCCGTCCGGGGTGCGGGCAACGACACCCAGATCCTCGCCGCGTCGCGCGCGGGCACGGTGGGCGCGGTCTTGCTGACGCCTGACGGCGGTTCCAGTTTTGTGGCGTACGAGGTTGCCACGGACGCTGCCGCGGGCGACATCGGGTTGGGCGCCACGTTTGGAACTGGAAACGACTTTTGGGCGACGGCCTCGGGTCGCACGCTCCGCCATCTCGAGGTGAACACCTCGACCATGAGCGCGATGACGGTGGGCAACTTCGGCGCTGCCGAGGGTGTGCCCTTGGCGACGGCGTTCCTGGGGATTGAGCCGACGCTCGGAGTTCTCGCCGGCGTCGAGTTGTTTTCGGACACCGCGTTGCCGACTCCTGACAATCTGAATTTCTACGACATCTCGAGCGGAACGCCGGTTTGGCTGGACAGCGAAGTGATTCCGACTGGGAACGCCAACCTCAACGGCACGGGGGCGATTGATTTTGGCAACGGCATGATGTACGTGCTCGAATCGAACAACGGCGTGACGGCCTATGCGATGATTCCTGAACCGGGCACGTATCTGCTTTTGGGTTTGGGGCTCGTGGCTCTTTGGGCCCGCCGCAAGGTCTGAAGCCCGCGGCGGGGGGGCGGTGATGCGCTCCGTAGCCGTCTGATTCTGAAGCCGCCAGAGATCGCGAGGTCTCTGGCGGTTTTGCTTTTCTAGCGAGGCGGGCCTCGCCAGACTGAGGGTTGCTTATGGCGTCGGCAGATCCATTGGTCCGGTTGGTCCAGGTCACGAAGCGTTACGGAGCCGGTCTTCCCGGTTCGGTGCCGGTGCTGGCGGGCATCGATCTCGAGGTGGCGCGCGGCGAGTCGCTGGCCATCATGGGGCCCTCGGGCTCGGGCAAGAGCACGTTGCTGAATCTGATGGGGACGCTGGACAGTCCGACCTCGGGCGAGGTCTGGCTCGAGAACGAGCCGTTGGCGAGTCTGGATGCCGCCGCGCTGGCGAGGATCCGGAACCGGCAGATTGGGTTTGTTTTTCAGGCGCACTATCTGCTGCCGCAGTGCACGGTGTTGGAGAACGTGCTGATGCCGACGCTGGCGACGGAGAACGAGGTGCTCCGGGACGGCGCGCCGGACCGGGCGCGGCGTCTGCTCGATCGGGTGGGATTGGGCGACCGGCTGCGGCATCGGCCGGGCCAGCTTTCTGGGGGCGAACGCCAGCGGGCAGCGGTGGTGCGGGCGTTGATCAACGAGCCGCGCCTGTTGCTGGCGGACGAGCCCACGGGGGCGCTGGACACGGCGTCGGCGGAGCGGTTGGGCCAGCTCCTGATCGAGCTGAACCGTGAGACTGGAGTGACGCTGGTGGTGGTCACGCATGCCATGACGCTGGCGCGCCGGATGGGGCGGCTGCTGGAGCTGCGGGAGGGCCGGATGGTTCCGGGGTCGGGTGCGGGTTCCTGAGAGAGGCTTGTCGATTTTACAGGTGCACCGATGCGTCCGATGACCCATGCGCGCTGGATTCTGCGGAGTCTGGCATTTCATGGGCGGGGGCATGTGGCGACGGGTTTGGGGGTGGCGGTGGCGGCGGCGGTGCTGGTCGGGGCGCTGGCCGTTGGGACCTCGGTGCGTTCGAGCCTCGAGCGGTTGGCGCTGCTGCGCCTGGGTCGGGTCCACCTTGCCGTGGCCACCGGCGAGCGCCTGTTCCGGGCGGATCTGGCGGGGGAACACCCTCTCCAGATGATCGCCCCGCCCGCGGCCGGCGGGGTGACCGCGCCCGGGGTTCCGTCGCAGAGACTGCAGCTCGCTCCGGCGCTGCGGTTGCCGGGAGTGGCGACGACGGCGGACGGAGGGGCGCGGGCGAACGAGGTGCAGGTGTTGGGGGTGGATCCGCGTTTTTGGGCCTTGGCGGACCGACCGGTTCTGCCCGGGGTGTCGGCACCGATTGCACCGGACGGAGTCGTGTTGGGTGCGCCTTTGGCCCGGCAGTTGCGGGTGCGCGAGGGCGACGAACTGATCCTGCGGGTGCAGAAGCCCTCGGCCCTGTCCCGGGACGCCCCGCTGACGCCGACGGAGGAGAGCGCGGTGGCGCTGCGGTTGCGGGTTCGGGCGATTGCGGATGACGGGGCGTTCGGGAGGTTTGGTCTGGCGGCCAACCAGGTTGCCGCGCTCAACGCGTTTGTGTCTTTGGCGGTGCTCCAGGCGCGGGTTGGGGCCACGGGCGGAGCGAATCTGCTGCTGGCAGGAATGCCGCCGCCGCCGGCTGCAGCTTCCGCCTTCGGATCGATCTCCGGCGTTTATCGGCCGCCCGTGATGCCGCCGGCCATGCTTCGGGAAGGGGCGCAGCGCGCGCTGCGATCCGCCTGGCAATTGGCGGACGCCGGTCTCGAGTGGAACGACGTGCCCGAATCAGGGGTGCTCGAATTGCGGAGCCCGCGGGTGTTTCTGGATGCCGCGTTGGGCGCGGTGGTGTGCGGCGAGAGCGGTGACACGAACTCGTTTCCGGCGCGGGTTCGGCGTCAGTTTCCCGCGCTGCGGATGACCGGCGTGCTGACGTACTTCGTCAATGAACTGCGGAGCGGCGATCGGGCGACGCCCTACTCGATGGTGACAGCGATTGGCGCGCCTGCCACGCCGGAGGATTTGGGTGACAACGAAATGCTGGTCAGCGAGTGGCTGGCCGAGGATCTGGCGGTCGGGCCCGGGGACGAGGTGACCTTGAAGTACTATGTCGTGGGGGTGGGCCGGGAACTGACGGAGGCCACAGCCCGTTTCCGCGTGCGGGGGATCTACCCGAGAAACGCGCCGGGGATTGACCGTCATCTCATGCCGCAGTTTCCCGGGATGACGGCAGCCGACAACTGCCGGGACTGGGACACCGGGCTGCCGATCGACACGGGCCGGATCCGGGACAAGGATGAGCGGTATTGGGACGAGCAGCGAGGGACGCCCAAGGCTCTGATCACGCTCGAGGCCGGGCGGAAGCTTTGGGCCAACCGGTTTGGCGATCTTACCGCGGTCCGCTTCTATGGTGCGTCGCCGGGCGTTACGTCATCGCGCGGCAGTGCCGTTGTCCCGCCGGTCTGGGCCGGTGCGGCGCGCAGCGGTTTGACTGCTCTGCTGCGGCAACAGCTCGATCCGGCGGCGTTCGGGCTCCGCTTCGAGCCGGTTCGGGCGCAGGCTCTGGCTGCCAGCGCCCAGGGACAGGATTTCGGGCAGTTGTTCCTGGGTTTCAGTCTGTTTCTGATGGTAGCGGCGCTGTTGCTCATCGGGTTGCTCTTCCAGTTCGGGGTGGAGCAGCGAGCCATCGAGGTGGGAACGTTGCTGGCCTTGGGTTTTCGCGGGGGGCAGATCCGGGTTTTGTTGTGGGCGGAAGGGATGTGCGTGGCGCTTTTGGGCTGCGGAGCGGGGGCGTGGGCGGGCATTGCGTATGCGCGGGCGATGCTGCACGGGCTCTCGACGGCGTGGTCAGACGCCGTGGGCGGTGCGTCGGTGGCCTATCATGCGGATTGGCGGCCCTTGGCCCTCGGGGTGGCGGCGGCGTTGGGGGTGACGGCGGTTTCCATGGGACTGGCGTTAAGGCGCCAGGGCCGCCAACCGGCGCGCCAGTTGATGGCGAGCGGCGCCGAACTCGAAGCGGCGCTCGAAGGGTCGATTGGGTTGGGCTCGCCAACAGCGGCGCGCGGCCGGCGGTTCTGGATCGCCTGCCTCGCGAGTTTGGGAGCGCTGCTGCTGGTCGGATTCGGCATCGGCGGCTCGCACCACCATTCGCCGGGTCTCTTTTTTGGTGCCGGGGGGTTGCTATGGGTTGCCGGGCTTGCGTGGGCCGGCGTTGTGCTGGGTCGGATCGCCCGTGCCACTGCGGACCGGCGATTGACCGTTGGGCAGCTCGGGGTGCGCAGCGTGACGCGCCGACCCCGGCGCAGTCTGGCCGTCATTGGGCTGCTGGCCGCCGGCAGTTTCCTCATTGTGGCGATTGGCGTTTTCCGGCTGGACGCGGGTCGGGATGCGGACCGGCGGAGCTCTGGCACGGGCGGGTTTGCTCTCGTGGGGCATTCGACGCAGCCCGTGCTCGAGGATTTGAACACCGGCAAGGGCCGGGAGAGCTACGGGCTGGATGCCGCGGCGCTTGCGGGGGTCGGCGTCGTCCCGTTCCGCGTCCGTGACGGCGACGAAGCGAGTTGTCTGAACCTGAACCGTGCGCAGCAGCCGCGGTTGCTGGGGGTGAATCCCGGCGAACTGGCGCGGCGGGGCGCGTTCACGTTCGCGGCGGTGGCGCCAGGCCGTACGGTGTCGAACCCCTGGCTGTTGCTCGAGCGCGGTCCGGGTGCATCGGACGAGGTGCCGGCGATCGGCGATGCCGCGTCGATCACCTGGGCCCTGGGGAAAAGGGTGGGAGACACCGTGGACGTGACGGACGAGCGGGGTCAACTCCTCCGACTCCGGTTGGTGGCGGCGGTCGCGAATTCGATTCTCCAGGGGAACCTGATCATCGCGGAACAGGAGATGGCCCGGCGTTTTCCGAGTGTGGCGGGCCATCGGTTCTTTCTTGTCGACGTTCCGTCGGAAGGCAGAGACCGGGTTTCAGCGGAACTGACGCGGGCCTTGCGGGACCAGGGCCTCGAGCTGGTGTCGGCGGTCGAGCGATTGGCGGCGTTCAATGCGGTTCAGAATACGTATCTAGGGACGTTCCAGGCTCTTGGAGGGTTGGGACTGCTGCTGGGCAGCATGGGGTTGGGGGTGGTGGTCCTGCGGAACGTCTGGGAGCGGCGCGGGGAACTGGCGGTGCTGCTGGCGATGGGTTGGCGTCCGGGAAGCCTGAGGCGTCTGGTGTTGATCGAGCACGGCGCGCTGCTCGGGTGCGGGCTGGCCGTTGGATTGACCGCTGCGACGGTGGCGGTGCTGCCGTCGCTGCTGACGCCGGGTGCGACGGTTCCGCTGCGCTCGCTGAGCGCGACCCTGGCGGGTGTGCTGGTGAGCGGCGCCCTGTGGACATGGGGGGCGACGGTGCTCGCGCTGCGGGGACGGCTGCTGGACGCCTTGCGGAACGCGTGATGGTGCGGCAGAATGCAGGGGAGACTTGCATGCGCAACCGACTCTTGATCTGGATGGTGACCGCCGGGATGAACCTCGGAGTCTGGGCGGGAGAAACCCTGTTGTTCGAGGCCGACTTTAACAGCGCTCCTGTTGGCAGGGCGCCGGAAGGGATGCTGGTCCTGGACGGCGGGTTTGCCGTCGTGCGGGAGGGGGACCGCCAGTGGCTCGAGCTGCCGGGAGCCCCCCTCGAGACCTACGGAGTCCTGGCGGGTCCGACGGAGAAGGAGAATGTGGTGGTGCAAGCCCGCATCCGAGGGACGTCGCAGGGCCGTCGGCATCCGACTTTTGCCGTGGGGTTGGGCGGGTCTGGCGGTTATCGTCTCGAGGTGAGCCCCGGTCGAAGGACGATCGAGTTGCGCAAGGGCGATTTGGAGCTGGCGAGCGGTCCGTTCGAGTGGCGGTCGGGAACGTGGACGCTGCTGAGGCTTCAGGTGGTGAAGGCGGGTGAGCGCACGTGGCGGGTGCAAGGCAAGGCGTGGACGGAGGGAACCGCGGAACCGGCCGCCTGGGGGCTTAGCGTCGAGGAGTCTGCGGGGCCGCGGCCGGGCCGTGCGGCGCTCTGGGGCTGTCCTTTCTCGGGCAACCCGATCCAGTACGACGACCTGCGCGTGCTCCGCGTAGTGCCGGCCGGCACATGAGGTGGCGCCGGTCGGCTCGGGATCACCTCTTGTTGCGAGGCTTGAAGGAGCTCCGGTTGCGGAACGAGAACGTCCGGTTAAGGAGCGAGTTGTACAGCGACTCGAGTGCGCGGCACCCGCCTGGGAACCAATTGAGCATCCGGCGCTTGAGGGCAGGCAGGCTGATCGCGCTTCGGGTGGCCGGGGGCGGTCGTGGCGGTGTGCTGTTGGGGGTGCACCGGGCCCACGTGGAGACGTAGTCGCTCTGGTGGGGGGGGGGCGCGAACAGCGCGGTCTCGCGCACCTTGCGCGCCTGAACGAACAGCAGGCAGGGGAAGCGGTTGATCAGCAGCACCCGACGCCCGGTGCAGGCAGGGTCAGCCACGTCGTACCAGCGTCGCCTTGGGCCATACTCGACGGCCACCATCTGGTCGATCGCGAAGCCGTTCGCCGGTGAGAAGACACGGTGGAAGAGCTCCGGGCTGAACTGGTAGAAGCCGTGGCCGAAACAGTTGTTCGCCACGCTGAAGGTCAGGAAGTGACCGCCCACGCGGACCATCGAGAGGCAGTTCTCGAGGGCTGTCGGGAAATCAAAGACGTGCTCGAGGGTGCCGAGGTCGCACACGGCATCATACCTGAGCTTGAGGCGGTCCGGGACCGGGAGGTTGAGGTCATGGACGATCGTTGCGCCTTCGTAGTCCGAGACGTCCATGGTCTCGGCTTCCACCGCACCCAGGAGTTTCCAGAATGCGTCGGCATACTGCGGAGCGCCCGACTCCAGGAAGTTCGGGTGTTCATACTGGTTGATGTCGAACTCCCGAAACAAGCGGTGGATTTCCGCCCGGCTCATGAAGAGCTCCTGCCGGCCGAGCGACAGACACCGGGCATAGGACACGCCGCGCGAGCGGGCTGTGAGCAGGAAGCGGGCACACTCAAGGTCAATACCCATACGCTGGCGTCCGGACACATGTGGCGGTCAAACCAGGACAGCCCCCACCGAGGCATCCCTCCGTCCGATGGGAAGAACCCCTGGCGAAAGACGTCACAAACAAACCCTAACCGCACTCTCCCGCGGAGAAATCGCTCGGGGACTGCCGGCGGCTTGCACGAGCAGCACGCAGACAACAATTCTGGGTCCAAAGCCTTGCACACCGGCACGAGTGTGCAAGCGAATTCGCCGGACCCGGATCTTCGCCTGACGCCTGGGGCTCGAACCGGTGCCATCGGCTCCAGGCCTCCCCTCGTTCCGCCGGGGATTCCCCATGAGCGAGGCGCGGGACAGGGGGGCGGAGAACCTCAAGCTTGGGGGATGGGGCGCTCGCCCGCTCGGAGAATGACCGCCACTTGTTCCTCGGTCCGGTGGTATCCGATGAACTCGAACGACAGGCCTGTGTCCGCCAGGAACTCCTGGAATGCGCGGTATTCGCCCTGCTCCCACTCGGGGTAGTTGAAGTACTCGTCGAAGACGATGACGGTTCCGGGGACGAGCCGATCTCGCAGCAACTGGAGAACAACGCGGGCTGATGAGCAGAGGTCGCAGTCCACGTGCAGGAATGCGACCGTTCCGGCGTGTTCTGCAAGGAACGGGGGCAATGACTCGTGGAAGAGGCCCTTGACGAGCGTGACATTGGGTCTGACCCGGGGGAGCGTGGGCATGGCGAAGAGTCCCTTGGCGCAGGTGTCACGCCAGCGTTCGGGCAGGCCTTCGAAGGAATCGAAGCCGAACACCGTGTGGGTGGTCAGCTTCGCAAGCTGGTTGATCGTGCCACCGGTGAACACTCCGAACTCGAGGATGAGGCGATTGGCCGAGGCATCAGCGAGGCGGAAGGCCCGGGCCAACAACGCGGACCGGGATCGGACGGAGTCCACATGGCGCATGTGGCGCTCGATGTAATCCACGGTGGTGATCAGGGCACGCCGCTGTCGCTCGACCAGGATATCCTTCGCTGCCAGGTGCTGCAGGAAGGAGAGCAGGGGTTGCGCGACACCGCTGACGCAGCGATAGAGCCCGACAAGGAGCTGTTTGAATCGGAACAGGAGAAGGTTCATGCACGCATCATCAGCATGGAATCAGCGACGCCGCGAGGAGTGCGACACCCCAAGAGAGGCACCACGGCAGACGGAAGATCTCGATGGGAGCGCCGACCGAGACCAGTTCGCTCGAGTACCATCGCGGCCAAAGGAGGCGCCGCCAGCGGTCGGACGATCGGCTCCAGAGCCAGGGCCCGATCCCGTCCGCGGGCTTGGTGACATACGGGCTCGCAACTGCCGCCAAGCAGAAGGCGGCGGCCGTCGGCCAGAATCCGGAGGTGACAATCCCGTTGACGACAGCGGCCAACGGCAGGACGTGGCAGGCGAGGATGAGGAGGGCCATGGGGATCCGCAGCTGGCCAGGGCGCCCGGACGGCCCCGGAGCGAGTCGTTCGAGCATCCATGTCGGGAAGTACTCCCACCACGTGAGCGGGTCCTTCAGGACGCTGCTCAGGTGGCGCGACGATCGGAAGGCCGCGAGCGCGAATGCCAGCGTTGCGGTCAGAAGCGCATATTGCCAGGCGCGATCCATGCCAGTTTTGGGTCTGCTGATCACCCACGCTGTGTCGCCGATGCCGCGGAGGGGTCCCTCATCTTGCCCTCCAGGGGTGGACTTTCGCCGATCCTGAGGGTGCTGTCCACTTGGAACCAAGGACCCGGATCCTCCTCCAGCGCCTGTGGCTTGGATGGTCGCCATCGGTTCCTGGCGGGCCCTGGCCTCGAGCGGCGCGTGCGTTGTCGGCTCCGGGGTGGCCCGCCCGATCGCGGGCGGGCTTGTTTTTCCCTGGCGGGCGCGTATGCTGGGGCCCTGTGAAACTGAAGCAGGGGATTCCGATTCTTCTCCTGGCCTTGTTTGCCGTATCGCGAGTGCCCGGGCTTCTGCCGCACAATTTCAGTGCGGTATACGGTTTTCTCTTTTGTGCCGGGATCTGTTTCCGGGGCGGGTGGATGGCCTGGGTGCCGCTGGCGGTGATGCTGGTGACGGACGTGCTGTTGAACTGGCACTACGGCGCGGCATGGTTGCGGTGGGAGATGCTCGGCAATTACGCGGCGTACCTGGGGATCCTGGGATTGTCGCGGTTGTTCAGCCGGAAGTCCTCGTGGCTGTCGTTGCTGGGCGGCGGCGTGCTGGGGGCGATCTTGTTCTATCTGATCACGAACACGGCCTCCTGGCTGTTTGACGCGGCTTACGCCAAGAACCTTGCGGGTTGGATCCAGGCGTTGACGACCGGTCACCCGGGATTGCCTCCCACCTGGGAGTTCTTCCGCAGCACCCTGCTGAGCGGCGGGTTGTTCACCGGCCTGTTTGCGGGCGCCATGAAGCTGGGGGAAGCCGCCGAACCCCAGGAGCAGGAGGCGCCCGAGGAGGAGGGGGAGGAAGAACCCGAGCCGGCCGTGGAACCTGAGGAGGCGAAGGTTTGACCCGGTCAGGGACGGCGGCGGCCCTGTCTTGTGTGGGCTGCTGCGTTGGCTGTCGTGCGCAGCCCCTTGGACCCCTGGCGAGGCGCGGAGGAGAGGGTGGGCAAGCACAGCAGGGTCTTTATGAGCCTGAGAACTCGACCGGGTCTGAGGTGCGCTTTGCTGGGAATCCTCGCCGACACCCACAACGTCCTGGATCCGCGGATTGCGGGGATTTTCGCGGGGGTGGACCGGATTGTTCATGCGGGGGACATTGGACTGCCGTGGGTGCTGCGGGAGTTGGAAGCGATGGCGCCTCTCATCGCGGTGACCGGCAACACGGACTTCGGGTTGGCCTGTCGCGAGACCGAAGTGTTCGAGGTTGGGAGGCACCGGTTTCTGGTGCATCACATCGTCGATCCCCACCGGCCCTCGCCGGTCGTGGTTCAGCTGCTCGAGCGGCATCGGCCGGACGTTGTGGTGTTTGGCCACACGCATCGGCCGTTCTGCGAGCGGGTCGACGGCGTGCTGTACGTGAACCCGGGATCGGCGGGAAGGCCGAGGATGGAGGCGTCCTGCCAGGTGGCGGTGATGGAGGTGGGGGTCTCGGATCTGGACGTGCGGCAATGCCTGTTGGATTGACGGCGCGCCACGATTGGGGGCCGCGGGCGGTCTGCAGCTTTGGGCGCCGGCCGCGACGGGTCGACTTCCCGGGCCGCCCTCGTCGCGGGGGGGTGCAGACCGGGTCAGAAGCCGCGGGCGCTGACCGCGGCTCGCCGCGCCTCAGAACAGCGGGTTGACGAGGATGCCGATCACGCTGAGGGGGCCTTGGTCTTCGAGGGACTCGGTGGCCTTGTCGAGTTTCTGCAGTGTGAGCTTGGCGTTGTCGATGAGCGTCTGGTCATTGACGAGCTTGCCGACCGAGCCGTCGCCGCGGTTGACCTTCTGGAGGATCTCCTTGAGGTTCGTGGCGGCCTCGGTGATTTCCGCGTAGAGCCGATCGTCGGTGGTCAGGCGGCCGAGAGTGCCCTGGCCGGCCCGGATGCCGGCGACGACCGCCTTGGCCTCCTCGACGATTCCCTGGACGTCTTCGGCGGTGGTGTTCAGATTGGTGACCGTGCTCAGAGCGGACTGGTAGAGGGCATCGTCGGCGATCAAGCGGCCGAGGGTGCCCTGGCCCGCGTTGATCTTCTCGGAGATCATGTGGGCGTTGGTCAGGATGGCATAGACATTGGTGCGGTTCTCCTTGATGACGTCGACGGCGAGACCGACCAGGTCGTCCAGTTTGACGTCGGTGAGGTTGCCAGTGATCTTCTTGATATCGCCGGCCACGCTATCGAGCTTGGTGACGAGGTTGGCGACATCGGCCTGCTCGTAGGATTCGAGAGTCTGATCCGGGCGGTCAATGGGCACGCCGCCGGGCGTGCCGAAGTCGATGGCCACGTAGTTCTGTCCCATCAGTCCCGAGAACTTGACGGTGGCTTTGCTGTCGGTGCGCACGACGGCCGTGCGATCGGTGATCTTCATGCGCACGACCACCTGCTGATCGGCGAGCTCGATGGCCTCGACGCGGCCGATGGTCTTGCCGGCCATCTTGACCGCGTCGCCGATCTTGAGCTCCTGGATGTTGTTGAAGCGAGCGTTGACGTGCAGGCCGTGGCGGAGGAAGTCCATGCCGCCGATCATCTCGAGAATGATCACGGCGGCCACGATGGCGAGGGCAAAGAAGATCCCCAATCGGGTTTCCAGCGTGTTTCTCATAGGTGGGTCGTCTCCGTGTCGAAGCGGAAGTCTGCGGTCAGGAACCGGCGCAAGAGCGGATGCGGGTTGGCCCGGATCTCGTCGGGCGAGCTGACCGAGACGATTTCGCCCTGATGGATGAGGGCGATTCGGTGGGCGATGCCGAGGGCCAGATCGCGGTCGTGGGTGACGATGATCGACGTGACCTGGAGCCGGCGGTTGAGGCGCAGGATCTCCTCGCCCACGGTCACCGCCATGAGCGGATCGAGCTCGCTCGTCGGCTCATCATAGAAGAGGAGCTGGGGCTCGATCACCAGGGCTCGCGCAATCGAGACCCGCTTGCGCATGCCCCCCGAAAGTTCCGCGGGCATTTTGTCTTCGGCGCCGTTGAGGCCGACCAGTTCGAGCGCGGCGCTCACGATCCGAGCGATCTCGGCCGGCGGCTTCAGGCGGTGCTCGGAGAGGTAGAGCCCGACGTTCTCCCCGACCGACAGGGAGCTGAGGAGCGCCCCGGACTGGAACACCATCGCCATCCGGTACCGGTCCATGACACCGGGGGCCTGGACGGATTCGCCCTCGACGAGGATCTCGCCCGCGTCGGGGGTTTCCAGGCCGATGAGATGTTTGAGCAGCACGGTCTTGCCGCTGCCGCTGGGGCCCATGATGGCGAAGATCTCGCCCCGTTGGACCTCGAAAGTGAGCCCTTTGAGGATCGCCTGGCCATGATAGCTCTTCTGCAGGTTCCGCACCTGGATGCTCACGCCGCGGTGGTGTCCGTGGTTCATCGGTCGAGTTGGATCAGCGCGCGCGTGAGGAAGTAGTCCAGGATCAGGATCAGCACGATCGAGTTGACGACGGCCTTGGTGACCGACCGCCCGATCCCGCGGGGTCCGCCGATTGTCTGGAGCCCCTGGTGGCAGGCGACCAGGCCGATGACGACGGCGAAGACCGCGCTCTTGATCAAGCCGTTGAGGACATCGAGGCTGTCCACGCCTTCGCGCAGGCTGGTGAAGTAGGCTTCGAACGAAATGGCAATCTGGTAGTTGTAGACCGAGACCAGCGCCCCGCCCAGCCATCCCACCAGCATGGCGAACACGACGAGGATCGGCAGCGAGGCTGTGATCGCCAGCAACCGCGGCAGCACGAGGTAATGGACGGGGTTGATGTTCATGGTCCGCAGGGCGTCAATCTCCTGGTAAACCGTCATCGATCCGATTTCCGCGGCCATGGCGGATCCGATTCGGCCGGCGATGAGGACCGCCATCATGACCGGGGCCAGCTCCTTGCAGAGCGAGAGGCCGACGATCTGGCCGATGAACCCCGTGAGACCCCGCTGGGCCAGGACCGGTCCTGTCTGCAGCGCCAGCACGCCCCCGATGAACAGCGCCAGCACGCAGGCCATGAGCAGACTGGCGTTCCCGATCTCGAAGCACTGCTCGAACGTCTTGCGCATCTGGCGCTTCGCCGCAGGCAGAGCCTGCAGCGTGCGCCACAACAGCAATAGCAATTCGCCGATGTTCTGAAACATGACCGGTCGATCCTTATCGCGGCTCCGGCGTTCCCGCCGGTTCTCCCCGGGCGCCCCGCCGGCGGGGCAGCAGGTGCCAGCCCGAGCCGTCGGGTCCCGACTCATACTGGAGCAACCCGAATAAGAGCGAGCATTTTGTCGACTGCGAAGTCGCGTCGCGCCGGTACAAGTTCCAAAGGAAGGACTGGCTCGACGCGCCGGTCCGGCGGTTCTTCTCCGCGCGCCAGACTGCCCAGAGGGGCGACCAGTTGCGGCGCACGCTCGGGTTGTCCCCGAGGATCGTCTCGACCGGGGCTGGAAACTGGAAGCGCTCGTTGCCCTCGCGATCGCGGTGGGCGACGAACAGCGGCCACAGCCCGGTCCGGTGGGTTTCGATGGCCTGACCGGACCGCTGCTCATGCGTATCGGTGTAGAGGACCAATCCCACCCGGGTCCGATCGCTCGAACCCGATTCCGACCGGACCGCGCGATGCCAGTACAAAGGCCAAAGGCAGGACCAGGTCTCGGTATCCCGGATTCGGCTGTGGGAGAAGAGCGGGAACACGCGGTCGGTGTGCTTGCCCTTGCCCCGGGCGAACACGATGAACGGCCAGGGGGCCGCCCACTGCCGGTACTGGCCGGCTCGGTCGTCGAGCCAGGTCGGGCCCAGCGGCCAAAGGTAGGTGCGCGAGTCCTTGGCCGGGGATTCGAGGAGGCTGTAGAAGGGGAGGAACACCCGCTGGTGCGTGGCGTTGGTGGTTCCCAAGCCGGTATGATGGGTGAAGAAGAACGGCCAGAGAGCAAACAGCTTGTCATGGCCGGGCACCGTCTCGACGAAGCCCAGGTCGTTGGTGCGGAGCCTGGGTGTTTTCGTCTCGTGGCCGGCGAGGGGCCAGACCTGCCATCCGCGCAATCCATCGCCCTGGCGCCGATGGACGATGGGGACGACGTAATTGTCGGTCACGACGTCCTGTTTCCGCGTTTGAACGTACAGGGGCCAGAGGACGAACCGGATCTCATCGCGCAAGAGCCGTTGCTCGATCCGGCCGTAGACTGGCCAGAACGCCGTGTAGTCCCGAGTCGGATCCTCGGATCGGCGCGCGTAGAAGAACGGGAAGACCGACGTGGTGCGGGCATTGACGCCGTCCTGGGATTGGCCACCGGACAAGGTCACGAGCTGGGCGAGTTGAAGCCGATGCTCCCGGCCGTAACGGTCATACGTCAGGAGCGGATAAAGAAAATCCCACGAGAAAGCGTCCACCGCCGGCCGGCGGACTGAGGAAAAGAGCGGCGCCAGCGCCAGGGTGACAGCCGCCTCCTGGACTGTGGTCGCCGCTGGCGGATTCGCCGGCTCGTCCGCCGGTTCCGCCGGGGGTTCGGGCCAGACCTCCTGGCGGCTCCAGAGTGGTCCCAGGATCTCGGTGCGCACTCCGGTTTCGAGGGTCAGAGGGAACCGGCAATAGAGCGGGCCGGCCCCGACGGGAACATCCATGTCCGCCGCGGGATGACCGGCGGCTGTTCCAAGGAGACCGGCCATCAGGACCCAGGCCCGGAGGCTGGTCCGGTGGCGGCGGATTGCGGCTGTGGATTGTGTGTTCAACCCGGAGCGGCCATGGTAGGGCGGAAGGCAGTCAGGTCAAGCGGGGACGTTCCGTTCCGGGTCCGGAGGGTGTTGCCCGGGGCGCGCGAGCCGCCATCCGCGCCGGACGAGCCAGTTCAGGAGCGTGGGCAGGAAGGTCAGCCCTGCCAGCATGCAGGCGGCGGTTCCCAGGCTCATGACCGTTCCCAGGCTGGAGATGCCGCGGTGCTGGGCCAGGATGAGGCTGCCGAAGCCGGCGGCGGTGGTGAGCGCGGAGAGCAGCACCGCCTTGCCCGTGCTGCGGGCCAGGATGCCCGGGTTCTGCTCCTCGGCGAACCGGTTGAGGATATGGATTCCGTTGGTGACGCCGACGCCGATGACGAGGGGGAGCGTCATGATGTTGGCGGGGTTGAACGGGACTCCTCCCCAGCCCATGGCGCCGACCGCCCAGACCGATCCGAGGGCCACCGGCAGCAGCGCCAGCACCACGCAGCTGAGGCGGCGGAAATGGAGGAGCACCATGAGGCCGATGGCGCCCAGGGAGTAGTACGCCGCCTCGATGTAGCTGTCTCTGAGGAGCGTGACATACTCGTACAACTGGACCGGCGTGCCTGTCACGTTCGGATCGATCGTGCGGAGATCGCGGATGAACGCCGCCTGGTGGACGCGATCCCACACATTCGAGCGAGGGTTGACCTGCAGGAGGTAGTGCGTGCCCGAGTGGCCGACGAAGCGATGACGCAGGGGGGCGGGCAGATCCTCCGCGGTCAGGGGGGCCCGGGCATCCTGGTTCTTGATCACGCCCAGCGTGCCCTGGAGATCCTGGAGCAAGGCGCGCTGGAAATAGCCGAGCTTCTCGGACGCCACGCCGGGGTCGGCCGCCGCCATCGTCTGGCGCAGCCGCGCGATGGACTGTCGCAGCGCCCGGAGTTCCGCGGACAACGCTTCTTCTCCCTCCTTGGCGGCTCCGGAGGCACCCATGCCGAAGTAGGCATGGGAAACCTGCAGCGTCTGGCGCAAGTCGGACAAGTTCACCGGCTCGGGATCGGTTTCGGCGAACTCGAGATCGGCCAGTTCCTTCTTGATCTGGCGGATCAGGGCGAGCTTGCGGCTCTGGTCCTGGGTCAGGAATGGCACCATGGAATCGACACTTGCGACGGTTGGCAGGGTGAGCAGGCGCTGTTCGAGTTCGAGGGCCTGATCGAGGGAGTCCGCCACCACGGCGCCGAAGATGACCGATTTCGAGGCGGCCTGGATCAGCCTTTGCTCCGTGACGACCGCCGGGAGCCCCTCGGACTGCATGTGGAGCAGGTTATAGTCAAAGTGGACCCTGGGGAACTGTGAGAGGGCGAGCAGGGTGACCCCGATCGTGATGCCGGTGACCCAGCCCGGGCGTTCGAGCCAGAGGCGTTCGATGCGGGCGCGTCGCTCGAGGTCCAGTTGTGGCTGCCTGTGGTCGAGCACGTTCTGCCGCCCCCGGAGCAGCAGCGCCGGCAACAGGGTCATCATGGGCACCAGGCAAATCAGCAGGCCGCCGCCGCTGATCAGGCCCATTTCCCTAATCCCCTTGAAATCGGTGAGGCCCATGGCCAGGAAGGCCCCGGCGGTCGTGCAGCAGCCGGTGAAGATGCCCTGTCCTGTGTTGACCATCGCCCGTTCGAGCGCCATCCGCTCGGACCGTCCGTGGCGGAGCTCCTCCTCGTACCGGGTGACGAGGTGGATGCCGAAGTCGATGGCCAGTCCCACGAGGATGGGCAGGAACGTGATGGTGAGGAGGTTCAGATGCCCGACCACGGCCGAAGTGAATCCGAGGGTGTAGATGAGGCCGACGACAAGGCTCAGCGTGGCTTTCAGGGGCCGGCCCGTCTCCTGATAGCCGTAGACGAAAAGGAGGGCGCAGAGGAACAGCGAGACCCCGGTTGCGAGCAGGGTGTCGCGCTGGGACTGGGCCATTTCGTCCATTTCCAGCACGGGCTCGCCGGTGACGCCAGTGTTCAGGCCCGGGACTTCCGCCTGCGTCTTGGCGACGAGTTCCCGGAGGCGCTGGACGGCGGCGGCGTTGAGATTCTCGGCCCGGGCGCGGGCGGTCACCAGGTAGATGCGGTTGGTGGCGAACGTGATGTAGAGGCTCTCCTCCGCCTGGTCGCCGCCGTCGAAGAGGGCCGTGACGCCCGGCGAGACGGGCGTGCCTGGCCGGAGGATGGCCTCGGTGGCCAGGTCGGTGATGCGGGTCAAGGCGGGCAGGGACTGGATGAGGGCCTCGGTGTGGGTGTCGAGCTCGTGTCCGGCGCTGCGGAACTGCCGGTTCACCTGCCGGAACAATGCGTTCAAGTTCGTCACCTGGGAGAACGTCTCGAGCACTGGGCGGGCCTCGCGGAGGCGACTTAGCATCTCGACCAGGAGCGTTTCGTTCGTGACGAAGAGGAGGGCCTTGTCGCCCATCATCTTCAGATCGCCCTTGTAGAAGACGTCCGTGAAGAGATTCGTCTCGAGCTCGAGGCGGGCTCCCAGGCGTTCGACGAACTGGCGGTTCTTCTCGATGCTCTCGCTCTCGACCATCGCCACGAGATCATCCTGGCCCGGGAACTCCGCCTTGTAGCGGAGGAAATTGCGGTGATACTGCTTTTCGGCTCCAACCAGGTTGTTGCGGTTCATGTCGAACTGCAGCCGGTCGAAGGTGACGAAGAGCGCCGCGGCGACGAGCAGGAGTTGGGGGTAGATGAACCAGCGCAGGTGATCATGCACCGCGGCCGCCAGTCTTCGCAGCAGGCGGACCGTGATGGATTCGGTGCGTGCCATGACGTGTTCCGTCAGCGCTCGGGGCGGCCCGGTCAGGCCCGGCCGGGGGCTGGACGACCTTCCCCCGGTCCGGGGAGTGCGCCGCCGTCAAGCCGGGGTCTCATGCGCCGGTGTCCGCGGGGAGCTCCGCGTTATGGTGGACTTCCTTGACGTCGTCGTGGTCCTCGAGCGCCTCGACGAGCTGGGTGACGGCCTGGACGGCGCCGGGCCCGGGCAGCGGGACGGTGTGGTGGGGAAGATAGGTGACGCTGGCGTCCGCAGGGTGGATGCCGGCGGCTTCGAGTTGACGGTGGACCGCCTCGAATCGGGCCGGCTCCGTGAGGATCTCGAAGCCTTCGGGGTCGGCCCGGAGGTCCTCCGCTCCCGCCTCGGCGGCCAGTTCCATCAGCTGATCCTCCGTGGCTGCGTCCCGGGCCACGAAGATCTGACCTTTCCGGTGAAAGAGCCGGGTCACGGCGCCGGCGGTGGCCATGCTTCCGCCCGCCTTGGTCAGAAGGCTCCGGATGGCGGCCGCCGTGCGGTTCCGGTTGTCGGTGCTGAGCTCGATGAGGAGGGCGACGCCGTGCGGGCCGAAGACCTCGTACGTGAGGTCCTCGAAGGCCGCTCCTTCGCCGCCGCCCGTCCCCTTGAGGATCGCCCGCTCGATGTTGTCGGAAGGCATGTTGGCGCTCCGGCACTTGAGGAGCACCATGCGCAACCGGGGATTGAGGTCCGGGTCGCCGCCGCCGCCGATTTTCGCGGCGATCGCCACTTCCCGCGAGAGCTTGGCGAAGATCCGAGCGCGCTTGGCGTCAATCGCACCCTTGAAATGCTTCAGCTTGGCCCACTTGCTATGTCCTGCCATGTCAATCGTCCTCTGCCTGGGGTTCGCACGCGGCGTTCCCAACGCGCGCCCCCGCCAGTGCTCGCAGCCTAAGCCAAACCGGGGCCGATTTGAATCGGAAAGTCCCGGTCGAGGTCCCGGCCAGTGGAACGGCGGGCGCAGGACCGGGGCATGGGGAGAGAGGAATCTCATACAGGGAGTCAATGAAGCCGGAAGCTTTTTCAACTTGTGCCCATGGGCGGAAAGACGGAGCCTCCCCTCACATGAGGAATCCCGGTGTGGCATCGGGCGCCTGGGGATGGGCCAGGAGTGTGGTGCTGGGGCTGGCCCTGGCACTCGTTTGCGGCGGCTGCTCGATCAAGCGGTTTGCGGTCAACAAGGTGGGTGACGCCCTCTCGGGAGGGGGAACGACCTTTGCCCGTGACGATGATCCGGAGCTGGTGCGGGCGGCGGTGCCGTTCAGTTTGAAGCTCATGGAGAGTCTTCTGGCAGAGAGCCCGCGGCACAAGGGGCTGCTCTTCGCCACGGCCAGCGGTTTCACCCAGTTCGCGTATGCCTTTGTTCAGCAGGATGCGGATGAGCTCGAGGACCGCGATCTGGCGGCGGCGGAGGCGATGCGGACCCGGGCCCGGCGGCTTTATCTGCGGGCGCGCGACTACGGACTACGGGGGCTGGACGTGGCGCATCGCGGTTTCTCGGCGGCGCTCGAGCAGCGTCCGCTCGAGGCGGTGAGACGGGCGCAGCGTCGCGACGTGCCGCTTCTCTATTGGACCGCGGTGTCCTGGGCCGCAGCGATCTCCCTCTCGAAGGATGATCCCCACCGGATCGCCGAGATCCCCCAGATGGAAGCGCTCATGGATCGCGCGCTGCTTCTGGATGAGTCGTTCGACCGGGGAGCGATCCACGCCTTTTTGATCACCTACGAGATGGCACGCCAGGGCGGCGAGGGCGATCCGAAGGAGCGATCCCGGAGACATTTTGAGCGGGCGATGGAGTTGTCGCAAGGGCGGCTGGCCGGGCCGTTGGTGTCGCTCGCGGAGGCGGTGTCCGTTTCCGAGCAGAACCACGTCGAGTTCCAGGCGCTGCTCGAGCGCGCGCTCGCCGTGGACCCTGATGCGTCCGCAGACGACCGGCTGGTGAACCTCGTCATGCAACGCCGGGCCCGCTGGCTCTTGTCGAAGAAGGACGATCTCTTTCTGATCCCGGACCGTTCGGGAACGCCGTGACCGACCTGCCATGAAGACCGAACCTCGACGCAACGCGGGCTGGGGCTGGAGTGGGCTGCTTTGGGCGGCGTGTTTGCTGGGCGTCGCCGACGGTTGGGCCGCGGAGCGGATCAAGCTGGCAACGCTCGCCCCGACGGGCAGCACCTACCACAAGAGCCTTCTTGTCCTGCGTGAAGCCTGGCGGAAAGCCTCCCAGGGGAGCCTCGATCTCGTTGTGTACGCGGACGGCAAGCTCGGCGGCGAAGCCGACACGGTTGGGCTGATGGGCGTCAACTCGATCCAGGCCGCCATGCTCACCGGCGTGGGTCTGTCCGAAATCGAGAAGGCGGTCACCGGCCTGCAGAGCCTGCCGATGGGTTTCCGCGATTTTGCCGAGGTCGACTACGTGGGCGAGCGCCTGCAGCCCATGCTCGAAGAACGGCTGGCCGCCAAGGGTTTCATGGTTCTCTTCTGGACCGATGCCGGCTGGGTCCGGTTCTTCTCGAAGAAGCCCGTGGCCCGACCGGACGATCTCAAGAAGCTCAAGCTCTTCACCTGGGCGGGCAGTCCGGAGCAGGTCGAGCTCTACCGGTTTGCAGGATTCAATCCCGTCCCGCTCGAGACCGCGGACATTCTACCGAGCCTGCAGACTGGTTTGATCGAGGCGACTCCGGCGCCGCCGGTCTTCGCGCTGGCGGGCCAGATCGACGGCCGGGCCCCCTACATGCTCGACATCAACTGGGCGCCCCTGGTCGGCGCCTGTGTGATCCGCAAAGCCACCTGGGAGAAGATCCCCGCTGCGTTGCGTCCGGCGTTGCTCGAGGCCTCCCGGCTCGCCGGCCGCGAGATCAAAGCGAGCGGCCGGAAGGAGATGGAGGAATCGGTGGCGGCGATGACCAAGCGGGGGCTGACCGTCACGCGGATGACCCCCGAGCTCGAGGCGGAGTGGCGCTCCACGGCCGAGGCCGTCTATCCCAAGATCCGCGGCAAGCTCGTGCCCGAGGACATCTTCGACACCACGCTGCGCCTGATCCGGGAGTGCCGGTCGCAGCCGGCCGCCCGCTGACCGGCGGCCACCGGGTCCGGCAACGGAGCGACGCATGGAGATCTCTCCCGACACACCAGTGGCTGCCCCGCGGCCCCGCTGGGTCCAGTGGCTCTGTGGCGCCGAAAACCTGGTGGTGGTGCTGCTGCTCACCGCGATGGTCCTGCTGCCCTGCACGGAGATTCTTCTGAGAAAACTCGGGGGTCGCGGCATCGCGGCCGCCACCCCCATCGTGCAGCACCTGGTGCTCCTGGTGGGCATGTTGGGAGGCGCCCTTGCCGCCCGCGAGCATCGGTTGCTCGCGCTCTCGACGGCGACCACCTGGTTGCGCGGACGGCCCCAGAGGATTGCCCGGGTGTTCAGCCACGGCTTCGCTGCAGCGGTGACGGCCTTTCTCTGCGCCGCCAGCGTCGACTTCGTTCTCGCCAGCCAGCGGCTGAACAAGATCCTCGTCTTTGGGATCCCGGTGTGGACGGTCCAATTGGTGTTGAGCGTCGGTTTTGGCCTGGTAGCGGTCCGGTTGATCTGGGGTGCGGCTTCGAGCTGGCGTGGCCGGCTCGGGGCGGCGCTGCTGGCGGTGGGTCTGGCGGTCTTCGCCTGGCGTTGTCCGGTGGATCCTTCGGCGCTCCGGGTGCCGGGCTTGTTGGTCCTGGGAGTGGCCACGGTTTTGGGAGCGCCCGTGTTCGCGACCCTGGGAGGGGCTGCCCTGATCCTGCTGTGGAGCGGGGGGGAGACCATCGCCTCGATTCCGTTGAACCACTACCGATTGGCCGTCAATCCCACGCTGCCGAGCATCCCGCTCTTTACGCTGGCGGGCTATTTCCTGGCCGAAGGCGGGGCGGCCCGGAGGTTCATCGCGCTGTTCCAGGCCTGGTTTGGCCCCGTCCGGGGCGGCCCGGTCATCGTCACCGTTTTGGTCTGCGCGTTCTTCACGTCGTTTACCGGGGCTTCGGGGGTGACCATCCTGGCGCTGGGCGGGCTATTGCTGCCGATTCTCCTGGCCGCCGGTTACACCGGGCGGAAATCGCTGGGGCTGCTCACCAGCGCGGGTTCGCTGGGTCTGCTGTTTCCGCCCTGTCTGCCGCCGATCCTGTACTCGATCGTGGCCAGCAGCAGCACGCAGACCAGCGTGCGGATGGAGGACCTGTTCAAGGGGGGCCTGTTGCCGGGCGTGCTGTTGATGAGTCTGACGGTGCTATGGGGGGTGTGGCGGGGGGCGGGCGGGGCGGAGGTGATGCGGCCGCGGTGGGACTCGAAGGCCGCGTGGCGGGCCCTGCGCGACGCGAAGTGGGAGTTGCTGATTCCCGTCGTTGCCTTGGTGGCGTTGTTTGGCGGATTCGCGACGCCGGTCGAGGCGGCGGCGGTCACCGCTCTCTACGCGTTCCTGACGCAGGCGGTCATCCATCGTGATCTCCATATCGTCCGGGACGTTCCCCGGGTGATGACCGAGTGCGGGTTGTTGGTGGGGGGCGTCCTGTTGATCCTCGGGGTGGCGTTGGGATTCACGCATTACCTGATCGATGCGGAGATCCCGGACAAGGGAGTGGCCTGGGTGACCGGGGCGATTCACTCGAAGTACGTGTTTTTGCTGGTGATCAACCTGGTCCTGCTGGTCGTGGGCTGTCTGATGGATGTCTACTCGGCGATCGTGGTGGTGGTGCCCCTGTTGGTGCCGATTGCGCAGGCGTTTGGGATCGACATGGTCCATCTGGGGATTATCTTTCTGGCGAATCTCGAGCTGGGCTTCCTGACGCCGCCGGTGGGGATGAACCTGTTCCTGGCATCGTATCGTTTCAAGAAACCGATGGGCGAAGTGACGCGGTCGGTGCTCCCGATGCTGTTGGTGCTGCTCGTGGGGGTGCTGTTGATCACGTACGTCCCCTGGCTGACGACCGCCATTCCTGCCTGGTGGAAGTAACATCGCCTGACAACCCCTTGACACCGTGAACCGATGGACACCGTGAACCGATGTGATGGTGCAGCGCGCGGCCTTCGCCGCGGGTGGATTCCTGGCGGCCCGGACGCTCGATCCCGGAGCGGCCGGGCGGGCCGGTGGCGGTCCTGCGTGCGCAGGTTGGCGTTTGTCCTCGCGCTGTTCCTTGTGACGCCGCAGGGTTCGCCTGCCGCGGCGGAGGGCGGGGGTTCCTCGGCGGCGCCGCCGAATTTCGTGGTGCTCTTCGCCGACGATCTTGGCTACGCGGATCTGGGGTGCTACGGCGCCTCGAGGATTCGGACGCCGCATCTGGATCGGATGGCGCGGGAGGGTCTGCGGTTCACGAGTTTCTACGTTGGGCAAGCGGTCTGTTCGGCTTCCCGTGCCGCGCTGCTGACCGGGTGTTACCCGAATCGCATCGGAATTCTGGGCGCGCTCGGGCCGAGGTCGAAGACGGGGATTCATGCCGACGAGACGACGCTGGCGGAGGTGCTCAAGGCTCGGGGGTATGCGACGGCGATTTACGGCAAGTGGCATCTGGGGGATGCGCCCGAGTTTCTTCCGACGCGGCACGGCTTTGACGAGTACTATGGCTTGCCGTACTCGAACGACATGTGGCCCAAGCACCCTCAGAATCCGCAAGCCTATCCGCCGCTGCCGCTGATCGAGGGGGAACGGGTGATCCAGACGATGCCGGATCAGAACCTCTTGACCGAGGAATACACGCGCCGGGCGGTTGATTTCATTCATCGCCATCGGGATCGGCCTTTCTTTCTCTACCTGCCGCACAGCATGCCGCACGTGCCGCTTCACGCCGGCGCGGCCGCCCGGGGGAGGTCCGCGGGGGGATTGTACGGGGACGTGATCGAGGAGTTGGATCGGTCCACGGGCCGGATTCTCGATGCCTTGCGGAAGGAGCGGCTTGATCGGAAGACGCTGGTGATGTTCCTGTCGGACAATGGTCCCTGGCTTTCCTACGGGAACCATGGGGGCTCGGCGGGAGGGTTGCGGGAGGGGAAGGGGACGGCCTTCGAGGGCGGGATCCGGGTGCCGTGCGTGATGCGCTGGCCGGGGCGGATTGCGGGCGGCCGCGTTTGCGGGGAGTTGGCGGCTACGATCGACGTGCTGCCGACTCTTGCGGCGCTGGCGGGGGCGGCAGTGCCCGGGGACCGACGGATTGACGGTCGGGACCTTGGTCCCTTGATCCTGGGAGAGGCGGGGGCGAGGACCCCGCACGAGGCGTACTACTGCTATTATGGCCGCGAGCTGCACGCCATCCGCAGCGGTCCATGGAAACTGCACTTGCCGCATGCTTATCCGCACGTCGAGGCGCCCGGGAAGGATGGCCAGCCGGGTCGGATGGTGAGCCATCGGATAGGCCGTTCACTGTACAATCTGGAGGAGGATGTTGGCGAGCGGCGGGATGTTGCCGCGGAACACCCGGAGGTCGTGAGCCGGCTCGAGGCGTTGGCCGAGGTGGCAAGGGAGGATCTTGGGGATGCGGCTGTGGGGAGGGTTGGGAAGAACCTCCGGGCACCCGGACAGCGCGCGGAGTGAGGCGCGGACCACAGGGTAGGGCAAGCACAGCAGGGTCTTCATGAGCCTGAGGACTCGACTGGGTCTGAGGCGCGCCTCGCCAGGAGACTGGAGGAGGTTCGCGGAAAAGAATTGTCCCTGCCTGACCTTGCGATCAAGCAGGGACGAATTTTGGGGGTGGGAGTGCGCCACGCTCTCTTTCCCGTGCCGACATTAGGCGCCTCGTGTGGGCTGCCGGCTTCCCGACGCCATTCTCCGCGGCATGCGGAGTTACCGGCCTCATAGCAGGGCCGTCCAGCGCCTTGCGGTCGCTGAATTCTCGGGTGAGGCCTCTTAGCTCGCTTCGGCTGGTGGTTGCGCCACCGGCTTGCGAACCAGGTGAAGACACGCCTGTGACTCCAATTCCGCGTCTCCACCGCTTGCTCCGGGTCGGCCACCGTTGGTCACGGTGCGTTGGCCCGGTGCCACGGGTCTGACCTCTTATCCCTCAAGCTGCCTTTCGCTCACAGGCCAGCGGTGTCGTTTGTAACATCGCTGGCGTTGCGGGAGGTTTTCACGGGACATGCCCCGCCCCGTGGCCTCCCCGGAACCGGTGCTCACTTTGTCTCGCCTTTCGGCGCCTTTGGAACGCAGACCAACCTCTCGGCTGGCCGCTGAGCCTCCTGCTCCGTGCTGGCGCGCAGTAGCAGCTTTGCACCCTCTGGGTGACTGCGATTCCTTATCGGGTCCGAAACCAACCCGACGGTACTTGACTCGGCTCGGAGCGGTTTCTGCATCGCCCCTTGCCGCACAGTCCCTGGCTCGCGTCACTGACGGCGCGCGAACGCCGCCAGAGGAACTGGTGAATTCTGCCTGCTTCCTCCAAGCTTCGCAGCCGGTCTCCGCAGGGGTTGGGCCAACCAGCCTGACCCCACCTTTCCCCAGTCACCTGGGATTATCCTGGGATTCGTTCGGCGACCTTGCGGTCGTTCCGACTCATCCACGTTCTTTCAATGAACTGGAAACACTTTAATCCACACGCGATTTCTGTCAACGAAAATCTTCTAGAAAATGTTGATAATGAACAACTTGTGAACAACTTGTGAACAACCTCCGGGGAGTGCTTCAGACCAGCATGTTTGGTCGCAAACCGCGTTGGCGCCGGGATGTTGGCATTGTTCACATGGGCGAGAAGCGCACGCTTTTTTTGCGGTGCACAGCCTGACGCTGTGGGCGCTGGGTCAGGCTCGCGGGCCCGCGAGCCCGCAGGCGGGCGTGTCGAAGCTTGCGGAGGGTTCCGGGTCAGCGCATGCTTGGTGATGCAGTCGGTTCAGTGCGGCGAGCGTGTGGCGCAGGGCATGGTCATGAATTCATCCCGACGACATTCTTCCGCGCCCGACACGTGTCCGCAGTGTGGGGCTGACGTGCCGGCGGGTGCGGCGGCATGTCCGGAATGCGGGTCGTGTGCGGAGACGGGGTGGTCGGAGCAGGCGCGATACGATGCGCTGGATCTTCCGGACGAGGCGTTCGACTACGACGAATTCACGCGACGCGAGTTTGGCGGGGGGCGTCGGGTTGGGGGGCGTTGGCGATGGTTGGTTTGGCTGGGGGTTGGGTTGCTGGCGGCGGCCGTGCTACTGGGGATTGCGATGTGAGATGAAGACGAGCTTCTGGCTGGGTGCTCGGGGACGCTGGCGTTGCGGGGTTGACCTGGGAGCGGGTTTGGCGGTGCTTCTGGGGATGGGGGGTGGATGGGGTACAGCGGCGGGGTTGCGGGACGTTGCGTTTCGGCAGGCGATGGCGGTGCCGGTGCCGGGGTCGCAGGAGATGGAGGGGGCGGTTTACCACAAGGTGTGTCTGGACCGGGACGGCGTGGTTCGGGTGTTAACGGATCGGGGTGTGGCGCGAGTGGTGGCGGATCGGTTGGTACCTGACCGGAGCCATCGGCCCCTGGCGGCGAAGCGTCCGCAGGATCTGACCGTGGCCCACGGGAGCGTTTACTACCTGCTTGAGGACCGGCTCTTGTCGAACGATCTGGCAGGGCAATACGCGGTGGCGTTGCCTTCGGGCCAGTACCGGGCGTGCGCGGTGGCGCACGACGGCAGGGCGCTGCTGGCGGGGGCGACGAACCTGGCATTGGTGGTGGGGACGCAATGGGTGGCCATCCCGTTTCTGCTGCCGCGGCAGGGCGAACTTCTCTATGCCTGGGGCCCGCATTTCTACGTCCTGGCCGGCGACGCCGTGTATCGCGTGAGCGGTCCGCGATTGGATCTGGTGCACCGGGGCAGGGATTTGACGGTGCTGGGTTTTCGGGGAAACGAGGTGCTGGTGGGCACGCGGCGGGGGTACTACGGGGTGGATCTGGTATCGGGGGCGATGACGCTGCCGATGCAGGACCGGCTGCCGTGCGTGGATGTGACCGCGTTGGTGCCGCAGACGAACGGGGTGTGGGTGGGAACGACCCGGGGGGTGTTTTTCCATGGCGGTCCGCGGTGGATACGGTACTACGCCTCGAAGCGGTGGCTGCCGGACGATCGGGTGTTGGGGCTGGCGGCGGGATCGGAGGGTGACCTGCATGTGCTGACCGAGCGCGGGCTGGGTCGGATTGAGTTTCGGTCGCTGACCCTTGCGGAGAAGGCGACCTACTATGACGACAAGATCCGTCAACGCCACATGCGGTACGGCTTCTGCTCGGAGTTGCACCTGGCGGTGCCGGGGGATCTCACGACGGCGGAGCTGATTGACACCGACAACGACGGGAGCTGGAGCAGCTACTACCTGGCGAGCCAGGCGTTTCGCTATGCGGTGACGCGGGAGGAGAAAGCGCGCGAGAACGCGTGGGAGACCTTTGGCACGCTCGAGCGGCTTCAGGCGATCACCGGCCTGGATGGCTTTCCAGCGCGCACGTTCGAGCGCACGGGATTCAAGGTCTCCGATCCGGAGCGCTGGCGGCCGGCTGCCGACCGGCATTGGGAATGGAAGGGGCACACGAGCAGCGACGAGATCACCGCGCAGACCTTTGCGTATGCAGTGCTTTACGAGGTGGCGGCCCGGACCCCTGCCGAGAGGGGACGGATTGCGGCGGCGTACGATCGCATCGCGGGCCATCTGCTTCGGAACCACTATACGCTGGTGGATGCCGACGGGCAGCCGACCCTGTGGGGGCGTTGGGCGCCGGAGTACGTCAACCGGTATCCCCCGACGATTGGGGATCGCCGGCTGAACAGCGCGGAGATCATTGCCTTTCTGCAATTCGCGCACCGGGTGACGGGCAAGCCGGTGTACCAGGAGCGCGGCTTCGAGCTGCTGGAGAAGCACGGGTACCTGCAGAACCTGACGAACAGCATGGCCATGATCCGGCCGACTCCGGGCTTTGTGTATCAGGGGTATGACATGGGGGACGAGTGGAATCACTCGGACGACCTGCTGGCGTTTGTGAACTACTGGACCCTCTACCGGTATGCATTCAACGATGCGCTGCGCCGCCAGTATGCGGCGGCGATCCGCGATCACTTTGAGATCGAGCAGGGCGAGCGGTGTCCGCTCTGGAGCTTCGTCACGGCCATGACCGGGCATGCGGCCGCGGACCTCGAGGGCGCGCTGTGGACGCTGCAGGCGTTCCCGCTGGATTTGGTGACGCACCGGATCGAGAATTCGCATCGCCGCGACGTGACCCGGCTCGAGCCGAACTTCCGGCATCAGGAGATCGTCGAGCTGCTGCCGGCGGACGAACGTCCGGTGATGCGCTGGAACGGGAATCCGTATCAGATCGACGGCGGGGACGGCGGCCATGGGGAGTTGGCGGGCGACGAGTTTCTACTGCCGTACTGGATGGGGCGGTACTTGCGGCTGATCGAGTAAGGGTCTAGCCCCTTGTCAGAAAATATCTACCAACATGTTGTCGATGTTGCCCGCGCGGTCCGGCGGTGCTGCTCGCCGCAGGCGAACCCCTTTTTCCCAGCGAAGTCTGGGAAAAGGCGTGGAGTCCTCGACTTGTAAAACACGTGTGGAGACTATGAGTCTGTCACCTTGTTTGCGGCACCGTTCCGCTGGACTGGATGCGGCATCGGTCTGAGGCGGCCCCTCGCCAGGAGCAGCCGCTGG
>Ga0209096_1000506_pt1 | contig 52297 bp, 76 predicted proteins | sample AD_UKC034_MetaG_FD_184407 | JGI IMG/M metagenome (GOLD analysis project Ga0209096, IMG submission 184407) | Active sludge microbial communities of municipal wastewater-treating anaerobic digesters from USA - AD_UKC034_MetaG (SPAdes) (version 2) | ecosystem: Engineered > Bioreactor > Anaerobic >...
CTACTTAAATGGAGCTTATTACGATGAGGGTAGTGATGTATGGTATCCTTGTCAATGGGATTTTCAGGGCAAGTATTCAGATAAATCCTCATCATTGGATCTAGTTAATGAGTAATACAGAAGAAAAACAACTGCGATGGATTTATACTGAGGCTAAACGTCGCTGTACAAAGAGCAACCATAAACGCTATAAAGATTATGGTGGCCGTGGCATTTTGTTTTGTTTTGCTTCATTTGAACAATTTAAAAATCATTTAGGGCCCAGACCTACAGATTTTGAATTGGATAGAATTGATAATGATGGGCACTATGAAATAGGTAATGTGAGATGGGTTGATTTTTCTACTCAACAAAAGAATAAACGCATTTATAAAAATAATACAAGCGGCGTTAAAGGTGTAAACTTTGTTTCCTCTATTGGAAAATGGGTCGCTCGATGTAATGAACAATCCAATGGAAAACGGAGGTATTTATATGTCGGAAAAGACTTCACAGAAGCATGTCGTGCAAGATGGGAATGGGAAGACAATCAATGTAAGAAGTAAATTAGAAATCAAACTATCTGAAATTTTAAACTCACTGAAAGTTCCTTGGGAATATGAAGTAACTACTATTCCCTATATAGTACCAGAATCTAATCATAAATACACAGTAGATTTTACTATAGATAAACTTCTAATAGAAGGAAAGGGCTATTTAAGTGACCATCAAGAGCGTACCAAGTATGTACTACTCAAACAACAATATCCTGAGTTAGATCTGCGGTTTGTCTTCGACAATCCTAATAAGCTTTGTGGTGGAACTAAATACACTCACGCCAAGTGGGCAGATAAATGGGGATTTAAGTATTGTTCTATTAAAGATGTAGATGTAATTAAATCATGGATACATGAAAATGGCAAAAACCTTTCTAATTAGTGATACACATTTTGGTCACGCAAATATCCTAACATTTAAACGTAATGATGGAAGTCTTTTACGAAACTTCCCAAGCATTCAATACCATGATGAGTATTTAATTGATCGTTGGAATCAAACTGTATCTCCTAATGATAAAGTATATCATCTAGGTGATATTGGTTTCAAAAACTTTACTGCTCTTAGTATGATTCTTAGTAGACTTAATGGCACTAAGATTCTTATTAAAGGTAATCACGATAACTTTAAACTTAGCCAATACCAACAGCATTTTAAGGATGTTAGGGCATCTCATCAATTAGATAAATTTATTCTAACACACATTCCAATTCATCCAGACAGTGTTGGAAGATGGAAAGCTAATATTCATGGACATTTACATGCAAATAATATCCAAGAAAAGATTCCGGGATTGGGATTACAAGACGATTCTAGATATATCAATGTCTCTGTAGAACAAATTGGATATACACCAATTGATTTTGAAAAAATCAGGAGTTTTTATAAGTGAAGCATCTCATAATTCCAGATACACAATGCAAAGATGGACAGGATTTCTCCTATCTAGAACGAATCGGTAAATATATTGTCGAAAAAAAGCCAGATGTGATTGTACATCTCGGGGATTTTGCAGATATGGAATCACTAAGTTCTTATGATGTGGGTAAGAAATCTTTTGAAGGTAGGCGTTATACCAAGGACATTAAAGCTGCACAAGAAGCAATGGCAACTTTGCTTGGTCCTTTATATGAGTATAACCAAACTGCCAAAGAACAAAAGAAGAAACAATATCATCCAAGAAAGGTAATGCTTTTAGGCAACCATGAGAACCGTATACATAGGGCTATCAATGATGATCCGAAACTGGAAGGACTCATTAGTTACCAAGATTTACCATACCAAGATTGGGAAGTACATGACTTCCTCAAACCTGTTTTTATTGATGGCATTGCATATAGTCATTATTTCCCTACTGGTGTCCTTGGACGGCCTGCCACTACAGCCAGTGCTATGGTATCTAAGCTTCATATGTCTTGCATCGCTGGTCATCAGCAAGGTAAACAAGTGGCATATGGAAAGCGCCCTGACGGCAGTACTATCACTTGTATCATTGCTGGTTCTTGCTACGAGCATGATGAAGTTTATCTAGGACCACAAGGTAACAATCATTTCCGTGGTATTCTACTAGCACATCGTGTTAAAGATGGTTGTTTTGATGAATGTTTTATTAGTCTTGATTATTTAAAGGAAAGATATAGTGAAGAGTCCTGATCATTATGGGGACAATAAGCTTATGGATCTTCTTATTGAAAAAGAAGTGCCCTTCGCAGAAGGCAATGTAATGAAGTATGTGTTTAGATGGAAAGATAAAGATGGCCTTAAAGACTTGTATAAAGCTCGTGATTATCTTAATGCTCTTATTACAAACGCCGAACTTAAATCAACCACTCCAACTCAAATGGTCATGCCATCCATCCTCACCACTAATAACCCGAAGTGGTAAATCATTAAGGACTAAAGAATGCAAGCTAATACCTATCAAGAATTTACTCTTTCAACAGCTATTTATAAAGGAGCAGGAACTGGTAACGATCAAGAGCTAACCTACCTTGCGCTTGGTCTTAACGGGGAAGCCGGCGAGGTAGCAGATAAAATTAAGAAGTATCTTCGTGATGATAAACTAGATATTGGTGGTATTATTTATGAACTAGGAGATGTGTGTTGGTATATTGCTAGACTTGCCGATGCTCTTGGTTATGAATTTGAAGATCTTCTAACTATTAATGCTAGTAAACTTACTAAACGTAAAGAAGCTAATACTCTATCAGGTAGTGGAGACAATCGTTGAAAGTTACTCTTGAGTTTATCACCCCAGATGCTGAAAACTTTATAGGCCGCATGGCCGGTATCTGTTATGCAGCAATTGATGAACCGAATAAGAATGTTAAACGTGCAGCTAAGTGTGCTCAAGATGGGCATCTATCTACTCTACGTTTTGCCAGTGCTGTGTTCAATATATCTGGTATCAGTCGTGTGTGTAGCCATCAGTTTGTTCGCTCCAAGCATCTTGATTTCTTACAACGAAGTCAACGATATTGTAAAGAACTTAATACACCAGTTGTGCAACCTAATCTAACAGAAGAACAAGAGAATGTCTATATGGGAGCAGTACTCACTGCACAAATGGCATATGAGAATCTTCTAGCATTAGGTGTTAAGAAAGAGGATGCGCGATTCGTGCTTCCTGAATGTACTACTACAGAGTTAAATGTCGTTGGTAATTTGCAAGCTTGGCGCGATTTCATTAAGTTGCGTGCAGATAAACATGCACAATGGGAAATCCGCGAGGTAGCTAAACAAATTAATAACCAACTAAATCAACATTGTCCTAATCTCTTCCACTGGATGCCCTAATATGTCTACAATTAATGAACAAATGAATACCCAACGTGATCTATTATTTGCTTTTGATAATGGATCATATAAGAAGATTACCTCTACTTCATATGACCATAAGGAGTGGATCGTAGTTAAGAAGCCATCAGGTAAGCAAGTATTTGTTAATACTGCTCGTGTCAAGTGGATTGAAGAACTATGATTGATCCTATGTCAATGCTGGCGGTCTTCGGACCGCTGGCAGTTAAGCTTGGTGAGAGTGTTATCTCTAAGTTCATTACGCCCGACACATTTAAGCCTAGTACAATTGACGATTATATCAAGATGAAAGAACTTGATGTACGCCAGTTTGAGGCTTTAAATAATGCGGGTGGTACTAACACCAGCTATCCTTGGGTAGAAGCCTGTGTACGCTTAATGCGACCGGGCATTGCCGTCGCCGTGATTGGTACATGGGCTATCTGCCAATTCACTACAACAACTTGTGACCCAGCAGTGCAGAACTTTGCGGCGGCTATTGGCTTCTACTTATTTGGTGATAGAAGTTTATTCTATGCAAGCAAAAAGTCATGACAACGTTTGATGATTTAAAAGAAAACTTAAAACATGAGGATGAACTCACTATTATTGAACTATTAGATCTATCTTCTGATGTTCTTGTAGAAGCTTTAGAAAGTTTTATCTTTGATAAACAAGACAAAATTCGTGAGTATTATGGTGAAGATTCCGAAGACTTGGACGGGTAAAAAGTCCGAGACAAATCCTAAGAAAAAAGAACAACATTTAAATAATAAATCTCGTCATGAGCTTGAGCATCGTTGGCAAGAACATGATTGGATACAACAATATCAGGATTTTTTAGAACATGAATATCAACAGATTCAAGAATAGCTTTTCCGAGAACATCTTCCGTCATAAGTATAGCCAAGGTCCAAACGATACGTGGGATGCGCTTGCTGAACGTTTGGTGGAGGATGTTTGTGGCACACGTTGGGGTAAGGATCGCGCTCTTATGTCACAAGAAGATCGTGATCAACTTACTCAGTATATTAAAGAGATGAAGTTCGTTCCGGGCGGTCGCTATTTATGGTACGCCGGTCGTCAGAATAGTTATTTCAACAATTGTTTCCTGCTACGTGCAGAGGAAGATACACGAGAAGAATGGGCAGAGCTAAGCAAGAGGGCAGTGAGTTGCCTAATGACTGGGGGCGGCATTGGTGTAGATTATTCTATTCTACGTCCATCAGGGAAGCCGCTGACTCGTACTGGTGGATTGTCCAGCGGTCCGATCCCACTGATGCAAATGATAAACGAGATTGGCCGAGGGGTGATGCAAGGTGGCTCAAGACGATCCGCGATTTACGCAAGTCTCAATTGGCTACACGAGGACATTCCCAATTTCCTCACAGCAAAGAACTGGTCTACGTCGATCCGCGACCTGAAAAACTCAGATTTTAATTTCCCTGCTCCACTTGATATGACCAATATCTCAGTTAACTATGATGATAAATGGTTATATAATGCAGATCGTGCGAATCTACATACCTTTGTAGAGAATTGTCGTCAGGCTATGATGACAGGCGAACCGGGCTTTAGTTTTAACTTTGGTGATAAGCAAAATGAAACCCTTAGAAATGCATGTACGGAAGTTACATCTGAAGATGATTCTGATGTATGTAATCTTGGTTCAATCAACATGTCTAATATTTCGTCTATTGAAGAATTCAAACATGTTGTTGAACTCGGTTCCAAATTCCTTGTTTGTGGAACGTTACGCGCAGATCTACCGTATGATAAAGTCTACAAGGTCAGAGAAAAGAATCGAAGACTTGGACTTGGACTTATGGGTATCCATGCATGGCTACTCCAGCGAGGACATGGATATGAAGTCACACCAGAACTCCATGAATGGTTAAAGGTATATAAAGATGAATCTGAAAAAGCTGCTAATGAACATTGCAATAGGTTATATATTAGTAGGCCTGTTGCTTATAGGGCCATCGCTCCTACAGGTAGTATTGGTATTCTTGCTGGGACTACTACAGGTATTGAGCCACTCTTTGCTGTGGCCTATAAACGTCGTTACCTTACTGATGGCACAAAATGGAAGTACGAATATGTTGTTGACACAACTGCTGATCAACTAATTAAAGAGTATGGACTCAATCCAAACAAAATCGAAACCGCCTATGGACTAAGCCATGACTACGAAAAACGACTCGCGTTCCAAGCGGACATACAAGATTACGTGGACATGTCAATTTCATCTACAATCAATCTTCCATCTTGGGGAAGTAAAGGAAATGGTGAAGGATCTGTCTCCCGCTTTGCACAGACGCTTAGTGCGTATGCTCCCCGGCTCAGAGGATTCACATGTTACCCGGATGGAAGTAGAGGAGGTCAACCTCTAACAGAAGTGCCTTACGAAGAAGCAATTTCCAAGAAGGGCATTGTCTATGAAGAGAACGTTGATCGTGCATGTACATCAGGGGTCTGTGGTATTTAAATAATAAGAAAGATAAAATTGAACGAAGAATTCAAAGCACTACTACTAGAAACAATCATTGAACTTAAAGATCATCCAGAAGGTAAGGATGGTGTTGCATTTGTCACAGAGTTTGAGGAAGAACCTGAATGGGAAGTAGCACTAGTCTTCCGCAAGATTGACTCAACAAAGCACTAAAAGAAAAAGCCTCCATATCCGCAAGGACTGGAGGCTTTATTTTTACTAAGGTTTAAATACTCTATTACCAGATCTAGGTGGTACAGTTTGAACATGACACCAACCTTTAGTTGCTGATGGATGTTCTAACCAAAGACCAATCTCTGCTAGTATGTTTAAATTGTTCATACACCAATCATCTAATTTACCATTAGAGTCTTCCAGATCGCAAGCTTTGCATAGCATATGATTGCTCTTGCGGGCACCGCCCACAGCCGCGTTAACGGCTGCTGGGCGATAACCACTTGTGATCTTTCTATCTTCTCCAAACTGTATCAGAAGACTGTTGACTTTTTCAACAGTATCAATCGCATTCTCTAGCAACTCAAACGTTAGACCAGCTTTGCGATTCATTAGATACTCATCAACTGTTTTCATTGACCACTCCTAAAGTTAAAGATCTGATTGATTTTTCTAGCAGACTCTGCTGTGTTAGGAACAGATCCAGATTTAGGAACATAGTTACGTGTTTCCTGATCCACAAGTTTACTGAATAGCTCAGAACCAATAGCAGATTCTAGTTGTTTCTCATCCGGTTGTATCGACACGATCTTTTCCTTATACAGCGGATTGCCTGTCTCAACCGCAAGAGTCGCTAGTTTCTTTAGTTGCTCATTGCGCATTTTAGTTTCTTGTGAAGCTTGCATGATGATCTGATTAGAGTAACGTTCTTCTGTACTCTTAGTTCCCATTAATCCTGCAATGATATCTTCTGGTGTTCTTTCCTTAACAGCCTTGTTACCAAAACCACCAGCAACCATTCCAGTATCTTCTCCAAAAGCTCTAGTAGTATTTACACCAGCAAGTTCCTTAGCACCATAAGCGATAGGACCAGCAGGTAGTACCTGTTCTATAGCCTTGCGTAAATCAGCATCTGTAGTAGGTTTACCAGCAGCAGTAGCTGCTAACGTACCCGCACCAGACAGAACATCACCAGAGAAAGAAATCAATGGCATCAAACGTTGCCAATCCTCTTCTGCATACATGACACCCATCATTACAGTAGCTAGTGTTTCATTAGATCTAATAGAAGAACCTAGATCAACACCTGTCATTGATGGTAGGCCATATAGAACAGCTTGTCTGCCAGCATCTGAGTCAGGCAATACGCGATCTAAGAATGATTCATCCCTTGCAACCAAATCTAAGATACTAGGTAGTTTATAATCAGGGAATTTAGAAGCTAACCATTTGCGGATTAGCTCATACTCCTGAATAAACTGAGCACTGACTACACCGCCAAGCGCAGTCGCCATTAAACCATATGTTAACAATGGTGCCCACGTTGATGGTTTCATTGTCTCAAAGTGTTTGATGTCACTGACAATATTAGCAAGTTGTGCTTGACCAAAAGTTTGTAATGGTCTCATAGCTTCACCAACAATCCCTAAATGTTGGAACATTGGTGCAGCTTCTGATCTACTATATTGAACCATTGTAGCATCTGTACCATGCATGGCTAGTCTAGTTGCTTCTTGTGTAGACTTACCAAGACCTTTATAATGCTCATACATAGCTGCATACGTCACTAGCCTAGAGAAAGAATCAGCAGACTCATTAAGCTTATTTAAGAACATATACTTCTTAACACGTTCCATAAAACTATTGTCAGCTTTACTTAAGTGCAATGCTTCTACGAACTGAGGTTCAAATGTATTAGTTGTTTGTGATACATCAAAGACACTATTACGCAATTCTTGGTTGCCCGTAGCAAGTTTATATAAACCCTTACCATAAGACCAATATGCGCGGAAACCTCCATCATAAGCCATATGTCTGATAGCCTGTACTGGTGATGACAATGCTTGACCAACAACGAACACTGGCTTAGCCATTAACTTAGTGAGATAGAATGCTTCTAACAATCCATTCTTAACTGTGTCAAACACAGGTTGATTTGGTTTGAACTCTTTACCAGTAGTTTCTACCGCGAATTTCGCAGCTTCATCTACAACGTTACGTACAGATTCGTCGAAACTCTCAAGTTTATTTTCAACTCTGTTAAGAGCAGAATCAACCATCTGAGAAGCAGCTTGCCATGTACGTGGGTTAGTCTCTTGTAAGTCTCCTAGTTTCAGTAGAGGATCTGTATGATGATTGACCATCATCTTACGAAGAGTGCCTGTGTAATCATTGACAGATAACTGAATAGCTTCCTTAAATGATTTTCCACGTTCTACATCAGATAACATAACCTCTGAACCTTTATATCCTAGAATGTTCATACGCTGTTGGTGGTGCTTGCCAAGTTTACCACCACGTTGAATAACACGTATAAACACATCGTCTAGAATACGTTGAAACTCTCGTCCAGAGTTAGGAAACTTCTGGCTGACAATGTCCTTTAGGGTTTCAGCAGCTTCTAACAAAGCTGTACTTTGGTTAGGATCAACTTTAGTTACAGGAGTAACATCAAGATGTTTAAATTTACCTTGTTGTAGTTTCTGTAAGAATGCTTTGCCTTCTGCTGGAGTTTTGAAGTGTTGTCTATACGCAGGAGAACCTTGGAAAGAAATATCCACAAAGTAATCGCCAGTACGCACAGATGGATACCAACCTGCTCTGCGCGGAAGGATATTCTTTTTATCTAAATCTGTTTGAACTTTAACAGTTTCTTCATATTGCTTACTAAACATGGTAGTAAGGGACTTGAAGATTGTCTTTTGCTCTTCAGACAAAGTTTGTCCATACTTCTGTAAGGTTTGTTCGTATTCTAAACCTTCCTCAAAACCACGTTGGAATAGATCATGAATCTTGGCAAAGTCTTCTGGCTTACCATTCTTTACTAACATGTAAGGGCTATCGCCGTTCTTGACCTTAGACAATTTCATATGTATTGGGAGTTGTTCCCATGTTTGTCTAGCTACATCACCAAACCAAAGACTGTTACTGATCTTAGATGCACGTTGCTCAGCATCACGAATGTGCCAATACACTTTCTGAATAACTGGATTGTCTCTAAGGATCTGTTGTAGACCAGTCTTACCAAAGAACTTAGAAGCTGTAAAGGTAGCACCAGAAGCCAGCGCATTTAATACTCTTGTACTGAATGGCACAACGTCATGATCCAACTTGGCAGACATGATTGCTTCTTTGTCTTTGCCTGTTAACATCCATCCACGCGAGAATGTATCACGCATTACATCTTCAAGTGTCTTCTTGTAATATGGGAAAGCATCAGGATCAGTATTACCCATGATAGCTTTTTCATTCTGCTCAGTACGCAGTTTCTCAAAGATTGTTTGACCAGTTTCAGCGATTGACTTCTTATTAAGATCAATAATCTCATTGACAATTTCATCAACAAAGTTTTCTTTGGTTAATGAGAACCTATGTTTACGCATCATATCAAAAGAAGCATTGATCAACTTAGAGAAACCTTGTAGGTATTTACTCTTAGCAGCGAAAGCACCAAGAGCATGGTTGTACATTAGGTTTCTAGCTACACGTTCAGCAAAGAACTCATGGAACTTTTCTTGTGATTTTACTAATGATCTTGTATCTCCAAATAGAATCGGTTCCAGTTTATTCTGTTTAACAAAATCATTAAAAGCTTTGTCTAGTTGATGCAGTTGATCTACATGAGTAATAGTAGATTGTAGAAACTTATTGAATAGAACATGACCAAGTTCATGCGCTGCCACGCGGATCGTACCAAATGCTTTATTACCATAGCGTTCAGCAAGTGCAGTTCTATTTAAATGAACAATAGTAGTATTACCATAGTGTTCAATTAGACCTGTCTTATTGTGAGTAGAATCAATAAAGAAAATCTTATCTTTATTAAGACCAATAATATTAACAAAGTGTCGCATGACTCTTTGCATTTCTACTGGAATATTCTTATCAAAATAAACATCAGAATCTTTTAGAGAATTAAAAAGATTTAGATTGTCCGATAGAACAATGCCTAGATTATCAGCATGGTTCTCTACCGCATCTAGAACAGATTCAACTTTGATAGGCTTAGCTACATCAACAATAGTATTACCAGCTTCAATAACAGTGTTTAGCTTATCACGCAATTCTGGTGAATGTTTCAGAACATTTTCCATAGCTGTTCTATGAAGATCAATTTGGGCTTCTAGTGATGCACGCATTTCTAGAGCTTTAGCAATATCAAATGTACCAGAAGGTAACTGACCAGATTCATGGGCAGCGATTTGCTTATTGATATTGTCTAGTACTCTAGTTAGTTTGTTACCATTAAACTTATGATGCTGCAATGCTTGTGCCGGTGTGCGTTGAACAGTTGCTCTAAGATTTGGATCGACAAGACCGCCCTCAGCAGTTTCAATTGGTTCTCTAGTAGGACCACCTTCAAGTAGTTCATGCTGTGTACGCACAGGTTCAGGAGAACCAAACCGTGAGTTTAGATATCCTTGGTAATCTTCGTCAGACATAGCACGGAAACCGGCAGGTTTATTTGAAGAAGTAGTTCTATCTAAATACTGTTCGTAAGTTTCACCTTGTTTAACAGGTTCTGTTTTTTGTGTAGGCTGTTCGTTAGTAAACCAAGAAAGATCTGGTTGTTTACCAGCAAGGATTTCTTGATAGGCTTTTGCCTCTTGTTCTAGAGAAGCTTTTAAAGCGTTATAATTCTGTCCGGGCATATCACCCTTAGCCTGACGAGTTTCAAGAGCTTCTAGGCCATCTAGCGTGCGTTGTAGACGTGCTTGTACCTTATCAGGAGACTCATTCATAGCCTCTGTAATCTTAGTAACTGCAATTTCTACAGGAGATTGCTTAGGAGCTTCATCAGACAAACCGCGAGATTCAGCAATCTCTTGATCAAGTTTATTTACATCTGCTTTTGTAACCTCTTCATACACACGCTTAGGACGCTTCGGTAAAGAAGCAAGTTTCTCATGTAACCGAAAATCGCGTTGAAGTTTTGCTTCATTGAGAACAGATTCAGGAACTTGTTCTGGATCATTAAAGATAGATTCAATCTTGGTTAATGTTTGTTGTAGCTTTTTCTTCTCAGCATCAATTGAATTTAATGCTTCGACAATCTCAGGAGAAGTGTCTCCTTCTTCAACTTGTTTAGCTAATTCTAATTCTAATTGTTCATACTGCTCAAGACGAGATTGAGTTTGTCCATATGATTTATTTAGAAGATCTAGTTCGCTAATAGGAGCAATAGTTGGTTCTACTGGCTCACGTTCGCGCTGTGGTAGTGGTGTAGCTTGATGAGGACCACGAGCGTTTAAATGATGAGCAGCACCAAAACCACCACCAATTAGACCAGCCATTGTGGTAGTTTCTGCGGTTGGCTCAAAGGCCTTTTGAATCTCTGGTGTTTCAGCAATACCGGAAATTGCAGAGCGAGTAGCTGCATCTTGTGCAGCATTAATACCAACACCTGATAGAATCTTAGATACAGCACTCTTACCAACCATGCCCGGTAGAGCAGCACCAATAACGTTACCAACAGTGTCAATATCAGTACCTAATTGTGCAGTGCCTAAATCCTCACCAGCAGCAATCATAGATTGACCAGTCTCTGCTGGACTAAATGGCATAGCTAGTAATTGAGCAGGTAGGGTAGCAACAGTACCTGATAACTTGTCCCCAAAGGTTTGTTCTGCATCTTTTGGAATCCAGTAATCACTCATGGATTGTGAAAGATCTTCCATACCTTTATAAATAGTATCAGCAATATCTGTCTGTCCTAAAGCTGTAGCTGCTCCACCAGCAAGTAAACCGCCGGCCTTAACAAAAGGCTGTGCTGCTTGTTGTAGACCAATACCTAAATTTTCTAGTGTAGTTGTGCCGCGTTTTTCTACTTGTTTAGGTGGTAAGGTATCTACATATGCCGACATCTGAGCAAATTCTGTCTCAGTCGGTTCGTGATCTACATCAAAATCGTATCCTTTATATGAATATGTCGGCATAGTATTCCTTATTTAATTGTCCAGCCTTGCGGTAGAGATGGTTGTTGTGAAGTTTGCTGACCAGTTGGCGGTTGTGGTCTTGTAGATTGTTGTACCGGAGCAGGTTGATTTACAACCTTGCCCTTAGTCATTGCTGGTAAATCCATCTTAGGAGTGTAAGCAGATGGATTAGATGCTAGGCGAGATTGTTGATCTAGATGAATGAACATTTCAGCTTCATACTTCTGTTGGGGTGTTGCACCCGGATCAGCAACAATCTTAAAAGCTAAGGCTAGTTGTTCTTTATACTTAGGATCAGATCGTTTAGCTTCTGCCTCTTTTAGTCGTATAGCTTGACGAGCTTCTGCTAATGCTAAAGCATCCTCACCCTTCATATCAAGCAACTTCTTCTGCTGAATAAATTTAGGATCAATTTCAGAAAGAGTATCAGCCAAGTCAGCAGTGACTTGCGCAGCAGAAAGTCTATCTGATTCAGGTTTAGATCTGTCGTATTGAGTATCAACCCCTTTAAACATCTTACCAAATAAACTTTCTTTAGCTGCTTGATTCTCCAATTCAGCTTGACCCGCTGTTTGCTTAAAGGGTTGTAATCCTCTGGCAGTTTGACCAGCAGCTAAGTTACTCATGCCCTGACCCTCAATTGTTTGGGTCATACCTTCTTGATAGCGTGGATCAGTCTTATACATATTAGCAAATAAATTTTGATTAGCTTGCTCTACATCAATAGGTTGCATTTGCTGTTCGCGTTGATTAGCTAGAAACTGTTTAACTAGTTCTAGTTCATCACCCTCTTGTTGATTAGCTGCATTGATACCTTGATACAAAGCACCAAGAGCAAACTGAGGTTGGTATCCAGTACTGATAGGCATTAGCCACCTCCAGAGTTCTTAGCAGCTAATGCTTTAATAGCTTCAATGATTTGGTCCTGTTGTGTATTACCAAGAGCATTCATGATAGGAGAAGCATAACCCTGTGTGTTAGCTTGTGATGCTTGATTCAAGGCGCTCAAACCACCACTAACTTGTTGAGGACCAATACCAGCACCCGCCGGTTGCATTAGACTATTCATGTACTGTTGTGCAATTTGCGCTTGGGCTGCAAGCATTGCTGGAGAACTAGTAGCAGAGTTGCTACGGCGACCAGCAGCAGCATCTTTAATAGCCTGTGCCTTAGCGATTTGCGCGACTTGATCCCGAACTATTGGAGCAGAGTAGGGATTTTGTACAGTCTGTTGTAGTTGTTGCTGATAGAACGGACGTTGAGAACCAAATGGATCTAGTCCTTGTTGCATCTGTTGAACATTGCTACGAACATCCCCGGCATACTTCTTATTTTGTCTACCTTCCATAAGAGCAGCTAGACCTTTAAGACCATACTCCATACCTTTGCTATTAAATAGATTAGCAAGAGTTTGTTGAACTCCAGAGGTATCCCAACCACCTCCCATATCCGCACGATCTAGTGTATCTGGCATAACACCAACACCTCCACCAGTGCCTAGATCAAAAGTACCTTGGGGCATTTGACCTGTACCACTAAAATCAAACATAGATCCTTGACCAAAATCACTGACACCCCCAAAAGGAATATTAGAAGAGTCGTAATTTGGATTCCAATTATAGTCCGGTGTTTGGTTTGCAGCAAACATCTCATCCTCAGACATAGATGTATCGTAATTACCCCACTCTTCGCCCGGAGCATTAGAAATATTAGATTCAAAATCAAAAGAATCATTATAAGCCATTATTATTATTCCTTAAAGTGATCCAGTCCACTGAACGCGGAAAGCTGGTAGTGTTACAGTACCGGCAGTAGTTCCCGGAACGTCTGTTGAATTGAGAGTAATAGAGGATGCACTAGACCAAATGTAATGCCGTGTTTTAGCACCCGGCGGTAAGTACAAAGTAGTTGTAAATACAATCTGATCTTCTACACTATTCACAACCTCTCTAGATCTAGCTGAATATCTTAAAATATTAAAGCCACTCCCAGTATCCAACTCAGCGTAGAAATATAACTTTCTATTTGATCCAGAAGCAATCGCATTTAAAGTTAAACTCATTGTATAAACACCACCATTTGTAAATACAAATTCTCCTCCACTGATATCATAACTAATACCATTAGTGGTTACTACAGTAGCTAACGCTGGATTAAATAGGGTGGGGGTTGTTGGAAGAACAGTACCCGATGTTGTGAGTTCAACTGCAAGACTATTACTCATTGCATTGTGTTGCCCCAATGTCAAATGGTACTTTTCTCCTGACGAACCTCCTTGTGTATTTTGTAGTTGGTTATGGTCGCGTAGTGCTATATCTGTTATATTACTTCCAGAGAAATTAATAATAGACCAAGGAACAGAGCCAGATGTAGAGACATAGTTACGAAGTTGTCTATACCATTCTAACCATGTAAATGAACCCGGCGCATCATTAATTGGTGGCGGAGGTAAACCAGCCATTCTTAATCTCCTTCAGTAAAAACAACTTCTAATGATTCCAAACGTAATGGGTTATTAGATGAATGTAGGATTCTAAAAGCTCTGCGCCTAAATCTACCAAGTCTATGAAATGCTGGGAAGTCGTCCGTTAAACTCACAATCTTTGCATTAGACCACGATTGGTAATCATTGTCTGAGAAATACAAAGCTACACTATTAGAAGTAGAGTATCTATCACCAACAACTTTTACAGAATGCATAAACTTAGGTTTGTATGAATCCATGTCATAGCGATTAGTTACTAACTCGCAGAGGATGGTGGTTCCATCGTCGGTGTATGCTTCTGTATCAAGTTTGTACAAACTTCCATTGGAGTTATGCAGAAGATATACGGAGCCAGTGCCATTGTCTGCAAAGTGGTCATATGCAAAAACTGCGTGACTTCCACCGGAGTTAGAAGACCACTCATGCCATAGCTTTTCGTCAAGGTCATATACTAAAGTCCTTCCAATTGTTTTGAGATTAATTACATAAAACATATGGCCTTTAGTACGTAAGCCATAACCACGCACATCAGACATATCAACTTCAGAATCTAGAATACGTTCGATGTATTCGTCAGAAATTTTCTTAGGTTGGAAACCCTCAATTACCCACGCGGCTCTACCACCACTATCTGATTGTGAAATAAACGCACAGAACTTTTCATTCTGATACACAGCGTATGGAGCAGCCACACCCATTTGAATAGTGGTAGCGTCATTGCGACTAAGTGGTGAACCTGCCGCATTAGCTGCGTCGTAGAAAAACTCAATTGAATTTCCACCAAGAACAACTACTTGGTTGTTCTGACGAGCTAAAGCTCTTACAGGATCAGGGAACATTTCAGCAGATAGGAAATTCTCAGATGACCATTTAGCAGGTTCGTCCAGATCACTAGTATATACATCACTACCTTTTGCTAAGACAATGTATCCATCTATAAAGGTTGGACTTGGGATATGCGGGGATGGGAATGAATTTAGTGTAGATGTTGCAGTTGCAGTTGCTGAACCTGTTAGTGTGTGAGTTGTACCAGTACCAACGGATGTGAGATTAATAGCGGTCCCGGCAATTGCGTTAGCTTCAGAAGTAGCTAGTTTAATTGTGTTAGCACTACTATTAATTATATAATAAGTCACACCATTTGTCAAGCCACCAATAGAAGTGCCACCTCCATTAGAGTATGTAACAGCATTACCAACACCGTATGTGTGTCCTGTAATTGTTATTGTCTCGTCAGAAGTATTAACTGCTGTTGCTGGATTAAATGTGAGAACTGGTGCTGCGATAGTCACAGCAGGTGCCGTTAGGTAGCCATCACCTACGATAACTAAACTAACACTAACAACTTTTCCAGCATCTACTGTAGAGGTTGCGGTTGCTGTAGTGCCAGAAATGGGAGCATCAATAGTTACCGTTGGATTGGCACCATACCCTGCTCCTGCCATAGTTATATTAATATTATATAAAGAGGTAGAAGATACTAAGATAACTGTATCATCATCTTTAATAATCCAGCCGCTTGTACCATCACAAATAAAAAGATAGTCTCCTAGTGTAGAAGAGTTAGCTAGTTGGATTCCCAAGGGACCAGTTGATCCTGTGAGTGTGAGCATTTCTGTAGGAGGTGCTCCATCTTTATATACCTTATCACCGATAGCAACAAAGAAAGCACCATTAAAATAAATAGAACCTCTACCCTCACCAGTACCAAAATCTTTATATAAAGTTGTTCCCGGTCTTTTATTAATAAAGATTTTAGTATTCTCTAGTTGCTCTACTTTGCGCGTTTCAGGGAACATATTCACAAAGCGCTGATCAGTAGTTGATCCAGAACTTCTATTAGAATATGCACCCATCAAAGGCAACCGCGTTGTGCGTGGTTTACCGGGTGTAGCTCTAGTTTCGTTTGCCATTATTTACTGTTGCCTTTTTAAATAAATTAACTAGTTGTTGGGCCTTTTGTTTATTCTGCTGGTCTTTTGTTTTATCAACACCTCCAGAAGATTTACCAAAAGTATTTAACAAACTATGTAATCCACCAGACATACCACCATATAATGATCCAGCAATAGGACTATTCTTTGTAAAGAGGCTGTTTAATCCTCCACTAGCAGCACCCCCTAAAATGTTAGATCCAACATCACCTAGATACCCCTGTGAGGCTTTTGCTAAGGCATCACCAGCAGCACCAGATGCACCACTAAATAGAGCACCAGCTAATGCGGATTTAATATCACCACCACGAATAACATTAGTGGCTGCTGTTGTTGCAAAATTACTTATACCTTTTGCTACTGCTGGAGACAAGTCTTGTTGTTGTAAGTATCCACTTAAAGCATTTGTAGGATTAGCTCCAGTGAATCCACCCACAGCACTAAGACCACTTAAGATACCACCCATAGGATCATCATTAGAAAATGAATTAGCAGCGTTAGCAACTGCTCCCCAAGGACCAAAGAAACTCGCTACGATAGGAGCAACTTGCATGAAAGCTTCTTTTTGAGAATCTGCTCCTAGAATATCAACAGCAAGATCTTGTGCAGTATTATGGAAAGGATCTGCCCGATCTAGAATAGGATCTAGTATATTAAAGATACCACCAAATAAACCACCATTACTTTTGTGAGAATATTGAGCTACCTCATGATTGTTCCAGCCGGGCAGTTGATTAACATTTTCTGTAGGAATAAAAGCATTGTAATTACCTAAAGATTTTGTTAGATTTTTCCATTGCTCGGGATTAATTAATTCTCTACCTAGTTGAAAATTTGATTTAGTTGATCCCGATGGATCTATGCGTGCTACATTAAATGGATTTACATAACCACTAATATCAGGAGTTGCTGGACCAAGATTCTGTTTATAACCAAGTAATTTATTATTAAAAATTAATGGTAAAGATCCATATAACGTGTCAGCCCCTGTAATTGTCTCAGTAGCCCTATTACTTGGCATACGCCTGTGTGAAAGATTCGAGAATCCGCTTTCCGTATAAGGGTCTAAATTACCCTTCATTGTTTGGCCTAGGATTTCCCAATCTTCTAATGCTCCGGCAGTGTGTGCTCTTGGAGAATATGGATTGTATGGAATGATGGGTAATTGATATTGTTGACCCGTTTCTGGATCAACTTCCCACTGATTCATTGAAGCTTGAGTTCTATCTTTTCTATAAGCATTAATAGCATTTGCTACTGTGCCATAATGAGTACCAATACTTTGATTATCTTGTCCCAGAATATCATACTTACCTTGACCAATGTCTTTTAAAGAATATCCTTGTGTTCCAAACTTAGCGGAACTTGTGTCAGTGGGACCATAACTCCAAAACTTACCATCACCTAAACTAATATTACCGCCTGCTAAAGAGGCTGCTTGTAGATCAGGATTTTGTACTTCTGCTTCTTTTCTACCAGCGCCTAGAAATTCAGAAGGTTGTTGTGCTTGTTGTAGTTGTGTTTTATTTTGTAGAGCGAAAGCGCCCGGATCGCTTGTGCCAAGACGCATCATTTCATTACGCTGGCGCTGACTCATGCCTACATATTTACGATTGATGGCATCAGCGATTTGTGCTTGGTCTAATCCGAGAGAACCTACTTGCTGTGCTTGAGTTCCTATAGCCATTACCAGTTCCTACGATCTACTTGGAAATAGAGAGATCCTTCCTCCAATCCAAAGTTAAGAGCATCCTGTTTAATTAATGTCATTTCTTGCCAGAGCATTTTACGACTAGTAGAATCTAATCCATACTCAGGAGCAAGGCGTGTAGCTAGTCCATAAGTAATAGCATCATACCACTCTTGAGGAAAGTCTGGTGTATTACCACTAGTATCGAAATCTTCAAATGGAGCTTGATAGACAAGATGTAAAGCATATGCACTAGCTTCAGTAGACGTTGGTACAGGAAATACATAGAGAACACCATTGTCTCTACGTGGATCATAGTAGATTTGAATTGGGTTCCCTGTAGTTTCTTTATTGCCTAGTAGATTATACTCTTGTTTAGTCACTACACGCATGGGAATATCTACAGAACTTGTAGTATTTCGATTCCATGCTTGTAGTACTTTTAAAGGCTTGGGTGTATCTAAAGTATAAGAAGCTTGGTCAGCTACTAAAGTAACTGTACGTTCTTTAATAGCCCATAAAGGCATTCCATCAGCAGCCCATGCTTTTACTAGACCATTAAGAGCTAATGCAGCTTCTGTAGTTTGATCTGCTGTAGGTTCTTCACCTTGAGCTAGAACACCTAATAGCCGCAAAGCGCGTTTAATAATATCATCTCTGGATACAGAGAAATCTGTGCTGCCTGACGTTGCCATATTATTTAATCCCTCTTACTAAAACAATAATAGCTGTGGCTGCTGCGGCGATACCGCCAATCCACTTAACAGCGCTCACTAGCCATCCAGCAGCTTTCCACGCTGTAACAAGATCTTGTACATCTACTGTAAGATGGTCAATCTTCTCTTCCAGAGATTTAAGTTTTTGCTCGATTTCTAGCAATCGTTTTTCTTCTTTCAATTGATGCTCTGCGAGTTCGAGGTCGCCTTGCCTCCGGTTCGGGTAATTGTCCATTTAACACCTTATATTATAATTATCTAATTATGAAGTCTTTATAAATTTAAAGCGAAATGTGCTACCTTTAAATCTATCTTGTTCCCTAGCTGATGTGGGTGTGCCGATGTGCTCAAGCTTAATCTTCCAGCCAAGGTTGAAGCTAATGCCCCACTTGCCTACTAAAGTCTTAAAGCCGAAGTATCTGTGCTTAGTGTTACCCTTGGAGTCAACGGCAACAAGATGGTGCCAGCTATCCCCAGAAGCACCAGTTTCATCAGGTACCGGCACGCCATTAAGCAGATGGATAGAACAAGCCGATACATCGACGCCATCGACTTTGCGACTGTAGTAATTCACAGGATTGCGAACAGCCGCCCACCAGTACATCCACCACAATGAACTGTGCTTGCCATTACACAACTTGGCCCACTCACCCCGCTTATCCCCTAGCAGACCATCATACGCGTTATCCCACCACAATGCCCAGCGTGGTAGGCGAATACGCTGCCATACACCATACGTGGGGTATTGTGTGAAGGTACGCGGTGCGCCATCGTTATCGCCTGATGTATCCTCCTTACGGAAAGGCAGAGCAACTGCTACGACAACTAGCCCAATGAGTTGGAGGAAGATGCTTACAAGCGTGTGCAAAATGATGTTTATCATAATGTGCCTGCGAAGAGAAAGAGTTCATGAAGCTCCTCTGGTGTTTTGCCGAGGCTCGCGCCCATTGCAACCACGAACGGATCGGTTTCAACAAACTCCGTGGCGTACTCCCACCCGGCCTTGAGCACTTTATCATCAGATGCGGCGACCATGGCTTCCACCTGTTCGTCAAGTTCAAGTTGGATCAACGCCTTGCGGATTTGCCAAGGAGTGATGGACAGAGGCGCGGGGGGTGCGATCACAGGTTCAGGTGGCAGGATGACTTCACAGGGAGTCAGCTTGGCCGCCCAGTCCGGGACGGACGCATCATCGGAAAGCTCGACTTGGTAATACCCGTCGGCATTGTCTTTAAAGGCCAAAGTTTTCATTATGAAACCCTCGTAATGGTGAATTGGCAGGTAATCCCAGAACGAGCAGTACCGTCATTGTGCAAACGGATGACGCTCCCCGAAGAGAGGTATACTGTCGTGGCCCCATTGACAGGTGCGCTACCTGCGTAGACCTGCCCAATCATTAGGCGTTCGGCGGCAGGTATTGTAAATACAGAAGTCGTCGGTGCCGTGGTGTTCAAAGACACTCCACAAATGGCATTGATAGTAGACGGGGATTCCTGAAACGAGATCGCGTATACACCACTTGTGTTGATGGTGAAACTACCACCGAGCGTGGCGCTGTCCGCGTAGGTAATATCAGTACCCTGATTAACAAGCACATTGATATAGCGCCCGATCTTATTGTTCGTGCTTCCGTACCCGTTACTCCCCTCTACACGAACCATCGACTGCGCCGTGGATTGCTCCACCCTAGCAACAGTCAATTTCCCGGCGTTATCCAGCACTGCCCGATCCACACCGCCAACTTGGATGATTGCTTGAGTGCCGTCACTGCTCGCTTTTAAACTAACTGACATAGAATTCCTTTCATTAGCGAGCAGTTAACTGATTTCATCAGTGCACTTGATTTAAGAGATGCGGTCATTATGCTATCACCTCAAAGTAGTACTTCCATGCGTTTGCTGTTGGATTGAATGCAGCTCCTGTAGTCTTATGCGGGATGTAGTGGCTATACCCGCCTACAGCTTTACTTCCGCAGTTAGTCGCATCGACATAGACTTGAGACGTGTAGATAGAAGACCCGTTCCAAATGCCCATACAGTGCACCCTATCCCCAACGGAGTATCCATTGTCCGCAACGACACACTCAAGCACTAGCTTGGCTGAAGATGGCACAAAAGCCAATCCGTGCGGCCTGGACAGTAGTTCACCTGAGGCTGCTGTATAGGGAGCGCTAGCAGTTGTTTTGATATTCACGCCAGAGCCAGCAACGGGAAGTAATCCTTGAGGGATACTCACCTTACCCGCCGCATCCACAGTCAGAATATCCTGAGTAGTCGCACCAGCATTACCCCGCGCTAGCTTCATCGTACCGTTGTCGGCAGATGCGTCCAGCGTGAAGTTATTAGCCGGTGTTACTGAGAGACCAAGCTGTTGGCGAATTATTTTAAGTAGACTCATGTTATTTTCCTATCGCAAACCAGAACATAGCTAGTGTTCCAGATGGACTAGTGGCCGTAAAACCTGAAGTAGATACCGCCGATGCGTGTGTTTGATAGTATGTACCAGTACCATTGCTGGTAAGGAATACAGCATAGCATGCTGTAGGAAATGCGCTTGCAAAAGTAACAGCTTGTCCACCCGCGGTAGCTGATACGGCCCCCCATTTAATAATCAAACCGGTGGATAATCTTTGTGAGCCCGTAGTACCGTGAGTAAATGTCCAATCTGCAACTAAGAAATCCTGATTGGCCACTGAGCCATCCACAATTTTAGTGGATGTAACTGTATTATCTTGAATTTGGGATACACCAGTATCCCCTGAAATTTGTGTAGCCATTAGACAATACTCCAAACTGAGCCACTAGGAACTGTGACTGTAAATCCATCAGCAATAGTAATAGGTCCAGCACTAATGGCATTATTCCCAGAAGTGATACTATAATTAGCACTGATAGTAGCATTATTCTCATACAGACCTTTTGTAGTTGTATTTGAATCTGTATTTAATGTAGCCCAACTAGCAACAGAACCATCAGTAGTAAGGAACTTACCATTGTTACCTCCTTGAGAAGGCAGTGCGTCTACAGTATTCCATGATAAATTAGAACCATCAGTCCCAAGATATTTCCCACCATTACCAGTTTGATCTGGTAAATTATCTTGCTTAGTAGCTAACTCTACCTGTGTTGCATATGTTGCCGCAGCATTTGCAATAGTCTCATAAGGAGCAAGATCACTTAGTTCAAGTTTATCAGTATTTAAATTGGTAAAGTTACCATCCATCTCATTATGAGTTAGTGGACTACCTTTACCTGAACGAGTTACAATCGTACTCATAAATCAGGGTCCTCAAAATAAAGTTCATAATCTTCTATGTAGTTAGATTCAACATACATATTTAGATATGTAACATTTGTAAACACCGCAGCTTCAACAGGCCTGCTAAAAGGAACAGTGATCTGATCTTGGCGTGCTTTTACAAAGTCCTGCGGTTGGCGAGTCTCATAATCTTTTTCACAAACTATAAGACCATCCCACCTATGTTTTGCTTCATGTGTTTTTATTTTCTTAGAGCACACATCACAATAGAGATTAAACTCTCCACTTATAAAATAATTTTTAGTCATTATAAACTCCTACTGTGGACAGTTTTCTAATGTAGTGACTAAGTACGTTAGAGATAATTAAAGACTGTAAGCACAATACATCCCATACCAATCGTGCGGACTAATATCAAAATAAGTAGCATCACAACTGGCAGTCCAGTAGAACTGCCAATTGAGTTGTGTGCGTAAATTTATAATCATCGTGAAGAGGGGATTGAAAATTACAGGTATCGCGTGGCGAACTGATTTGGTGTGCTTTTATAAAGTTTTGGGGTTGATGAGTCTCATAATTATTTTTATAAACTATGAGACCATTTTACCTATGTTTGGCTTCAGATGCTTTAATCTTCTTGGAGCAAACATCACAGTAAAGATTAAACTCACCAGAAATAAAATAATTTTTTGTCATTCTCCTACTCCTGTGAGTGGTCCTTTAGTTGTTTCTTGTATGGCACCGGGTTGGTATAAGTCAACAGTTCCTGTAATTGTCAGCGTACCAGAAGTCTGTAAGATCTTTATTTTTGATAGTGTAGCAGATCCTGCAAATAAAGCAGTTCCTCCAGAATACAGAACATGTGTTGTCAGTAGTTTATTAGTAGATGTAAACGTAACACTGCCTGTTGGGTAAATATACTTAGTTCTACTAAATACAGAGTTGCCACTAAGTGCTACTGAACCTTCAGGAGTTATTACAGTTTCTGTTCCACCATTTATAAACGTTAAAGAAGCCGTTCCAGCAATTGTAGTAGTCCCATCAGGAACTATTACTTTTGTATGTGTTGGTAAATTTGCACCAACAAATGCAACTGAACCACTTGGAACAATTGTATAAGTTAGTGTAGAAGTTCCACTAGAAAAATTAAAACTTCGTGGGAGTGGTTTAAAAATTTGCCATGGGTTTTCAATTAGATTCTTTGCTCCTGTTTCTCCTACATTACCTTTTAAAATAAAAGCAGCGTAGTGTCGTTGACAACCTGTTGCATTTTGACCTAAGTATACAGTAGAATCTGTTGGGTTTATATATCCAAGAGAATCAGTCCATGTTACTAACGGCTCCCCTTGTCTTTTCCACCAACTAGTTTGTCCAGTAGCAGTCCAATCCGACACCAACACAACGGGACGCATGTCAAACGTTGCAGTTCCATCACGAGGCTGACTGCTACCGTTCGCTACACCGTTTGCGGTCCATCCGGCATAGATCCCGCCACCTGTAGTTTGGAGGTCTAGTCGGAATCCATTACCAGATCCGACATAAATTCCATATCCACTACCTACTGATGCTACTGGAAAAGCCATTACAAGAACTATAGTAAACGGGCGAGATAGACTAGCCAAAGATTTACCAGCTGCTGTAAACGTGTTAAAATTTACAGCGTGTCCAGCATTAGCAAATATCTTAGGTTGCCCAGAACGGTCTTTAGAAGCTGTCCAAGCAAATGTACAACGTTGTCCAAAAACATTATTACGATCAATTTCTAAAGTATCTTGAGGTTGTTGTGTTCTAATAGTGGGTGTTATTAATCGTCCCATACATTATGCACTATTCCCCACAACCTCACTATATTTCACATAATGGCCAGAAGAAGCTAATGCTGCTCCGGTGTCATTACGAATAATAATTTTAGTTTGTTGTGGTAAAACACCGCCAAAAGCAGAAGCTAGTGAAAACAAACCAATCTGGGCGGTTGAGTTTGTGTTGCAAGGAATGACGCCAATGAATGTTAAATTTGCTTCGTCAGTAGTAGTTGTTCCAGATGTAGGACCAGATTCAAAATCTGTTCCATCTAAAGAACCTTGTGCAAACACAAGAACTTGTTTATTGCCAGACACAGTTCCCGGAGTTACTTTAATCTGTAATAGAACATCTAATGGATCGTTAGTTGTATGAGTCAATGTTCCAGCACTTACGTATGTAGCACTAGCCAATGAGTCTAATGCTGAAGTAGTTAGTGTGCTAATAGAACCAATTACTAAAGTGATAGTAGCCATTACATTCCCTCTAAAGCTTTACTAACTTCTTGCGAAGTTACTGGATCATCTACTACTGCCAATGCTTTAAGTTTAGCGGCATTTTCTGGAGAACAGATTTGATCAATCATTTGTCGTGTAAGAGAATCTCCTACATCTAACCAACCATTAGCTACAAGAAACTTTACATGTCTAAATAGAGGTGTATTGTCAATAATATCTAATAGTTCATTACCAGCTTCTAAACCTAATACAGATAACACACGTCCTTTGCCAATTTCAGTACTAACTACTTTAGTTCTACCACTAGAAAGAAATGTAGCAATTGCTCCATGATCATCTAATGGTAGCCCAGAGGCTAAAATTTCATCTCTAGTTATTGGCATGTTAATCCTTTAGTTTGCAGAAATGGTTGGTGTAATCTTGATAGCGTCGCCGTTTACACGAATGGCAATCGGAGCAGACGCATCACGTTCACTATATAAAATTGTGCCACTGGTTGTTTGAACAACATAGTATCCATAGATATCATCTGTGGATGTGCCTGTGCAAGTGAATGTTTGTTGTGCACCATATGAAATGGTTCCGCTAGATGCTGTACCCCAAGAAGCACCGGTCAGTGTAATAGCTGAATATCCGGGAAAAGTAGCTTCTGTATATGTACCAGCAGTATCAGTATCAGACGGTGTGATGTTGTTCTTGTATAGTTTTAATACTAGGTTTTGAGCAGCAGTCTTATTTGTGATCATCTCAAGAATAAGATTCTCACCTGCATCTGGTACATTAAGAGCCATAGCCTAGAGCCTCCGCTTGTTCTTTTGTAATTCCACGGCGACATTCTGGAATGTCCAGATATGCTGCTTGTCGTAGTTCAGTTAATGGACAACTTAGTTGACCAACTGTTTCACCAGTTTGTTGATTAACTAAATGAACAATGCAAGAATCACCAATTGAAAATAAAATACCTGTTTTATTATTTGAGTCTTTTACCCACATACCAGTACGCCAATTCTTTGGAGTACTGACTTGCATTTTTGTACTTGTGTTTAGTGTTTTAGAAAACGGCCACATATCACACCACAATATATTCAATGTGTACGCCGGTAGCGGTGGCTACGCCAAGGTTAAAGTTAAGAGCTTCACCTTCTGCTGTTTGTACCCAACCATGGTCGTTGTATGGAAGAACAATGCCACCGTTTGCACCTAGAGGCCATGTTGCACTAATGTCAGTGGCAGCAGATAGGAACTTAACAGAGTTTGCTAATGTAGTAACAATCGCTGCTGATACAACGCGAATACTACGTCCGGGAGCAGCAGCAACTAGTGCATTAGAACCCAATGTAGATGTATTAATAAATGCAGAAATTACTGTCCGATTTTTTGGAGGAGTTGAGGTAACATTAGTTGCCATTTAAAATCCTTAAAAAGAAAAGGGGAGCATTCCTTTTACAGAACAACTCCCCCTTTGGGTTTAGAAGCCTAGACCTTGTGGTGGCATCCAATATTCTACTTTGACATACACAGGGTTTGTCAGAGCAGCACTTGCTGTGAGATACACAGTCTTGTCAGCAGTAAGTTGAGTGCCAACTGAAGCACCAGTTGCAGCACCACTAGTAGCATAACCAGTATCATTTGGTGAGAATGCTGTTAGTAGTTCATCACCACCAGCAGAGAAACCAGCTTCAATAGTCTGAGTAGTATTTGCACCATTTGCGATGGTGTAAACACCAGCAATAAATGCACCCTTTGGAAGACCAAAAGCTGCAAAGCCTGTACTACCATCAGCTACATCAATACGACCAATCTTAGTCTGAGTACACCGTGAAGCCGGTGTAATGCTTGTGACCCCTGCGGGGCCGACACCATAAGCTGCCATAATTATTCCTTAAAAAGTGTGGGGCGGGAGGTATCAATAGTCTCCCTCACCCCACTAGGTTAATCAGGCACCGGCGCTGCCGTAGATAGAACGTGGATCAGACCAACCAAAGGAATAACGAGCAGTGGCCTTGAACTTAGCATTCTCGGTATCAAAGTCGTTATCCATCTCGAACTGATCACCACGACGCTCGAAGTACTTTAGACCATCCTTAACATTGGTTAGAATGAACCAAGCATCTGGATCAGTTAGGTAGTGGTTAGTAACAACGTTGCTAAAAATACCCAGATCCTTTAGAACGTTTGGATCGTTTAGATCAGTACCAACACGACCATCAGCACCAAGAATACGCTTGGCTTCAAACTGTAGTTGGTAGGGAATAACTAGCTTCTCTGGCTTAGCAGCGATTAGCAGACCACGATCATCGCGGAAACCGGCGATGTCAATAACAGCTTGTTCTAGAGCAGCTTCACTTAGGTCAGCGGCAGTGTCAATAACGTTAGAGAAAGTGCCACCAGCAACGTTGGGGTGAGAAGCGTTAAGAAGAGTTACACCATCACCGCCAGTATAACCAGCAGTTTGAGCGCGGTTATAAACGTTAGCACCAATGATTTCCTTGGTCTGACGCATAGAGCGTGCAAGAGCCTTAGCCTTCTGAGCACCAACTTTACCATACTGATCATCTTCAAAGATTTCACGAGTAACGATAAAGCCAAGAGCATATACAACATGGCTGTAACGAGTAGTGAAGCCTTGACGTTCAGTATCATAAGTGATAGGAGCGCCTTCGTTCTTAACAGAAGCTAGACCAAAAGAGCTTAGACCTAGATCTTCTTCATAAGCACGATCAGACGTATTCTTCTCAAAGAGCTTGTCCCATTCAACTGGGTAGTCATTATAAGCCTTACCATAAATTGAATTTAGGCCGGGCCAGAGTAGTTTAGCAAATGAGCTAGAAGTAATAACACCAGACATTATTTATCCTTTCCTATTAAACGCCAACAATGGCATTACCTTGTGCATGAGTAGTAATCTGCACGAGGATCTTGTTATTAGCTGCGGGAGCTTCATTGTCAGGACGCTTAACATAACCAACAACGTGAACTGGACGAGTCGCAGAAGCGGTTGGAGAGGTAGCGTTAACATACATTGGTGAAGAACCATTTACCTTAGAAGCAGCATTAGCAAGAACACCAACGTCTGCATTGAGACCAATATCAGCTAGAGCATAAGAGGCAGTAGCTTGAGTTTCAAAGATAAGATCTGGTGAGTCAGCAACTAGAACATACGCAGCAGTACCAGCAGGAACATACTGAGGAGTATCTAGTGAGATAGAACCAGCGGATAGCTTGCCATCAACAGGATCTAGTTTACTATTAACAACACCAACAACTGAACCAAGAATAACACCAGCAACAACGTCGTTGGCAGCAGTAGCATGGGCTGATAGAGACTTAACAGTAACTAAACCAGTAGTTGAGGCATTGGTAGAACGAACAACGAAGTCGCCAACAAAGATGGGAACAGTCTCACTAGCTGAGACTTCGTAGATATTGGCTTGACCATTATAAGGTGCGCCAGAAAAGTGCTTGACTGGCTTGAAGCCATTAACACGGGAAGTATTTGCCATACTTGAAATTTCCTTTCAGGTTAAATAACTTCCCAAGATAGTTTAATCACGGTTAAGTTTAAGAGAACCGTACATACCCTGAGAAGCATCTTGTTTCATCGCAGCTTCTTGCTCACGCAGAGTAGCAGCTTTGACAGCCTGATCTTCGTCATACCATTCTTTCTTAATTCGCATTAAGTAAGAAGTAGTGCCATCATTACTAACAACACGTTTAGCAGAACCAAAATCTGAGGCATCGGATACACGAGCATCGCCAACAGCAAGCTCATTGTCTTCTACTAGTTCGTATCCAGCTTGTTTAAAATTGTGAATACGACTACCAGTATCATTCACAAAACGATATACATAATTGGGATCTTTGTCACCCGAAATCGCTTGTGGACCACGTTGGTTTAGTGGCTTACGTGCTACTCGTGCACTCTTAACAGATTCTCTACTCATTACTTGACGCCTTTCATTTTCTTAACTTCGGCAATATATTCTTCTTTAGTCATAACTCCAGCACGTACAAATGTATTCATAGTACGGCGCTCGTCGTCTGTCAGTTCAAAGGAACCTTTATTTGCTGCTGGTGCGCTAGCACCTTCGACGCTGGAGGGTTTAGTACGATTAGGATTTACAAAAGAATCCTTAAACCTACTTTTCACTTGGGCAGTTACATACTTTAAAACTTCTTCAGGATCTAAACCGGGGTTACGACTAGCATAACCTAGACCAACAGTGTCCGCAAAATCGCGCATTTCCTGATTAGTTTGATACCATTTATTCTCATTTGCCCAAGAGATGAAACGTTGATCAGGTTGTGCAGGTGTGTTTTGTGTGACAACTTCCCTAGCCCTTTGTTCGGTTTTAAGATCAGTTAGTAGTTCAGTAGCTTCTAAATAGCCATCTGAATTACCATCTTCAAGATGTTTCTTTTGTAATGCCTTTAGTTCTTTTAGAGCATTGTTATACTCTGTTTCCTTAACCTTGGAATGATGTTCTTGTAGCATCTTAAGAGCTTTGCGAGTTTCCTTAAGCTCCTTACCCATTGAATCAATCTTACCAAACAGTTCACCTCTCTCGACAAACTCTTTAGCAGGCTTCCACTTCTCAGGATCACCTTCATATTCTTCCTTGGGTTTCCAACCTTGCTCCCGCGCCTGAGACTCATATGAATCTGTTGGGGTAACTTCCGTCTGTTCAGGTTGGGTGGTTTGTTGTACTACAGGTTCGTCACCGCTTGGGGTGATAATAACTTTGTCTTCCATGTTAAGTCCTTTACTCAATTACGGCTAATAAATCTGAATCATTAAATAACAAGTACTCTGTGCCATCAGAGTCTGTAATACGCTTACCAGAATATTTAGTAAGCGAGACACGATCACCTACTTTCAAAATATCTGGATTTGCTCCTAGATCATTAAAAGCAGTAGGACCTATTTGAATAACAGTTCCATATTCAACGGCCTGCTGTTCACGTTTGTCTAAGGCAAGTTCAATGCCAAGAGCTTTGGCACGACGATATGTTTCGTCAGCTTCTAGGACATCATCGAGTTTTACTAAGATATGATGTAAAAGAATTCTAATCAATTAGACACCTCTTCCAAATCATCAATTCGGAAATCTTGCATTTCCCTATAGGCTTGGATTAGACCACGAATATAATTATCTTGGTTCACATCTAAACCTGCTTGTACTGATAGTACTTCTTTAGCTCCCTCGACACGCTCTTGTGCGGCAAGGAGGAAGGCTTTCGTTACTGGATCAGCCTTCCAATTCTCAAAGTCATTTTGACTTATTACTTGCATTCTTGTTCATCCCCTTCTGTGGAGTTTGTTTATTTACTTCAGATTTCTGCTTCATCTGTTGTTGATGTTGAGCAGATTGTGATTCTAACTTCATCTGTCCAGCTTGTGCTTGTTGGACCATACTTAATTGATGTTGTTGTTGCTGTGTTGCCATTTCAGACTGAGCAGCTTTTGCCTTTAGAATAGCTTCTACTTGCTTAGCTTGTAGATCCATTTGCTGAAGTTTCGCCTTGTGGGCTAGCTCCTGCTCCTTAGACATTTGCTCCATCTTTAGTTTCTCAGAAGCAATCATCATATCACGTTGCGCTTTCTGCTGTTCCATCTGAGCCTTCATTTGAAGTTCTTGCTGCTTAGGATCAGGCTGTGGTTGGGGCTGGCGCATATACTTTTGAGGCTCTGGAATTTCATGAGCTTCTAGATAAAGCTCAGTTACTGCCATAGGATCAATAGTACCTAATTGAAGTAACTGCATTAGAGCTTGGACCTTTGCTTGTTTCTCTTGTGAAGAAACTGCTGTAGGATCTGCACCGGGTACGATGTCGTCCTCTGGCCCTTCATAATCGCTCTGTGGAACAGGTTCATCTAGAACAGATACATACTCTTCAGGATTCATATATACACGATTAAGTGCATAGACCTTGCGAAACTCTGATGTAAGTGAGCGATAGATTCGCTTATATACAGCAGTGAAGACTTTCATGCCTTGTTCGATAGTCGCCATAGTAGTCGTGGCAGGAGTGTTCTGTCCCGGCATCTTACCAACGAAAATTTCTGCTACGGAGGCCAATTCTTTACCAGACTTCAAGAGAAGGTCTAGTAGGTTGAATAGGACTTGAGATGGTTCACGAACTGGAAGAGGGAAGATTTGCTTCTTCAGATCGTCACCAACAGCATTGACAGCTTTCCATTCACCTGGCTGGAACCTACTCTCACCCATCTTAATACGAAGACCCTTACCAATGAAACCAGCTTGTAGGTTACTTAGAGAACCTGCATCGACTAGTTGATTGATTAGCGTATTAGCTGAGTTGTTTAATGGTCCTAGTAATCTACCAAAACCAATATCATAGAATCCACCATCAGGGTTTGGAATAAACCCATACTTGGTATAATACTGAGTTGCTTGGATAGAAACAACTTTATTCTTTTCATTTACAGAAACATCATTTTCTGTATAACGAGCTACAATGCGTAGAACTTTCTTAGATGCACATTCCACTGTGACAACGTATGGTTCAGAGTAACCATCTTTATCTAAGTCTAGATACGTGTGCTGTTCAATGACAGTGTATGGAGTTGTTTCATCTTCAGTAGCATCCACTTGGAATGCTTTGTTAATAGAAGTTGTGGTTGAATCCATATCTTCCACAACAGGATCACCTAGATCAACATCTAGATAAATCTCATTATTTTGACGTTCTTTAATCTGACGTTTGGTTAGATAGAAAACCTCTGACACACGTTCAGCGTCTTCTAAACTACGACAGAAATAATTCACTACTAATGACTTTGGTAGAACTAACTTAGAACAATTCTTTTGTTTTGCAGAGTCCCAGTAAGTTTTCTTAAAACATGTACCAGCAATAGGCAATGTAATAAGAAGCTTATCCATGTCTTCTTCCCAACCATCCATCTCTTCGAGAAGTTGGTAGGACATGTGTGTAGAAATGCGAGTTGCTCGTGCTGTCTTCTGACCATCAGGATCAGAACCAATTACACGACACTTAACAATCTTACCGTTACTAGGAACAAGGGTTGGATATGCGCGTGCTGCGAATTGCATGGCAGCAGTAGCTAGGAGAGGGTACTTAATGTTAGCAGCGTTAGGCCAAGGATAGGTTTTCTCAGAAGCAACTTGGAGAGCTAACTCAGTCCATGTCTTTAAATCTTTTTCCCAAGGAGCACGAGAAGCTTTGTCAGTTTCATAACCAGTAATAACACTATCACCAATTTTAATTAACTGATCTTCATCAAGATCCTCTGCAATATTTGATTTTGTGATTAAATCTTGAATTTTCATATTAATAACCTGTTAGTGAATCGCGGCCTTGGTTGCTGAATCCTGAAGTGTTATACTCTTCTTCATATTCTTCTTCTTGAATTTCATCCGTTGTTAGTCCTTCAGCCATTCGATCAATTAGAATACCTTGATAAGATAGAGCATCTACGATGTCGTCATGCTTTGCACGAGGGAAAGACATACACTCATCTTCAAAAGTTAACCACCAATCCGCTTGTTTATCAAACTTAACCATACCTGCACGCATACGTGCTTGGATGGATCTAGCTCGTTGGATCTTATCTTGACGGTGTGGTTTCAACATCGTGACATTCATGTATGTACCTGTTTCAGACATAGCACGATACAGGTATGGACCAATAGCTTTAGAGATTTGTGTGTCTTCGATGCCTACTGCAATCGGGTTATAAATCTTTTGTAAGGTCAGGAGAGTATCAACAATCTCGTCACCGGACAAGCGCTCTCTGATACAATTGACAATGTGTAACTGTCCGTTAGAATCCATGCCACCCACTACAATAGCTGTATAGTCAGCACGTTCCTTCTCGGAAATTGCTAAGTCTGCGGTGATATAAAAAGTTTTATTTTTCTTTTTATCATCCTCAGTCATTACGAGGAAATCACCTTTACGGAAATAGCGAATTGAATCATCAATAGGGTTGCAAAGAATCTCACATGCATAAATTTCTGGGATACCTTGCTCAGCAAAGTCATCTTTTAATTCACGAAAGAACTCTTTGGTTTTGCGTTCAGGCCAAAGCAGTTTGGAAAAATCAGCATTATGTGCACGGTATTTAACAGCCCGCCACATACCGCGCTTTTTCTTAGACCAAATCTTTAAATCTTCTACTATGGTATCTCTTGCATTCTCTCTAGGCATTAAAGCTTCTAGGGGATCGTCCAGATTCATTGGTGTCCCAACAAAACGGATAATCCCCTTTTCACTTCTACATGGAATTAACGAGCCATACACCCATCGGCGTAACTTATCCCGTCTATCCTTATTTGCAACCAGTTCTTCATTCATCAAATCATCAATGAGAATGAGATCTGGACGTTGCCCATCCCACAACATACCACGTAATTTTTGTTCAGCACCTTTTGCTACGATTCTAAATCTGCCACCATCTTGGAACTTAACAATGATGTCAGTCTCAGTATCTTTTTCAAAAATTACACCTTTTTCACCAACTGCTAGACCAAATAATTCTTGAATTTCTTTTGAATCATAGAGAATTTGTTTAATCTGTCCAAGGAAAAGACTGGCTTGTGTCTCTGTATCTGCTACTATAATACCATATTTACGATTACGGAACAGCATAGCTGCTAGTGTATAGACAATGGTAATCGTTGTGGATTTGCTGTGACCGCGCGGGGCGCATACAGCTACAAACTTGTCATCAGAACAGCAAAGATCCCACCATTCACGGTGGAATTGTGCGAATTGACTAGCTTCGTCAAAGAACTTGACTACACAGCTAGAGGCAAAACCTTCGATAATTGCGGAAGTTAGTTTAGGCCATACCGGTTTCTTTGAAGAATTCTGACCATCGGTAGTGCTTAGTGAATCTGTTTTGTTTGCTGGCATTGATGCTCCTTGGAATTACTTGTAGATTTGTTTCTACATGTAGGCCACAAACATCTACGTGTCATTTTTTCTTCTCTCGCTTTGAGATTTCTGATTTCATACTCCCATCTGAATTTCTTGAAAAGGATCTATTGGTTGCTGGAGATTGGAGGAATAAATTTTGAAGACCATTCTTACCGCCCTTGCTAACCGCTTTCTTATGTCCAACATCACCATTTAAATTCTTAGGAGAAGTACCTTTAGCCTTAGCTACAGAAGATCTAGCGGCATTGCGCTGAGCGCGATCTTTAACGCGATTCTTTTTCTTGGTATGTTCCCAGTTTAATTCTTTTTTATAATCACGTTTTCCGTTAGTCATGAAAGGTGGCATATTATTCCTTTACTTCCCAAGTTCCATCTTCATTTTGCATAACCGTGTCGTTTTCAATGTAATGTTTGTCGGGTAATTCATCATGTTTCTTTTCTACGAACTTGGCGAATTGCGCTGCAAGATTCTGTAGTTGTAGAGCAGTAGATTGCTGCTCGATAATCTTTGTAGGTTTGTTTCTTAGAAGCTGACGTTTATCCAGAAGACTGTTAAATGCTGTGTTTAGATCACGCAATTTTGCGGGCATCTTTTTAATCTTACCAGTTTTCTGGTCATAAATATCCTCGCCATTTTCGATACGATCTAGGATATTCTCCAGTGCTCTGTCGATAATTTTACTGGTTTTTGCGTCTAGCTTTTGATCTTCTTCAGATTGGATTTTTGCGGTTAGTTCTTTCCACCAGTCCGAACGTTTCCAATCTTCCATGGTGCCTATTGGGACCCCCAACCGGCGACTGGTTTCTGCTAATGACCCAACTGCTAGGTACGTTGTAACCGCCTCTATGCGTTTAGATTCTTTCCAGTGACCCGGCTGATATGCTTTAGTTTTATTCTCTTTAACGTATACAAAACGACCGATGATCTTACCCTACCTTTCTAAGACAGTAGTTATTAATCTACTATTGATACTAACATTATAACATAGACAAAATTAAAAGTCAAGAAGAATAATAAATATTTTTAAAAGACCAAGAATACCTTCTTAAAGAACAAGTATATCTATAAATAGTCCTTGACTATTTTATAGATGTATGTTAAAATCTATTATTATTTATTATATATATATATAATACTTAGTATAAGACAATAATATTGTTTTTTATATTATTGGATTATACTTAGTATTATTAGTTATTACGAGTATATTGTTCTTTATATACGAAGTAATAACTATATATGTTTTTATATTATATAACGGTATCAAAGATACCTTACGCGAGGTGTGGTACTTATCCACGCCGAGCGGCAGTGTCAACAATCCCCAAGAACACTATACAATCGCTCTACAATCGTTTTATACCCTCCCAGTAGTATCTCGTATTACCCTGAGTAAAACAAATCGCTTGTAGGCTCTTAAAATGAATGGACAGGCTTCCGAAGGAAGTAGCTCCGTCCTAGGGACGTACGTCTGTTTTAAAAAAATATAAAAATTTTAGCAAGGTGTCACTCACATTAATTGATCTCTCCCAGTTTTCCCCCCACCCCCCTTAAAAACATATAACCCCCTCCCCCTCATTAATAATTAATATAATAGTGTAGCTATCTTCTGCGATCTACTGTGAAAATGCTTTTATCTACCAACCATTGTCTTCAAATAATTACAGCTCTTCCTCCCTCCCCTCCATTCAATACATAACACCATGTCTATTTGTTGTTTTATTTATCGAATCACTACGTGCTGTTTAACGTACAATACTTCGTTCCAGTCTATTGTCAAGTATACTCACTACGTTCGTACCCTTCGGGCTACGTACTTGACAACAGCCCTCCACTTCGTAATCATTGTACTACAGCACTTCGCTGGATTCTCTTTGTTTTTTCTTGAAAGGATGTATCATGTTTGATTACGATGTCTTCACTGATCTGAGCGATCCATTCGTTAGTGCTATGTGTGCTCATTGGAATAATCTGCCATATTATGATTCATGCTATCTGGCAGACAACATCTATTGTGGTTGTGCTTTCTTCTAAGGAGTCAATCATGCATCGTGAAATTTGCGACAAAGCTCTTGATTGGTTGGTTGTTGTCATGATTGTTGTGGTGACAATCGTTGTTCCCCAAATCATTGACAATCTGTGAGGTCGGTCATGAATCGTAAGATTATGCACGTTGTTTACGAACTTAACGAAGAGTTCTACCTAGCTGGTATGCAAGAACCCACTGTACTTGATGGGGATGCTTGGTACAATCTAAGCTGGATTTAATGTTCAACTTACATACGGTCGATCACTGGCCGTATGTGAGGTGCGCATTGCACCAAACTCTTAACTCATGTCTCACACTTTGAAAGGTTCTATCATGTCTATGCTCCGTAATATCCGCCTCGCAATTTCCACCCTTGTTCATGGCGACCAAGCTATCGTTGACAACAGCCGCAAGGTCTTCGATCAGATCCAACAACCTCATCACTCCAAGGTAGTGCAGTCCCGCAACGCGCAGTATGCCTCTGACGAACATCAAACCGAAGTTCTCAAGGGACATATCAGCACCCAAGATATTTCTGATTTCTCTTCAGAATACGTCCGCAATGCTGTGTCCACGCTCGGTGCATGGTCCGCACTAGCGAAGGCCTACAACGAGTTCGTCAAGGATGAGCGTTCTACCAAGGTCGGTCATTTCCTCAGTGAGTTCCATGCTTGGAATGCAGTTGCTCCCAATCAGATGGATGAAGAAGCGGTGCTCATGACCTGCGCACGTCTCACCGAAGTCAAACCTGCCACGGCCAACGCGCAAACCGATGAGATCCTAGCTCGTGTCCGCAAGGTGAGCTTGGAAGAGGTGCGTGCCAAGCGAGAGGCAGACGCGGCCCGGAAAACCAAGGCCCGCGAGGAACGGCTGGAAGCGTTCGTTGCGACTGTCTGGGCACATGTGTTCTCTGATACATTGTTCCAACTGCCTGCCTACAAGGTCGAAGCGAAGATCATCCAGACCCTTGAATGGGTAGCTGGTTGGGACAGCAGCAATCCTGCTCAACAAGCTGCTGAACTGCTCTTGATCGAGGATGATCTGAAACTTGCTCGTCGTATCGCAAAGGAAGATCGTCAGAACAATGAAGAATTCGTCGACGGTGTTCTTACCGCAGATGCGATGATGCGTCTCACAGAACGCGCAGCCTAACCACCTACAAGGTAGGGTCGGTCATTGACCACTCTACCTTTTTTATTGTCACTAAAGGTACCGCTATGAATAGTTCGCATTCGCTCACAGAAAAAGCAACACAACACCACGCTGACTGGCAAACACGTCCAAGCACCATCCCACACCCCCAGCAGGGTCGGTCATAGGCAACATATTGAACGCAAATTTCAAAGGAGAAAACCATGCTACTCAACAATCAAGGTCAACAAATCAATCTCAACGCACGTATCAACAGCGTCGAACATCCGCGAATTCTCGCTAACTTCTGCGAACTTCTGGAACCTGCAAGTAAATCATGTGGTAATATGTTCCACTTAGAAACTCGCGCACGTATCATCGACAAACGTTAGTAACAATCTGCCGTTAGTTTAATGGATAAAACAACGGACTTCTATTCCGTTAGATAAGGGTTCGACTCCTTTACGGCAGGCCAACTTTCCCAACCTCGCATTAGGAGATTATAATGCAAAGCAATACGAAATACATCCATGTACGCAAAGTTGACAACAACGGTGTTATTCTACCTAATGGTGGTCTAACAATTGCATATGTTCTTAACGATCAATTCAAAGTTGTGGGATATGCCGCTGCACGTTGTCACTCAAAAGACCACTACAACAAACAAATTGGACGCGCCAAAGCAGCAGGTCGTTTGCGAAGCGGTCAATACTTCCAACACGTCAATGACATGAATGAAAAAGAATTTATCGAAAAAGCCATGAAAGGCTACAACACTAGCAATCTATAATGGATCAACACATTCAACAATTTCTATCAACTAGTATCAAATATCTTCTAGACAATGGCTAAACATAGATACATAGTAGTAGCCCATGCTTATGACAAGCGTGGTCGTTTGATTAGTTGTGCAACTAACAACTATACAAAGACCCACCCCACCCAAGCGAGACTGGCTCATAAGGTCGGTCATCCGGAACGTCAATTCCTACACGCAGAAATCCTAGCAGGAATCAGAGCTAAAGGTAAACCTATCCATACCTTAAAAGTGTGGCGTTATGGGGCTGATGGACAACTACTATGTGCTAAACCTTGTCCTATTTGCCAAGAAGCAATTCGTGAACTTCAAATCACTGAAGTTTGGTATTCTGATCACAATACAATGGTGAAATTATGACTTTTAAATTTAAATGTGGAGATAAAGTTAGAGCCTGTAGAAAAGAAACTGAACACTTTGAAGGTTTCGACTTTGAAGGAGAAATCGTAAATAGAGCAAATAGTGATGATCCAGAATATTGGCTCAAACCACCACATCCCAAAGTGTTTTGCTTTTGGGAAGAAGAACTAACACTACTTCCGCCCTTATAAAATAAGGGTTTCTATCAATCTCCGAATTTAGGAGTCGGTAATGATCTTCGCACAAATCAACAAATATCCAGAGCAATCACATACTACATATTACTCATCAAGCTATCATGACAACACCAAACCCAGTGCAGATGAGTGGGCCAAAATCTGTAACCAAGCTCTAGAAGAAGTAAGTAAAATCCTCCAACCCGGCGATACAGTAGAAACTACTTCGCAAACCACCAGAAAAACAACACGCCTTACAATCAGCCATTTCTTAACAGATCCATTTAAGATCTATCCATACAAAGAGGAACCTTGTTTCATTATGGCAATTGATCCCAAACTAGTGCACTTAAGTCCATCACGTTATGCTTTACATGAATTAAATTTAAATTCAATCATCAAAAAGGATACTACAAATGTTTGATATTAATACATATCCAAAAAAGCTTGGAAAGAACATTACAATTTTCCAAGCATATAACAACATTGATGTATTCTATGGAGAAGGTTGGAACAATCACGCACGATTCACCAAAAAGAAAACTTCGTCTGGTATGCGCTTAGACAAAGTTACACATCAATCTATTCCTAAGCATCTTTACGCGCAAATCGTACAGGAGATTAAACAATGTACCTCTATCTAATTTGTGTACATCCTGAACAAGCTCCAAACATCAGTGTACAGACTGTTATGTTTGAAACTTCAGAGACCCGAGCTAAACTAGCAATCGAAGCTCTCAGTACTAAGTATCCTCTCAGTGTAATTCTAATTTACAAACTAGATAAGATGCAAAAGTTAGTTAGTCCACCACAATACGCACAGTACAAAGCTATGCCTAACGGAGAGATCGTACCACTATGAAACTATTGTCTGGATATTATCAAGGAGAAGATCCTTTCAATATCTTCAAACACATTAACTCAACAGTTAAAACAGAAGATGTTAAAGGTAACGACACTGTTCTTATCCTATGGGGTGGAGAGGACATCTCTCCATCTATTTACAATCAAGATGTGATTCATGCGAGGGCTAGCCATAAACCATCCAAGCGTGATCAAATCGAAATCAGCTTATTCAAAGAAGCAGTTAAAAATAATGTACCTATTATTGGTATCTGTCGTGGTGCTCAACTAGCCTGTGCTCTATCAGGAGGCAGTCTATTCCAACATCTAGAACATGGTCATCATGGTAATCATGTAGTAGAGACAAAGGACGGTCATCAATTTATCACATCCTCCTGTCACCATCAAGCACTTAATCTAGCGAATGTTGAGCATGAGCTATTAGCGTGGGATTACAACAGGCAAACAACTGTCTTCACTGATAAGACTACACTCAAAACAACCATTCCCGAAGTTGTGTATTTTCCTAAAACAAAATCATTTGCAATTCAAGGACATCCCGAATGGATGTCACCAGATTCTAAATTTGTACAATGGTGTGCCAAACAGATTAAAGAAAGGTTTTTCTAATGGGACTCCCTTCTGGATGTGTAAAAGATGCAGATATTGCATTTAAACAAAAACATGGTTTGTTTGAAATTAGCAGTAGTCTACAAGATAGTTGTGTACACTTACACTTTATAGAATATTCTTATATAGTATTACATTACATGAAAGGTGATTGCACATCAGCAACACTTTCCACTGAACCATGTGCCGCCGATATACTAATTAAAAATATCCCTGTCATTAGGGAATATTTAAGTCTAAATGCACGGCTCAACTGCTTTGGAACACGTCTTTGTGAAACACCAGAAAAAGCTGAAACTTTCATTAAAGAATTAGTAAAAAATAATGTAATAATTTGTAATGTATCAAAAGGTAATCGTAACAACAATCCAAAGGAAGTTATGGTAGCTTATAATATCCACGTACCTAACCCGCAAATTACGGGGTATAAAGCAGGCACAGAGACACACGTTACTACACCACATGAAATTGATTTCAATATTAGTAAAGAATATCGTAAACAATTTGGTCTTTATGTAAAACAAGGAAAATCACTATGAACTTTCAAATCGGCTGTGATCCAGAAATCTTCTTGCAAAATTCAGAAGGTAAATTCAAATCTGTTATTGGCCTAATCGGCGGTGACAAATGGACCCCTCGTAAGCTGAGTGAGGTCGGTCATGCTGTACTAGAAGACAATGTAGCAGTTGAGTTCAACATTCCTCCATGTGCTTCTCTACAAGATTTCCGTACAGAAGTAAAACGCACTATGGAAATGATTAAAGGAATTCTACCACAAGATCTTCACTATAACCAACAATCTGCTGTAAGCTTCCCAAATGAAGAGTTAGCTTGTGATGCAGCTTGGGTATTCGGTTGTGAACCTGATCTAAACGCTTGGACTATGGAAGAAAATCCACGTCCACAAACTGACGATAAAAACCTACGTTCTGCTGGAGGACATATCCATGTTGGCAGCGATATTGCTATTAATGACCCTATTAATGTGGTGCGTGCTATGGACATCTACCTTGGTGTCCCTTCTACACAACTTGATCTTAATGGCGGACCCCGACGAAAACTTTACGGTGGACCGGGTGCATTCAGATTTAAACCATATGGTGTGGAATATCGCACTCTGTCTAATTTCTGGATCTTTAGTGATTCTCTCATTCAATGGGCTTATGAAGGCACTCAACGCGCTCTAGAATTTGTAGCATCAGGTAAAACTGTTGATGAACAACATCAACAACTAATTAATGATTGTATCATGAACAATAACAACACGGCATACAATGAACTAAAACTTCTATATAAGGTTTAACATGACGACAACTGTCTGGCAAAATCTAACAGACGCTTTAAATGCTAGTATGTCTGTTGATGAAATGAGTAAAAAATATTTAAACACATTTCTACTTCTATACACCGCAAATAACGAGCCTCTAGTCGTTCAATATAAAGGTTTCTCAGATGATGGATACTTTCTATTTAATGATGAAAATGGAGTTCGTTTAAAGCTTTCAAACAACACAGATCTACAAATCATTAACAAGTTTCCCGAACGGTGTCTATTCAATCATGATAAACTCGCACTAGAGTTTATTCGACACCCCATGCGTCAATATAAACGTGGAATCTGTAAAGATAATGTAGACATTTACTCACCTGTCAGGCGTTTAATTGACAAGCGTTCTTATCAATGGACACATAAAGTACTTAAAAGCGCTCTGTTTCCACAATATCCAGCCTCTTGTCAAGAAGCCATTGACAAACTAGTTAATAAAGAAGTACTTAGTATTGCACTTAATGAATGTTTTATGTTAAGTCAAAACGTAACATCTACACAAAAGAACAAGCAACTCTTTTATCTATGGTTTAGTAATAAACTTATTGGTTACTTTCTAAAAGATACATTTCATATTAAACACTCACTATTTAAACAAGAAGTGTTAGATAATATTCACCTATTTAAACCCTTTAAATTGGAGATTTAATATGCCAACACCAGACTCCTCAATCTCTATTGCAAACCTAGCCGCTACACAACACTGGCCGTCACCACCACCCATAGCGCCAGCGACTTGGCAGACCATAGCAAGCGCTAGTCCATCAATACTAGATTTTCTACATGATGAGTTGCCACAAGAACCAAAAAAGACATCTTCAAAGCAAAAACCTATAACTAATGTATTAATGAAACAATTTCAAAGTTATAGCCCATTAAAATTAAACTCAAAAACCACAGCAAATTTTGAAAAGACACATAAACCCATTGACTTTACTTTCTGTACCAATGATGCTTTACTTGGCATTGAAATTGAAGTAGAGAATATACACAATCAACTACCACATCCAGTAGCATATTGGAGTATTAAAAATGATGGCTCACTGCGAAATGCTGGTATCGAATGTGTGTCTCAACCAGTAACACCTTTCCAAGTTACCTATGCAATTCCACATATCTATGAACTATTACATTTAGGAAATCAACCTGATTTTTCAAACAGAACAAGTACACACATCCATCTAAACTGTCGTGATCTTACACAAAATCAAGTATGGAATCTTGTGATTCTATATTGTATCTTTGAAAAGCATTTCTATAAGTTCGCAAATACCCATCGACTTAATAGCATCTTCTGTGTTCCTGTTTATCGTAGTAATATTCTACACATGGCAGATGATGTTATCTATAAAGGCACAGATAGTTGGAGTAAATATTGTGGTTTAAATATTCTACCGCTAGTACCAAACAATGTTACAGGTACATATGGCACCATTGAATTCCGCCACCTTCATGGAACAAATGATCAACTATTAATTCTAAATTGGATTGATACTATTCTAGGACTATATAAACTAGCACAAGAAATGACTAAAGAAGAATTAGTAGAAACTCTTAAACACATGAATACTACTAGTTGTTATAAGTCATTGTATTATAGATTCCTTAACAAACAAAAACCTCTACTAGAATCTAACAAAGATTTTGAGGATTGTATCTCTCACGTTAAACGTGAACTTTTCGGTGGATCTTATGGACAGACATTAAAGATTAGCGCATCTTCTCCATATTGGATTATCGCACACGAACTCTCTATTACAGGATAATACTATGTGTGGACTAGTAGCCATCTTCAGTAAGAATAAAACAGGTTTTATGTTTCAAGATAAAACCATCTTTCAACAAATGTTAATTGCCGATATGTTCCGTGGAATGGATAGTACAGGTGTCTTTGGTGTAAAATCAAATGGCAATCTTGACATGCTTAAAGACGCATCTCCATCACCATACTTCCTAGGTAAGAAAGAATCTGCCGCTCAATTCTTTGATAAGATTGTTAATAGCTATCAAGTGGTGGTCGGTCATAACCGCAAAGCTACAATGGGTGTAGTAGATGCCCAAAACGCACATCCTTTCATTGAAGGTGATATTTGCCTAGTACATAATGGTACTCTAACAAATCATCGAAAACTAGCTAATACCGTCATCGACAGTCATGCTATCTGCACACACATCAATGAAAATGGTTATAAGAGTACACTAAAGAACATTGAAGGTGCATATGCTCTTATCTGGTATAATGCAGAAGAAAAGAAAATGTACTTCTGTCGTAACTCAGAGCGTCCTTTATATCTAGTAGAAACTACCAATAAAATTTATCTAGCATCAGAAAATAAAATGCTAGATTGGATTCTAGATCGTAACAATCTATCTAAATACACTATCCAAAATGTACCAACAGATAAAGTATTTAAGTTTGATCTAGAAACTCGTAAACTAGAATGTGAAACCAAGCCAAAAAAAGCACATCCTCCTGTGCAACAACACACAAATTGGAATACTCACAGGAGGAACCAAGTCATTCCATTTCACCAGTCAACAGTCTCTGGGAAAATTGCGTCAATCTCCTCCTTGGGCAGTACAAAGGCTTCAATTAGTACCTATTCTTCAGGAGAAACTATTCTATGGAAGCTCACTGATTTTGATATTGGTGAAAAAACAATTAAATTTATGGGAGAAACACAAGACATCTATCAAACAGATGTTGTCGTGTTTATTCCAACAAATAAACTAAGCGCTATGGAAACAGATGCGTTCGTAGCAGCACCTATTTTATCTGGACGTATTTCATCTATCACATCTAAACGTGGACAAGTAATTATTTATTTGTCTAGTGCAAAGATTGTAGATTATTATCTAAGTGCAAACAACAAACAAATCACACCAGAGCAATTAAAACATGCGGGCAGTTGTTGCTATACCTGTGGTACTACTGTAGAATCAGCAGCAGAAGTAGCAGATGCTACAATTACAACCAACGCTAATGGTGAAATTATGTTTATCAGTTGCAAAGAATGCTCTGAACATGTATCATACAACATGGGATATTGTTAACATGAGACAAAAGCGTATCATCTTAATCGGTTATAAAATTGGTAGTAAATCTCTTAAGAATCTACAAGCACAACTTAAAGAGGATCAAAATGCCAGACGAGTCTTACGCGTTAGAAAAGATTCAACTCGATATCGTCGAAGACAAAGTGATCGCATTGTGGCTTGGGGGCCAACTGCCCCCTGCCCACACATAGACGCTGCTCAAGAAGCCGCTAAGAAACTTGCTGCTAATAAACTCCTTACCTTTCAAGCCTTTCAAGACTCCAATGTATCTATTCCAGAATGGACAACTAACAAGAATGTAGCTATTGCTTGGAACAAAGACTACCTAGCACGCACTTTACTACGTTCTCATAGTGGTAAAGGTATTGTTTATGTAGAAGCAGGACAAGAACCACCATTTGCGAGGCTATATGTCCAATACAAGAAAAAGAAACATGAATACCGAGTCCATGTATTTCAATCCACGGTTATTGATGTTACTCAGAAAAAACGGCGTCAAGGTTTCGAGAATAGAAACAACCAAATCCGCAACCATCAAAACGGTTGGGTCTACTGTCGAGAAAACATCCAAGAACCTGAAGGTATTAGACAACTGGCGCTTAATGCTTGTACTGCTCTTGGTCTTAACTCTGGTGCTGTAGATATTATCTGGAATGAACGCGAAAATCGCTGCTATGTTCTAGAAATTAATAGTGCTCCGGGCATTGAAGGTACAACTTGTAAGAAGTATTCTACTAAAATTATTGAAGGTTTATAATATGTTTAAACTACTAGCTAACCCAAATACTAACAAACTAACTGAAATCTTTCAATCTAACGCAGTTCAATTTGCCTTTGTAAACCATACAAATAGTCAAGAAAAATTACAACTACTCATGCCGTGGATTAAATGTCGTGAGTATTTCAATGAACTTCTAATGGTAAACCATCACCCAGAAGATTTTAACTTTAAAGAAGTTCATGGATTTCAATATGATCATGCACAATTCCCACTAAATAAAGATAAAGTATTTCTAGCAGTTAGATTCCCAGATGTAAAAACACGTAACAACTTTACAAATAACTTAAACTTTCTACATTCAGTAGAAAAATTTAATAATCTGGATCAACTCACAACTATCCATAAAACTGATAAGTCAACTGTTCTTGTGCTAGAAGCCAGTAAGTTCTGGCAACAACGTTGCATTCTGCTAAACATCTATACTCTTCTAATTAAACTGGGATCTATTGGTTTTCCACAAACACCCATCAGCATTCTAAATGAATCTGAATTCGCAAATAGCACAGAACTTAATTACACTAAGATCTTAAAACTAGAGCGTTTAGATTCATTACTACAGAACCTAACTGCTGTTTGTGAAATTCCCGTTAAATATGTAGATGGTTCTGAGCAACTACGTGAACCTTACACTGTACATGGTCATTCCGGTATTATCTCATTACTTACTACTACTAAAGATAAAAGAATAGAATCTTTTCATAAAGCTTTTAATGACCTCTTACAAAAGAGTAAAGCATTCTTCTTTAAAGAGGCTACTACATGAGTGGTAGGTGTCGTGGATGTAACTGCATCTTAACTGATGATGAAATGGTAAACAAATGGCCGGGTACTACTGACTACACAGAGCTATGCTTCACATGCTTAAGTTCTTGTGATTCAGATTCAGAGGATACCTTTTGGTCAGACACTTTAATTAGTATTGAAACATTACCAGAGGAACTGCTATGAATCCATGGTTCAGACCAAGCATCCAACAGCCGCGTTGGATTAAACAAGCTATTGACAAGTTAGTATTCCCTATGATATATACACAAACTATTATCAAAGAGTATTTAGATACGTGGAACAAAGTGTATAAACCTACTAGGAAGGACAATGAACAGTGATTCATATGTTATCCGCAAAGATCGTTGTCCTAAATGCGCGGAGATTGGTAACGACAGATCAGGTGACAACCTAGCAATTTACTCAGATGGTCACACTTATTGTTATAGGTGTGGCTATCATTCAGGTAGAAAAGGTTTCAACAAACCTACTAAACAACCAGAAATTTTCATAGCACTACCACAAGATGTAACATCTGAACTACCATATGAAGCATTAGCTTGGTTACATCAATATGAATTGTCACGACTTGACATTCAACAGCATAATGTGCTATGGTCTTCACACTGGTCTAGAATTATCTTTCCATACTTTGATGATACTGGACTAATTGCATGGCAAGGACGATACATTGGCACCGATAAAACAAAAGCGAAGTGGTTCTCTCAAGGTAAAATCCATGAGATCCTCCATCCAATCAAAGTTAATCAACGGCAAGCTGTATTGGTTGAGGATATCATATCCGCGATCAAAGTATCAAAGACGTTGGGAACTATACCTATCTTTGGTAGCTCCATCTCAAACAGACAGCTTATCAGACTTAAAACAATAGTGGATAAGGTATGGTTCTGGCTTGACCCTGATATGCGCTCCAAGAGCGTTAAAATGGCCAACCAAGCGAAGTTACTAGGACTAGATGCTAAAGTAATTTGGTCTGACAAAGATCCCAAGGAAGAATCCTATGATTCAATATCAAACTATCTCAGAGAAGATCAAACAACGTAGAGCACAAATGCTTATACATAGTTATCTTTATTATGTCTTAGACTCGCCCATTGTATCAGACGATAGCTGGCAATTTTGGGCAGATGATTTAACTGAACTTCAACACGACAATCCGGCACCTATTGGATTCTATGACAAAGTGTTTGAAGATTGGGATGGATCTACAGGAATGCATCTACCAGTAGACGAATGGATTAAAGACAAAGCACACAAACTTCTTGACAAGAAAGGAGTTAAATGATAGAATATTTATTTATATTAAAGTATATATTATTATATAATAACTATAATAAGTATATTAATTATATAGATATAGATAAAGATAATAAAGAATTATCTTTTCTATATAAGTGTATGTCTGAACTACATACACTTTACAAGAGAGATTTGTCTTTTGAAGAGTTTGCTCTTTACGTCTTGAACAAATGTTCTGACAAAGATCGTGAGGTTCTCAAAGCCCTTCTGAACAACGTAGAGGGGGCTACAATCGACGATCAACTTGTCGGTGATGTCCTCACTACCCTACGCAATAAAAAACTCGCCTATGAGCTTGCATTGATTTCTCTAGATGTGAGTGAAGGACGGTCATCACCAGACAAAATCTTTACCTTACTAGATCAGTTTGAAGAAAAGAAACATACAGAAGAAGTTACATTTGTATCAGGAGATTTAAATGAACTCTACAACGAATCAATCCAACAACAAGGATTACGATGGAGACTTACTACACTCAACCGAATGCTTGGAAGCCTTAGAACAGGTGATTTTGGCTTTATCTTTGCTAGACCAGAAACCGGTAAAACTACGTTCCTTGCTTCTGAGATTACATACTTTGCAACTCAAGTACAAAGACCTATCCTCTGGTTCAACAACGAAGAACAAGGAAGCAAAGTCATGTTGCGATGTATCCAAGCAAGTCTTGGACTCTCAGCAACAGACTTGTATTCAGATCTTGGAGCTAACCAAGAAGCTTTCAACGCTAACGGTGGACAATACATTAAAATCTTCGATTCCGCCAACATCCATCGAAGACAGGTTGAACAACTTTGCAAGGAGCTTAACCCAGCCCTTGTTATTTTTGACCAAATTGACAAAATCAAAGGATTCACTGACGACCGTGAAGACCTCCGACTTGGGGCAATTTATATTTGGGCTAGAGAACTTGCAAAAACACACTGCCCTGTTATTGGAGTATGCCAAGCTGATGCGTCAGGAGAAGGAAAGCGCTGGCTAACAATGGAGAATGTAGCTAATGCCAAGACTGCCAAACAAGCGGAAGCTGACTGGATTCTTGGTATTGGAAAAACTCATGACACAGCTTTAGAATATGTACGCCATTTCCACTTGTCTAAAAACAAATTAACTGGTGATGAAGATACTGATCCATTAATGCGTCATGGAAAAGCTGATGTATTAATTGAACCTTTGATTGCACGATATAAGGATGTAGAATTTTGACAGAAGAAGTAATTAAACACCCAAAAAAAGTCAAGTCTTTTAGCCGTGTTTTTATGATGGATTTAGCAAAAATCATACGAAATTTGCCCATTAGTGAAGCATCACGTGCAGAAGTTCGACGTGCCTTTGCTGAGTACTTTGCGAAAGTTGATATGTTCTTTGACAAGAAACGATTCAACGATCTTGCACAAGGTACTCTAACATCAGATGATTTAACAGAACGTTACTCACATATTAAGGAATAAATCATGGAAAAGTTCGATATTCAAGTTACTATTACTGTTCTTGCTCACAATGAAGTAGATGCAGAAGACCAAGTGCATGAATTTCTCAAAGTGTCTAAATTAGCAGTAGGTGATCCTGATATTGTAGACTGGGAATTTATTGAGTTTATTCCTGCTGATCTAAAGAATTCATGTTGTTGCTAAATGTCAATAGTAGTATTCGACTTTGAAGGAGGCACGAAGAACACATGCAATGTCTACGACCCGGAAACCTATGTATGTCTTTTATGCGTAAAAGTCATTTCCAACGGTTCAACGAAGTCATTCAGTTTCAAAAAGCCATGGGACGTTGGCCGTATCCATGACATTCTTACTTCTGCTAAGCTTTTTATTGGGTTTAATCTCAAGTTTGATTTGTCTTGGCTTCGTCGTGAGTTTAACTTTGTCCCTGCTTTCGGGACTCGGCTGCATGATTGTCAGTATGCTGAGTTTATATTTAGCAATCAGACATGGAAATTTCCTGACCTTGGAACTGCCTGTGAGGCACGAGGACTAGGCGAGAAGTATGATTTTATTGCAGAAAATTATTGGAATAAAGGAATTGATACATGCGACATACCTGAAGATGAATTAGAACAGTACTGTATTCAAGATGTAGATATTACATATCAACTATATCTTGATCAAATGAGAGACTTTCAAGGCAAATACGCACATCTCTATAAACTATTTAGACTACACATGCTAGATCTACCAGTGCTACTAGAGATGGAATGGAATGGTCTGAAGTATAACAAAGAACGTTCATTACAACTTGCAGTTGAATATGACTCAAAAATCGTACAAATAGAAGATCAACTAAATAAACTAGTTGACTTTGAAATCAATTGGAATTCAAACGATGAAAAAGCATCTGTCTTATATGGCGGAAATGTAAAACGTACTATTAAAGTGCCGGTCGGTCATTTCAAATCAGGTACTAGAGTTGGTCAAGTTAAATTTAAAAATGTGGAATCATTGACACCTTTCCCACGATTAGTTGAACCACTCAAAGTAAACCGCGATAAAGATAACTTGTCTGTTGCAGAGCAGGTTTTACGATCCCTTCGACCGAAAAAGGCAGTAGCTAAGTTAATTGATCTTATCCTAGAACGTGCTAAGCTGGAGAAGATGAATGGTACGTATCTTAAAGGCTTGCCAAAGAAAATGGAAGAAATGGGTTGGGGTGATACCCTACATCCTAGTTATAATCAGTGTGTCGCCGTTACTGGTCGTATTGCTTCTTCTAATCCAAATGGACAAAACATACCACCAATAGGTAAACAATTATGTGAGACGAGATTTTAATGGTAACACAAGAATACTTACAAAAACGTTTTTATTATTCTCATGGCCACTTGTTATATAAGTATTCAGCAGGAAAGAAAACTACTGGAGACTTCGCTGGATATAAAAAAGAAGATGGATATTGGCGTGTATACATTAATGGAAAGGCATATTATTTACATAGACTTATTTGGATGTATTTTTATGATGAGTGGCCCAATGAAATAGATCATATAGATCGCAATAAATCAAATAATACTATTGAAAATCTACGCAATGTTACTCACAAAGAAAATCAACAGTGGATGATAGGCAAACCCTTATATGATTATAAATGTAGATTTTAAAAGCCTCGAATGGATTACATACTTATATTTAAGTCAAGATAAGACTGGTATTGAAGAATGGATTAATGTAGTAAATAATCCAAAGGAATTTGACATTCATCGTGCTAATCAAGAGGCTTTTAAATTACCTTCTAGATTAATATCAAAAGTATTTTTATTCCGAGCAATTTATTTGGGACCGGCATTTGCTTATTCACGCGATCCTGATTTTATGCCAGTAAGTACATCAGTTGATTTTTGGCAGGATGTAATCGATAACTTCTATAGGAAATATAAGGGACTCTACAAAACACACACGCAGTATTTACAGACTGTAAATGCTACAGGAAAACTCACATCACCATTGGGACGCACTTATCAATTTAAGAAATACAACAAACGTGGAACAATGGCTTACTCGGAGTACGAAATTGCCAATTGGATTAATCAAGGTTTGGGAGCGGATATATGTGCTGTTGCTCGGGTTAGCGCTGCTGCCCGTTTTGCTAAGTATAAGCTGCGTAGCTTACTTATTAGCACTATTCACGATAGTATTACATCCGACTCCCCCGACAACGAGGTGGCGACGGTTAAAGAGATCTTTCTAGAAGTGTTCCAAGATTTACCTAAGAACATTGAGAAAGCTTATGGTATCAAGTGGGATCTACCCATGCTAGGTGAGGTATCAGTAGGACCAAACCTAAAAGATTTGACAGAAGTTTAATTCTTTGATACAATATTATTACCTACTAACTTAAGGAACAATAAATGCAAATTCAAATTCAATTTATTAATGCGTCTGTAGAAGACAAGGGCAAGTACAAAATGGCTGAGATTGCTTTCAAGGACATTGCCAAGGGGCAAGTATCATCTAAGAAGCTCATGTCTTTTAACAATCCTAATGTCTATAAGACAATGGTTGATGCCAAGAATGGTGAGCTTTTCAATATTGAAATGCAAAAGAATGATAAGGGTTATTGGGATTGGACCAACGCCTCGCGTACTACTTCAGTAGATAGTGGTTCTGGTGGTTCTCCTGAGCCTAGCAAGGCTGGTAACGTCTCTCCTAAAAGCACCTATGAAACGGCAGAAGAGCGTGCCAAGAAGCAGGTATATATCGTGCGCCAGAGTTCTATCAGTGCAGCCATTGATACTCTCAAGACTGACAAGAAGAATCCGACTGTTGCCGAGGTGCTGGCTGTAGCCAAGCAGTATGAAGATTATGTCTTTGGTAAGGGTGAGACTGTCGTACCTCTTGCAGATCTACCACCACTAGACGAAGATGATATTCCTATGTAAGAATTCCTGATCAGGGAATTGTGGAAGCTGAACATCTGTGCACAGATTATGTAAGCAAGGCGCAACACGAAGGCAAACAGCAGCCCGGAGACGCTGAACCTGACAAGCCGGAAAGACGGCTCTTTTCATGGAGAATAAATGAAAAAGTTGCGAGACTTTAAATGTAACAAATGTGGGTTTTTATTTGAAAAACTAACAGAAAAAACATTATATGAATCTTGTCCTCAATGTGGTAATAATGATACAGAATTTGTACATTCGCCACAAGCCATTAAGGTTAATGGAGTGGGTGCATATACAAATAAGATGAAAGTATGATAGCTAATATAGATGGCGATTTAGTAGCTTATCCATGTGCAGCTAGTTGTGATGAAGATGATCCACTAGACGTAGCGATTTTCAGATGTGATAAACTCATCAGAGAAATTCTAGAGGCTAGCGATTGCGAAGAATATCAGATCTTCCTGTCCACCAAAAGCAATTTCCGTAAAGAGATTAATCCTGAATACAAAGCTAATCGCAAAGACATGGAACCACCTAAATGGTTACAACAGTGTAAGGAGTATTTACTAACAGAATGGAATGCTAAAGTTAAAGAGTTCTACGAAGCTGACGATCTTCTCGGCATTAATCAGTCTTCTAATACTGTTCTGTGCAGTTTTGACAAAGACCTTCTTATGATTCCCGGTATGCATTTTAACTGGAAGAAACAGCAGTATGGTGATCTAACTATTGTCAATTATTTTGATGGTCTACAACACTTCTATGCACAAATGCTTATTGGTGATAAGACTGACAATGTAATTGGCATTCAAGGCATTGGTCCTGTCAAAGCTAAACGAGCTTTAGATCAATGTGACAATGAACAAGAGATGTTTGATTATGTCTACGAAAAATATAATGATCCAAAAAGATTTCTAATAAACGGAGTCTGTTTATGGATCTGTCAAGAGGAGGGAGTTACATGGGCACAACACCTACAAAATTCAGAATTGATTTTACCAAACGAGTTAAAACCCGTACTGGAAGCGATGTTAGAATCTATGAAATTTTTTACGATAACTACTTAAATGGAGCTTATTACGATGAGGGTAGTGATGTATGGTATCCTTGTCAATGGGATTTTCAGGGCAAGTATTCAGATAAATCCTCATCATTGGATCTAGTTAATGTCTGAGCGCAAACGGCGTAGTAAACTAGAACTAAAGTTTGAGGATATTCTTCTTGACAACAACGCAGAATATGAATACGAAAGTACTGTTATATCCTACATTATCCCAGAATCAAATCACAAGTATACCGTTGACTGGACGCTCCTTAACGGACCTCTTATTGAAACTAAGGGTTACTTATCCGACCATCAAGAGCGTACCAAGTATGTACTACTCAAACAACAATATCCTGAGTTAGATCTGCGGTTTGTCTTCGACAATCCTAATAAGCTTTGTGGTGGAACTAAATACACTCACGCCAAGTGGGCAG
>Ga0209096_1000507_pt1 | contig 52205 bp, 44 predicted proteins | sample AD_UKC034_MetaG_FD_184407 | JGI IMG/M metagenome (GOLD analysis project Ga0209096, IMG submission 184407) | Active sludge microbial communities of municipal wastewater-treating anaerobic digesters from USA - AD_UKC034_MetaG (SPAdes) (version 2) | ecosystem: Engineered > Bioreactor > Anaerobic >...
AATTGTGAGAAATGGTAATAATATTATTTCATTGCCTGTAACTCCATCACCAACATACATTCCATGTGGAGACAATGCGGTGAATAAAAATCCTGCAACTAATGAACTAATTAATTCGCAATTTCAACCTTCCGATGCGTGCGTACAACTATCTGCTTCACCACCATTTTTTACACCTGCTGATAATAAGTATAAATGGACTGTATATGTGAATCCGGGACAATGTTTAGTTGTATGAGCGCAAGAAAAATAATTCTTACATACAGTTGTGTTTTGTTACAATTGGGCAATATCTGTGCACAACAAGGCATAAACAACAATTGGCTAATGGGTTATACAAGTTGGGGAGGAGTTCCGTTTGGGCAAACGCATATTGACTTTTACAGTGGAATCCCGGTGCTAAGCTATGACAGTTTAGAAATGGATTTCAGGCATACTCATGTAAATATTTCTGATGTTTCAGGTAATATGTTGTTTTACACTAATGGTTATTATATTTCAGATGCAACAAATGATACCATGCAAAATGGCAGCGGGCTTAACCCGGGAGCTTACGCCAATTTTGCATCAGATGGTTTTGCAATAGCGCAGGCTGCATTGATTATTCAGAAGCCTGGCAGTAATTCTATTTATTACTTGTTTCATGGCTCTTGTGATAACTATATGATAACAACAGGATGCAGGATGCACCAACATTATTTAACAACAATTGATATGAACGGGAATGGCGGATTAGGAAATGTAATCACCAAAAATGTTCCTATAATAATTGACACACTCAATACCGGAAAGATAGCTGCTACCCGCCATGCCAATGGAAGGGACTGGTGGGTAATGGTTCACCGAGTTAATTCAAATAAATTTTATAAATTGCTTATAACTCCTACTGCAATATTAGGACCTTATTCACAAAATATTGGCATAACAAGGCAATGGGATGCAGGTCAGGCATGGTTTTCACCTGATGGAAAAAAATATGCTTATTATTATGTAAATGGAGGATTGGACATTTTTGATTTTGACAGATGTACTGGAATGTTGAGCAATGCTGTTCACGTCAACATACCCTTTGAAAACGGATACAATGTTGGCATGGCTATTTCACCGGGCTCAAACGCTTTATATGTTTCCAATGATTTTCATGTTTACCAATTTGATTTAACTGCTTCAAATATTCCCGCCTCACAACTAACCGTTGCAACGTATGATTCGTTTGTATCTGTATTCCCAGGTTTTCCTAATGGCTTTGCAACTTTGTTTGGATTGTCTGCACTTGCACCAGATGGAAAAATATACATTACAACAGGTAATGGAACTATGCACATGCACACAATAGATAATCCTGATGTTATTGGTTTAGGGTGCAATGTAAACCAACACAGTGTACAGTTACAATCAGTATATTTTAATACGTTACCCAATCACCCCAATTACTTTTTGGGATGCGATACGAGTTGTACTACTTGCTTGGTAGGAGTTGCCGAGGAAGAAAATGAAAAGGTAAGTGTGCGTGCTGCGCCTAACCCAACAACAGGAAATTTTACTTTGCAGTTTAATGTACAGAGTGTGAGTGGTGAGTTGGAGATATTTGATGTGATGGGGAATATGGTTTGGAGAGAATATATTGCACCATGGAGCCAGTATAAAAGAGTTGATATTGGCAAATTAGCAAATGGGATTTACTTATGTAAAATCTTGAGAGGGGATAATGTTGAAACTTTAAAAATTATAAAGGAATAGTTTATGAAACCTGCTGTATATTTTTACGAATTGCGCAATAATGGTGTTTTGATTGCGAACGGAAAATTGATAATTATACGTTAACATTTTAAAGGGAAGAACTGTACTTTTTCAGTTCTTCCTTTTTTAACTCTTAAATATGAACAAGATAATAATATTTTTATTCATCATAACAAATCTTCTGGCGGCAGAAACCGGCAAGGCACAACAAGGTATTAATACCAATTGGCTAATGGGTTATGCAAGTTGGGGAGGGATGCCAAATGGTAACACGTTGATTGATTTTTTTTCAGGAACTCCTGCAATTAGCTACGATAGCCTTGAAATGGAATTTAATCATACCCATGCAAATATTTCTGATGTTTCAGGTAATATGTTGTTTTACACTAATGGTTATTATATTTCAGATGCAACAAATGATACTATGCAAAATGGCAGCGGGCTTAACCCGGGAGCTTATGCAAATGCTTTTAGTGATGGTTTAGGAATACCACAGGGAGCATTAATTATTCCTAAGCCCAATAGCGGTAATCTTTATTATCTTTTCCATAATTCTGCTGACGGATATTCACAACCTATACCTAATAGTATATCCTATAACTTTTATTTAACAACTATTGATATGAACGGAAACGGAGGATTAGGAGCGGTGACAAGTAAAAATATTTCTTTATTAACAGACTCTATGAATGTTGGCAAAATAGCTGCAACCAAACATGCTAATGGGAGAGACTGGTGGGTAATGATTCATAGAGTAAATACCAATAAATTTTATAAGTTTCTTATAACACCAACATTAATTTTAGGACCCTATTCTCAAAACATTGGAGTGGTAAGAGGAGATGATGCAGGTCAGGCATGGTTTTCACCTGATGGAAAAAAATATGCCTATTATTATGTAAACGGAGGCTTGGATATTTTTGATTTTGACAGGTGCACTGCAACCTTAAGTAATGCAGTTCACGTCAACATACCCTTTGAAAACGGATACAATGTTGGCATGGCTATTTCACCGGGCTCAAACGCTTTATATGTTTCCAATGATTTTCATGTTTACCAATTTGATTTAACTGCTTCAAATATTCCCGCCTCACAACTAACCGTTGCAACGTATGACTCGTTTGTTTCAGTACCCCCAAATTGCCCTTTTTGCCCGCCATTATCTACTTTATTCGGGTTAGCCTCTGTAGCACCTGATGGCAAAATATATCTAACTACAGGGAACAGCACTGTGCACATGCATACAATTGATAATCCAGATATAATAGGCTTAGGTTGTAACGTAAATCAGCACAGTTTACAATTGCCCGCTTATTATTTTAACACCCTTCCCAATCATCCCAATTACTTTTTGGGATGCGATACGAGTTGTACTACTTGCTTGGTAGGAGTTGCCGAGGAAGAAAATGAAAAGGTAAGTGTGCGTGCTGCGCCTAACCCCTCTCAAGGGCTATTTACTTTGCAGTTTAATGTACAGAGTGTGAGTGGTGAGTTGGAGATATTTGATGTGATGGGGAATATGGTTTGGAGAGAATATATTGCACCATGGAGCCAGTATAAAAGAGTTGATATAAGCAAATTAGCAAATGGGATTTACTTATGTAAAATCTTGAGAGGGGATAATGTTGAAACTTTAAAAATTATAAAGGAATAGTTTATGAAACCTGCCCAAACCGGCAACGGTAATGGTCTTCAAGGAGTAGTTTTTTTCCGGAGTGGAGAAAATTTGTGTGTGCATTTTTTGGTTTTGCGATAGCATGAGCGAAATGCAGCACTCTAATTTTGTGCGCGGTTCTTTATTTGATTTTAATTGTACTTACGAATGCGAAAGGCATTTGTGCGGCCGGCTTTTTACACACAGGCGCGGTGGCAAAAAAATAATAATACATGGCGATGGGATGCACGGAGGGTTTAACGGTTGCAGTTCGCTTCGGTTAAGCTGGCAGGTTTGTGTTTGCAGCGCAGCCAAAAACCTTGTACATAACCCATGGGTTTGAGTTATCCTGTTGAAACATTAAATCCAGTCCCTGAGCTTATCCCCAGAGTACGTAACAGATTAGTATGGAAAAGATAACACCTGCCAAATCAGCCATAAGCATCACCGGAATAGAGTATCGGGTATCTTTTATTGAAACAGAACCAAAATATAGGGCTACCACATAAAAAGTGGTTTCACTGGAGCCTTGTAATATGCTGCAAAGTTTGCCTATGAACGAATCAGGGCCAAATGTGCGCATGGCATCTATCATAAAACCTCTTGCACCTCCTGCGCTGAATGGCCGTAGCAGTGCAGTCGGAAGTCCTTCAGCCCAGCGTGTATCCATACCTGAAGCAGCTATCAGATGTTTCACCGGATTTATGACTATGTCAAAAGCACCGCTGGTACGCAACATACATACTGCCACCAACATTCCTACCATGTAAGGAATAATTCGTACTGCCGTTTCAAATCCTCCTTTGGCACCATCCACAAAGGCATCAAACAAATCAATTTTTTTATACAATCCTCCGGCTATGATGGCCAGAAATACCACCAAGATAGCACCGTTGCTGAAAGCATCTGAAAAAGTATTGAGAGCATGTGGTTGAAGTGAATGTAAAAACCATACAAACAATGCTACACCGGCACTCAGTCCGAAAAGTGGTAATATCAGTTTAGGTTGCAGCAGATTTATTTTTTGTTTCAGCGAAGTGAGAATTAATGCCGTAAGTGTACACACAAAAGTTGTCAGCATCAGAGGGATAAATATTTCATTGGGATTGTGCGAACCATTGGCTGCTCTCACTGCAATAATAGATACAGGAATGAGGGTAAGCCCAGCTGCATGCAAAGCAAGAAACATAATTTGTGCATCGCTGGCGCGGTCTTTATCAGGGTTTATTTCCTGCAAACTTTGCATCGCTTTCAGTCCAAACGGTGTAGCTGCATTGTCGAGCCCCAGCATATTGGCAGAAAAGTTCATCACCATGTGTCCGAACGAGCTATGGTCTTTTGGCAGAGAAGGAAACAGTTTGCTCAGAAAAGGACTGATGATTCTGCTGATAACAGATATACCTCCTGCACGTTCAGCTATGTTAAGCAAACCCATAAATAAGGCAAGTGTTCCTATCAGTCCGATGGCAATGTTTACTGCAAATTTTCCTGTTTCGAAAATACCGTCAATATTTTTGGGAAGCCAAAGATTTACCTTGGTAACTTCAACAACTTTTTGTTGTTGGCTGATGGCTATCCAGTTTTGGCGTAGGGAATCGGTATTATGTGCATTTGTTGCTATCACATCGGCATGCAGCAGGTTATGTGTGGTTTTTATGTTGCCGTGATACTCATCTTCAGTGTAAACTAATTGTGATGAGTTAACCTGTGATTCCAGATCTTTCAGCTGAATAATTTTTATGGCAGAAAGTTTTTGTGAGAGTTGTTCGCGAAAAGTATTTTCTGCTGATGAGGGAACAAGTATAAATTGTGCCTTCGAAAAATTCTCTGATACTTTCCAGTTGGCCTGTTGCAGCTGTTTTGCTGTTGCAGATAAGGTGAGCGCAGTATCGGGCATGTAGTAGTTTACCTGCTGGAAAGTTTCGCCTTCCTGCAGTTTTTTCTCCGTAACCATGTCGTTAAAAATGTTTTTATCACCCTGCACATAACGGTAAGCCGCTACTGCAATGGCAAATAAAATCATATACGACCAAATTCTGCTCAGTGCCATATTCTACAATGGCGAAAAGTATAAAGTCAATGTACAGGAAATGTGTTTTATCTCTAAATAATATCCACAACTCAATGTTCAACCGGAAGTCAGAAATTACGGAATAAAAAATCCCGCATAATGCGGGACTTTTTGTTTGTGTCGGGGTGACTGGATTCGAACCAGCGACCACCAGCACCCCATGCTGATACGCTACCGGGCTGCGCTACACCCCGAACGGTGTGATTGATTTCAGAGGTCTGCAAAAATAATAAATTTAAAGTTGTTTTATATCATTTACCTGATACTGAATATTCAGATGAACGGAATATTCATTGTTGATTTTTGTGAAATAGTTCTTAATAAATCTCAGCACCGGTGAAGTGTTTAAGTATCTCTATCTTTGAAGGCAGTTTATGGATCATGCACTGGTATTGTTAGCTGCAGGTTTGCTGATTGGTTTTATTGGAACACTAATTGGTGCAGGCGGAGGATTTTTATTAGTGCCATTGCTGCTTTTTACACATCGCGAACTCACTCCCGAAATTGTTACTGCAGTTTCGCTCGCTGTTGTTGCCTGTAATGCGCTTTCGGGTTCCATAGCTTATGCACGTTCAGGAAGAGTTGATTTTAAAGCAGGAATTTTATTTGCGCTGTTTACCATTCCCGGGTCGGTACTCGGTGTTTTTCTTACTGAATATATCCCCACACATATTTTCAGTTTTGTGTTTGGTATCATTCTGCTGCTGCTTGCAATTTTTTTATTTGTAAGAACAAAAAACCAAAAAACGGTAACAGATACTTTTTCCAATCAGCCCCACCTCACCGAGCGTACACTCACCGATAAACACAATGTGACGTATCATTATGCTTACAATAAGTATGTAGGAATTCTCATCAGCATTATGGTAGGTTTTATTTCTCCTTTGTTAGGAATAGGAGGAGGTATCATACATGTTCCTGCTATGGTCAACTGGTTGAGTTTTCCTGTTCATATAGCCACGGCAACATCTCATTTTATTCTTGCTATAATGGCGAGCATCAGTGTAATTGTGCATGCCGTTAGAGGCAATTATAACGACAGCCATATTTTGCATTTAGTGGTTTGGCTTTGTATCGGTGTGATTGCAGGAGCACAAGGCGGAGCTTATTTCTCACACAGAGTAAAAAACACCTTTATCGTTAAAGCATTGGCTGTTTGCCTCGGTATTGTAGGAATAAGATTGCTGATGAGTATTGCCTGATGTTGCTGAAAAGGATTTTTTGTGAAATGAACTTTTTGTTTTTTATTCCGGCAAGTTCACAGTTTTATCTTTGATTAAAATCGTTCATGGTTTTGGTAATGCCATGGCCGATAAAACTTTTCACGATGTCTTCTGCAAGTTTTAGTTTTTCAGGAATTGCTGTAAGTTCTTCAGCAGTCCATTTTCCCAATACATAATCAGCCTGTCGCCCTTTAGGAAAATCGTTTCCCACACCAAAACGTAAACGTGCAAACTGTGTATGGCCCAAACATTCAGCAATACTCTTCAGTCCGTTATGTCCGCCATCACTTCCTTTGGCGCGCAAGCGAAGTGTTGCAAAAGGCAATGCAATGTCATCTGTAATGATGAGAATATTTTCAGGTGAAATTTTTTCTGCCTGCATCCAGTATTGTACAGCTTTTCCACTCAGATTCATATAGGTGGTAGGTTTAATCAGCAACACGGGTTTGCCACGATGACGCCATTCACTAATGTGTGCGTAGCGGCTGCTTACAAAACTACATTCGTGCTGTTGGGCAATAAAATCAACCACACCAAAGCCAATGTTGTGACGTGTGCCTGCATATTCGGCACCTGGGTTTCCTAATCCTGCTATTAAATATTTAGACATTGATGTGGATTAAAATAAAAAGCCGGATATAGTTATACCCGGCTTTGAAATGCAATGATAAAATTATTTTGCCGGTTTCGCAGCGGCTGCAGGAGCTGCAGCAGCAGGTGCAGGAGTTGCGGCAGCAGCTGCCGGAGTTTCTTCGGCAACGTTGCGCGTAGTACGCACGGCAACAATAATATTATTTGGTGAATCAAGTAAGGTGATGTTCTCACGCTGTACCATTGATACTTTTACAGCCTGGCCAATGCCCAGAGGTGTAACATCAATTTCAATGGCATCAGGAAGATGAGATGGCAATGCGCGTATGTTCATCTTACGCATTTTCTGAATAAGTTTTCCTCCTTGTTTAACACCTTCAGCACTTCCTTTGATAATTACGGGAACTGCTAATGCCACAGGTTTGTTGTTGTCTAATGCAAGAAAGTCAATGTGCAAAATTTTATCCGTTACAGGATGAAACTGCAAATCTTTCATTACTGCCTGATGTTGTTCTCCATCAATATCCAGATTAACCGTGTAAACGCTGGGTGAATACACCAGATCGCGAAGTTCTAATGCCGTTGTGCTGAAGTGCACATTTTCTTTCCCACCGTATATCACGCATGGTACTTTACCATCGGCACGGAGTTTCTTCAACTCTTGCTTTGTAAGGCCTACTCTTTTGGTACCTTTAATCACTAATGATTTCATTGTATTGATATTTAAATTTAAGATTTAACAAATAAATTGCTGATGGATGAATACTCATACACCCTGCGTATAGCATACGAAAACAATTCGGCAGTGGACAGCTGAATAATTTTCGATGATTTTTTTCGTAATGGAATGGTATCTGTAACGATAAGTTCAGTGAGTTTTGAATTTTCAATGGTTTCATAAGCTTTGCCTGACAACACGGCATGTGTGCAGAATGCACGCACTGAATTGGCACCTTTTTCTACCAGCAGCTCTGCAGCTTTGGTAAGTGTTCCTGCTGTGTCCACAATATCATCTACCAATATCACATCTTTTCCTGTAACATCTCCAATCACCTGCATGCTGGCAACTTCATTGGCACGTTTGCGGTGTTTGTCGCAGATGGCCATTTCAGCATTAAAGAATTTTGCATATTCACGTGAACGGTGTACACTGCCCATATCCGGTGCTGCTATCAGCAGGTTGGGCAGGTTAAGGCTTTTAATATACGGCACAAAGATGGAAGAAGCATCTAAGTGATCTACAGGTACGTCAAAAAATCCCTGAATCTGTGGAGCATGAAGGTCCATGGTCATCACTCTTGTTACTCCGGCAGCAGTAAGCAGGTTGGCTACCAGTTTGCTGGCAATAGCTACTCTGGGTTTATCCTTACGGTCGCTGCGGGCAAATCCAAAATAAGGAATTACTGCTGTGATATAATGTGCCGAAGCTCGTTTGGCAGCATCAATGAGCAGCAACAATTCAAACAAATTGTCGGTAGGTGCAAAAGTGGATTGAATGATAAACACATCGCAACCGCGTACCGTTTCTTCAAAATAGGGCGAAAACTCTCCATCACTGAATCGCGATACTTCTACATCACCCAGGGGTAGTCCATAACTAAGTGCTATATTTTCAGCAAGGTAGCGTGTAGCTTCACCTGAAAACAATTTAACTTCTCTTGCCATGATTGGGGATTCTGAAAGGGCTGCAAAGAAAGTAAAAATTTGCCTATTGTCAAAGCGTTTTACTGAATTTTTATGAAGTGCTGAATCCTGCTAATTTCGGTCATATCACTCTCATTTTCTATGGATTAGCAGTGATGGGTTTTTATGTTGGGGTTGCCGTTTGGTCTGGGATTTCGAAGCACTTCACTGTCAACCTACCACTGAAGCCCAACAGGATCGCTACACTTGAATTTAAGCACGTCATCCCGCATGATGCCAAACGGCTGTTCTGCGTAGGTTTTCTATTTGAAGTCAATGTCAATACCGTCATATTTTGTAATTAATTCGGGTAAAGTCATTGTTTCAATTTCTAATTCTTTGCAAATCGCAGGTATCTTTTTGAAAAGTTTGTTGTCGTTACTGCTTTCTGTTTCTTCTGTTACCAACACGACCCTTTCACCGTTCTTAATGAGATTTAAGCAAAGAAATATTTGCTTCATATCTGCCTCATTTATAAATGCATTTTTTCTGTTTTCGAATTCAACATCAGTTATATTATGTGCCTTTTTCACAATGTGATTTACAAAAACATTATTCAGTTGATGGAAAAATAGTTTTGTATTTTGAACTAATAAATTATCAGTTTTATAAGGGACTTTTGCCTTTTTGAGAAAATTTTTATCGTTTAAAAAATCAAGTTTCTGAACAATAATTTTTTTAGAAATGAATGTAGATTGTTCAAGTACTTTGTCAATGATTATTATTTCACCTTTTTCGATTTTGGTTTTAAAGAAGTTAAAAAGAACTCCTTTTTTGTCAAACGGCAAATAGTAACGAACCAACGACAAGAGCGAATTTGTGTCGATTACTACTTTCATTGCAAATACTTTTCTAGTTTATCAGGTGAAATATTCAGAGTCTTACAAACATCATATTCGTTTATTACTCCTTCATAGAAAGCTGTCTGAATGGTTGATATGAGCAATGGCGAATTAATAGGCTTTGGTGTTGAGCCACCTTTTTGAATACCTTGCAATTTGTCAAGCTCTCTTTGTTTCTTTTCTTCTTCTTGACGCAATCTGTATTGCTCGTCAAAGTCTGCTTTTATTGTGTTATAGTTGTTTTGAGAAATTTTTCTCTGAAATAGTAGTTTTGTAAAAAGTGCAATCTGACTTAAATGCGTATGCTTTGAAATGCTTTCAATCAGTTCAAAGTGATAATCGTTTGTTCCGTCCGCTTTGTCAATTTGTTCAAATGCTTTATTGTATTCTCCGGCTAAGAAATAGTATGCAAAGTCGTTGCACCATCTTTCTATTGCTGAAAGTTTGTTATTAGCGAAGTTTGAAATGTCAAGTTCTTCAATTTCTTCTTCGTTAAGCAGGTAGTGTCCTAACTCGTGTATAAGAGTGAAAATCTCTCTTCTGAAAGAAGACTGTTGTCGCTTAAGAACAATTACATTTGGTGCAAGAAAAAAGCCGTCAATATTTGCTTTCTCTTTTTTATTCCAAGTCTCTACAAACTCGAAAACCAATATATTTTTTTCTGCAAATTTTGAAATTAATGCCCGTAAAAACTCCTTAGGTATAGGGGTGAAATCAGGATATAATTCCTTTCTAATTTTTGTCGCAACAGCTTTTGGGTCGTTTTTAACAGAAAAAACTGGCAATGTCCTGTCAATATTTATCTCGGCTAATTTTGAAATCGCTGAAAGAGATATTTTAAATTCTTCAAATTGGTTTACAATTTTTTTTGCTCCAATATTAAGTTCTGTCCCAAATTTGTTTTTTCGGAAAAAGATACTCGCATCTTTTGACACTTCTGGAGATTTAGTGTCTAAATAGTAGTGAAGTCCTTTGTTAAAGACCTTGTCTATTCTCTTTAAGTGACTGACGTTTATTTCGTTAGATATAATATCGTCTTTAGTCAATGGTTTTTTAAGTCCTTCACTAACAGCCAATAACAAATCTGCTATTGTCATTTTATATAATGTCAATAGGTATTTCAGTCGTAATATGTTTTGTTCTACTTTCAAGAAGTCTTTACATGTTAGTTTCGCAAATTTACAATTTTAAACGGTTCTTTTCTCGGTTCGGGTGTCTTTCAAAAATTACACACAACGGCCGATAGCAGTAGTTGGCTAAGTTTAAACTGATGGGCTATGGTCAAATGTGATGGAGTAAATGTTTAACACTTCGGAGTTTTCAGTAAAAGTTGATTCAAACTTCAACCCCAGTTTTTCTATCAGCCTTATTGAATTTTTATTGGAAGGCAAGGTGATGGCAATTACCTTATGAGCAATTTTTTCATTTTTTATTTCATTCAGATACCTGCTACAGGCTTCAAATGCATAGCCGTTTTTTTCAAATGCAGGCAACATGGCATATCCAATATCCGGAAATTGATGATTGGCTCTGTGCAAAAATGAAATCACACCTATTGGCTGCCGTGTTTCTTTTAGTTCAAATACACTGCAAAAATATAAGGGGTTGTCAAGGGTTTTACGGATATAATTTTCTGCTTCAGGTGTGTCATGCACATTTCTGTCGCCAATAAACTGCAACCATCCTGCAGTGTTCAGCAATTCGAGCATAAAGTTGCTGTCTCCAATCTCAAGAGGCCTTATGTGCAGACGTTCGGTGTCGAGTAGTTTGTACATGGTGATGCAGGATATATTTCACATTAAAAAAGTAACTTAAACCTTTCTGAATAGTTTCATTTATAAAATTTTGTTTATTGGTTTCTCAATCCCTTTTATTAGTTCTTCTATTTGTCCGCCCGGGCTTTTGCGTAGCCGATTTGGTGGTTTCACTTCCCTCGGTGGTTTCAGCTCCGCTCAACCTCCGATTTAAATAATGGCTTTCATTTTTACATGCTGCCAATAAATGTACTTCCTCTGGTTTGTTTGCAATTAACGCCTCTTTCTTTTTTCTGCTCCAACCCTGAACCTGTTTTTCCCTGTAAAATGCAACATCTATTCTACTATACTCTTCATAATAAACTAATTCAACCGGTTGGTGTTTTTTGGTATGATTTGCTCCTTTACCTGCTTGGTGTTGTGCCAACCGTAGTTCAAGATTATTTGTACTGCCTACATAGTAACTATCGTCTGAGCATTTCAATATGTACATATATCCTTTCATAGTTTGCTATTGTTTTTGCCTTGTATTCGACTTCGTTCAGTCAGTGAACCGGGCAGCCGGTGGTTGAGCGTAGTCGAAACCCGGCTGCATAAAAAAGCTGTTTTGGACAGCTTTAAAAGGCTGGTATTGCCAAGGCTATCTTTTATCATTCTTCGTAGTAATAGGAATAATCAATGCCTTTCATAAACATTTCCCTGTCATTGATGTTTTTGGTTAGTGCATGCTCGATGAGTTGTTTTAAAACACTGCTATCAACGGTGCTAATTATCATGGCGTTCATATAATCGTCTTTTTTTATTTTGCTCCAATCCACACATTTTTTCAGGCGTTTTTTCAGCATCAAATCCAGCCACATCCTTGTGCTTCTGCCATTGCCTTCCATAAAGGGATGTGCTTTATTCATCTCGGAATACTTTAAGATAATCTCTTCAAGTGTCGTTTGTGGCATCGCATCTATTTGTTGCAATTTATCTTTTAAGTGCTGGGCATATACAAACTGATAGCCTCCTTTTGAAATGCTCTTCTTCCTGATTTGCCCGGCAAAATCATATAAGCCGCCAAAGAGATAAGCGTGTATTTGTTGCAAACCTTTGGTTGTGCCCACTTCAAACTCGTTGATTAAATTACTTTCAAAAAGGGTATAGGCTTTCTTCTTGCTTTGCCCGTCAATACTGGTGTCGCTGTAAAGAAACCAGTCTAAAAATTTCATTGCCCTGTTGTTGGGAAAATTCTTAGATAGTGAAATAACCCCATCACTGTCTAACATATCAGTATTGTATTTTTTGCCATCTGCAGCCATCAGTTTCAGTTGGGTAGTGGCACTAACCAACTGATGGTTTTCCTTCCTGAGTTTCGCTTTCAGGTATTTCCAATAGTTGCGGACTTTTGCATAGTCCGGTTCTTCGTTCAGCACACCTACAATATCCAACACACTAAACCACCATTTGGCATGAGCATCATCCCAAACAGCACGCACCTCACGGTCGTTGAAAAAACGGATGGATATTTTTTGCTGCGCTTTCATTCTTCGTCTCAGTTGCTTTTTGTCAATCTGTATTTATTTTATAAAATTTGATGAACTCAGTTTGTTCTACTTCTAAGCCAAATACAATTTAGCGTGGAGGGTGTAACGCAAATGCAGTTTTACAACCACTTTCTTGTCCTTCATTTGTTGGCTCAACTTCCGCAAAGCTTTTTCGTCTGCTTCTGTAGGTGTGCCGATTGTCAATTGGTCTTTAAATTCTTGAGCAAGTCGTTTTTTAAGTTTTACTGCTTCGGCTTGGTCAATGATCTGGTCTTCGTCTTTTGAAAAGTAGTCACGTAAAATGTCAATTGGCATTTTCTGCATACCAACAAGCAGTCGGCAAATGCGGTGAACATCGTCCTTTCCTTCAACAACTGTTGCACCTGCAAGGCTGTCTATTTTATCAGCAACTTCTTTCCAACCTCTCAGGTTAAAATATCCCACACAAAAGTCTGTCCGCTGTGAAAGTTCAAGCGTTTCATTCAGTCCTTTGGTTAAGTGGTTTTCTATGTTGTCGTAAATCTTAGGCATTGTGTCACAATATAATTTTAGTCGGTTAAAATAATGAATATTATCTGCATGAATCACAAAAATGTTTTCATACTTAAAAATAAAAGACCGCTTTGTAACATCTTAATTTTGTTTAAAAGATTCTTTACGTCATACCTTTTAATTACCGACAAATTTGCAAAACTTTTTTAGAATGAATATATCAATAATCTGTTACCCGGTAGAACCAAATATGTACAATCATAATAGCGTAGCTCATTTAATTGGGTTTAATTCAGAATTTGTCATGTAATGTAAACATCTTTAGAACTATTAGTTTTTGTTTTCTCGCCATTGAATTCACAGCAAGGGAGTAAAACTTCACATCTTTAAGTTTCCTTTCATCAAATTGTCAGATGGGGACTTTATGTTTCAATGAATTTTTCTATTTTCGCAGCCTCATTTTCATGGCAGATAGCTTTGAAAACGTTCTTTAAATGCACAACACACTTACCCGGATGGCGGAATTGGTAGACGCGCTGGTCTCAAACACCAGTGAGCTAAACCTCATGCCGGTTCGATCCCGGCTCCGGGTACTAATCTTAAGCCTCCTTCCTAAACCTTCGGGCAGGAGGCTTTGTTTTTAATCATGAGCGCTACACGTATGAACGTTCCCGGTTTTGACGATATTTATATGGATTTGGCACAAACGCTTGCCCGCAAATCGCACTGTGTAAAAATGCAGGTAGGTGCTGTGCTCACCAAGGACACAAGAATCATTTCTTTAGGCTACAACGGTCCGCCCGCAGGCACTCACAATTGCGATCAGGAATGGCCTGAAACCGGTTGTCCACGCGACAGCAAAGGTGGATGTTCTCTTGCAATACATGCCGAACAGAATGCAATTTTATATGCTGCCAAAAACAATGTATCGGTTGAAGGAGCTACTCTTTACGTAACACTTTCGCCATGTCTGGCATGTGCCAAGGTGGTGTTTACATCCGGTATTAAAAAAGTTATTTTTCTGAACTCCTATGCACAGTATAAAGGAATTGCTTCTGACGAAGGTGTGGATTTTCTCAGACAGTTTCATGTAGAAGTTGTGCAGTATCAACCCACAACCAATTTTCATACAATTAAATAATGGATTCTGAACAACGCAAAAATTTTAGACCATTATGGTATGCTCTTTTCATTACAGCAGGTATTGTTATTGGCGTATCGCTGAATGGCTCTTTTAATGGCAGCCGAAATATTTTATTCAGCCGAAGCACACCTTCAGGATTCAACAAAATAAATGATGTAATAAACTACATCCGCCAGGAATATGTAGATACCATCAATCAAAATCAGATAGTGGATAATACCATTACCCAGATACTTCAAAATCTCGATCCTCATTCTTCTTACATTCCTGCTGACGAACTTAAATCTGTAAACGAACCTTTGGAAGGAAATTTTGAAGGAATAGGGATAGAGTTTCACATACAGTACGACACCATCATGGTGGTATCAACCATTGCAGGCGGGCCTTCAGAAACTATTGGCCTGAGACCCGGTGACCGCATTGTCGAAGTGGATGGAAAAAATGTTGCAGGGATAGGCATTAAGAACGAAGATGTTTTTAAGTACCTGAGAGGGCAGGAGGGCTCCAAGGTGGCAATAAAAGTGAAAAGAAACGGATTAACGAAACTACTTGATTTTACAATTATCAGAGGTAAAATTCCAATCCGAAGCATCGAAACTTCGTTTATGGCAACATCCAATACCGGATATATCAAAATATCACGGTTTGCAGCCAACACTTACGAGGAGTTTATGGATGCTTTGAATGAACTGAAGAAACAGTCCGCACAAAATCTGATTATTGATTTACGAGGTAATCCCGGTGGATACCTGGATGCAGCAACTGCACTTGCCAATGAATTTCTTAAAGGTAAAAAGCTGATTGTTTACACGCAGGGTAAGGCTCGTCCGCGAAAAGAATATTACTCCAACGGTGAAGGCACTTTCGAAAACGGAAAACTATTTATACTGATTGACGAAGGGTCGGCATCAGCATCTGAAATATTAAGTGGTGCACTTCAGGACTGGGACAGAGCTGAAATTATTGGTCGCAGGTCTTTTGGAAAAGGGCTTGTACAGGAACAAACACTTTTTCCTGACGGGTCAGCAATGCGGCTGACCGTAGCACGATACTATACTCCTACAGGCAGAAGTATTCAGAAACCTTACAAGGAGGGTACACTGGCGTACGATGACGAAGTAATTGAACGATACAAACATGGTGAAATGCTCAATGCCGACAGTACCCATTTTAATGATTCGCTGAAATATAAAACTCCCGGAGGTAAAATTGTGTATGGCGGAGGAGGAATCATGCCTGATGTGTTTGTTCCGATTGATACCACTTCAGACAACGAATTTTCAAGAGCAGTTTTTGCATTCGGAATTGTCTCAAAGTTTTGTTATGATTATGTAGATCGCAATCGCAATTTGTTAGGAGTATATAAAACTCTTGACCAGTTTGAGAAAAATTTTAAAACAGAACCCAAAGTGTTCAGCGATTTTATTGCCTATGCCATCAGCAACAAAATTCGTCCTGACGAAAAAAATATTGCAAGTTCAAAATCATTAATCAGCAATCAGCTCAAAGCAAATATTGCCAGGTTGCTTTTCGGTAATGATGGTTACTATCGTATTACACTTCAGGAAGACAAAGCCTACAAAATAGCAGTGGAACTTTCGGAGCAAACCAATGCAGATAAAACTGTATCTGCACGTGTGGAGACGAAAAAGTAAAGTGCAAGGGTCAATGATTACTCTACATCAGTAATAAAGCCTAATTAATTTCAGCCATTCAGTATTTTCTCGTACACGGCTAATACCTGTGGCAGCAATGCTGTTTTACCGTCATTCAAAATCACAAAGGCACATTTTTTATTTCGCAACTCATCATCCATTTGCGCCTGCATGATAGCAGTTACTTTGGCAATATCACTTTTGTCTCTTTCCACAGTACGTTTAATCCGCAAATCAACAGGTGCTGTTACGCATATAACCGTATCAAGTCCTTTGTCGGCACCTGCTTCAAAAAGTATTGCTGATTCTTTCAGTACAAAAGGTGCTTGCTGTTCAGTAATCCATTTTTCAAAATCGAGTTGCACACAGGGATGAACCAGCGCATTGACTTTTAATCGCAATGTTGAATCATTAAAAATAAGTTCTGACATTTTTTTACGATTCAGATTTCCGTCTGCATCATACAGGCTGTGGCCCAACAGTTGTTGCAAGTCGTTCTTTAATTTTGAGTCAGAATTCATGAGCAATTTCGCAGCCGTATCAGCATCGTAAACCGGAATACCCAGTTCATGAAACAAGGATGCAACAAATGTTTTTCCTGAACCAATTCCTCCTGTAATTCCTACAGCTTTCATTATTTTTCGATATAATAATCTACCGTAGAAGGCAAAATGGTACTCACTGTAGTATGTGCCGGAGAAGATTTTAATTCTACAGCCAAACGTCCTTTTTCCAAAAAACCTTTTGCATTTAACTGAACGCTGAAAGCGTCTTCGCTGATGGAATCAATGTATTTCAGTGGCACTTTATAGGTTATAGTTACTTTATCAGGCATCAGCAATATTTTTCGTGCGTCAGGTTGTTTGTAACTTAAAGGAACAGTTACCGATTTCTCAATAAACTCATCTACAGGAATGACTAATGCAACTGATTTTTCTGAAAGTCTGATATCTTTTGACGGAGATAAAAGATTAAGTCGTGTTTTCAGGTCTTTGTCAAGAGCTTTGAATTCTGTATGTTCTGTTTTTACTTCTGTAATGGTATCAACAATAGATTTTTCGCCTGAAATAAAAATGCTGTCAGGAGTGGTTATTGGTTTGCCATAAAGCCCAAAGTTTTTGCGTATATCATAAATGACATCTGTGCGTACCGGAACTTTTTTAAAGTATTTTGCAGAGAAAAATAATACCAGAGAATCAGGTGCTACAGATAAAATTTCAAAGGAAGTAGATTTATTTTTGAAATTACTTTGAAATGCCTGCAGGAGTCCAACATAAACAATATCGTCAGAAGCATGGTAAGCATTTACATCAATGACCATTTCTTTACGCTGTCGGTTTAATAAATACCACAGCAATTCAAATCCTCTTGCTTTAACAGTTATTACTGCTTTGTCAGGAATATCATTGATAACCCTTTTGCTGTAAGGCACATTGGTTACAGCAAGTGAATAGTTTACCGGATAAGTAAAAGTTTTGTTTAATGAATAGAGAATCCAGAATACTACTGATATAAAAACACAAATAAGAAAGATAGGCAATGAATTGTTGCCCTTCCATTTGAATTTATTCAGAGTATCACCAGGCAATATCTTTATTTTTTATCGGCAGGCTTCTGAAACTGTTTGGATGCTTCAGCAGATACTGCGCTTTTTTCAATTCTAATCTTCACATTGTTATCTATTTCAATGAGAAAAGTAGTTTCGGCAATTTCAATTATTTTTCCATGAATGCCGCCAATGGTAACAATTTTGTCACCTTTGTTGATGCTTTCTTTAAATTGTTTTTCAATTTTCACTTTGCGCATCTGAGGACGCAGCATGAAAAAATACATGATTAAAACAATCAGTCCCAGCATCAGCAGCTGTTGCATAGCCATGCCTCCTCCTGATGACTGTAATAGAATCGTAGCTGTCATTAGTTGTCTTTTTTAGTTATATCTGCACTTATTGTTAATACCTTGGTGTTAGGGGTTGTATTGGCCAGCAGGGTAACGGTTTTTGAAGTCATTCCGTGTTTACCTTCACTGTTAAAAGTTACTTTAATAAATCCATTTTCCCCGGGTGCTATGGGGTCTTTGGAATATTCAGGCACAGTACATCCGCAACTGGCACTTGCCTGAGTGATGATCAGCGGAGCTTTGCCTGCATTGCGAAATTTAAAATCAAAACTCACAACATCACCTTCCTTAATTGAACCAAATTCGTGATTTTCTGTCTCAAATTCAAAAACAGGAATTTTTGATGTGTCTTCAGTTGAAGTTGCTGAAACAGGATTGTTTATCAATTCAGGATCCACCTTCTTATTGCCACTGTCAGGTTTGCAACCTATGCAGAAGGCAATAAATAAGAATATGGCGATAAAGGCTCTTGTATTCATCCTTTTTATAAATGTGCCGCGAAAATACAGTTATGCACTCTCAACAGCAAACATTACACAGGGTTTGTTGATAAATCAGATTTTTTTCAGACTGCTGAGAAAATCGTCCTTTTTGCGTTGCGATACAGTGATGGTGCTGCCATCACTCATCACCACATAACCTCCACGGCCACTTTGGTATTTCTTGATGAAATCAAGGTTTACCAGATGAGAATGGTGTATTCTGAAAAAATTATATTCGGTAAGCAGTTCTTCAAATTCTTTGAGATTCTTACTTACCAAAAGTTTTTTGCCATCAGTTAAAAAAACCGAGGTGTATTTGCCATCAGCCTCACAACGCAGAATGTTCTTTATTTCAATAAACTCCAAACCTTCACCCGAAGTTAAACCGATTTTCTGATGAGGTACAGATTTTTGTGTATTACTTATCAGATTCCCGACACGTTCTTTGTTGTTTTTTCGGTTATAATTTTCTTCAGCACGTTTAATAGCTTTTACAAGTTCTTCCTCATCTACAGGTTTCAGGATGTAATCCATTGCCGAAAATTTAATGGCTTTGATTGCATATTTGTCAAAGGCAGTAATAAAAATTACATCAAAGTTTACTTCGTCAAATTTGGAAAGCAAATCGAATCCGGTACCTCCCGGCATTTCAATGTCGAGCAAAACCAAATCGGGTTCATGTTGAAGGATTAATTGATGTGCCTCTTTTATATTGGAAGCTTCTCCGATTAACTTTATATCAGGACAATTGGTCGTAAGAATCATTTTTAATAATTCACGTCCGCGTTTTTCGTCATCAACTATGAGTGTCTGTAACATGATTTGTTATTTTATAACCGGTATGGTAACTATTACGCGTGTACCTGCCGGATTGTTTTGGTCATCTTTTTTGTCTATAATTTCAATCTCAATGGATTGTGGCCGAATATAGTTCAAAGTTTTTATCCGTTCATCAATCAATTGTGTACCACGTGAAATATGAGTAACAGCCATTTTCTGTTTAAGTTTTGAGGAGTTACTTCTCCCTATTCCATCATCATCAACAATTCCTCTGATTACTTCATTTCCCTGTTCAAAGATAAGGGTTAAATTGCCTTTCCTGTTTAAATTTAACAGTCCGTGATTTATGGCATTCTCCACAAAAGGCTGGAAAAGCGTTGATGGTATTTCGGTGTTTTTATAATCTATAGAATCGTCCACCTGCAAATGAAAATTAAAACCCTCGTCAAATCGCATTTGTTCCAATTCAATATAAAGCCGCAAAAGGTTTATTTCTTCTTCCAGTGTCACAGTATTGGTAGTGGAGTGATCCAGAAACATTCTTAATAATTTCGAGAACTTGGTCAGGTACTTATTAGCAGCATTTGGATTGTTGGTAGTAATAAAATATTTAATTGTATTTAGGCAGTTGAAAAGAAAATGCGGGTTCATTTGTGCCTGCAGAGCTTTTAATTCAAATTCGGCAAGCTTTTTATTTACTTCTGTTTTGTTTTTTTCCTGTTTCCGAATATACTTTATTCGTAAGTAGGTAATTATGCCTAATAAAGCTATAGCAGCAACGTAAATGAATGCGAGAAACCAATTGCTTCGGTAAGCAGGAATAGGTACAGCAATCCTGATGGATTTATCAGAGCCAATGATTCCGTAAATCTTTACTTTAAAAGAGTAAGTTCCAGGTTTAACATTGAAATATTTAACCGTCCTTTCAGTAGTTGGAATACTCCAATCTGCATCGTGTCCTTCGAGCTTATACTGAAAATAAATTTTTTGCGGATTGGTAAAACTTGGAGCAGTGTAATTTATTTCAAGAGAATGGACAGTTTCAGACAATTCCAAATTATCAGCAGCATTAAATTCTTTTTCATCAGCCTTGATTTTTTCGATAATAACACGTGGCAAATAATCATTGGTAATTATTCTTCGCGTATTCAGCATAGTAATACCTTTTATGGTTGGAAACATAAAATGGGTATTGTCTTCCTTCAGAAAATTTGGTTGAAATCCTGAGTTGAATTCATTGGTCTTCAATCCGTCTTTCCGGTCGAAAAAGCGGAAAGTAACAGTTGCAGTTTTTAGGTCAGCATAATTATTAAGGTCATATTTTTTTATGCTGTAAATACCTTTGTTGGTTGTAAACCAGAAATCCTGCAGGTTATCCTCAGCAATACAAAACACATCGTTGTTTGATATTTCAGGAATATTTTTCAATGTAGTAAATTTTCCATCTTTATATCTGCAGAAACCTCCACCTATACTTCCTATCCACAGGGTGTTGTTGTCATCAATATAAAGAGAACGCAGAGTGTTGGTTGGAAGGCCGTTGTAAGTTGTATATATGTTTACGTTATTGCCTGTAATCTTTATAAGTCCGTTGTTACTTGCAACCCAGATGTTCTTATATATATCTTCGGTGAAGTAACAAATTTTTGTCTTGATAATATCACTTTTAAAGGAAGAAATGGAATCATTTCTTAAAGTAAAAATTCCTTTATCTGTACCAATCCAAATAGTTCCATGGCTATCCTGAAACAGAGCCAACACTACATCATCCAACCCACTGTTTTTCTTATTGAATTGCTCCAATTGTATATCATTTCGAAATTTAAACAACCCACCTCCAAAAGTTCCTACCCATATATAACCTTCCTTGTCTTCAAGCAACGACCAAACACAGTCGTTGGATTTAGGGATGGGCAGTTTAATGATTTTCCCTTCAATAATTTTGTTTATACCTCCACAATTATTTCCTGCGTATATAATTCCGGATGATGTTTTAATAATTGGTGCTACACCATCAGCAATCAACCCATCTTCAACTGAAATAGTTTTAAATGCTTTATAACAGAGTTTGTTCACACCGGCATTATTAGTACCTACCCAGATATTGTTTTCTCTGTCCTGGTAGATAAAATTGATGGAATTGGATGACAATCCGGATTCCTCTGTGAGTTGAGTAAACTCAGTTTCATCAGACAGGTATATGCCATCCGATCCTTTGTATATCCACTTTCTGTTTTGACGATCTATGAATACTTTAAGGTAATGATCACTTTCGTCCGGTAATTGAAGCGGCACAGCTTTGGTATCACTGATTTTATACAACCCCATAGCCGATGTTACCCATAAAAAATTATCTGTATCATAACTCATTCCTGTAATCATGGAAGGGGGTAACAAATTATTTTTTGATAATTTATTATTTTTTAATTCGTACAGTCCATTGGTAGAAGCTACCATTACACTGTTATTTTTGCCCGCAATAATAAATCTTATAGATGCCTGATTAATTCGGGTAATAAAGTCAAGGACATTTGCATTAACATTATATATCTCGTTATTTGAAGTTGAAACATATAAATTACCATCGTCAGCAAAACAGAAGGCGGTGATGGTTATATTTTCGAAGGATTTCTCGAAACCCGTGAACGTTTTACCATCATATTTTACCAAATGACCTAAATCATCAAGGAACCACAACTGATTATTTTTATCCTCCTGTATGGACAAAACCGTGTTGGACAATAATCCTTTGGTTTCGTTCTGACCAAATGTCTTAAAACTCATCCCGTCAAACCGTACTAATCCACTGAAAGTAGAAAACCATAAATAACCATCGGACGACTGAAATATGGCAATAACTGAATTTTGTGGAAATCCGCTTTCGGTATTATACACCTCAACAGAATAATCATTTTCAATACCCAGACTTTTTTCGGATAGAAAAGACTGAGGCTGCGAAAATGCCGTCAGCGTTAATAGCAAAACGGTTGCTGTCAGTGAAAAATATCTTATCATACGTTAATACCTGCAAAGTAACAGATTTGTTTTTATTATAATAGCAGATTATTGTTGCCAATACAAGGCAAGAAACATTGTATTTCTGAGAGGGTAAGAACTGTTTTAAAATTTACACCTATTTTACCTTAAATTGCTCAATTATTACTTTGTGTGTTGCAATCATACCATTGTGTTATTAATTAGTACCCGATTTGAACAATGTATGACTAATTTGAAGAAAGGCGATAAAGTGATGTTCGATTTGCCAAATGCAGGTGGAAGGCAGGTGGCAGAGGTTACTGATGTTCTTGAAAAATGTGTGCAGGTAAAATATTACAGTGACTCCTATAACAATTTGATGACACTGGATAAAGATAAAATTCTGGAGAAGCTTCCGGAAACTTTGGCAACAAAGTAAAGATGCGGTTTATTTTCTGTTTTTAGGTTAAGGGCTGGGAGAAATCCCGGCCTTTTGCATTTAGTAAGTTTTTGTAAAGATTCCGATTCTTGAAATAGTCAATATATTATCTTTGCAAAAATTAAATTTATGAATAAACTATTACTTTATTTTACAGCCATTTTAATCAGTTCAGCATCTCAGGCTCAGATATTCAGGCTAACCTATAATGCCACAGTTTGTCCGAGTCAACTAAATGCATCAACAGGTGTTTATCTTTATGCCGGGGCTAATACCTCAAGTCCGGGTGCTGCACCTACTTATTTTGCCGATGCGAATCAGTTGAATTTATATCCACTTTATCAAACTTCAACAGGTATCTGGGAGATATGCTTTAATCCGTATCAGATATTTAAAGATTTCAACGGCACTCCAATGCCGGGAAATGCGACCATTTATAGTTTTACCATCAATTTTCGTAATTCTGCCAGCACCATTTTTACCGGAACTTGCAATGACGGAAGTATAACGATAGATAACCCGATGACCAATCCGGTTTCATCTGCAACAACAATAGCTTCAGGATTGGTTGTAGCCACCTGTAACGTTGGTCTGAATCATCTCCAGAATAGTATCAATACTATCTCACATAGCAATAACCCGTTACAGACTAATACAACTTTTTCAATAAACATCAGCGGTCGCTCAAGGGTATCTGTAGAATTCTATAACATATTGGGAAAAAAGGTATTTACCATGCTGAACAACAAGGAGCTTGGCGGATATAATGAATTTACGTGGGACGGAAGTGATAATGCCGGTAATTTGTTAGCCAATGGTTGTTATTTCTACCGTTTTACGGTAAACGACAAGGTTGTTTCTACTAATAAGCTTATTATTTCACATTAAGATTTTAAGAGACAGTTCTCTGATATTTGTCAGCATGAATAAGGTCACGTACAAGAAAAAAACATCTTTTTTAAGATTGTTTTTGATATAAGCGAAATTCTTTTTTTCTTTGCGCTGATAAGCAGTACTGTTTATTATTCACCATAAAAATTATTATGAAGAAGTTATCTTTAATACTATTAAGCCTTGCCTGCATCTTTTCTGCAACAACCATGGATGCCGCCAAAGCCAAGAAAAGCAAAACAGCAAAAGCAGACAAAGCTTTCAACTCAGGAAAATATGCTCCTGCAGCTGACTTATACAAAAAAGCTTATGCTAAAATCAAGGACAAAACAGTAAAAGCTGAAGCTGCTTATAAAGCCGCTGAATGCTACAGCAAAATGAGTAATGCTGCCGAAGCGCTGAACTGGTACGAAAAATCGGTTAAAGCCAATGGCAAAAATCCTGATGCAGTTTTAAAATATGCTCAGGCACTGAAAAATAACGGACGTTATGATGAAGCGGTTGCTCAGTTTAATGCATTCAAAGTGCTGGAGCCGGGCGATGAAAGGGGTACTAATGGTGCTACTTCATCAGAAACAGCACAGCAGTGGGTTGATAAACCAACTAAATATAAAGTAGAAAATGTAGCAGCATTAAATACAAAATATTTCGATTTTGCAGTGGCTGTTTCCAATCTTGATAAAAACACCCTGTATTTTACTTCTTCACGTGCTGAAGCTTCAGGAAATAAGAATGATGCATGGTATGGTGAGAAGTTTTTCGACATATTTAAATCAACACTTGATAATAACGGCAAATGGAGTATTCCTACTCCGATAAGCGATGTCATTAATACTGATGCTTCTGAAGGTGCGATGACTTTTGATGCAAAAGGAAATGTAATGTATTTCACCCGTTGTAAGAAGAGTGATGTTAAAGGACAGGAAGGGCAATGTAAAATTTACAAATCAACCTACGACAGTTCAAAATGGAGTGAAGGTGAATTGCTTCCATTCAACAGCGACAGTTACACCTGCGGACAACCAACTCTTTCTGAAGACGGAACAACAATGTATTTTGCTTCAGATATGCCGGGTGGACTTGGTGGAAAAGACATTTGGATGATTAAGAATGAGAATGGCACTTGGGGAACTCCTGTGAATGTTTCATCTATCAATACTGCAGGTGATGAAATGTTCCCTTACCTTGCTCCTAATGGAAAATTATATTTCTCATCAAACGGACATCCTGGAATGGGCGGGTTGGACATCTTTACTGCTACAATGGAAAATGGTAGCTGGGGACAGGTTACCAACCTGAAATATCCAATCAACTCTTCGTATGATGACTTTGGACTGATGTTTAATACAGCAACTACCGGTTATTTAACTTCAAACCGTTCAGGCGGACAAGGTGCTGATGATATTTATTCTTTCGTAGTACCTCCTGCTAATTTTGCAGTGTATGGCCGTGTTTATGATACCGATACACAGGAACCTATTGCCGGTGCAACAGTTGAATTGTTTGGAAGCGATGGTACACAACTTTCTGTTAAAACCCAGGATTCAGGTACTTACCGTTATCAACTGAAACCTGAAGTAGATTACAAAATTTCAGCATCATTTACCGGTTATCTGACACAGTTTAAAGAAGTTTCTACAAAAGGACTTGATGAGTCTAAAGATTTTGAAAAGAATTTCGACTTCCCGCTTAAATCAACTGCAAAACCAATTGCATTACCTGAAATTTTTTATGACCTTGACAAATACAGTCTGCGTCCTGAATCTAAAACAGCATTGGATGGTTTAATCAAAGTGTTGGATGATAATCCTACTATTACAATTAAACTCACAGCACATACCGACTTCAGAGCGGATGATAATTACAACCTTAAACTTTCAAACAACCGTGCTCTTGCAGCTTACAATTATTTAGTAAGCAAAGGTGTTGACAAAGCAAGACTAAGTTGGGAAGGTCGCGGTGAAAAAGATCCTAAAGAAGTTGAAAATGATCAGAACTATCCTCCGTTCAAACGTGGTGATGTGTTGTCAGAGCAATTTATCAATAACCTGCCGACTGACGAGTTGAAGGAGAAAGCACATCAGTATAACCGTAGAACTGAGTTCAGAGTGTTGAGTACTGATTATGTTCCCAAAAACAAGAAGTAAGAATTAATAATGTTATAACTGAAAAAGCAATCCTCAAATGGGTTGCTTTTTTAGTTTTGTAAAGTGGTCTTTCGTGCAATGAATAAGAACGAAAAATATAATCAACGTGGAGTGTCGGCTGACAAAGAAGATGTGCATGCTGCTATCAAAACAATTGATAAAGGCATTTTTCCTAAGGCGTTTTGCAAAATAGTTCCTGACTACCTGTGCAACGATAAGGATTATTGCATTGCAATGCATGCCGATGGTGCAGGTACCAAATCATCACTGGCCTATGCTTATTGGAGAGAAACAGGCGACATCAGTGTTTGGAAAGGAATAGCGCAGGATGCACTGGTAATGAATATAGACGATTTGTTATGCATTGGTGCAACTGATAATATTTTACTGAGTTCAACAATCGGAAGAAATAAAAATCTCATACCGGGCGAAGTTATTGCAGCCATCATTAACGGAACAGAAGAACTCACAGAAGAATTACGCAAACATGGTGTGAACATTCATACAACAGGAGGTGAAACAGCAGACGTAGGAGACTTGGTAAGAACAATCATTGTGGACAGCACTGTTACGTGCCGAATGAAACGAAGTAATGTTGTGGACAACTCAAAAATTCAGGAGGGTGATGTTATTGTTGGTTTTGCTTCGTATGGTCAGGCAACGTATGAGCATTTTTACAATGCAGGCATGGGAAGTAACGGTCTTACTTCGGCCCGTCATGATATTTTTAATAAAACAGTTGCAGAAAAATATCCTGAAACATTTGACGCTTCAATACCAGAAAATGTTTGTTATTCCGGGACCTTCGGTTTGCTCGATACCATTGAAATTACAGATGGGAGTAAGAATTTTACAATGCCCATTGCGAAGGCTGTTCTTTCTCCAACACGTACCTATGCACCATTGATAAAGAAAATTCTTGAACAGCATCGTAACCAAATACACGGTATGGTTCATTGCAGCGGAGGTGGTCAGACCAAGATTTTGCATTTTGTAGATCAACTGCATATTATCAAAAACAATTTGTTTCCGACTCCATCCTTGTTTCAGATGATACAGAAAACTTCGCAAACGCCATGGCAGGAGATGTATAAAGTATTCAATATGGGTCATCGTATGGAAATATACTGTTCTGAAAAAATTGCAGAAAGTCTGATGCAGATTGCAGAAAGTTTTGGAATAGATTCACGAATTGTTGGTCGTGTAGATAAATCAGCTGTAAAAAAACTGACGATTAAATCTGCTGAAGGAGAATTTAGCTATTAATCCTTGTTTTTAAAATCGGCCTGTTGTTTACTTAGGTTTTCAAGTACCTTGGTGTAAACTTCATTCATGATTTCGGGGTGACTCTCGTAATAGCGAAAATTTTTCCCGAATACAGCAGTGTCAATTTTATGTTTATTAAAAACAAATCTGTAGTAAGCCGGAAGATTAACAGTGCCTGCCGTATCGTTGTAAGGATAAACTGCTGCTTCGGCTTCTGCAAGATGGATGTCGGCCATGATAGCAGCCATGGTATCAATAGGAACAATATCATCTGGAACCTTTATGGCATTTTCTTTCTTGGCTGAACATGCAAACAGAAAACTACTGATCAGAAGGATTATTATTTTGCGTTGAAACATCTTGCATTAATGAATATGAAAATTTAATCGTTGCCCTTTGCCCTGATGTTGTAGTTTGCCATTGTTATATACGTGAATACCATTGATAAAAGTATGCAAAATCTGAGAGCTGAAAGTGGTTCCTTCAAATGGCGACCATCTGCATTTATATAAGAGATTATTTTTTTCAACTTTCCAGGGCGAATGTAAATTGAACAGCACAACATCTGCAGCATACCCTTCGCGAATATAACCTCTGTTTTTTATTCTGAAACATACTGCCGGAGCATGACACATTTTTTCTGCAATCTGTTCGAGTGAAATTTTTCCCTGATGATATAATTCAAGCATGGCCGGCAAAGCATGTTGCACTAATGGCCCTCCTGATGGAGCTTCGATATAAGGTTTTTGTTTTTCTTCGAGGGTGTGCGGTGCGTGGTCGGTAGCTATTACATCTATTTTATTATTCAATACTGCATTCAAAATGGTGTCTCTGTCATTCTTCGTTTTAACGGCAGGATTCCACTTGATAAAATTGCCTTTTGCAGAATAATCTTCGTCTGTAAACCACAAGTGATGAATGCAGGCTTCGGCAGTTATTCGCTTCTCAGCTAAAGGTTTTGAGTTATCAAACAGTTCAGTTTCCTTAGCAGTTGAAATATGTAAAATGTGCAAGCGTGTATTGTGCTTTTTTGCAAGATTCACAGCATGTGAACTTGAAAGGTAGCAAGCTTCTTCGCTGCGAATCAGCGGATGATGTTTTGCCTGAAGATAGGCACCAAATTCTGCTTTATATTTTTCAAGATTATGTCTGATGGTTTGCTCATCCTCACAATGAGTGGCAATCAGCAGTGGTATTTTTGAAAAAATCTGTTCGAGAGTAACGGGATTATCTACAAGCATATTTCCTGTAGAAGAGCCCATAAAAACTTTTACTCCACAAACATTTTCAGGATTTGTTTTTAGCAACTCTTCCATATTGTTGTTGCCGGCTCCCATAAAAAACGAATAATTTGCCCACGATTGTTTTTCGGCCAACTGATATTTCTCTTCCAGCAATTTTTGCGTAAGAGTGTTAGGTACGGTGTTGGGCATTTCCATAAAGGAAGTGATTCCTCCTGCTACTGCAGCAGCCGATTCAGTTGCTATGGTAGCTTTATGAGTAAGCCCAGGCTCTCTGAAATGCACCTGATCGTCAATCGCACCGGGCATTAAATGCAATCCGTCACCTGCAATTTCATCAGTTCTATGTTTCACAGATATGGATGGATCTATACGTTCAATAATTCCATCGCGCAAAAAAATATCAGAAACAAACTTCCTGCCTTCGTTTATTATGGTTGCGTTGTGAATGATGGTTTGCATCAAAAGATATTTGTTGCAAAATTACGAATAAGACAGGCAGGTCAGTGGCTGTTAAAAGTTGAGGTTAATGAGAATCAACACCTAAAAAAGACCAATTTCAGAGTGAATATGCCTGGTTCAGCAATAACACAAAATCAACTTAAGCAGTGATTTTATGAAAATTACGACTAAGGATAATGATTCAGGAGTGAATTTTCCCCCAAAAACAGACTGTTTCTGTCTTAAAAACCACCTTTCTCCTCAGAAAGATATGCCTTAACTTCTTACCTTTGCACACTTTATAAAAAAAGGCATGAGCACGAAAAACTATGCAGAATTCAAGCAGTTAGACCTGCCGGGTATTGCACGTGATGTTCTGGCTAAATGGGATAAGGAAAATACATTTGATAAAAGTATAACCTCCCGCCAGGGCAAAGAGGCCTTTACTTTTTATGAAGGCCCGCCCAGTGCTAATGGTTTACCCGGTATTCATCACGTAATGGCTCGTGCCATTAAAGATATATTTTGTCGTTTCAAAACACTTCAGGGGTATCAGGTTAAGCGCAAAGGAGGATGGGATACTCACGGATTGCCTATCGAACTGAGTGTAGAAAAAACACTCGGAACTACCAAGGAAGAAATAGGAAAGAAAATATCTGTTGAAGATTATAACAAGGCATGCCGCAAAGAAGTGATGAAGTACAAGGAAGTGTGGGATGACCTTACCCGTAAAATGGGCTATTGGGTTGACCTCGACAATCCATACATTACTTTTAAGAATGAATATATCGAAACCTGCTGGTTTTTGCTGAAAGAACTCTATAAGAAAGATTTACTCTATAAGGGATTTACAATTCAACCATACTCACCCGCTGCAGGTACAGGACTTAGTTCGCACGAACTGAATCAACCGGGCACCTATCGCATGGTGAAAGATACAACCATAGTTGCTCAGTTTGCTGTTTTGAAAGACAGCATGAGCGATGAATTAAAACAGAAACTCAGCACATTTTCTGAACCGTTTTATTTTCTGGCATGGACAACTACTCCCTGGACATTGCCATCCAACAGTGCACTGGCTGTGGGAGAAAAAATTAAATATGTGTGGGTGCGTACTTTTAATGCATACACCGGTTTGCCCATTGTCGTAGTAATGGCAAAAGATTTGTTGTCAAAATATTTCAGTGAAAAAAATGCAGCATTGAGCCTGGATGATTACAAAGCAGGGGATAAAAACATACCATTTCAGATTGTGTGTGAAACCTCTGGAGCAGCTTTAAAAGGAATTAAGTATGAGCAACTGTTGTCTTATGTGAAACCTGCAGGCAAAGCCTTTGAAGTTATTACAGGTGATTTTGTGAGTACGGAAGACGGAACAGGTATAGTTCATATTGCTCCTACATTTGGTGCTGATGACTTCCGCACGGCTAAGCAGAATAATGTGGAAGCTATTTTGGTAAAAGACGAAACAGGCAATCCTGCACCTTTGGTAGATAAGCGTGGGAGATTTGTGAAAGAAGTTGCTGATTTTGCAGGGGAATATGTAAAAGAAGAATACCTGACTGAATCTGAAAAAGAAGAAGAAAAGAAGAAGCAGGGCCGCGATAAATATCTTTCAGTTGATGAGCGAATTGCCATTAAACTGAAACAGGAAAACAAAGCATTTCGTGTCGAAAAATACGAACACAACTACCCACATTGCTGGCGCACCGATAAACCGGTATTGTATTATCCGCTCGACAGTTGGTTTATTCGTACCACTGCATGCAAAGATCGCATGATAGCACTCAATGAAACCATTAACTGGAAACCTGCAGCAACAGGAACCGGACGGTTTGGTAACTGGCTTGAGAATATTGTTGACTGGAATCTTTCACGCTCCCGCTACTGGGGAATACCTCTGCCTATTTGGAGAACAGAAGATGAAAAGGAAGAAAAATGTATTGGCTCAGTTGAAGAATTAAAATCTGAAATTGCAAAAGCCATTGCTGCAGGTTTTATGGACGCAGCTCATCTGGATCATATAGATGCCACCAAACCAGACTTTGACCTTCATCGCCCATATATTGATGACATTGTTCTGGTTTCTGACAGTGGAAAGAAAATGTATCGCGAAGCTGATTTGATTGATGTGTGGTTTGACAGCGGCTCCATGCCTTATGCACAGTGGGGACTTGATAAAACAAAACTGAAGGAAAATAATCCTAAACCTTTCAATGCAGGATTTGAAAATGCTTATCCTGCTGATTTTATTGCGGAAGGTGTTGATCAGACACGCGGATGGTTCTTTACCTTGCATGCCATCGCAGTGATGTTATACGATTCAGTGGCATTTCGAAATGTGGTGAGTAATGGATTGGTGCTCGACAAGAATGGTAATAAGATGAGCAAGCGCCTCGGTAATGCTGTAGATCCATTTCAGACCATTGAAAAATATGGACCTGATGCTACCCGCTGGTACATGATCAGTAATGCTCAGCCATGGGACAACCTGAAATTTAACGTTGATGGCATTGGCGAAGTTCAGCGAAAATTGTTCGGTACTCTTTATAACACCTATTCTTTCTTTGCATTATATGCCAATATTGATGGTTTTCATTTCAGCAGAGATAAGCAGATTGAAATTACCAAACGTCCTGAATTAGACAGATGGATATTATCCAAGCTGAACAGCCTGATAAAACAAGTAACAGAGAGTTATGAAGATTATGAACCTACACGTGCAGCACGCGCCATCGAAACATTTGTTGATGAGCATCTGAGCAATTGGTATGTACGTTTATCGCGCAGACGTTTCTGGCGCAGTGAAATGTCGGCAGACAAGCAAGCTGCTTACGATACTTTGTATGAATGTCTGGTGGTAACATCGCAGTTGATGAGTCCGGTAGCACCGTTCTTTTCAGACTGGCTTTATAATAATTTAACTGAAGGTGCTGAAGGTTCAGCTTCTGACGATAAACATCTTTACAGCAGCGAATCGGTTCACCTTACTTTGTTGTCTAAACCGGATGATACTGTTATTGACATTGCTTTGGAGGAACGAATGGATTTTGCTCAGCGAATTTCAAGTATGGTGCTTGCATTGCGCAAAAAAGTAAATATCAGAGTTCGCCAGCCATTACAGAAAATTCTTATTCCCGTAAACAACGAGCATGAAAAAGAAGTATTGGAACAGGTAAAAGCACTTATCCTTGCAGAGGTAAATGTGAAAGAGATACAGTTCATCAACGACACTTCGGGATTGCTGGTGAAAAAAGTAAAGGCAAACTTTAAAGTTTTAGGCAAAAAGCTGGGTGCGCTGATGAAAGATGCAGCAGCAGCCATCAGTGCCATGAGTCAGGATGACATCAGGCAATTAGAACAAAAAGGAACTTTTGCTGTTACACTGAAAGAAAAACAGTTTGAAATCACTACTGAAGATGTGGAAATCAGCTCGGAAGATATTCCCGGCTGGCAGGTAAATTCACAGGAAGGACTTACAGTGGCTCTTGATACTTCACTTTCACCGGAACTCAAAGCAGAAGGTATAGCGCGTGAACTGATCAACAGAGTACAGAATCTGAGAAAAGACAAAGGATTTGAAGTAACTGATAAAATTCAGGTAAAACTGAAAAAACACCCTTCAATTACCTCGGCAATAGAAAACAATTTAGTATATATTTGCGCGGAAATTTTAGCTTCCTCATTCGAGCTGACCGATGAACTTAATACATCACATGCAGTTGAAATAGAAGTGGAAGATGATGTTAATACTTTAATTCAAATAGAAAGGATTACAAATGGCAAGTAAAACGAAAAAGAAGCCGGCAACCAAAAAGAAAGTTGCTCCCAAAAAAGCAGTAAAGGCAAAACCTCAAAAAGCGAAGAAAGTTGCTGCAAAAGCAAAAACTTCTGCTAAGAAAGCAGTGAAGCCTGCCAAAGCAAAGGTTGCGGTAAAAGCCAAATCAGGCGCCAAGGCCAAAAGTGCTATTAAAGTAAAATCAAAAGCAGCTGCTAAACCTAAGGCTAAAGCAGCAGTTAAGAAAGCAGTAAGCAAAAAGGCGGTAACTAAAGTAAAAGCAACAGCTAAACCAAAGGTTACAGCAAAGCATAAAGAAGTTGTTGCTAAGGTAAAGACATCAGAAAAGGTTTTGAAAAATAAAAAAGATGCGAAACCTTCTACCTCAGCAATCAAGCATGTGGAAAAGGCTTCAGAGCGGCCATCACGCAGAAGATCGGTAATGCCTTTTGTGAAACCTCCAATGCCTGCACGTACAACTCCACTGCGCGAAGATCCTGTTTTACCTGATACTCCGGTAGCATCTATCTTGAAAAAGCCAATAGCAATTCTTGAGAATCGCCCCGTAAAAATGGAGAACAGTCCTGATAAAACCCGCTATAGCGATGAAGAGTTGCAGGAGTTCCGCGATCTTATTATTCAGAAAATTACCAGTGCTAAAGTAGAGTTGAATAACCTACAGGCTTTTTTGAATAACAGCAATGAACATGGCACCGATGATACAGCATCATCTTTCAAAATGCTTGAAGATGGCAGCGATACTTTAGCTAAAGAAGAAGCAGGTCAGCTTGCAGTAAGACAACGTAAGTTTATTGAACAACTTGAAAATGCTCTTGTGCGTATTGAGAATAAAACTTATGGAATTTGTCGTGTTACCGGTAAACTGATTCCGAAAGAACGACTGAGAGCAGTTCCTCATACTACTCAAAGTATTGAAGCAAAAGTAAATCAGTACAGAGATTAATTTATTAAGATTGAGTAATAAAGTTAACTAAGGATTGTCAGTCAACAATGGCAATCCTTTGTTTTTCTAAATCAGTGAAAGTGCTTTGAAGAAATACGCCATCCTTATTTTTATAGTTCTTCTGATTGATCAGAGCCTGAAATTCTGGATAAAAACACACATGTATCTGGGACAGGAGTATCATATTGCAGGAAACTGGTTTATCATTCATTTTACCGAAAATAACGGAATGGCTTTCGGTATGGAGTTGTTCGGAAAAAAATTCCTTTCATTGTTTCGTATTGTGGTGATGTTTGGCCTTGGTTGGTATGTGATGAAATTAATTAAAGAGAAAGCCAATCCCATTTATATCACTGCCATGTCATTGATTTTTGCAGGGGCTACAGGAAATATTATTGACAGTATTTTCTATGGCAAAATATTTTCATCAAGCGAATATCAGGTAGCTGCATTGTTTCCACCGGATGGAGGTTATGCCGGCTGGCTTCATGGTAAGGTAGTGGATATGTTTTATTTTCCTTTGATTGAATCACATTTTCCGGATTGGTTTCCTGTTTGGGGAGGAGAGGAGTTTGTCTTTTTCAGACCTGTCTTTAATATTGCTGATTCAGCCATTACTGCAGGAGTATGTTTAATCATTCTGTTCAATCGCACAATTTTCAGTGATGCCGGACCAAAAGAAGAAACTACTGAATCGTTAACTTCAGAAAATTCTGTTCCACAGGAAAATCAATAGTTGTTTTTTCAGAATGAAATTTCTTTAGCTCAACACAGAGAAAGGAAATTTATTTGTTATCACTCAAATGCCATTCAGCAAATGACGAAGGCGTTTCTTCAAGCCTTACATATACCAGTTGAGGGTTGGATGAAAACTCAGGGAGCAAAAGATTTTTAAAGTGGATGAGTAAGTTCTCACAGGTAGGTTGCTCATCGAAATAAATAATTTTTTCGAAATGACTGGTGAGTAACTTGTCTAATTCGCGGTGTGGAGAATCACCGTTAAGCACTAATGCATGATCAAACAGGTTGATGATTTTGCTGTGTACTATCGTTTTCAGATTGGAAAAGTCAATTACCATTCCGTTTTTCACATCAGATTTATTATTTGCCGGAACTCCTGCAAGAGTGATGGTTAGTCTGTAAGTATGTCCGTGAATATTTTTACAGGGACCATCATAGCCAAACAATGCATGGCCCATATCGAAGGTGAAAACCTTACTTACACGAATAATATCAGACATAATTTTTTAATGACATTTAAAGTATTCAAAAGGTTGATTGCAGTTATTGCAATACCACAATGCTTTGCAGGGTGTAGAACCAAACTGACTCACCAGTCGTGAATCAGCATGCCCACATCTGGGACACGTAACGTGTTTTTGTTTTGCAAAAATAAATTCACCGTCAGGGTCGTTTTCAGGAGGAGCAATTCCATGCTGACGCATTTTTTCACGGGCATCTTCTTTAATCCAGTCAGTAGTCCATGCAGGAGACAAAACAGTTTTAATTTCTATATTCTCAAATCCATTGGCTGCAAGTACGTGCCTGATGTCATCTGTAAATATATTCATGGCAGGACAACCGGAATAACTTGGAGTGATGGTTACAATTACTTTTTGACTGACAATTTCAACTTTTCTCACTATGCCCAATTCAACTATGCTGATAACAGGAATATCAGGATCTGGAATGGTGTTGAGCAATTCCCAGACTTTATTCACCATTGTTGAATCAGAAGCCATTTCAGTATGGCTATCAGTGAAATTATCTTTTACCATTTTGCATCAGGATAGGCTCGCTGCAGATATTGCATTTCGCACAGCAAGTGACCTAAGTGTTCGCTATGTATTCCTGAATAACCTCCTGTAATTACATTGAACTTTTCAGGTATAGTTAAATGTGCAGCCTGCATGATTTCTTTCACCGTAAGATTCCATTTTGCTGCAATAGAATCGCTGCTTACTGTAATTCCGGTAGAAATCAGTTCTTCATCAGTGGCATTCATACAGAATAAATCATCAGTAAATCGCCAGAGTTCATCCAGAGCAAACTGCGCACGTTTCTGGCTTTCATCTGTTCCGTTGCCGAATCGTATTATCCATTCGCAGCTGTGACGGAAATGGTATTTTACTTCTTTAAGTGATCTTTCTGCAAAACCTTTCAGTGTTTCGTCATTGCTTGATGACAATGTTTCATACATATATTTTAAGTAAGTCGAAAACAGAAACTGTTTCATCATGGTAAATGCAAAATCACCATTTGGTTGCTCAGCAAGCAGACAATTGAAATATTCTCTCTCACTTCTTCTGAATGCTAAATCATCAGCTGTTTTTTGATTATTGATAAGTTGCGAAGCATATTCATACATTGTTTCAGCCTGACCAAAAAAATCAAGTGCCATATTCGACAAAGCAATATCCTCTTCCAGATAAGGGCCGCAACTGTTCCATTCAGCCAAACGTTGTCCTGCAATCATGCTGTTGTCTGCCAGTCGAAGACAGTAGTTAATCAATGCATCTTTTGTGTTCATTCTATTTTCTTTAAATCGTTATGGATTAGAGATTTTTAGTGCCCTGTGGCATTTTGTAGAAGTTGGGGGTACGGTATATTTTATCGTTGGCAGGATCAAAAAATTCTTCTTCCATTTCTTTTGTACTTGCCACAATACATTCAGTAGGTACTACCCAAATACTTCTTCCTTCCTTTCTCCGGCTATATAAATCTCGCGCATTTTGCAAAGCCATCTTTTTGTCGGCAGCATGCAAACTTCCCTGATGTTCAAACGGGCCGCCATTTTTAGTTTGCATAAACACTTCCCATTGCGATAATTGATTGTCTTTACTCATTGTGTGATTGATTAATTTGATTTTACTGCATTAGATTCTTTCATTTGTTTTTCTTCGAATGCACGAGCACAGTCGCGCACCCATTGCCCTTCCTGATGATATTTTTTATGATGATTCAGTCGCTGATGATTGCATGGACCATTTCCTTTCACCACATTCCAGAACTCATCCCAGTTGATGGGGCTTATTTCCCAATGCATGGTTTCTTTGTTGTACTTAAGATTTTTATCAGGAATGGTCAGCCCGATGTGATGTGCTTGCTCTACAGTTCGGTCAATAAAACGCTGACGTAGAGTGTCATTGCTCTCTACTTTAATTTTCCATTTCATGGAGTTTTGTGTATGTGGAGAATCCGCATCGTGAGGACCAAACATCATCAGCGATGGTTCCCACCAGCGGTTGAGTGCATCCTGAGCCATTTCTTTTTGTGCAGGAGTTCCACTTGCCATCTTTGCAATTATCTCATAACCCTGACGCTGATGAAATCCTTCTTCTTTGCAAATGCGAACCATGGCACGTGCATAAGGACCATAACTGCATTTAGCAAGCATCGTTTGATTTACAATGGCAGCACCATCTACCAGCCATCCTATAGCTCCCATGTCAGCCCATGTAAGAGCAGGATAATTGAATATGCTGGAGTATTTTGCTTTTCCTGAATGCAGCATTGCAATCATTTCAGAACGATCAATGCCAAAAGTTTCTGCAGCTGAATAAAGATACAGACCATGACCGGCTTCATCCTGAATTTTAGCCATTAATATTTTTTTAGCTCTCAGCGATGGAGCACGCAGCAACCAGTTGCCTTCAGGCTGCATTCCAATAATTTCAGAATGGGCATGTTGTGATATCTGACGGAATAATGTTTGTTTATAATCATCAGGCATCCAGTCAAGAGGTTCTATTTTTTCACCGGCATCAATGCGCTGTTGAAACTGTATTCTTTTTTCTTCTTCAGTCATAGTTGATTCATTTATTATGAAAACTCTGTTTTGATATATCTAATGAAACAAAAAAACCGTTTCATTATCAGCGTGTAAATTTACATTTTTAATTGTTAGAAAAATACTCGACCAACCCTTCGGAGGTGGCTTTCATTCCCGACTGGCCGGCATGCCAGTCTGCAGGGCAAACTTCTCCGTTTTCTTCGTAAAAACGCAGTGCATCAACCATGCGCAATGCTTCACCCACACTTCTTCCCAACGGGAGGTCGTTGATTACCTGATGACGGACAACACCTTCTTTGTCTATTAAAAATAATCCGCGATAGGCAACGGGGTTGCCTTCAAACAGAAGTTTACCCTCATTGAAGTTGTATTCACCTGCAAGAACCCCAAATTGTGATGCAATTGTTTTAGAACGGTCTGCAACAATCGGATAAGTAACGCCTTTAATTCCTCCTTTGTTTTGCTCGGTATTTAGCCATGCCCAGTGCGAATATTTTGAATCGGTAGAACAGGCTACCACTGCTGTGTTTCGCTCTTCAAATTCAGTCAGATGATTTTGAAATGCAATCAACTCAGTGGGACATACAAATGTGAAATCCATCGGATAAAAGAAGAACACTACATACTTCTTTCCCAAATATTGTTCAAGCGAAAAATTCTCTGTAAATTCTTTTCCGTTTATTACTGCATCTTCACTGAATGATGGTGCTTTTTTTCCTACTAATACATTCATGATATTATTTAATTATTTATGATTATTTTAAAATTTAAACTGTTTGTACATTTTTATCCGACATCTGCCACGACATATAATATTCCGGTAGTTCAACCTTTATTGCTTCAGCAGTAATTTTTACCGGATTAAACGGATCTATCATCACAGCCATTTCATTGGTTTCTTTTTTACCAATGCTTCGTTCAATTGCTCCCGGGTGCGGGCCGTGAACCAATCCTGCAGGATGAAGTGTAATCTGCCCTTTCTGAATATTATTTCTGCTCATAAAATCGCCATCTACATAATATAACATCTCATCGCTGTCAATGTTACTGTGATGATATGGAGCAGGTATTGCCTGAGGATGATAATCATACATACGGGGAACAAAAGAACATACAACAAAATTGTTTGCCTGAAATTGCTGATGTATGGGCGGAGGCATGTGTATGCGACCTGTAATTGGTTCAAAGTTGAAGATACTGATTGAATAAGGATAACAACATCCGTCATAACCTACTACATCAAATGGATGTCTTTCATAAATATAAGGATAAATCAGACCTCGCTTTTTGATGTTGATGAGAAATTCTCCTTTTTCATCATGCGTTTCGAGCGAATGCGGAAGTTTAATATCTCTTTCGCAGAAGGGCGAGTTTTCCATAAACTGTCCATACTGATTGCGATAACGTGATGGAGTTTCAATGGGCGAATGCGATTCAATAAAAAGAATCTTATTGTCGTTTGTGTCAAATTCAATCTGATAAACAGTACCACGTGGAATAATTATATAATCTCCATATTTAAAATCAATGGTTCCATACATTGTTTTTACCGTACCACTTCCGCGATGGATAAACAACATTTCATCTGCATCAGCATTTTTGAAAAAATAACCGTCAGTACCTTTTAATGGTGAAGCAATTCCTATTTGCATGTCGTTGTTTACAAACATCACCTTTCGACTTTTGATATAATCATCTTCCGGTGCTACTTCGAAACCAAGGTAGCTGCGTGCCTGTAAATTATCTTCAATAACAATTTGAGGCCTCACACTATATGGCTTTCCGAATTCTTTAACTATTGTAGGAGGATGTAAATGATATACCAGCGATGAAATACCTGAGAATCCTTCGGTTCCAACCAACTCTTCGTGATAAAGTTGTCCATTAGGCTGACGAAATACAATATGTCGTTTATGTGGAATTAATCCTTGTTTCTGATAAATTGGCATAGTAAAATATTTTTTGCAAAGTGATTGAATTGTAAACTTATTTCAAATGATATTTGTCAAGTAAACGTGAATTTTTCATAGTTGTTTAATTTTTATTCTTGTAGAAAAATTTCTTTTATGGCAGAAGTAAGTTATACCTTAACAGAATTAGCTGACAATGTGAAAAAGTTTTTGGTTTCAGGGCAATTGAGAATGAAAGATAAAAAGAGTGTCAAATCAATAATTGAAGCATTGATGTTTTTTTTGGCATATCCGCAGTCTGCTGAAGCGGAACGAATTGCTGAAAAAAGACTCGCAAGTGTGACCCGTTTTCTGAAATCAGCATCCAAAAAGCAAAAAATGATTTTTGAAAATACCGGTATGCCATTCACCAATTTGAAGGTGCAGTTTACACATGATTTTTTGCAGTGGTTACAAAGTCATGATGGTTGTAAAGTGATTTTAGAAACATCAGCCTCAGAAATGCCTGATTTGAATAGTTTGCTTTATACTACATTGACTTCAGCAGAACGTACCGAAACTTCTGCCGGATTGGATAATGATGATTTATTTCAGACATTAGGAGTTAAGCAGGATAAACAGTTGAGTTTTTTGCTGAATGAATTTAACAGACTGAATCAGGTTCCACTTGTCAAAGATTTTTTATTTGACAGTCTTGCTCTGCTGTGTACGCTGCAACCTGAAGACAAGAAATTTTCTCTTGCGTATAATCGCTTTCGGCAGGCTCCTGTTTATTATCACAGAGATTTGTTAAAGAAATTTGATCATGAGAAATTGATTAGTGCGAAAATACCGTTACCGTTAAAGTTAGATGCTCAGACTAAAATGAATCTTGTTGATACCATAAAGAAATCAATGGCACTGACAAATCGCGAAACGGATACTGTGACGTATATGGATGAGAACTCAATCAGATATATCGAGCTGGAAAGAGGAATTGCAGTAGCTGTATATGGAATGACACCTGAAAGGCAATTGCCCTTTGAGTCATATATGGGTTATACTTTGTTTAAGAATGGATACCCTTGTGCTTATGGAGGAAGCTGGGTTTTTGGAAGGCGTGCATTATTTGGCATCAACATTTTTGACTGGTTCAGAGGGGGCGAGTCAGGTTATGTGTTTTGTCAGTTGTTGAGAGTTTACAGGCAATGCTTTGGCATTGATTATTTTGAAGTGGAACCATATCAATATGGGCAGGATAATCCTGATGGAATAAAGTCAGGGGCATTTTGGTTTTATTACCGTTATGGTTTCAGACCTGTTGATTCAACACTAAGAGCACTGGCTGCAAAGGAAGCAGAAAGAATAAGGTCGGATAATAATTACCGAACTTCTGAGAGGACTTTGATACAGTTTACAGAGAGTAATATTGCATGGGCAATTAAACAGGTCAGTCAAATCAGATTAGAAAATATTACGAAGAAAATCAGTCATTATATTCAGAAAAAATATCATGGAAACAGATTGAAAGCGGAGGAGGAAAGCGTAATTGCTTTTAGTAATCTGGTAAAGAAAAAAATTAAAAATGTCACACCTTCCATAGTAGAAGCAGCGTTATGGCGCAGTGCTTATGAGATTACAAAACAGGATCAAATAGACTTGTTATATCAGATGAGTATAGCTAAACCTGTTGACCCTTATCGTTATCAGCAATTGTTGTTAAAATTTTTAAACGCTGAATGAATAGGTTCAGCCTTGGTGAGAGAAATAAAAAAGCCATCTTTTATAGATGGCTTAAAAAGTGTTTTATTTAATCATTATCGTTTGATGACAATACGTTTATTCAGTAACTGTCCGTTCATGTTAATTTTCAAAACGTAAACACCATCAGGCAGGTCTGTAAGATTCAATACTGTCTTGCCATTATTTTGAATGAAGTTAAGATGCTTAACCTCTTTACCTATCATATTGATGATGGCAACTTCAATCATTTTTCTTTCAGAACTGCTTTCAATATTCAATACACCGCTTGAAATGGTAGGATAAACAGATACAGGATTATTATTGCTCAACTGGTTTATTCCAACCGGTCCGTTAGAAATAATGATATCATCCAGTGCTACGTTATAACCTAAAGTGTCTTTGATATATTCAAATTTTACCTGAATATCGCTGGAGCTAAGATTTAATGTGTAAGTAGCAGCCGTAAACGAAACAGGGTTGTAGGTTTGTAATATATTCCAGTTAATACCATCTGTTGTAGTATATACATTAAAAGGATTATAATGCAGGGTGCCATTTCCTTTCATCAAAAACTGCAGATGAGTGGCATTAGTAAATGTTGGAGTTATGATAGTTGCACCTGTCTGATTAAATTTGTAAGACGGACATGAAACTCCACATGAAGAGGAAGTTGTGTAGAAAGTTTGTGTGGAACCTGGTGTACTGTCATTTACAGTAATAGTCCAACCTGCAGGAATACTTTGCACCAACCCATTGTAACCTGTAAAATCATAGGATACTAATATCTGTGAGAATCCTGATATGGTAAGTGCTGAAAAAATTAGTGTGAGTAAACGTTTCATCATTTTCAGTTTATTTTTTGCAAAATTAAATAGTTCTGATGAAATAAATGTTATTTCTTTAACAAATCATGCATATTTTCAGGTAAAGCATCCGTTTTTAGAGGTGAATTAATCTAAAATGAGTCTAGTTAAAAGTTTAGTATGGCAGACTTAAATATGCTTACCTGTAAATGGCTGTAAACGGCATTTCATTGTTTATTTGATAGCCTCTGTACATCCCTTCGGAGTTGAATACCAGTTGGGGTATTCCTGTTTTGTCAACAGCAATAAGTCCTCCTTCACCTCCTGTTTTTACCAGTTTTTCCATCACTACAGATCGGCAGGCTTCTTCAATAGAGAGACCTTTATATTCCATGAGGCAGCTCACATCATAAGCTACTACAGAGAGTATAAAATACTCGCCATGACCGGTGCAACTAACCGCACAGGTATGATTGGCAGCATAGGTGCCTGCTCCAATAATGGGTGAATCACCAATTCTCGAAAACCGTTTGTTGGTCATACCACCTGTAGAAGTGGCTGCAGCTACATTGCCATGCACATCAAGCGCTACGGCACCAACGGTTCCAAATTTCTTGTTCTTGCTGTGGTCTAATTGTGTTGTTTCAGTATCACGAATACTTTGCCATTGTTCATAACGGTAAGCATCATAAAAATATTCAGGTGACTCAAATGGAAGGTGATGCAGTTTGGCAAGTTCTTCGGCACCGTTGCCATGTAACATCACATGTTCTGTTTTTTCCATAACAAGCCTTGCCAGAACAATGGGATTGCGCACGCTTTTTACTCCGGCAACGGCTCCGGCATTGCCGCTGTTGCCATCCATTATTGCAGCATCCATTTCATGCAGTCCTTCATGAGTGAAAACACTTCCACGTCCGGCATTGAATAATGGATTGTCTTCCAGTTGTACAACGGCTGCCATTACTGCATCCATAGCAGAACCGTTTTCTTTTAAAACAGCATGTCCTGCGGATAAAGCCTGCTCCAGCCCTCTGAGATAGAGTTGTTCTTTTTCAGCAGTCATACTGTCGGGACTGATGGTGCCTGCACCTCCGTGTATTGCTATGGTAAAAGGTTTCATGTTGATTTTTTTTAAATATTATCAGGTGAGAGAAATGTGTTGCAACTGCACCTGATGTCCAAAAAATATGCGGGTACTTTGCTCGAATGATGCAGTAAAATCCGAAACAAAAAAATGATTGCTGCCCGTACGTTTTACTGCAAGAAGATTTTCTTTTTGCAGAATCCATTGCAGGCGTGCCGCAACTACCTGTGCCGAATCGAATAATTTTACTTTCCCCTTGAAGAAAGAATTTATTTCATTTTTAATGAGAGGATAGTGAGTGCATGCAAGCACAAGTCCGTCTATGTTTTGAAAGGGAGTATATGAAAGATATTCTTCTAATACAGCAGTGGAAATGTTGTTGTTGTAAAATCCTTCTTCAATCATTCCGGCCAAAAGTGGAGTTGCCAAAGCATGATAAGTCAGGGATGGTTTTCTCCGTGAGAATTTCTCCTGATAAATGCCGGATGCGATGGTAGTTTTTGTGGCAATGATACCCACAGACTTAATGTTGTCATCGGCAATTACACATTCAATCATGGGATCAATCACATTGATTACCGGTACAGCACCTTTATACCTGTCGCGCAGCAAAGCATAAGCAGCAGCCGAAGCGGTATTACATGCAATGACTATGGCTTTACATTTTTTTTCGTTGAGCAAAAAGTTGGTAATACGTTCGGCATAAGATCGTATCAGCTCTTCTGATTTATCTCCATAAGGCACATGAGCGGTATCACCAAAATAAATAAGTTGTTCTTCAGGCAACAGTTTATGAATGGCTGCAGCAACAGTAAGTCCACCAATGCCGGAGTCGAAAATACCAATAGGTGATGATGCAGGTAACATATCAGACAACTACTGAATATTTTTCTTTGATGAGTTCAAGTGTTTCCAGAAGTTCATCAAGATGATTGGATGTAACCAGTTTTACTCTGTAATCACGAAAATGGTCCATCCCTTTGAAATAGTTGGTGTAATGTCTTCTCATTTCGAGAATGCCCAATACGTTGCCTTTCCATTCCACCGACTTAAGCAGATGAGTTCGGCATACTTCAATACGCTCATCAATTCCGGGAACAGGGTAGGAGGTATTGCCTGCGAGGTATTGTTTCACCTGATTAAAAATCCAGGGATATCCGATACTTGCTCTGCCAATCATGATGCCATCTACTCCATAACGATTTTTCATTTCTACAACTTTTTGTGGAGTATCCACATCACCATTACCGAAAACCGGAATAGTAATCCTCGGATTATTTTTCAGTTCACCAAGCAATGTCCAGTCTGCAGAGCCTTTATACATCTGAGAGCGAGTGCGCGCATGAACGGTGAGAGCTTTTATTCCAATATCCTGTAATCGTTCAGCAACTTCTAAAATATTTTTTGTTTTATCGTCCCAACCAAGTCGTGTTTTTACTGTAACAGGTAATTTAACCGAGTCAACAATTTTTTTGGTCATGCTTACCATTTTTGGTATATCCTGTAGTAAGGCAGCACCTGCACCTTTACAAGCAACCTGTTTTACGGGACAACCATAATTAATGTCAATCAAATCAGGTTTTGCCTGCTCTGCAATGAGTGCAGCTTCATGCATGGAGTTGATGTCTGAACCGAACAACTGAATACCAATGGGTCTTTCATATTCAAAAACATCCAGTTTATGTGTGCTTTTAGCTGCATTGCGTATCAACCCCTCTGAACTGATAAACTCAGTATACATCAAATCAGCGCCCTGTTGTTTGCATACATACCTGAATGGTGGATCACTTACATCCTCCATAGGAGCCAACAGCAGTGGAAACTCACCCAGTTCTATATTGCCGATTTTTACCATTTAACAGTTCTTCCAAAAGGAAAATTTACCTTCGCGCAAAATTACAAAAGATGTTGAAAGGATATCTGAAGCAGACGGATTCCGTCTTAAAATTAATCATTTTTACCGGACTTATACTCGTGTTTTTCGGACTTTTTTCAATCATCAGCATACCACTTACGGCATGGGTTTTTGGTAAAGATTTGACAGAATTGATGACAGCCATGCAAGGAGCAAATGCCACTGTTGACGAGTTGAAATTTATGCAGGTGATGGCGCAGGTGGGTATGATGATTGTTCCTGCTGCGCTTGCTGCTTATTTATTCTCCATCAATTCTTTCGAATATCTTTCTTTCAGGAGGGTAAAATTTAGCAGCTTAATCATTATTCTCATTTTAACGCTTGCAGCAACTCCTTTGATAAATTTTCTTCTGGAATGGAATAGTCAATTGCATTTGCCTTCATCGTTGCAATCAGTTGAAAACGCTATCAGGGCTATGGAAGAACAGGCTGCAAAACTTACAGAAGAATTTTTGAAAATGAATTCAGTATCTGACCTGATCATAAATTTACTGATGATAGGTTTGCTGCCTGCAATTGGTGAAGAGCTAATTTTCAGAGGAGTATTTCAAAAACTTTTTCAGCAGGCAACAGGACGTTTGCATCTGTCAGTGATAATTACTGCAATTATTTTCAGTGCCATTCACATGCAGTTCTTAGGTTTTATTCCTCGTTTTGCATTAGGTGTTTTTCTGGGATATTTGTTGGTTTGGACAGGAAGTATCTGGGCACCAATAACAGCTCATTTTGTTAACAATGCATCTGCTGTAATTTTCAGTTGGATGGAACAGCATGGCCAATTATCATTTAATCAGGATACCTTTGGAACCGAACAGGGACAGGGGTGGTGGCTTGCAGTATCAGTCATAATCCTGATTGCAGGATGTTTTTTTATAAAAAGGACTGGAGAAAACATTAGTTAAATATGCTTATTATCAACACCTTAACATTAAGGTATTAGTATAATATCTACAAGCATTTTTTGGAGTGAATTTATCAACATTATTTTGTTAATTTTAAACCCAATTTGGGGTTTAATATCAGGGCATTGTATACAAGAATAACTATATGGTTATTGCTTAGTTGTTTTTCATTTTCAACTGTTGCACAGGATATCATCATGTCTGATGGCGTGGTTAGTCAGTGCGGAGGAAATTTTTTTGACAGCGGTGGCGATTTGGCAAATTATTCCAATAACGAAAGTTTTGTTTATACAATCTGCAGCGATCAACCCGGAAAGTGTGTGCAACTTACATTTCAGTCGTTTATTCTGGAAAAGGATTTCGACTTTCTGTATATTTACAATGGATCAACTACAGGTGCACCACTCATCGGAACCTACACAGGTACCAATTCACCCGGAGTTGTTACAGCCACATCAGGATGTCTTACCATAAAATTTACATCAGATTATACTGTAAACAAACCGGGATGGAAAGCCATAATCGGATGTGTGAATTGTCCGGTAAACAATTGTCCAACGTGTAATGGTGGCTCTCCGCCTGCAAATGATGCATGCAGCGGTGCTGAAAATTTAGGTCAGCTGCCTTTGCCACAGGCTTGCCCGGTAGGCATTGGCGCAGTTGCTGTTTTTAATACTTCCAATCTGTGCGCAACTGCTGAAGTGCCTTATAATGCCATGCAGGGTTGCAAACCGGTTGGCAATATGACAAATCCTGCTGCTGATGTATGGTATAAGTTTACTCTTACCGCACCGATACTTAATATTACAATCAATGGAATGAATACGCCACAGGTAGGATTGTATTCAGGAACGAGTTGCAATACTCTCATTCCCCGAGGTTGTGCAATAGGGGGAGGAGGAACGTTGAATACAACTTTTGGTGGACTTGCAGCAGGAACATATTTTTTGCAGGTAAGTGGTGGTACCATTAGTGATCAATGCAATTTTACTCTCTCATTACAGAACAATTTTGATTGCAGCGGATGTGTTACACAAAGTACGTTGAGTGTAAATCCACCTCCCGTTAACGGAATATATCTGGCAGGACAGCAGGTTACTTTTTGTCTTAACATAACTGATTTTAATCCAACATCATCTAACTGGCTGCATGGTGTTGTTCCCTCGTTTGGACCCGGATGGGATTTGTCCACACTTGTTGCAATGCCTCCAACGTCTTGTTCAGGAAACGGAACATGGTCATGGTATAATAACCCAATTACTTCAACAGCGAATAATCAGACATTTGGTCCGGGCTTTTTCTTTGAGTCAGCAAGTGGCAACATCAATAATGTTGTAGATACAAATCCCGGAAATAATTTCGGTGATAACATTGGACCGAATTGTAATATTAATTTCTGTTGGAGAATAAATACACTCTCAACGGCTAATTGCATTTTTGGTGCAAATCTTAATGTGCTGATAAATACCTTTACAGATGGCGAAAGCGGCTCTTGGACTTCATCTGCCTGTTCCAATGATCCGGTACACGATTTATATGCAACACTTGCATGTTGTATTCCACCTTCTGTTAACATTACTCAACCTTTATGTTATGGGAATCAGGGTTCGGCCACAGGAACAGGTAACGGGAGTGGGCCATGGAAATATTTCTGGAAAAATGCCGCGAGCGTAGTCATACAGCAAAATGGTCCTATGGGTGGAAGCAGTAACATTAACAACTTGCCTCCCGGAATTTATTATCTGACTACAGAAGATATCAATGGTTGTCAAAGCACAACATCATTTGCTATTGTGGCACCACAACAACTTACTGCAAACCTTACAACTGTTTCAACCAAATGTGCATTAAACAATGGTGCAATCAGCATAACAGCACAGGGAGGAACTTCTCCTTACACTTATAGTAACAATGGTGGTGTTAGTTTTCAGTCGAACAATGAGTTTAAAAATCTTGCCGCAGGCAATTATACCATAGTTGTAAAAGATAATCACAATTGCTCGGTTTCATTGCCTGCAACGATTGACCCAAGTACAATTCCTGCAATAACATCAATCGTACATCAGGATGTGAGTTGTTACAATGGAAGTGATGGTTCAATAACGCTTGGAGCTACAGGAGGTACAGCACCCTATACTTTTCAGGTGAATAACGGATCGGGTTTGATTTCACAAAGCCAGAATGTTTTTAATAATTTACCATTTGGAGTATATCAGGTTAGTGTGATAGATGTTTTTGGTTGTAAAGATGATTCAACAGTAATATTAAATCAGCCACCTGTAATTGGACTAACGTCTGCTCCAACACCTTCCGGATGTAACCTCAACAACGGAACTATACAACTAACCGTAACAGGAAGTTTCAGCGGTACATTACTTTATAGCATTGATAAGGGCAATACTTTTCAGCCTTCAAATCAGTTTGTTAACCTTTCTCCCGGAATTTATTATGTACAGATTGAAGATGGAAATGGTTGTCTGGTAAATGATACAGTAATTGTAAATACCATAAATGCTCCTAAGATAGACAGTATTCAATCTCAAAATTTAACCTGTTATCGTTCTGCTGACGGAAAAATATCAGTATATGGTTCCGGAGGTGTTGGAACTTTGATGTACAGTATTAATAATGGAGTTTCTTATGTTGTTACCAATCAGTTTACCTCGTTGACTGCTAATAATTATTCAATCGTAATTAAGGACAATAATAATTGTCGTATATATAAACCCATCATTGTAAAAGAGCCTCCACCTTTAATAATCAGGGCAGATTTGGTAGGTACTACATGTGGATTGAATAATGGCTCAGCAAATGTACATCCGGATAATGGAGTAGCACCTTTGCAGTATTCAATGGATGGTGGCGCAACCTGGACATTCAATAATATTTTTACAGGATTGGCTGCAGGACCTGTCACATTTCATGTAACAGATGCTAACGGTTGTGCAGCTACTCCGAGAACACTTAATATTGATTCATCATCCTCACCGGTTTTTTCTGATATACAGATACAGAATATATTGTGTAAAAACACCAACACCGGAAGTGTAACAATAATAACTGCAGATGGTACACCGCCCATTTTGTACAGTATTGACGGAGGATTAACCACCCAAAGTGTTAATACATTTACAAACCTTATTGCAGGAAGCTATTCATTACGTTTAAAAGATAATATAGGTTGTGTGGCAGATTCAGTAATTACCTTATCACAACCTCCTGCACTTACTCTGTCTTCAAGTGCTGTCAACACCACCTGCAGTTATGCCAATGGAAGTATTGATATGACAGGAAGCGGAGGTATTGTTCCATATCAATACAGTATAGATGGTGGTATTACCTTCTCTTCCGCTTCAACCTTTACTGGTCTGATATCCGGAACCTATAAAATTGTTATTCGCGATGCGAACAACTGCGAAAAGTCCTCAACCGTTACCATTGATGACTCTCCGGGACCACGTATAACAGGGAGCAGCTATACCCCACAAATTTGTGATGGTATTAATAATGCCTCTGTGAGTATTACTGCTGTCAGTGGTACAGGTGCTTTAATGTACAGTGCCGATAGTGGGATGACGTATGTCGGTACTATGAATATACTAAATCTCGCTGGTGGTGACCATACCCTGATTGTGATGGATCAGAATCAGTGTGCAGATACAGTACAGGTTACAGTTCCTGTATATCACTCACCGATTATTAATGCAGTTAATACTGCTGACCCATTATGCTTTGGTGACAGCAATGGTAATATAGTCATACAGGCTTCAGGTGGAAACGGTACATTGCACTACAGCATTGATAATGGATTATCATTTTTTAGCTCACCTGTTTTTAGTCAGTATCCGGCAGCAAGTTATATTGTCGTAGTAAAGGACACCAATCAATGTACAGCTGTGGACACTGTCGTATTAAATCAACCTGATCCACTTGCAGTGCAAACTACCATTACGAATGAAACATGCCTGAACAGCAATGGCACAATTGCATTGAGCACAACAGGAGGAACGCCTCTGTATCTGTTCAGTCTTAATGGTGCATCATCTGTAACAGATTCAGTATTCAATCAACTCAATGCGGGTAATTATACAGTTCAGGTTACGGATTTACATAACTGCACTGCTACACTTGCCGTCAATATTCAATCATTAGTGGCTCCTGTAATAAATGCAGTTCAGATTCAGCCTCTGAGTTGTTATCAGTCTGCTGACGGCAGCATAACTGTTGCAGGCACAGGGAATGGAAATTTACAGTATAGCCTTGACGGAATTATATATCAGACTTCTCCTGTTTTTTCAGGATTGGCAGCTGCAACCTATCACGTTTATGTTAAAGACACCAATAATTGTGTGACTGATACTATCCTGACCGTGAGTGAGCCTGATGCAATTACGGCAAGCATACAAACTCAGTCTTCTAATTGTACTTTGGCCAATGGTGCTGTAACAGTTATGGCTTCAGGAGGAGCCGGAAGTTTATTATTTAGTTTGAATAACGGACCATTTACAAGTGCAACTACATTCTCAAATCTTGTTTCAGGTAATTACCAGATTACTATTCAGGATGCAAACGGATGTATGCAGAATTTTAATGCATCGGTAAGCAGTATTAACGGTGCTGTGATAAATAGTATTCTTACCACAGATGTATTATGTAATGGAAATCTTTCCGGAGCCATCACTATACAGGCAACAGGAGGCACAGGGCCGCTTTCATATAGCATTGATAATGGAACGACAACTTATGCTTCAGGTAGTTTCAATAATCTGGCTGCCGGAAATTATAACATTGTTGTAGCAGATACAGTCGGATGTGTTACCACTGCTTCAGCTGTAATTCTTCAGCCCGATGTATTGACAATAAATCAAAGCATAACACCTGCAACATGTGGTCAGAATAACGGAGTGTTGCAATTTGTGGTTACCGGTGGAACCGGAAGTTATCTTTATTCTCTGGATAGTGTTATCTATCAAAGCTCATCTGTATTCAGTAGTTTACCGGCAGGCACTTATCAGATTTATGTAAAGGATGGCAATAACTGTTCAGCTAACGGAATAATTTCTCTGCCGAATCTTTCTGCACCTGTAATACAGACTGCTGTTAGTGGCAATATAACTTGTAATGGCGGAACGGATGGTTTTATTAATCTTACTGCTACTGGCGGAACAGGGTTGCTGCAATACAGTATCGATCAGGGTGTAAATTATCAGTCTGCATCAGTTTTCAGTTCTCTGGCAGCAGGAAATTATCAGATTAGAATTAAAGATGAAAACAATTGTACCGTGGACACTTTGATTACTCTGACACAGCCACCACCAATAGGAGCTACTTTTAATATTACAGGAGCAAATTGTCAGCAGAGCAATGGGGCAATAGATATTTCTGCTTCAGGTGGAACGGGTAGTTTAATTTACAGTTTAAATAACAGTGTATTTTCAACACAGAATATTATTTCAAATTTAGCGGCAGGAAGTTATACATTAGATATAAAAGATATTCGCTCATGTGTGAAGAGCTATACAATAATTATACCTTCTGTCAGTGGACCAGTACTGGATACTATTATCAAAAATGACTTAATATGTAATGGAATTGCAAATGGTAGTCTGCTTGCAATTGCTTCAGGTGGATCAGGTAATCTTTTATTTAATATCAATAATGGAATTTTTGGTACTGATTCAGTATTCAATTCTCTTGCAGCAGGAAACTATACTGTTACTGTGAAAGATTCAGCAGGATGTATTAATGCAAAGCAAATAACTATCGCCACACCACCTCCAATTAATGTATCATTTTCTGTTACAAATCCGGCCTGTGGTCAGGCTAATGGAGATATTACCATTCAGGCAAGTGGCGGCTCAGGTGTATTGCTTACTTCCATTAATAATGGTGCTTTTTTTAATCAATTTAATTATGCAGGTCTTTTGGCCGGAACATATCTGATAACAGTAAGAGACACTAACGGATGTGTAAACCAAAAATCAGTTTCGCTGAGCAATCTGTTAGCTCCATCCATTGTTAATATTCAAACAAAAAATATTAAATGCTTTAATGGAAATGATGGAGAAATTAAAATTACTGCAGTAGGTGGAACAGGAGCATTAAATTACAGTATTGACAATGGAAATAATTTTATAACGGGGACGAACTTTATGCAATTAACTTCGGGCGCATATCAGCTTGCTGTTGTTGATCAGAATAATTGCCGTAGTGATTCTGTGATATATTTATCTCAACCTGATTCTTTGCATCTTTCAATTGGCATAACTCCTGAAACATGTTCAAAAAATAACGGAATAATAAATTTGCAGGCAACCGGTGGAACAGTGCCTTATTTGTTTAGCATTGACAGTACTCATGTTTACACACCTGCAAACAGTTTTATAAACCG
>Ga0209096_1000513_pt1 | contig 51848 bp, 38 predicted proteins | sample AD_UKC034_MetaG_FD_184407 | JGI IMG/M metagenome (GOLD analysis project Ga0209096, IMG submission 184407) | Active sludge microbial communities of municipal wastewater-treating anaerobic digesters from USA - AD_UKC034_MetaG (SPAdes) (version 2) | ecosystem: Engineered > Bioreactor > Anaerobic >...
ATTCCTGGTCATGGCCCGCTGGCCCACCTACCTGAGTTGCGGGCGTACCGGCAGATGCTGCAGACCGTGCGGGACCGCGTGCGGGAACTCGTGCAGCAGGGCAAGACGCGGGACGAAGTGATTGCCGCCCACCCCACGCAGGACCTCGACGCGCAATGGGCTCGCGGTGGCATGGCGCCCGATGTTTTCGTCGGCGTGGTCTACGACGGCATGAAGGCCAAGCCGACGCCGTAAGCCGCACTTCCCGTTGAGTCGAACTGGAAGCATACCGAGCGGATGCCAGTCCGCGGTCGCTACTCAACCACCGTGCGCAATCGTGGGTCGACCCGGGTATCGCGGCACCGCGCGGGCTCAAGCCCGCGGCTCAATGGCGGCGCGGAATCGCGCACGCTGACATAGATCGACTCCGCCGGGAGTGTTGACCACATCGAGTGGTGCCGGCGGGAGCCAAGACGTGGCAAGGGGCGGTGTTCAGTTACCCGGGGGCCCAGTGCAACGTCGCTGGAAGTCAGCGAAGTCCGCGAGGTCGACGTCGTTGTCCATCGTCAGGTCGGCGGCGTTGCAGCCAGCGCTGGGGCTTACGTCCGGCCCACTCACGCACGCGGCGAGAACGACGAAGTCGTCGAGGTCGACAGCGAAGTCGCCGTTCAGGTCCCCGGGAATCGCCTGGAACTCGTAGGCCCCCATGTCGACCACCTGCGGGTACGTCGGCGGGTCGGCCACGCCGGTGTCGGGGGTGTGCGGGTCGTCTACGAAACGCGGGTTGCCACCCAGGTCGAACGGCATTCGCTCGCTCGTATCGCGGTCACCGTCCAGATCGAACGTGTCCGCCGGCACATAGGTGTTGTGGGCCGCGTCGATGCACGGCGAGCCGGGCCGGAGGTGGAGATCGCCGTGGTCGTCGTCGTCGGTGCCCCACTCACCGTCGGGGCCGGGATCCGGCGTTTGCACGAACAAAGGATCGGCATCGACGTTATTAGAACCGTATCCCGCCCAGCCCCCCAGCACGTCGGAGTAGCTGACTTCGAATACGAGGCAACCGTCAGCGGAAATCGCGTCCGACTCCCAGAAGATGGAGTTCCGCAAGCGAATTTGGTTCACCTGCCCGTTCACCGCCACACTGCGACCCGCCGTGGCGCCGTTGCCCGCAAACGTGCAGTTGATCACATACAGTTTCTCGGCGTACCCATTCCACAACGCGAGGCCGCCCCCGTAGTTGGCGGCATGGTTACCGACGAACGTGCAATTGGTCAGCGTGGTTTCCAGGGGCTGGCTCGTACTGGAGATGTCAATTCCACCGCCACGCCCGGAGGAGTTCTGGATGAACTGGCAGTTGGTCAGGGTCACCCAACCATCGGCCGCCAAACCGCCGCCGCGCCCGTTGGGCACGCCGCTCGAGTTTTCGCGGAACACGCAGTCCACCAGTATGACGTTACCGAGCGTTGCCCACATCCCGCCTCCGCGGCCAACCATGCCGGTTGAGTTCCCCACGAACGTGCAATGCTCGAACAGCACCGGGGGGCCGGACGTGCTGACGAGCGCTCCGCCCGCTCCGCTAAGGTACCAGCAGTCTCTGAACACGCAGTTCCGCACCGTTGGCGAGCTGTTTTGTTCAATCCGGATGCCCGAGGCGCTGCCGTTTGTCACCGTGAAGCCCTGCACGACGGCCGCGGCGGTCTCGGCGGTGTGGAAGTAGAAGCCGCGCCCGGCGCCCTGGCAGTCGATGATGCAGACGTCCGGTCCGTTCGCGCTGCGGGCCGTGATCAACCGGCCGGCGAGGTCGAGGTCCTTGTTTCCCGTCCCGGTATACGTCCCGTCCGCGACCAGCACGGTGTCGCCGTTGATGGCCGCGTTGATCCCTTCCTGGATCGCGTCGAACGGATGCGCGGCGCTGCCGTCTTCCAGCGGGTCGCTGATGGTAGAATCGCCGGGACCAGGGTCGCCCGGCGCATCGTCGTCGATATGCCACGTGGTTTGCGCGCTGGCGACAGTGGTCGCCGCGAGTGCGATGGTGCCACACACCAACACGGTCCGCAGGGTGAACATGCGTGACACGGTCGATCTCCCGTTGCCCCGCCAAGCCAGGGCGGCTATGGCGAATCCCCGCGCTGAACAGGAGTGGTTGGGTGGACGTGTGGCGGCCTCGAGAGACCACCTGGGCACTAGCCGGCGTCACACGACGGCGATCGCAGCCGCCGCGCCCGCCATGGCCACGACCTTCTTCGGCGCTCGCCGGTTATTGTACCGTTTCCAGCGAGGCACTTGCAAGGCAAAACCACAGTGGCTCGTGTGGCAGGTCGCTTCTCATGATTCGGTGAAGCCCCCACCGGTTCGCCTTCAGCTTGCCCAGCGCCCGGTGAAGAATCAGCGGAAGTCGCGGACGTGTTCTTCAACGGCTTCTATCCGTTCATCGACGTCAACGCGGGCGGGTCGATCGACGGCATGCTGGCGGCGGTGGACCGGGCGTTGACGTTGGCCAACGACGAGACGCAGATCATTCCTGGTCATGGCCCGCTGGCCCACCTACCTGAGTTGCGGGCGTACCGGCAGATGCTGCAGACCGTGCGGGACCGCGTGCGGGAACTCGTGCAGCAGGGCAAGACGCGCGACGAGGTGATTGCCGCCCACCCCACGCAGGACCTGGATGCGCAGTGGGGTCGCGGCGGCATGGCGCCTGAGGTTTTCGTCGGCGTTGTCTACGACGGCATGACGGCCAGGCCGAGGCCGTGACGCGGCGGGAGTTACCGGAAGAAGGTGGCAAAAATATCCGGAACGCGCACCCTCGTTTGACAAGGCCTCTCCTTTGGCCGCGGCGCTTACGGTTGCCTGTGGCGTCGCTTTCACCCGAACGGGTTGTTGTCAGCCGGAGCAAGTTCCTCAAACTCGCCCGGTGACGTGCAGCGCGCGCACCGTCACTGAGCGTGCCTCGCCTGCCGGTGCGTCCCCGCGAAAAAAAGAGAGCCCTGCCCGCGCCCCACGTGTCGTGGGGGCGGACAGGGCGCCCCGTGTGCTGTCCTTCGGGCTTGGGCAAGCCGCGCAGCCGGCAGCCCTTCCCCGCCGGGCGGAACCCAGCCCGCGCCCTTGCGCCGGCGTTGGCTCCGCTTTCCATGAGCCGCAGGGGCGGCACTGCACGGGACGTCCGGGCGCCCCGTGTCCCGGACCCGGCCTATTCGTGCTCCTCGTCGGGTTCCTCTTCGTCCTCATGTTCAGGGGCGGGTGCCGGCTGCGTCGGCGCCGGTCGCCGCTCGCGGACGCGCCGTCCCCGTTCGTCACCCTCCCGGTTCATCCGCTCCTGCTCGCGCTTGAGCGTCTCCTCCAGGCGGGCGCGCTGTTCATCGGTAAGCTGCTCCATGATGCGCTTCTTCATGTCTTCGTACAGGCGGTCGAGGTCGGGCCTCTCCCCTTCGTCCGGTCGCGCCGACCGGCGTGCCTCGCGCATCACGTCGCGAATCTTCTCCGACTGCTCCTCCGAAAGCCCGAAGTCCGGCGCCAGCACGGTCCGCCAGAGAAGCTGGAGTCTCTCGCGCCCCTCGCGCGGCTCCATGCCCAGGTGCAGGCGCTGCACGATCTGCATGAAACCCTCGATCTGGTCCCGCTCGAGCGTGCCCCGCAGATTCTCGATGAACTCGGCCGTCGCCTGGCGGAAACCCTGGGCGCCGCGCTGCCACACCTCGCGCATCTTTGCCTGGAGCTCCTCCATCTTGGCGCGATCGCCGGCTTCGCGCGCTTCCCGCATCTGCTCGCGGAGCTCCGCGAGCTCCTGCTGCAGGGCCGCCCGCTCCTTCTCGCTCTGCTGGAGGTTCCCCTTCGCCTCTTCGAGCTTCTCGAAATGCTCCTCGAACATCTCGTTGATGGTCTGTACCTGCTCCCTGCTCAGCTCCAGCTCCTCCTGCATGGCCGACCGCAACTCCTTGAGTTGCTCGATCGTGTCCCGCAGTTCCTGAGCCGCGTCCCGCTGTTGCTGCCGTTGCCGGGCACGCCCCCCCGGCGCGCGGTCCTGACCCGGCTCCTCACCCTCCGGGGCCGCCTTCGGTTCCTCGGCGGGCGCAGGCTCGTCCCCCGTGGCCGCCGCAGGCGGCGTCTGGCCCGCAGCAGCCTGGGCCCAGGCCCCGTCGCTCCCCCACGTCAGAACGACGACCATTCCCAACACCCACCAGACCCATCCACCGCTTCTCATAGCCGCACACTCCTGGTAAAAGCATCGCCTGTCGCGCGCCGCCGGAGCAGGCACGACGCAGCGCCTGCCGCGACCTTATCGAGCGTAACGTATGGCATTCCGGTTTGTTTCGCCGACGTCCCCCGACACGACCCGCCGCGGCCGCCCGCACCCGGGTACATGGAACCTGTCCACACCGCCCGAATTAGGTTCATGGTACCGATATTCGTCAATACCGCTATCCGCATCCCCAGGTTGCACTCGCAACACGGAAAACTGCTACTGCACGATTTAATGCATATTTACATATTCATCATCATTGCGTACGGGCTGTTGTTCTGGCGGTCGGACCAGAGGGTCGCTTGGTACATGGTCTCCGCCAACGATGTGGCGTGGACGCTGCTCGTGGCGCTGGGACCGATCCCCGCCTGCTGTCTTGGAGGTTGGTGGGCGGGACGCCGGGCAATGGTACGGCTCAGCGCGACAGCCGCAGGACCGGCTGCGGCTCAGCTCTTCCATCACCGCATGACGCTCCTGCTGCGGAGCGCGTTGATGCTTGGGTTTGGCGTGAGCCTCTTCTGCACCCCGTGGCCGAACTGGTTTGCCATCCAGTCGCCGGCACTGCGTACTCTGGGTGATCTTGCAGTGCTGACGCCGTTCCTGGCGGGCCTCGTGCTGCTGTGGCTGGTGGCGTTTCCGTTTGAACGCGCGCTGCGGGCGGCCACTTTCGACCCCGACACGGGCTCAGTCGCTGACGCACCCGCGCCCTGGCGGCTCGGACGCTACCTCGAGGGCTTTCTGCGAAACCAGCTCCTGGTTTTCGTTATCCCTCTGACGCTCATCCTGTTCATTGCCAACCTGACCGACGGCTACAGCGGGCTACTGACGCGTTGGGCGGGCGGCTGGGTGTGGATGCCCGACGCCGTCCTTGGTGTCGGGGCTCTCGGCGTTTTCTTTGCCGCCCCGGTGCTGCTGGTGCGGATCTGGGCGACGGAACCGCTGCCCCAGGGGGCACTGCGTCGCGAACTCGAAGGACTTTGCCGGAAGATCGGCATGCGCTGCCGCGACATCCTGGTGTGGAAGAGCGACGGCATGATGGTCAACGCGGCCGTCATGGGCATGTGGGCCCCGGTTCGGTACGTTCTGCTGTCCGACGGGCTCCTCAGCCGGATGGACTCCTCCCAGATTGCGGCTGTCTTCGGGCATGAGGCGGGCCATGTGCGGTACCGGCACATTCCGCTGTTTCTCGTCTTTGCCTTCGTCGGCTGGCTGGTGGTGGCGGCCGCTATGGAACTCCTGCTGCGCTGGGGAGCCCGCGGAGGGCAGCTCGGCGAGACCGACCTCCTCGTCATCCAGGGGTGTGGACTGGTCCTGACCCTGGCCGTGTGGGGGCTGGGTTTCGGCTGGGTGTCACGGCGCTTCGAGCGGCAAGCGGACGTGTTCGGAGCGGCCTGCGCGACTCCCGAGCCGAGCGGATGTCGGACGCCATGCAGTGTGCACGGCCCCGGCCGCGCGGCTGACGACAATGCCCGCGAGCACGGCGTGGGCAGCGCCACCAACGCCCATGCCCGCGTCTGCGCGACCGGGGCGGCCGTCTTCGTCTCGGCGTTGGAGCGGGTGGCGATCCTGAACGGCATCCCGCGCGGGGAGCGAAGTTGGCGGCATTCGTCGATCGCCAGCCGGGTGCGGTTCCTGACCAGCTTGGCCGGCGATCCCGCCAGGGCGTGCCGGTTCGATCGCGTGGTCCGGCGGCTTCAGCTCGTGCTGCTGGTGGCGGCCGGGGTCGGCATCGTGGCGTTGACCGGGTACTGTATCTGGTTTGAGCCCGTATTGCTGAGGCCGGCGTCGAGCGGGGTGTGAACGACCAGGCCAGGTCAGGTGCCTGCCGCCCACGGGCGGGCGCCGCGCCGACGGGTGCGTCCCAGGCCGGGCGTCATACACCGCGGCAGGAAGGAGTGAACATGTCACGCGCTGCGTCTTCCACGGGTGCGCGCGTCATCGACGGGCAGGCCGTGGCTCGGCGGATCAAGGCGGAGGCGGCCCAGCAGGTGGCGGCCCTTGCCCGCGACGGCGTGCGCGTGAACCTGCACGCGGTGATGGTGGGCGACCCGGTCGCGGGGGAAATCTACGCCCGCTCACAGGAGCGGCACTGTCAGGAGGTGGGCATCGAGTACCACCTCCACGTGCTGGACCCGGCCGCCCGCGAGCCGCAGATCAGCGCGAGGATCCGCCAACTCAACGCGGATGAGTCGGTCACCGGCATCCTGCTGCTGCTGCCCCTGCCGGCGGGGATCGACACCCCGGCCCTGCAGTACTGCATCGACCCCTACAAGGACGTCGAGGGTGTCAACCCCGCCAACATCGGGTTGCTCTTCTACGACAGCCCGATCATCGCGCCCTGCACGGCACGGGCCGTCATGGAGCTGGTGAAGGAAGCCGGCTGCACGGTGCCGGGGTTGGAAGCGGTGATTGTCGGGCAAGGCGAGGTCGCAGGCCGGCCGACGTCACTGTTCCTCGTGCACGCCGGAGCAACGGTCACAAGTTGTCACATTGCGACCCGCGACCTTGGGCTGCACACTCGCCAAGCCGAGCTGCTGGTGGTGGCCGTCGGCAAGCCGAACCTCATTCACGCGGACCACGTCCGGGCCGGCGCGGTCGTGATCGACGTCGGCATCAACCGGATCGTCAACGACCGCGGCGAGCGCCAGGTTGTCGGCGACGTGGCCTTCGACGAAGTGTGTCGAGTGGCGGAGGCGATCACACCGGTGCCCGGCGGCGTGGGCCCGGTGACGGTGGCCATCCTGCTCCGCGCGACGGCCGAGGCCGCCCGCCAGCAGCTTACCGCGCGCCGCCGCGTCGGACTCTGACCGACCCGGAGCGGGTAGCATGTCACGGCGGCCATCCGCGCGAGCGACGCCCCATTGACGGCATGGAGGTCAGCGCGTTGCGGAAGGGGGCACGTCTACCGGTGCGACCGGCCGCAGGCGTCTGTGGGTCGGGCGCGGCGGAGTTGCCCGGCCGCGAACAGGCGGGCGGCATCCTCGACGCCGTCCGCGTTGCAGACGCAAACGTCAATACCCCGCGCGCCGAGGTCGGCCAGCAGGCGCGGGCCCAAGCCGCGCGTCACCAGCACCTGACAATCGGCCAAGGCGTCCAACAGCGACGCATGCGAGTGGTGTCCGGCCGGCGGACCGGGCGCGTGCGGTCCGGCGCAACCCTCCTGGGCGTGCGTCGTGAACGTGTTGGCCCGGCTTTCCACGCGAGGTGCCTGGCCGTCCGCGACGTTGTAGATCACGAAGCAGGCACAACGCCCCGTATGCGCGGCGATGGCCGTTCCGTCGTCCGAAGCGAAGGCGACTCGCGCCATACCACATCTGCCGCCAGGAGCCCGCGCGGGTGCCATGCTTTCCCACGTTGGCAGTTGCGCGTGAGCATACTTGTACGCCGGTCGCGCGTCATCGGTGCCTCTACACTCGCCCCTTCCCCTCTCCCTGACAGGGAGAGGGGTCGAGACAGCAGATGCTTACCCACGTCCGCGGCGTCTGCGGCGCATTTTTTTGCGTGCCATGATGTGGCACGGCGCGCGGGCAAGCGCTTGCGGTCGTGCGGACGCGCGGCGCCGGTTCAATCTACGGCGCGGGCGCACGCGCCGCGCTGCCGCGTGCGTCCGTCTTGTGCTCGACCCGCAAGTGAGACACGGTGCGGCACTCTTACCGTGAAGTTCGGCAAGCGCGGCAAGCGCGGCGCTTCACGACGGCCGCACTTGCGGTCGCAGCGCAGAAATTGCCGGGCGAAGAACAGCGATTTCGCTTGGCGAGGTCCGCGACGTCGGGTAGTTTGACGGCAGAAGGAGAAGGGGACGAATGCTTCGACAGGGAATGGTCGCAAGCGGATGGTCCCATGAGCAGCAAGGAACGCCACCTCAACAGGCCGGGCGAACGGGCCGTGGATCGGTTCGCTGCCAAGTTGTTGGCACTCTTCGACGACGCCGACCAGCCGCACCACCTTCCCGCCGATCAGCAGCAGGCCATCCATAACGAAATCGTCTCCGTCCTCGACCAACTCGGCGAGCAGGCCTTTCCCGACATGCTGCGGCGGCTGTACGAGCTGGCCGGCCGGCAGGCCCGCGGGCGCAGCCACCTGCGGGGGCGGACGCGACGCTCCTTCCTTTGAGCCCATCCGTGCCCGAATCCACGAGGATCATGCGTGGTACGCGGACACCCGCGCGGCGATCCGGGGCGTTGGGGGGCACCCGATGGCGCCCGAGCCGTTGGTAAGGCGGCCCGCCGGGGGTCTGAGCACGACGACGCAACTCCCGATAAGCCGCCCGGTACAGTGTGGATTCCGCAAGCGTTTTCGGGCATGATGCCCGCTCTTTCCCGGACGCGGCAGCGGGCCCGTCCGGGGGCAAGGTGCATCCCTGCCGCTGCCGATACGAACGTAGCATCGGCTGGCGGCGGATGCGGGGTACTCTGGAAGGCCAGGGAAAGGAACGCAACGCTGGCGGCCGGCAGGGCGTCCGCATGCCGCGGAGCCGTCCGTCCCGAGGGTGGGGCGGGCGCCACGTCCGACATCGATACCCGTAGCAGGAGCCGACAGCGTGGAAGCCAGCATGACCATGCCCAACGCGCACGCGCACCGTCCCACTCGTCTAAGTACCGTGGAGTGGCTGGCGATAGCCCTCGGGGTCATCGCGCTGGCCCTGCTGATGCAACATCATTTCACCGCGGCGGCGCACGGCGCCGAAGGGCACGCCGCGGGGGCACACCACATCCCCCATATGCTGGCGGTGCTTCCCTTCGCGGGGATTCTGCTGGCGATCGCCATCCTGCCGCTGGTGCACGTCACGTCGCACTGGTGGGAGAGCAACAAGAACCGGCTGATGGTGGCGCTGGCATTCGCGGCCATCACGCTCTTGTACTACTACGCGGCCTTCGGGGCCGGCAAGGTCGTCACCCTGCTCGAACACGCGGTGCTGGCGGAGTACATCCCGTTCATCGTGCTGCTGTTCGCGTTGTACGTGATCAGCGGTGGGATATCGCTGCGGGGGAACCTGGCCGCCCACCCGGTGACCAACACGGGCTTCCTGGCGGTCGGGGCGGTGATCGCCAGCTTCATCGGCACCACCGGGGCGAGCATGCTGCTCATCCGCCCGCTGCTGCAGACCAACGCCGAGCGGAAGCACGTCAAGCATACCGTGATCTTCTTCATCTTCCTGGTCAGCAACATCGGCGGCTGCCTGTTGCCCATCGGGGACCCGCCGCTGTTCCTGGGCTACCTGCGCGGGGTGCCGTTCCTGTGGACGTTCAGCCTGTGGGTGGAGTGGGCCGTCGCGTGCGGGATCGTCCTGGTGGTCTACTACCTGTGGGACACGATGGCTTATCGGAAGGAGGAGAAGCGGGACTTGGTGCGGGATGAGACCCAGGTTACGCATCTGAGTCTGACGGGCAAGCTCAACTTCGTGTGGCTGCTGGGCGTGGTGTTCTGCGTCGGGACTATTGATCCGGAGAAGGAGTTCTTCGGGCTGTTCCGCCCGTTCCCGTATATGCGGGAGCTGATCATGCTGGGACTGGTGGCGCTGTCGCTGAAGTTCACGCCGCCTAAGGCCCGTGCCGCCAACCAGTTCAACTATCACGCGATCCTCGAAGTGGCGGCCTTGTTCATCGGCATCTTCATCTGCATGCAGGCGCCCATCGAGATTCTGCAAGCCAACGGCAAAACGCTGGGGCAGTACCTCAACTCGCCGGCCCGCTTCTTCTGGGCGACGGGGGCGCTGTCCAGCTTCCTCGACAACGCGCCGACCTACGTGGTGTTCTTCGAGACCGCTTCCAGCATGACGCCGGAGGGTGCCGCGGGTACGGTGTCGCTGATCGGCGGGGGGAGCATCCTGGCCCGGATGCTGGTCGGCGTCTCACTCGGGGCCGTCTTCATGGGCGCGATGACCTACATCGGCAACGGGCCCAACTTCATGGTCAAGAGCATCGCCGAGCAGAGCGGCATCAAGATGCCCAGCTTCTTTGGTTACATGCTGTACAGCGTGGGCATCCTGGTCCCGATCTTCCTGCTCATCACCCTGGTGTTCCTGCGGTAGGCCGTTGCTGAGGATCGGTACCTCGGCGGAGGTCGCCGGACCTTCCGACCGGCGCCGCGCGCGCTGCACCCGCGGAGCGGAGACCTCTACAGTAGCGCGGTGCTGAAATAGCGCTCGGCGCGGTCGGGCAGGACGGTGACGATGTTGCCCTTGATCTTGCGGGCCAGTTGCCGGGCGGCCCAGACGTTGGCGCCGGAGGAGATGCCCACCAGCAGGCCCTTCGTGGCGCCCAATTCGCGCGTCGTCTGAATGGCGTCTTCGTCGGTCACCTCGATGACATCATCGACCAGCGCCACGTCCAGCACGGCCGGGATGAACCCGTCCCCGATGCCCTGAATCTGGTGCAGACCGGGCTCATGCCCGAGCAGGGCGGAGACGTTCTTCGGCTCGACCGCGATGATCTTCACGCCCGGCTTACGCTCTTTCAGGAACGTGCCGACACCCTGGAGGGTGCCGCCGCTGCCGACGCCGGCCACCAGGCAGTCCACCTGCCCCGTCATCTGGCGCCAGAGCTCGGGGGCGGTTTCCTCGTAATGGACGCGTGGGTTGTCGGCGTTCTCGAACTGGTTGGGGATGAAGGCCTCGGGTTCGGCGGCGGCGATCTGCCGGGCCCGGGCCACGGCGCCGGCGATGCCTTCCGCGTCCGGCGTAAGGACCAGTTCGGCGCCCAAGGCCCGGATGAGCTTCTTGCGTTCGTCGCTCATGCCGGCCGGCATCACGATGCGGACGCGATAACCGCGCAACCGCCCCACCAGAGCGAGGCCGATGCCGGTGTTGCCGGACGTCGGTTCGACGATGAGTGCCCCGGGTTCCAACCGGCCGTCACGCTCGGCGCCGTCGATCATGCCCCGCGCGACGCGGTCCTTGATGCTCCCGCCGGGGTTGAGGAACTCGGCCTTGGCGTAGATGCACTCGCCGTTCAGCCGTAGCAGCGGGGTATTGCCGATCAGATCAAGGACGTTGTCCGTAAGCATGACGCCCGGTCCCTTTCCGGCTTGAGCATCTCTGTGAAACAGTGGTTCGGCAGGCGGCGCCGGTACCGGAGCACCAAACAGCTCCCCACAATGGGAAGACCGGCAGCAACCCCGGGGTGGCATGGCCAAGCGCAGCGCCGCCATGCGGGCCCGGGGTGGCATGACAACTCCGGGCAGGGTACGATCGAGCACTCCACCCGGCGAACAAGAGGCTGTTGCCGAAGCATGCCGGCGCCTTCGGCTTGAGCATGCCACCCACGATACTTCCCATTCGCATTGCGCTATCTAAGGTGCGACGGCGAGCGTCTCCGCCGCGCCGCCGTTGGGCAGGGAGAGACGCAGCAACTGGTTGCAGCGCGTATCCGCCCAGCCGGGGGGCTGGACGTTGGCCACCAGTTGTACGACTTCGGCGAGTGCCATCGGCGAGACCCCTGTCGCCCGCAGGTACTCGGCCGCCCGGGCGTCGGCCGCCAACTCGCGGTCGAGCATCTCCGTCGATGGCACGGCGCGCGACTTGAAGTGGTCGCGGTTCTCCAGGTGAGCCAACTCGTGGGCAAGCACCCCGGCGAGCTGGGCGTCGGTGGTCAGGCTGTCGTACAGGCCCCGCGTCAGGTAGAGGCGGCCGCCGGGCAGCGAGAAGGCGTTCAGTTCATCCGAGTCCAGCAGGAAGTAGTGATAATCACGTTGCAGCGCAGGCCTGGCCGTGACAAGGGTCGCGCCGAGGTGTTCCAGGCGGCGCTGGGCGACCGGGCTGTGCAGGACCCCGCCGTAGCGACCCTCCAGCACGGTGGCGGCCCGCGCGCCGGCGAGGGCCTCGACGTCCACGGCCGGCCGACCGGCGTCCGCCCAGCGCGCGGACTGCCCCGCGCAGCCCGCCAGCAGCAACAATACCGCGACCGAAAACGTGCGTGCCACTTTTCCCACTCCGTACGGCGATCTCGACCTGCGTACAGAGGAAACGTCGAATACAAGCAGCCCAGCGGCAAGGACCGGGGAAAACGTGCGTCCCGGGTAGCGGCGGCCACCTCGCCCGATCGGCTGACCGTGCCGTGGTGGCGCCGCGGACCGCACCGGCAGCCACCGCAGAGATGAGCACCGGTCCGATCACACCGACGGCCGGCACGATTCCGTCGACCGCCGGTGCGACCACGCGGGCGGCCGGTCCGATCACGCCGATCGCCCGCGGCAAGCCGCTTGCGCTTGACGGCCGGACGTGAGGCGGTAGGGTACCGCGACGGACGTGCATGAGTCCGGGGACCAGGGTCCACTCTTGCCCGCGCACACGACAGGCGCGGAGAGAACGTGAGCGCCGGTAGCTCAGGTGGACAGAGCATCGGATTTCTAATCCGACGGTCGCAGGTTCGAGTCCTGCCCGGCGCGTGTGATAATGCCCGAAGAGGGCAGCTTGGCTTGGCAACAGCAGGGAGAACATCGCATGGAGAGGGTCTGCAACGTCGCCCTGATCGGGCAGCAGTTCATGGGTCGGGCGCACAGCAACGCCTACCTGAAGGTAGCCAAGTTCTTCGACGTGCCGCTGACGCCGGTGCTGCACACGGTGGCCGCCCGTGACCAGGAAGGCGTGGAGCGCTTCGCCCAGCGCTGGGGCTGGCAGCAGGCGACGACGCGCTGGCGCGAGATTGCCGACAACGACGCGATCAACCTCGTCGACGTCTGCACGCCGAACGACGTGCACGCGGAACAGTCCATCGCCATGCTGGAGGCCGGCAAGCACGTCGCCTGCGAGAAACCGCTGGCGGACACCCTCGAGCACGCCCGGGCGATGAAAGCCGCGGCCGCCAAGGCAAAGGGCAAGACGTTCGTGTGGTTCAACTACCGGCGCTGCCCGGCCGTCGCCCTCGCCTATCAGCTCGTGCGGGAGGGGCGCATCGGACGCCTCTACCACGTGCGGGCCAGCTACCTGCAAAGCTGGGGCGGGCCGGACACACCGCTCGTCTGGCGTTTCGAGAAGAAGCGGGCCGGCTCCGGAGCGCACGGCGATCTCAACGCCCACATCATTGACCTGGCCCGCTTCCTGACCGGCGACCAGATCACGGAAGTCACCGGCGGCATCGCCGAAACGTTCATCAAGGAGCGCGTTAAGCCGGGCAGCAAGAGCGGCGAGCGTGGCCGCAGCGACGTGGACGATTGCGTGGTGTTTCTAGCGCGGTTCAAGCAGGGGGCGGTGGCGAGCTTCGAGGCGACGCGGCTGGCGACCGGGCATCAGAATGCCAACTACATCGAGCTCAACGGCTCAGCCGGGGCGCTGCGCTGGAACTTCGAGGACATGAACCTGCTGTGGTTCTACGACAACCAGGAGGACGCGCGCACGGCCGGCTGGCGCCGGATCATGTGCACGTCGGGCGGGCACCACCCGTATGCGGACGCCTGGTGGCCCGATGCGCACATCATTGGGTACGAGCACGGGTTCGTGAACATGACGGCCGACATACTTCGCGTGCTGGGCGGGCAGCAGCCGCTGCTGCCGCTGCCGGACTTTGCGGATGCGTATGAGACGCAGCGGGTGCTGGAGGCGGCCCTGCTGGCGGCAAAGCACCGCTCGGCCGTCAAGATGAGCGAGGTGAAGTAGGTCAACGGGGACGCTGACCAACGCAACAGGGTAACCAACGCAACAGGGTGGCCAACGCAGCAGGGTGGCATGCCCAAGCCGAAGGCGCCGGCATGCTCTTGCGGCTGTCCGCCAGTCCGGGGAGGAGCAGGGCCCCGGCGCGCCGGGTCTTGACCATGCCACCCTCCTGGTGCTTGCCGGTGTCATGCTATATTGCGTAACATCTTAACAGAAAGCAGTACAAGATCATGGCTAGGCCAATTACACTGTTCACCGGGCAATGGGCGGACCTCTCGTTCGAGCAGATGTGCGCGAAGGCGGCCGGGTTCGGCTACGACGGCGTCGAGGTCGCCTGCTGGGGTGACCACTTCGACGTCCAACGCGCGCTGAAAGACCATCAATACTGTGCCAATCGCTGGAAGATTCTCCAGCAGCACGGATTGGGCTGTTTCGCCATTAGCGCCCATCTCGTCGGCCAGGCCATCTGCGACCGCATCGACGAGCGGCACAAGGCCATCCTGCCACCGCACGTCTGGGGCAACGGCGACCCCGAGGGCGTGCGGCAACGTGCGGCCCAGGAGATGATGGACACGGCCCGGGCCGCCCGGCGCTTCTTCGACGCCGCCCCGGCGAAGGTGAAGGAACAGCTCAAGCGCGTGGTCGTTAACGGCTTTACCGGCAGCAGCATCTGGCACCTGGTGTACTCGTTCCCGCCCAACCTGCCGCAGCAGATTGACGAGGGTTACGCGGACTTCGGCCGGCGATTCAAGCCGATCCTGGATGTGTTCGAGCAGGTGGACGCGTACTTCGCCCTGGAAGTGCATCCCACCGAGATTGCCTTCGACATCCGCAGTGCCGCCCGGGCCCTGCTGGCCATTGAGGGCCACAAGCGCTTCGGCTTCAACTACGACCCGTCGCACTTCGGCTACCAGGGCGTCGATTACCTGGCGTTCATCCGCTCGTTCGCCCGGCGGATTCTGCACGTACACATGAAGGACGCCTGGTGGGCGGAGGGGCCGCGGCTGATCGGGGTGTTCGGCGGGCATGCGGACTTCGGCGACGCCGATCGCTACTGGGATTTCCGTTCGCCGGGCCGCGGGCTGATCGACTTCGAGGGGATTATCCGCGGCCTCAACCACATCGGCTACGACGGGCCGCTGTCGGTGGAATGGGAGGACCCCATGATGGACCGCGAGCACGGGGCGGCCGAGGCGTTGGCGTTCATGCGCCAGCTCGATTTCGCCCGGTCGGCGCGGGCGTTCGACGCGGCGTTCGCGCAGGAGGAATAGGACCGGCTCTATCCACAGATTGCGCAGATTACACAGATTGGGCGTGACGGGCGGGTCGGTGCGTGATGAATATTGGGTGGCTTGCGGAAGGGTTCCTCACCACGCAGACGCGGAGGACACGGAGACAACTGACGGAATTCTCTCCGTGCCTCGGTGGTGTAAGAAGACATAGATTCCCCGCTCACCCTCAAAGCGGGAAGGTGTTGCGTTGCCCTGCTCTTCATCTGTGTAATCTGCGAAATCTGCGGATGATCTCCGCCGATGCCGCAAGGGCGCCCCACGAATGCGGCGCGAGACGAGCGACGAGGATGCGGTTGGGCAGAGAAAGCGACGACGCGAACGAGGGGGCGCGGTGCAGGGTCGGATCGAGGGTTACGCGCAGGAAAGCCAACAAAGCAACGGGGTACTGATATGAAGTGGCAGCTTTACGTCAGCCTGAGCGCCATGATGTTTCTTCAGTTTGCGATCTGGGGCGCTTGGGCACCGGTACTGGCATCCCACCTGGTCGGCCCGTTGAAGATGAGCGGCAAGCGGGTCGCCTGGATCTATGCGACGTTGTGGCTGGCGTGCATCGTCTCGCCGTTTATCGGCGGGCAAATCGCCGATCGGTGGGTGGCCACGGAGTTCTTTCTGGCCGGTGTGCACCTCTTCGGGGGCGTGTTGCTGCTGTGGGCCGCCCGGCAGGCCAAGTTCTGGGGCCTGTTTGGGTTGATGGGGGCGTATTCACTGCTCTATGCGCCCACCCTGGCGTTGGTGAACTCCCTGATGTTCACCCACTTGACCGACTCGAATACCTGGGCGCCCCGGGTGCGCGTCTGGGGCACCATCGGGTGGATCGTGGCCGGACTGCTGCTGGCGTGTTGGCGCCGGCTAGGCAAGTGGCCCGTGCGCGGTAGTGACTGTCTCATGCTGGCCGGCGTGTTCTCGCTGATAATGGGAGTATTCTGTTTCTTTCTCCCTCACACGCCGCCGCCGACGGAGCCGGGCAACCCGCTCGCCTTCATCGACGCGTTCAAGATGATGGGAGACCCGAGCTTCCTCGTGTTCCTCCTGATCTCATTCGTGGTGACGACCGAACTACAGTTCTACTACGTTCCCACGGCGCCGTTTCTGGAAGAGCTCGGCGTACAGCACAAAAACGTCTCGGGCGTCATGACGATCGCGCAGTTCGCCGAGATCGCGGCCATGGCTTTCGTGCTGGACTGGTCCCTCAGACACCTGGGCATGCGCTGGACGCTGGCCCTGGGGGTGATAGCGTGGCCCGCACGTTACGTGATCTTCGCCCTGATGAGGCCCGTGTGGCTGGTCATCACCTCGCTGAGCCTCCACGGCATCGGGTACACGTTCTTCTTCTTCGCGGGGCAAATGTACGTGGACCGCGTAGCACCCCCTGATATCAGAGCTTCGGCCCAGGCACTGATCGCGGTAGTCACCCTGGGTCTGGGCAACTTCATCGGGACGCAGGTTACAGGCGTCATCATGGACTACTTCCGGCGAGAGGGGAAGTTCCGCTGGCGCCCGATCTTCCTCTTCCCCTGCGTATTGACGGTTCTGTGCGCCGTCGCGTTCGTCTTGTTCTTCCGAGAGTCGCCGCCGGGCTAGCGGCCGAGTGGTGACCCTGCTCCGGACGACCAGTTGCAGCGGGACTGGGGGAGGTACGCGCCTCGTGACTATCCGGGTGCCCCTTCGTCAGACCCCTCCAGCGCAGGCAGTTGACAGAGTCTACTGCTGGCGCGCGAACCACTCCCGGGCCAGCATCGAGTAGACGATCTGGTCCACGTAATGTCCCTCTTTGAACGTGTATTCGCGCTGGACGCCCTCGCGCACGAAGCCGAGCTTCTCGTAGGCCCGGCGGGCGTTGTCGTTGAAGTCGTAGACGCAGATCTGCACACGATTGAGGTTCAACTCCTCAAACGCGTAGCGCAGCATCACCAGCAGGGCTTCGGGCCCGTAGCCGTGCCCGCGCCACTGGGCCTCCCCGATCATGATGCCGACCTCGCCCGCCCGGTCCTTCCAGCGCAAGAAGTGCAGGCCGACTGCGCCGATGGGCCGGTCCCCGTCGCGCAGGACAATGGCCAGCACGACTTGGTCCGTGCTTTCGCTGGCTTTCTCGATGAACTTCCGCTCCGCGATCTCGTTGATCGGCCAGTGAATCGTCAGGCCCCGGCGCGTGGCGGGATCGTTGATCCAGCGCTGGGCCAGCGCTAGGTCCGCAAACTCCAGCGGCCGCAGGTACACGCGATCGCCGACGAGAAAAACAACGGGCTTCCTGACTTCTTCAGACATCGGTGTTACACACTCCGCGTGACGCAAAGGGCTCTGGCGCAACTCCCCCGTCAGAGCGGCGTTGGGTGGCATGGCCAAGCGCAGCGCCGCCATGCTCTCTCCCGGACGCGCAGGCAGTTGCACCCGCAGCATGCCGGCGCCTTCGGCTTGGGCATGCCACCCGCTCGGTTTGTCATTAGCGCTGCCCTCTTTGCGGCAACAGCCGCTTGATTCGGACGTTGCGATACTCAATCATCCCGCCGGGACCGGTGTGCGAGTCCTGCAGGCCGATATACCCGGCGCGCGGCTTCTGCCGGATCGCGTCGACCGAGTCGGCGTCGGCGTCCACGCACGTCTGGCCGTCGGCGATCACGGTGATCCGCGGGCCGACGCAACGAATCTCATAGGTGTGCCAGACATCCGCCGCCTCATGCGGGCGCGGGCTCACCGCCACCGTTCCATACAGTGCTCCAGTGCAGTGCAGGTCGTCGCGCGGCTCGTTGGTGACCTGGACCTCGTGCCCGGTCGTCCAGGGATCGCCCGCGGCCGGGCAGCGCAGGAACACGCCGCTGTTGCCGTTCGGCGACACCTTCCACTCCAGGCGGAGGATGAAGTCCGCGTACTGTTCCTGCGAGCGCAGCCAGTTGCCCCCCTTACCGCCCTCACTGACGATCACACCGTCCCGCACCGCCCACCCGGCCGCATCGCCCATGATAACCCAGCCCGTGAGCGACTGGCCGTCAAACAGCGGCTCGAAGCCTTCCGCCCGTTCCTTCTCGCTCAGCACAACGGCCGGTGCGCGACCCGCCTGCGGTGGAACCTGCTCTACCGCCGGTCGCCGGACGCAGGACGCCTGCAACCCCGCGAGGCACAACAGAACCGCCATGAGCCAACGAACGAACGGCGTGTGCGTCATGCTGTTCTCCAACCCGCCAAGGGTGTCGCGGCGCAAGACTCCGCCCCGACGTGCCGCCGAGCCCGCGCGGGCTCCCGGCAAGCGCTGGCCGCCGCGGCATGTCGCCCTGCCCGTCGGCAGGTATCCGTTCAGCATGGGTGCCATGCCCTCACCCGCCGCAGGCGGGGGTGGGCATGTGCCACGGCTACAGAGGCGTGCTTACCCCCAACGGCCGTCGCGGGAAAGCACGGCACCCTCTCCGGTCTGGCACGTTAGACACGTACGCAGACACGCGCCGTCGGCAGCGGCACGCTGCTCCTGGGTTTCGCTTAAGGTGGTCCTATGTAGCGGCGGTGGGACTCGAACCCACGCCCTTGGGATTATGAAGCCCACGCTCTAACCAGCTGAGCTACGCCGCCAACCCCCGAGCCGCACCGTCCGCTCTCCGCACTCGGCACGACTCTGCGCCAGCCGTCGAGTATAGCGGCGCCGGCCGGCCATGCAACGCCACGCCGCCACGCCCGGGCGGAGGGCAGCACACCCCCGGCACGCGGTCGAGGCCCTGCCCGTTGACGCCCCACCGGCGGCCGACTACCGTCTCCTACGCGGTGAAAGCGATGGAGGCCTGAATAGGACCACGCAAGTAGGAAGCGAGGGGCGGCATGCCGAAGCCGAAGGCGCCGGCATGCCGCTGCAGACGGCAGCATCGGGCGAGTGAGGAAGCATGGCGGCGCTGCGCTTGGCCATGCCACCCCACACCGCCGGCCAACTTCCCGCTTGGGTGGAACCATTGCGCAGCGGCGACCCCCGGGCCGGCGGGTCGCACCCAAGGAGGCAGACGTGGCCAGCACGGACGACACTCGACTGTTGGCGGAGGCGGAGGCGGGCATCACGGCGTACCTGAAGGGCGAACGCGACGCCGGCCGCATCACCGGCACCTACTATGACGATGCGGTCGGCAAGACCGTCCCCAACCTGCGCCGCTGGCTGCTGGCCGAGGTGCTCGACCGCGTCTCGCCCAACCTGCGTGAGGGGTTGCGGCGGGCCATCCGGGCGCAGCGCTGGGCCGCCCTGACCAACGCCTACGCCCGCGACGTGAGCTTCGGCACCGGCGGCATCCGCGAGAAGATGGGCGCCGACCGCGAGGCCGTTCTGATGCTCAAGGAACAGGGCGTCCACGCGCCGGTCCTCAAGGGCCCCAATACGATCAACGACGTGGTGCTGCTGCTGACCAGTGCCGGGGTGGCGCAGTTCGGCCGGCAGCGCAAGCCGCCGCTCTCCAGAGTTGTCGTGGGCTTTGACAGCCGCGTCCGCGGCGCGGATTTCGCCCGCCTGATTGCTGAACTCTTCCTGGCCTACGAGTGGACCGTCTACCTGTTCGACGAAGCCTGCATGTACCCGAGCGTGACCTACGCGGTGCCGACGCTGCGGGCCGACGTCGGCGTGTTCATCTCCGCCAGCCACAACGACTTCCGCTACAACGGCTTCAAGCTCTCCTGCCACAACGGGTCGCAGTTCGACCCGGCCGAGCGGGCGGAAATCTACGAGCGCTTCATCAAGCAGATGCAGTTCGACGCCATCAAGCTGCTGCCGCTGGACAAGGCACCGCGGGAGCGGCTGTGGTTCCTGGGCGGTGTGCCGGACCCGAGTGGGAAGACCCTTGCCGGCGGCGAGCATGCCGGCCTGCCCGTCGGCAGCCCGCTGCCGGATGCACCGCCCGGCTGGTACGCCGGGCGCACCGACCGCATCATCGACCTGCACTCGATGCACGTGAACCACGTCAAGGGGTTCCTCCTCCAGCCGGAGCTCATCACCAGGGCCAAGCGGCCGCTGTCCATCGCCTTCTCCGCCTTCAACGGCTCCGGGCGCAAGGCCGTCCCGCGCGTGCTGAACGACGTCGGCTTCCGGCAGGTGCGGCGGATCATGAAGCTCGACGCGCTGGACGGCATGTTCCCCGCGTTTTGCAGCGATCCGGGCAAGGAGCAGCAGCCCGACCCCGGCGACTGGCGGGCGGCCGACATCGCCGTGCAGGCGTTTCAGCAGGAGTACCCCGGTGCCTGGGAAGAAGTGGACTTGATCGTCGGCACCGACCCGGACGCGGACCGTTGCGGCGTTATCGTCAAGGTCCCGCCGCATCAACGCCCCGCCTATCGCCACCCCGGCACCAACGAGGAACGTGACTACACGCTGCTCTCAGCCGACGATGCCTGGTCGCTCATCCTGTGGTATCGCTTGCAGTACGAGGTCCAGCGCTTTGGCAAGGTGCGCCACGCCGAGCGGCAGTTCATCGTTTTGTCGCACACCACGACGGACCTGCTCGCGCGGATCGCGCGCAAGTACGGTCTGGGCGTGCTCAAGACGTGGGTCGGCTTCGCGCAGCTCGCGGCCGGCACGCGGGCGATCTGGGACCTGCGTCTGGGCAAGGATACGCCCGGTATCACCGACGGCGGCCAACTGCCCCTGTACGACGAGGGCAAGCTGCGCCCCGAGGAGAAGCTCTGCAACCGGTCCATCTGCACGTGGGAGGCAATGGACGGCCCGGACCGCTGCGCCAACGTGGCGGCCCTCGAGCAGAGCAACGGCTTCTCGCTGCTGGGCGGCATCCCGCCGGACGAGCGGTCGCTCGGCGCGGGTGGGCACGTGCGCGACAAGGACGGCACCTTCGCCGCGGTCTTGGTGGCCGAGCTGGCCGCCTACGCGAAGGAGAGCGGCACGAACCTGCTCGACCTGCTCGATGAAAAGCTGTACCTCGACCCGGAGATCGGGCTGTACACGACGCACTACGAGCCGGACCCGCTGGACGGCGAGTACGAGGGCCTGGCCGGGTACACCAAGAAGCGGCAGGTGCTCGACAAGGCGGAGGAGCTGTACCGCGACTTTGCCGCCCGCCAGCTCACGTTGGGCGGCCTGCCCGTGCGCGCCACGGTGGCCTACCGCACCGGCAAGTACGACGCGATCAACTGGCCCGGGTTCCCGGATGAGGGGTACCGCTTCTACATGGACGAGGCCCGGCGGTCGCACCTGACGATCCGGCCTTCCGGAACGTCGAACGCCCTGCGCTTCCACGTGCAGCTTTGCGGCGGGCATCCGCAGCGTGCCGAACTGATCGCCCGCAAGGGTCAGCTCCGCGCCCAGGCCCGGCAGATCGTCACCGACGTCCGCGCGCTCATTGGCGCGCCACGCTGAGGGCTCGGGGAACGGGGGGCGTGGCGCGTGCCACCGAGCACCGGCATGCGCTCATGGGGAGGCATTGTGGCGCCGGCAGGCTCCGCTCGCCCTCCGGGCGAGAGAGAAGGAGGACTGGAAGCTACTCTCCAGGGCCTGGAAGGCTCTGGCAACGATCGCCCGCCCTCCGGGCGGAACAAGAGGCGTGCTCTTCGCCCGGAGGGCGCTCGGTGGTTGCCAGGGACTTTGAGTCCCTGGAAGGCAGCCTGCCTTCCTTTTCTTCCTCTTGCTCCGCCCGGAGGGCGTACCGCCAGGCGGGGGCAACGGGCAAAGGATGATTGCCTGAGCCAGGCTTCGGTGACAGGTGCGGGTGCCTGCCCGAGCGAACCGCAGTCCTCTGAACGCAGCAACCATGCCCGTGGAATCAGCAACGCGAGAGAAGCCAAGCAGCGATCTTCGCGGGCTCGTCGTCGCGTTGGATGTGGACAACACGCTGCTCCACCTCGGGGCCGATACTTATGCCCGGACGGTGCGCGAGTTTCTGGCGCTCCACGACCTCGGCGTACCCAGCGACGACGCGGTGCGGGCCTACGAGGCCCTGCGCGCCGGCGGCGGAGCACTCGCGCGCCTGGGGCTGGGCAATCCGTTGCATCTGCGCGGGCATCCGCACGCCCTGGCCGCTCTGTGTCTGACCGCGGCCACCAACCCCCGGTTGCTGCGCGACCTTGACCTCGACGGCACCGAGCAGGTCGCTCGTGGGCGCGTGCTCGCGGACCTGTTTAGCCTGCACCGGGCAACCCGCACAGGGTCAATCGAGGTTCGCGTCGCAGCCGAGCGCCAAGTGCGTCACTTCTGCCGCTATGACCGACGGGCGGAGCACTTCTGCGTCGAGGTTCGTCGCGTCGCGGCACTACCCCTGATGCAGTCATGGTCGCGGCAGTATGCAACCATCGAGGACCGGCTCGAACCCGACGTGGACGTGCGGACACCGCTGCAGACACTGATCAGCCGTGGTGCGACGCTCGTGGCCATCAGTGAGGGCCTGTTGTCCGTGCAGACGGAGAAGCTCGCCCGGCGAGGACTGCTGGATCTCTTCGCCGGCTGCGTCCTGGCCACGGAAACAGCGGCGGCCGCGCCGGGCGCGGAGGCGCTGCACGCAAGGCTCGATGATGCCCTGGAGGAACGGCACGAGGCGGCCCCCGAGCAAGTTCGCGTGTGGTGGTACTTCCGCGATCTGCTGGAGATGTGGGCCTGGAAATCACCGTGGTTCTACGCTCGCTGCCTGCATGCCGCGACGGCTGATTCGTCCCACCCTCAGGCCGCCCTGCAAGCGCTGAAGCTGGCGGACGCGCAGGCCTGGCGCGGTCGCCCGTTACGACTGGTGATGATCGGCGACCGCCACGACAAGGACATTCAGCCGCTGCTCGATCTGTTCGGACCGGGGATCGGCCTGAAGGTTCGCCTGCGCCAGGGTAAGTACGCCCACCTGGACCCGGAAATGCAGCTCCCGCCCGAGCGCCGACCGGATTACACCTTCAGCAACTGGGATGAGTTGGGTGACTTCCTGCTGAATCGCCTGCCCCACGTGCCCGTTGTGCCGGTGGAATCCCCCCCTGACATCCTGCCCCGCGGTGAAATCAGCAAGGACGACATCGCTACCGGTCTGCGCAGCGACCTCGAAGTCGTCCGCCGCCTGGCCGCGGCTGCCCGGACCATGCTGTCGTGGACAAGGCAGTAGCTGCTCGGCCGGACGAGCCCCACCCACGGCTCGCCAACCACCGCTCACCCCAATCGTCAATCGACAATCGCCATTCGCCAATCTCCTCACGGTGTCGGCCCCGGCAGCAGCTCACGGATGGCGGCCGCGCCTTCCGGGTCGGAGAACTTCTCCGCCTGCTCCCGCACGATCCCGGCCGCCTCCTCGTTTCGGCCCAGCCGTTGCAGGACGCGCACGAGCGTCGTGACGGTCTCGACCGAGGGCTGCGGGGCCAGTTCCAGTGCCTTGCGGGCCTGCTGGAGATGCACCTCGCTCACCTTACCCGTGCGCAGGGCCGCCGCGGCCAGCGCGGCATAGGTGCTCGCGCTGTCATCGACCTTGAGGATCAGCTCGGCCGCCGCGGCCGCGTCCTCGGGCCGCTCCATCCCGACGAGCGCCTCGTAGTATTTGACATTCCGCTCGACGAACGTACGCCGCTCAAACGCCCGGAACCGCTCCACGTCACCCCCACCGCCGGGCAGCGGCCGTTGACTGTCTTCCTGATGCAGATCGTAAGCTCGGCGCACCGCAGCCTTCACGTCGATCAGCTCCGCAATCTCCGCGTACCGATGCGCCTTCAGCAGTGAATCCACGGCGTATTGCCGCAACAGCCCCGTCATCACGCTATGGGGCTGCTGGGTGTGCATCTGCTGATACAGGCTCAGCGTGCCCTCGATGTCGCCCAGCTCGGTGTTCATCATCGCCAGCAGGGCCGGGTCCAACTGCCGCGCCGTGCCGCTCAGCAACCGCTCGCGCGCGGCATCGCGCCGCGTGCGCAGGGCCTCTCGGGCCGGCGGATAATCCGCCGCCAGCTCACCGATCTCCGTGACCGCCACCAGTTGCGCGCCGCCACCGAGGCGGCCCTCTTTCTCCCCCGCCGCATCGAGACACCGCAGGAACTGCGCCAGCGCCTCCTCCTGCCGCCCTGCTTCCGCCAACGCCCTGGCGTGCGCGATCCGCGCCGGGGCATCGCTCGCTCCCGCCTCCTCCAGCCGCCTCAACGTTACCGCCACCGGATCCGTATCCCGCAAACGCGCGTCTAGCGCCTCCAGCAGGGCCGCCGGTTCGTGGAATCCCGTCAGGTGAGCACGCTTCAGCCCGCGCGGGGACACGACAATCACCGTCGGCACCGCGGTCACCGCGAAACGCGCCGCCAACAACTCGCCCTCCGCCGCCAGCGGCTGCATCGCCACAGCGTGCTCGGCCATCCACTTCCGTACCCCACCGTCGGTCCACGTCTGCTCGTCGAAACGAGTGCAGTCCGCGTTGCCCGCCTCGTCAAAGTAGATGAGCACGAGCTTGTGTGCCCTGCCGGCCGCCGCGCACGCCTCCGCGAACGGGACGCTGACGAAAGGCCCCCCCGCCGTCGGCACCTCCGCTCCCGCCCCGACACCGCACCACAACAGCAGCCCCAGCAATGCCGACATGAGACCTACCTCATCTTCCACCGAGACCCGAAACCCGTAGGAAAGCAGCGTGGCACGGGCGTCCCGCCCGTGAAACCCAAAACAGCGCCACCCAATCGGGAGACCGACCGACGGTGCGGGGTGGCATGGCCAAGCGCAGCGCCGCCATGCTCTCCCGTGGGGGTATCGGCGAATCCCGTAGCGATCACCATTCCCAGCGGGCCGGCACGTGTGTGGCGGCCCTCGTGTGCATGCTCGCTGGTGGCAGTCAGCGCGGCGATCACCGGCCGGCCGGCGCTACTCGCGCTCGGCCCCGCCATCCCCGCCTGCGGTGCCGACGACATCTTCCCGTCGCCCGCCGCGGTCCGGCGCCGTGCCACCCGCCCGTCCCGTCACGGGGGGCGCATCCCGCTCCATGCCGCCCTCCTCAGTGAGAGCGAGAATCGCCTCCCCCTGGGCCTGACCGGGCACCGCCACGAACTCCCCCAGCAGCAACACGTCGCTGTCTCGCCCCCAACCCAGCAACGCCAGAAACGCCTGCTGCCGTGCCAGGATGCGAAACCGCCCGTGCCAACGCTGTTCGCCTTCCTTCCTCCACACGGCCACAATCCCCGTCAGCGACGCCGCCCGCGCGTGCGCCCAGCCCTCCCGCGCTTGCAGCCGAAGCGTGCGCCGGGTCACGCGATAGTCCCGACCCCGCCCGGCCGGCAGCTCGCCGAGCACCAGCGAAGCCCGAAACTCCTCACTCCCCAGTCGCCCCACAAGCGACGGGCGAACCGCCTCCATCGCCACCGTGAGCTCTCCGTCCTGATTCAACCAGTAGTAACATTTATGTGTTTTAACCTGATGGAGGAGCGGGGCGGCCTCGCTGATGCGGCTGGAACTGAGGGGCACCAGCCACATCCGCCCGTGCCCGGTGCAGGCGCCGGCAAGCCCGGCCAGGACGGTCCCAAGCAGAAACGACACGCGGCGCGTGCCTGATCGCGGCCGGCCGCACCCCCGGAGCCCGCCGCCGGCACCGCCGACAGCCGACCCGTGGCCCCGCTGTCCTGCGGGCGACGTGGTAGGTGCCAGCTCCACGCCGGTCCGGTGTCCCCCGCTGGTCCCCAGCGTCATAGCGGGAACTGCTCGCAGAGCGAATGGACCTCAGCCGCAGCCGCCTCGATTACCTTCGGTTCACCCTGGGCGCGGAGCACCCGGTCGATGAGGCCGGCAATGGCGCGCATCTCAGGCTCCTTCAGCCCCCGCGTGGTCAGGGCGGGCGTCCCCAGACGCAGGCCGCTGGTCTGCGTCGGCTTGCGCTCGTCCCACGGGATCATGTTCTTGTTGACGACGATGCCCGCCAACCCGAGCCAGTCCTCCGCCTGCTTGCCCGTCACGTCGGGGTAGGCAGGCCGCAGATCGAGCAGCATCAGGTGATTGTCGGTCCCGCCGGAAACGAGGCGGTTGCCCTTGGCCACCAACGCCTCGGCCAGAGCTTGTGCGTTCTTGAGGATTTGCTGTTGATAGGCCTTGAACTCAGGTTTCAGTGCCTCCGCAAACGCCACGGCCTTGGCGGCGATGCAGTGCATCAGCGGGCCCCCCTGCGAGCCGGGGAACACCCGCGAATCCAGCAGCTTCGCGTGCGCTTCCTTGCACATGATCATGCCCCCGCGCGGGCCGCGCAGCGTCTTGTGCGTCGTGGTCGTGACGAAGTCCGCGTTGGGGATCGGGCTGGGATGCAGTCCGGTCGCCACCAGGCCCGCGATGTGGGCGATGTCGGCCATGTGCAGGCCGCCCACCTCGTGCGCAATCTCGGAAAAGCCCTCAAAATCGAGCGTGCGGGGGTAAGCTGAGGCGCCGCTGAGGATGAGCTTCGGCTTGTGTGCCCTCGCCAGCCGGCGAACCTCGGCCATGTTGATCTGCTCGTTGGCGCGGTCCACCTCATAGGGGACCACGTTGTACAGCAGGCCGCTGATGTTTACCTTCAGGCCGTGCGACAGGTGGCCGCCGTGGGCGAGGCTCAGCGAGAGGATCGTGTCCGCCGGCTGGAGCACCGCCAAGTAGACGGCCGCGTTCGCCTGCGTCCCCGAGTGCGGCTGCACGTTCACGTGGTCGCTGTGGAAGAGCTGCTTGGCCCGGGCCCGGGCGAGGTCCTCGACCCCGTCCATGTTCTGGCAGCCGCCGTAGTAGCGTTTGCCGGGGTACCCTTCGGCGTACTTGTTGGTGAAGACGGACCCCAGCGCCTCCAGCACGGCCGGGGAGACGTGGTTCTCGGAGGCGATCAGCTCCAGCGTACTCTGCTGCCGCCGCACCTCCGCCTGCATGATCGGGTAAATCTCGGGATCGACCGCCTGGATCGCCTCAAACCGGGCACTGGCACGTGAAGACATCATTGACCATCTCCAACGGAAACACGAAACCCGCAACAAGGTCAAAATAGCTAACTTACCGTACCCGAGGGTGGATTTCAAACCGACCGCCCGCGTGCAGCAGAACCGATCGCACGGCAAATGGCATTCCGCCGGCTTCCGCTCACAGGGCCGCGGTTGTCCGCTGCACGCGTGGCGGTTTCTCCAGGCTCCCGCACTGGGCGAGAGGCCGTACCCCCGCGTCGAACGCCACACCCACTGGCCGCTGCTAACGCGCTCGGGGTGAGTTCGTCTCACTTGCAGAACGGTCGGACACCGGTGCTGAAAGGAACCAACGATGAGTGTCCACACGAGTGGTCCGGGTAGTCGTGCTGGTTGCCACCGGCTTTGCGGCGGTTTCACCCTGGTCGAACTGCTGGTCGTGATTGCCATCCTGGCGTTGCTGATCAGCATTCTGCTGCCGTCAATGAACAAAGCGCGGCAGCACGCCCGAGCCGTGGTGTGTCTGAGCCGCTGCCGCGACCTGGGACGAGGCATGCTTCTCTATCTTAATGACTTCAAGCACTTCCCAGCCCACCAGGTGCGCGTCAACGACCCTGCGGACACGCGCATCCGTTGGTTTAATGCAATGGCATACTTACTGGACGGCTACGAGGTGCAGAGCTGTCCCAGCACGCCGGACTGGGTCGTCGGGCGGAACAACTCCTATGGCTACAACTACAAGTACCTCGGCAGCCTCCGCGACAACACCGACACGAGGAACCCCCGGCCACCGTATGAGCGGTTCCCCGTGCGGGACGTGCGCATGCCCCAGATGACGATCGCCTTCGCCGACTGTGACGGCACTGGTTGGAAGCTGGACTACGTACCCAAGCCGCTCAACGATGGGCAGGATGCACTGCGCTTCGGCAACCACGGCTACACCCTGGACCCGACCTACATCCCGGTCTGGAGCGAACGGACCCTCAGCGGTGGCGCGCCTGAGCCGTATGCCTACCTGAACTGGCGGTCATACCTGTCGGACCGGCACCTAGGCAGGGCGGCCGCCATCTTCGTTGACGGCCACGGGGAACGAGTGGACCCGCGGGAGGTGTACCGCGACAACCGGATGTGGAACGGCTTGGGCTTCGACGCCGGGCAGGACCCCAACAACCCCCTCTACCGCGCCGATCCCCACGTTGACTACAAGTGGGACCCCGGCAGCGGGCAGGAGTGGCGGTATCCTTGAGCCGAGCCAAGCGGAGCGCCGATGGAAGAAGCCGCGAATTCAGTCGTGGTCTCCTTCCGCTTTGCTCGCTACAGGTCTTCAAGCCCGTCGCGTTATTGTGTCCCTTATACACATGAAGCGCGGGTTCTTTTCCTCGGCCGCACCAAGCCCGGTGGCCCTACACATCGCGCTCACGTGGTCTTCGGACGGAGCAGGGCACGGCAATCTTTGCACCGCAGGTTACGTCTTGCCGGGATGTAGAGCCCATCCGACGTGAGGCGTGTGGTGAGAATCACGCGAGCGCCGAACTTGCCTATCATATCGGGCGTAGATGCGTTGGACGTTGGTTCGGGCCTTTCGGCCTTGCATTCCCCGCGTTGACGGGTTAAGATGGGCAATCGACCCGTCGGGGCTGTTTCTCGGGGTTGCTCCGCCGATCTTGCCGCGTGCACATACTGCGAGACCGCTGTGGTGTGGCTACCGTCACGTTGGTGTTCAAGGGACGTGTTGGGCGGCGTTGAGCGCCAGAGCCAACGCGTGCCGACAGCGCCGGGTCGAGTCGGGGGTTCCAGGCGTCGATGAGAGAGACGCTGGTCCGGGGAGTTGACAGAGGACCGAGCCCGCGATACGGGTTCCGGGAATCGGTACGGCGTGTCGGAGGGCGAACGGCTTGATTGGGGCCCGGCGCGGGGCCCAGCGAGGTACGTTCGGTGTGTAACTTGCTGCAAGTTGACAAGTGTCACGCGGTGCTGGAAGCACAGTTGGAGAGGCTCGCAGCCCGGCACCCAGGCGGAGCCGCTGTCGCTTATCTAGAAGGCGGATCCGTAAGGGTCGAAGCCTTCCGTTCGTACTCCCAGGCTGAGGAATTCTACAGCAGCAGCCTCAGCGCCGAGCAGCAGGAAGGCGCGGTTGTGCTGCAGCTGCCCGACAAGCACCACGTTCTGATGCTCTGACCCTCAGTTTGCGACTCGTCTGCCGTGCCCGTGGTGCACAGCGTGGCCACAGCGATCGCAGTTGTACTCCATCACATTGGGAGGCGGCAGATGCCTGTTATTGCCCTCCGGCGTGTGTGGCGCAAGGTTATCGGGCTCGCGGTGGACGTCAGATTCCACAAGCGCGCTGAGCGGAGGTCTTTCCCCTTTGCAGTGGACACCGGGGCCGAGCGCACCTTCATCTGCCCGCACTATGAGAGCATCCTCAGGGGCGCTTTTCCGAACTTCAAGCCTGGCACGGACGCCAAGCCTGTTCAGAGCATACTTGGCGAGCTCGAGATGCGAACGGCGCCGGGAGTAGACCTCTACGCAATTTGCTGCGATAGGCAGGAGGTGAAGCTGAACGAAGAGATGTGCTGCGTAGCGGGGAGAAGTCTGAGGCATGGGTTCGAGGCGGGCAGCATCCGGATAAACATCCTGGGTTGGGATATTCTCCGGCAGTGGGCGCTGTGCTGGAACCCGATTGCGAGGACCAGTTTCTTGGCAACCCCGGGGGATTACATCAACACCCAGCATCCGGTCCTGGAGCCGTACTTCTCCAGCAAGGCTCCCGTGGGAGTAGGACAAGCTGAGTAGACGCGTTCTCGCGCCGTCGTGCGTCTTGGGCACCCTTGGAGGCTTGCTGCCTCGGTCTTCGCACCCGCCGTCCCCGGAAGCTGCGCAGCAGGATGCCGAAGCGGTAGAAGTTGCGGCGCCAGTCGAAGTGGCCGCTGCGCAGGGCGAAGACGCCCTTGGACAGGATTCCCGCGCGCAGCAGGCGTTGTTTCGTCCGCCCCGAGATGCCCAGCGACGAGAGCTCGACGCCCAGGTAGTCCTTGTTGCGGTCCCAGTTCTCCAACACCTGCGCGGCCGTGCGCAGCCCGTGTCGTTCGAGGATATCGTACAGCGGGGCGCCGGGCATGGGCGTGGTGATCGACCAGGTCATGTAAGCGATGCGCCCGCGCAGGAACTGCCGCCACGACCACGCCAGCGAGTGCCGCACCTCAGCCGGTCGCTCCCACTCCAGCCGACCATCCTCCTCCCAAAGCTGGAACGCCATCATGAACAGCAGAACACGCACGCCGTGCTTCTTGAGCAGGCGCAGGCATTCCTCGATCTGCGTCACGGTGACCCGCTTGCGAATGCCGGCCAGCACGCGATCGTTGGCGCTCTCCACGCCCAGGTGCACGAGCCACATGTTCATGCGCGCGAACAGCGCGGCCAGTTCGTCATCCACCTTGTCAGCACGGAGGTTGCACTGGAAGTAGAGATCGCGGTGTCCCAGGGCGATGATGGCGCGACACACCTCCTTCGCCCAGGGCAGCGTGACGTTGATCTCGTCGGAGACCATCTTGATCTCGCGCACGCCCAGGCGATAGAGCCAGTCCACCTCGCGGGCGATGCCGTCCGGACGGCGCAGGCGAACGTAGGGCTTGGCCGCCCGCCAGACCGGCAGCGAGCAGAACGTGCACTGGTGCGGACAGCCGCGACTGACCACGATGCAGCTCTGCGGCTGGGACCGGCAGTAGTGTTGCCCCGTATACCGGCCAAAGTCCACGCGGTCCCACGCCAGCGGGGGCAGCGCGTCGAGGTCCTCCAGCACGCGCGGTCGTGCCGTGCGCACCACCTGATCGCCGCGGCGCACAAGCAGGCCCGGGATGCCGGTGAAATCACGCCCGCCGGCCAGCAACTCGCGCACGACGTCCGCGAGCGTTTGCTCACCCTCGCCGATACAAACGAGGTCGGCGGCCGTCTGCTGCATGACTTCTTCAGGTGCGGCCGTGGGGTGCGGCCCGCCCGCGATCACTGGCAGCTCGGGGAAACGCCGCTTCACGGCGTTGATGGTGCGGTAGGCCACTCGCTGGGTCAGAAACGAGAAGCTGATCCCGTATAAGGCGGGGCGCTGCTCGGCGATGAGCCGCAGGTGGTCGTCCAGGCCGTGAAGCTGATCCAGAAACAGAATGTCGTCGTCAGGCAGCGGCGTCTCCTGACGCAGGTACGAGATCAACTGGAGCAGCCCCAGGTTGGGATAGGCCTTGTCGTAGTCGTCCTCGAGCGCGGGGGGATCGGCGAGCAGCACTCTGAGGGGTCGGCCCGCTACCGTGGACGCAGATTCTGCCGGGCGTGCGTCCAGGTCCATCAACCCGCAGTTTCCCATGTTCAGGTCCCTCTCCGACGGTCCGTCGCCGGACTCGTTGCCGACGGTTGAGCGCTCGCAGAGCGATGCGTCCAGCCTCTCCTCACCCCGGCCGGAGGGGCCGACCCTGCGCAGGAGGCGTGCGGCATCGCGGAGCCTGTGGCGTCGGCGTCTCGCCGATGCAGTCACGGGCAGGATGCCCGTGCCACCTCCGGCGGCTGCTGAGGTTATCGGAAGCTCGGGGGCTTGGGTGAACCAGAGTCTAGCGAGACCACCGGCGTGTGCCGGCTCTCCCGTTGGCGACGCGGGGGCCACCCGCTGGGGTTCCGTCACGGGGACGGTGCCGGCGGGCGGTCGGAGGGGCTGTCAACGCGGACCATCCTGAGGTGGTGGACGGCGTAGGCCAGCAGCACTCCAAACGCGACGTACACCAGCAGGAAGTGCCGCATGCGCATGAACATCGGCAGGCAGCCCAGCAGGACGAAAGCGCCGGTCAGCGCATAGCTGACGTAGACGACACGCCGCACGCTCCACCCCCGGTCGATCAGTTGGTCGTAGAAGTGGCTGCGGTCGCCCTGCATGAGCGGGCGCTGGGCACGCCAGCGGCGCACCAGCGTCAGGATCATGTCCGCCACCGGCAGCCCGAACACCATCAGCGAAGCCACCATCCAGCGGACCTGCTGATCCTCCGCAAACAACAGCAGAACGATGGCCGAGTTGAGCCCCAGCAACATGGACCCGGAATCCCCCATGAAAATCCGGGCCGGGTTGAGATTGTACGGCAGGAAACCCAGCGCCCCGCCCAGCATGGCCAGCGTCACCACCACCCGTGCCACGTTCAACGGGTTCCAGGGACCGTAAACGTGCAGATGAACGGCCAGGATCAGGAAGCCGATCGAGATGATGCCCAGCACCCCGCTGCACAGCCCGTCCAGCCCATCAATCAGGTTGGTGGCGTTGCATGCCCCCACCACGAGGAACACGGTGATCGGGACGGAGTAGAGAAGCTTCAGCCACGCCTCATGGGGCTCAACGGTCACGTACACGCGCTGCGTGGCGATCAGAATAATGTCCTCGCCCAAACCGATGGCCAGCAGCATCCCGGCCGCCGCGACGTTGCCCAGCAGCTTCACCTTCGGCGACAGGACGCGGATGTCGTCGGCAAGCCCGAGGACCATAATAACCGTCCCGGTCAGCAGGATGCCGATCATCATGTTCCAGTCGAGGCTTGGCCCGGTTCGCAGTCCTTCGGCCGTGCGGGTGGCGCGGGCGAACATCACGAGCGCTAGCACAATCCCGGCGCCCCAGCCGGCGTAGATCGCCACTCCGCCCAGGTACGGGATGGGCTTAACGTGCGGCTTGAGCCACTCGTCCGGCTTGTCCACGATCCCCCGCCTCAGGGCGAACCGCCGGCACAACGGCGTCAGCACCGCCGACACCAGGAAGGCGACCACCAGGATCGGCCAGTAGGCGCGCACCACATCCCCCAGGGCCGTGGACACGGGAACGGGTGAATCGGCAGACACGCGGGTTTCTCCTGGGAGAGGGGTTGGGACACCGCGCCGCTAACCGGGCCTCCGCAGCTTTGAGCGAACGCCGTGCCATGCCCCTGCACCGATAGTAAATGCCGCTATCTGGAACGTAAAGCGGCGCGGCGGAGCCAGCGGCGCCCGATTTTGAGACACAACCCGCGGACACAGCAGGGAAGAGTTGGGTAGCGTCGGTCCCGCGTGCCGGTACCTGGCTGATGGCAGCGCTTCGGACTCCTGCGTCGCCCCGGGGGGCGATGCGGCCGGCCCGGCGACAGGCCGGTGTGCAAGCAGACGGGCGATGTGCCGTGGGCCGCTGTTCGTCATCCGCTCCGCGGCGGATCCCGCGTCACGATCCAGACTTCTGCCGACCATGCCGCCGCCAAATGGTTGCAGGATTGCTCCCGGAGAGAGGAGTCGCGTCAAGAGCCGGCCACCCGCATCCGATCACCGAGCTGGACCGACCGGTTCGACAGGGCGCATGCCGTCCGGTGATGCGGCCCCCAACGTGGGGGTGAACTCCCGAGGTGTATCTCGGGCGACCTCGGCGGCGTGCCGGGTCCACGCACGCCACGGGCAGGTGGGCAGCAGCATGCAATCCGCGAATCTGGCAAGTGCCGCTGATGACTTCCCGAGACTGGGTCACACGCGCCCCGTCTGGACGCTCTTGCTGGTCAGTGGGCTTGGCCTCTTCCTGGAACTCATGCTGATCCGCTGGATCGGCACGGAAGTGCGCATCTTCGCCTACCTCCAGAACACCGTGCTGGTTGTGTGCTTCCTGGGCCTCGGGATGGGGTGCTTCACGTGTCGCCGTCCGATCGTCTGGTACCACCTCCTGATCCCACTGTTCGTCCTGGTGGCGTGCTTTGCGCTGCCGCCGGTGCGCGCCGGGCTTAAGAGCATCACCGTGATGTTGGGCCAGGCGCCGGACTTCGTGATGTGGATGCAGTCCGTGAGCGTTCAGTCCGTGCGTGCCGCCGTGCTTCAGGCGGCGGGTGTCGGGCTGACGCTGCTGCTTATGACACTCGTCTGGCTGATGTTCGTGCCGATCGGCCGGCTGCTGGGGCGTCTGATGGACGATCACCCGCGTACCATCCGGGCGTATTCGATCAACGTGGCGGGCGGCCTGCTGGGCATCTGGGGCTTCGTGCTGCTCAGCGTGTTCTATCAGCCGCCGCTGATGTGGATTGCGCTGACTGCGCTGCTGGCGTTGCCGCTGCTTCTCGGGTCCGCGCGTCGTCGTGTGTACGTTGGGTTGCTTATCGGTACGGTCGCCTTGTCGTTCTTCGCGGGCCTCGAACAGGGCGCCCGGGAAGTCTACTGGTCGCCCTACCAGAAGCTCGTGCTCCGCACGGCCGCGGACGGGCAGGCCCGGCGGGCGCTGGAGCGCTACGTGCTCACGGTGAACAGCACGGGCTACCAGGGCCTGCTGGACCTGAGTGATTCTGCCGCGGGGGGGGCGCGGACGAGCCGATGCGCGGCTACAGCCAGTACGATCTTCCCGCGCGGTTGCATCCGGACCCCGGGAAGATGCTGATCGTCGGTGCCGGCAGCGGGAACGACGCGGCCGGTGCTCTGCGGCGCGGAGTGGCTGAGGTCGTCGCGCTCGAGATCGATCCGGCTATTATCGCGCTGGGCCGGCAATATCACCCCGAGCGTCCCTACGACTCCGCGCGCGTGCGCGTGGTCGTGGATGACGCCCGCTCGTACTTCGCCACGTGCGACGAGCGTTTTGACGTCATCTCGTTCGGCCTGCTCGATTCGCACACGCTGGGGTCGGCGATGACGAACCAGCGTCTCGATCATTTCGTGTATACGCGCGAGAGCCTCGCTCACGCCCGGACGCTGCTGGCGGAGGGTGGGGTGCTCACGCTGACGTTCGAGCCGCCGCGTCCGTTTATTGCCGACCGTCTGGGGCGTCAATTGCGCGAAGTGTTCGGGGAGGAGCCGCTGGCGTTCCGAATTCCGGCGGGCAAGTACGGCTGGGGCGGGGTCTTCTTCGTGGCCGGTGACGTGGAGGGTGCCCGCGCCCGGATCGCGGCCGACCCGCAGTTGGCCGGCCTCGTGAGCCAGTGGCAGGAACTGCGCCCGGTGAAGCTGCCGGGGCGCGCTGCCACCACGACGGACGACTGGCCGTATCTGTACCTTCAGTACCGCGAGATCCCGCGGCTGTACTTCCTTCTGGGCGGGGCGCTGTTGGTGATGCTGTTCGTGGCGCAGCGCATCCTGGGGGTGCGGATCGTGGGGGGCAACTGGACCGCGGGCTGCTGGCACTTCTTCTTCCTGGGGGCGGCGTTCATGCTGCTGGAAGTGCAGAACATCAGCAAGGCGGCCGTCGTGCTGGGCAACACCTGGTGGGTGAGCGCGGTGATCATCTCCGGCGTGCTCACCATGATTCTGCTGGCGAATGCCGTGGCGGCTCGGCTTCCCCGGCTGCCCGTGCAGCCGGTCTACCTGCTGTTGTGGGGGAGTTGTCTCGGCCTGTACTTCGTCAATCTGTCGCGCTTCGCGTTCCTTCCCTATGGGACGAAGGCGGCGGCCGTGGGCGCGCTTACCACTCTGCCGATGTTTTTCAGCGGCATCATCTTCGTGCGTTCCTTCGCGCAGACGCCTGCCAAGCACTTGGCGTTGGGAGCCAATCTGTTCGGCGCACTGGTCGGCGGCCTGCTCCAGTCGATCACCTTCATCGCCGGTATCAAGGCCCTGCTGTTGATCGTGGCGGGGCTCTATGTTCTGGCATTCGTTACCCAGCGCGGGGTGGTGCGCGCCCCCGCGACGAAGCGGTCCCCGACGCCCCGCGCGGGCGACCGACACCTCAGGCCCGGGGCGGTCGAGCGCCCGCCGCTGCCGGGTGCGGTCGAACGTCTGCCCACGCCTGCTCCGTTAGCCAGCGCTTGAACGACCGTGCGCAATCGTGCGCCACTCAGGGTATCACAGCACCGCGCGGGCCGCCCCTGATACTTGGCGTCGGGGAGCAAGCCGGCGGCTCGATGGCGGCACCGAATCGCGCACGCTGATACAGCAGCCTGTTGAGGAACGCTCGGACCGCCGTTGATGCCCCGAGGACCGGCGCATTGGAGGCCCTCCCCGTCGGCCGTGGGGGGCTGACGCTACTTCCTCAGGGGGCCGACGCTACGCGTTGGACCGGCCGCTATGGCTCGGCCGTGCAGAAGCCGGCTATGGCTTCGTGGATCTCGGGCGTCGCGCGCACGACCAGTACCGTGTCGAACTCGGTTACATACATTCCGTCGCCCTCGGGGTCCTGAGCCATCGCGTTGATGGTCCGCTGGATCAGCTCACGGAGCTGGGCACGGCGCTGGGTCCGCTCCTGTTCGCCTTCGCGGCCCGACTGGGCGGCGTTGGTACCGCCGCTGGTGAACGCGCCGCGGCCGCCGCCCTGGCCGCTGCTCTGCATGGCCTGCGTCATGTCAATCTGCGGCGCGGTGGCCGCGTAGTCCGGCGTGCGCTGGAGGAGGTCGTTCACCTCGTACGTGCGGGTCGCCAGCCTGCGCTCGAAGTAGTCCTTCGTCGCCAGCCGGATCACGTTGCCCGCGGCACGGAAGACGACGTTTCCTTCTTCGTCCAACTGGTCCGTCACCTCGCGCAGCACGCCCGCGACCGTCGTCTTGCTCAGGGTGAGGCTGATTTCAGAGTCCTCGGTGACGCCCGCCTGCTCGACGGCCCGCCAGACGACGATGACGTTTACGGCACCCTGCTCCCGCAGCCACGCGATCACGTCGGCAAGGGGCTGATCCTCCCATTCCACTTTGTCCACGCTCCTGCTCAGCACGGCCGCGACGCTGGCCACGGCGGGCTGTTCACTCGCGCGCTCCCCGGTCGGGGCCGGGTCGCCTGCCATCGCCACCCCCGTCGCCACCAGCGGAGTCACCAGCCGCAATGCCCAAACCACGGTGCGCCATGTTCTGTTCATAGGGAAGCTCCTTCGACTCTGAAATGCCAAGCTCATGGATGTCCGCGCTTCAGTGCGGCCGGCTGCTCAGGTAGTCAGGCATGCTTAGGTACGGATTGCCGCCCGAAGGGGAACTCCTGACAGACACAACCCCCTTCCCCGACAGGGAGGGGCTGGGAGAGGGGTGCGCCATCGCTGACTGTCCCTCACCCTGCCCTCTCCCCAAGGGGAGAGGGGTTGTGGAAGACGTTCCTTGTCCGCCGGCGTGCCCGGACAGCCGTTGGGCTGTACACCGAATTGTAGGCAGCGCGGAAGGCGGCGGCCACTGCATCACCGCCTGCGAGTGCCGGGAGCACGCCTCGGTTCGCTGCCGACAGGGGGCCTCGGGTGCCCTTGCCGCCGACGCGTGAAGCGTCGTTCGTGAAGGGTGAAGCGGATTACGTGGAACGTGAAGTGCGCAGCGTGAAGCAGGGGTCGGTGGCGAGCCCCTGCACTCCGCCCTCTCCCGCAGGGGAGAGAGGGGCTGAACGGCGCTAACCTGCTAATCTTCGAGTTTGAACCAGCCCGCGATGGCCTCGTGTACCTCGACGCTGTTGCGGACCACAATGCTGGTGTTGAAGCTGGTGATGTCACCCTCGCCGCCGACATTGGCCCAGCTCAGTGGCTCGATTGACCTCTGAATGAGGTCGACCAAGGTCGTCACCCGGGCGGTCTGCTCCTGCTCGCCCTGGCGGGCCTGCTGCGTCGCGATGTTGGTGCCCGTGTTGGTGAAGATGCTGCGCCCACCCCCACCACTGCCCTGCCCCGCCTGGGCAACCTGGTTCATGTCGATCTGTGGTGCACTCTCGGCGTAGTCCGGGGTCCGCTGCAGCATGTCCGTCACGTCGTACACCCGCACGAACAGCTTGCGGTTGAAATCCTGTTTGCTGCTGATGCGGATGGTGTTCCGCTGGGCCCGGTACATGGCGTTGCCTTCCTCATCAAGCTGCGCCATCAGCTCGTTGAGCACCTCGGCCAACGTCGCATCCTTGAGCAGCAGTGTGACGCTCTTGTCCTCGTCAATCATGGGCAGGGCGCGCCAAACCACCACGACGTTGATGTCGCCCTGCTCGCGCAGCCACTCCAGCACGTCCGACAGAGGCTGTTCCTGGAAGTCCACCTTGTCCACCAGCTTACGCAAGACTATGGCGGCCGTGTGCTCACCAGGAGCCGGCGCCGGTGACTCCGCACCACGGTCGGTAGTCGGCGCCGTCGGCGTCTGCGTCTGGGCTCCCGCCGGTACCCCACCCAGCAACAGCCCTACCATCACCACCACGCAAAGCCATCGAGTCATTGCGGTCAACCTCCGTCTACGGTCACCATCGTGACGCCGGCTGTCAGCACCCACTGCGGGCCAAGCACCCCCCGGTCCACGGCCGCACGCACGTCCGCTCGGGATGCGCGCACCACCCGACACGCAGCATTATAGACTGTATCGTCCGAGCGGGCTAGCCGGTAGCCCCACCCCGGCCGTGATTCGCACGACGCACCCCGGGCCGGGCACAGCTCGGCCGGACCCCGCGGGGTGTCCGCGCACTTGCAGCGATACTGTAAGCACGATAGTCCCGGGTCGCCGGCCCTGCCGGGCCCGCGCCGGCCGCGGCGCGTCCCCGGGTTGAGCCGGCGCTGTCAAGGATTCTCCTGAGCGGGTGTCTCGATATCGCGGGCCGGGACCAAATCGATGCCGCCGCTGATGCGCAGCGCAAGCCGGTGCGGAGTCGAGAGCGGGTTGCCGCTCGCGTCTGCGGTCACGCGTGCGGAATACGCTAGAATCCAATCACTCGGCGTCGCCGACTCCGCCGGCGGCGGACGATAGGTGATGTCAGGTTCAAGACGCGACCCCGCCGGCAGGTACGTTGCGGTGAGACTGTCAACGTCCGGCGGCCAACGCTGAAAATCACGGTGGTATGCCAGCGCTGCCCGGTGCAATCGCTCCAATCGCTCTTCCAGGGCGTGCAGATCGGGGTTGGGAACCGAACCCGGGGCGGGTGGGAAGGCTGGGAATGTGCCCATCGCCCCCATCCGGGCGGAGGTTGTGACGCCGACCGTCCACGCCACGCCCCAACCTACCAACCCGACCAGCGCCAGGCCGATTCCTACCCAGGCCGCCGTCACCCGTTCACGTTCTCTGCGCGGACGCAGGATGGCCACGAAGCCAACAACTAACGCGGCCGACTGGGTCACGAAAGGTATGCAAAGGATCAGCCCCAGCACGAGGGCCACCACCGAGGCCGCCCGGGTGGTGGGCTCCGGCACCGGACCGCAGGGGACAGGCGGTGCCATCACCGCCGCAATGGGCTCCCCCGGAGCGAGGGTTGGGGGGCCTGCGGCAGCGGGGGTTGCTCGGGGCACCACGGCCGCTCCGCAGTTCGGGCACCGCCGCGGCGTCCCCGCCGGACCCTCGATCACGTGCCGGCAAAGTGGACAGGTGTCCTCCATAGCGGCACAATCATGCCTCCGTGGTGGGGTGGCGTAAAGCGGCCGGCGCCACGCCGCTGGGGGCGGCCGGACTGCCGGAACCGTCAGGGCCGGGCAGCGGGGGCGGCAGAGTAATAGACCGGCGGCACGGACTGCGGTCGGGGTATGCAGTCGGGCCATCGCCGCCACCCCCTCAGTTCTGACGAACCGGGTTACTCGATGTTGCGCGAGAATGCCAAGGATCGACGAAGGGCGGACGCTGTCCGGTAGCAGGTTCATCGGATCAGCTTGCTGAAATGGTTGCCCGGTTGTGTTGGGGGCTTCGCCCTGGCTGCGGCGTGGCGGTCGCCGAGGCGGCGGGGCGGCCCACCGGGCGTGACTGGCCGCAAACCCCCTCTTGACGGCGGGTGGGCTTTCGCTATCATCCCGCCCCAGGTTTTGCCTGAACTGCAAGGTTTCAACTTCGCACAGGAGGTCGCTGCTATGCGACGGAACGCCACCTATGTACTGATCGTGTTGGCAACGGTTACCCTGGTGGGCTGCCACAAGCCGAAGGACGACGCCGGTCTGGCCATGACCGACCCGGCCGCGTATCAGCCCACGACGCCGGCTTACGAGCCGCTGCCGGCCTACGCCACGACGCCGACGGAGAGTCCCGCGGCCACCGCGCTGTCGGGTGGGCGCTACCACACCGTGGCTCGGCACGACACGCTGTACTCGCTGGCGCGGAAGTATTACAACGACCAGAAGCGGTGGAAGGACATCTACGAGGCCAACCGGGACAAGATCTCTGATCCCAACAGGATCATGGTCGGCCAGCAACTGCTGATCCCGTAACGGCCGCCGCGCGCCGCGCTGATGTCCCGACATGGTGAGTTGACACACGGGCGGGTGAGGGCGCGGAGTGGGCGGTTGCGCTCTGGATGATTCGGTCCAGTTCGTGCGCGGCGTGGGGCCCGCGCGTGCGGAAGCCCTTGCCGCGCTCGGTGTCCGCACGGTCCGCGACCTTGTGGAGTATTTCCCGTTTCGCCACGAGCTTATCCCGCGCTCGCAGGCGATCGGTAGCTTGCGCGAGGGGGTGGCGGCCACCATCGTGGGCGAACTGCGCCACGTGCGCCCGGCCGGCAGCTTCAACAAACCCCGCATCAACGCGCTGGTGATCGACGGCACCGGGCGCTGCCGGGTCACCTGGTTCAACACGCCGTATCTCGTCGACGAACTCCGGCCGGGGCGCGTCGTGCGCCTCACCGGCAAGGTGCAGGTGGCCGGGCAGTTGGCAGCGCTCACCAATCCGCAGGTGAGTTTCCATGAGCCGGAGGAAGCGCTCGCCCACGATGACGACCGCTACGAGCCCATCTACCCGGCCAGCGCGGCGCTGAGCAGCGTCCAGCTTGCGCGGCTCATCGCCCAGGTTCTGGATGAGGCGTTGGCGCAGATCGATGAACCTCTGCCGGACGTGATCCGCGCACGCCGCCAGTTGCCGCCGCGGCGCACGGCCATTCACCGTTACCACCAACCCACGCGTCCGGAGGACGTGCCCACGGCCCGGCGGCGTGTGGCCTACGATGAGCTGCTGCTGTGTCAGCTCGCGTTGCAGATCAGCCGCCGGCAGCGTTCGGAAGGCCCGGCTGCCACCCCCATCACCGTGACGGCCACCCTGGACGAGCGCATCCGGCGGCGCTTCCCGTTCGCGCTGACGCCGGAGCAGGACCGGGCCGTGGCACAGATGGTGGCCGATCTGGGGCAAGCGCGCCCCATGAACCGCCTGCTGCAAGCGGACGTGGGGGCGGGCAAGACGGTGGTGGCGTTGTATGCGGCGTTGGCGGTCATCGCGCGTCGGCGTCAGGTGACGCTGCTCGCCCCGACGGAGGTGTTGGCCGGCCAGCACCACGACAAGGTCGCCCACTACTTGACGGGCAGTCGCGTGCGGCTGGCGTATCTGGCCGGCTCGACGCCGCGGGCGCAGCGGGCGGGCCTGCTGCGGGGGCTGGCGAGCGGGGAGGTGGACCTGCTCATCGGCACGCATGCGCTGCTGGAAGACCCGGTGGAGTTCCGCGATCTGGGCCTGGTGGTCATTGATGAGCAGCACAAGTTCGGCGTGCGGCAGCGGGCGGCGCTGCGCGGCAAGGGCCGCGCCCCGCACCTGCTGGTGCTGACGGCCACCCCGATCCCGCGGACCCTGGCGATGACGCTGTTCGGCGACCTCGACGTGAGCACGATCGAGGGGCTCCCGCCGGGACGGCAACCGGTAACGACGCGGCTGGTGCTGCCGAATGAACTCGACGAAGCGTGGCGTTTCGTGCGGTCGCGGCTGGGAGCCGGCGAGCAGGCGTACATCGTGTATCCGTTGGTCGAGGAGTCGGAGCACCTGCCGCTGAAGGCGGCGACGGCCGAGGCGGAACGCCTCGCGGGTGGGCCGTTGGCTGGCTATCGGGTGGGCCTGTTGCACGGTCGGCTCAAGGCCGGCGAGAAGACCGAGGTCATGGATCAGTTCCGCGCGGGACACCTGCAAGCGCTCATCTCCACGACGGTGATCGAGGTCGGCGTGGACGTGGCGAACGCGACGGTGATGGTGGTCCAGCATGCGGAGCGGTACGGGTTGAGCCAGTTGCACCAGTTGCGGGGCAGGATCGGTCGCGGCAGCAAACCTTCCTGCTGTCTGCTGCTGGCGGAAGACCCCAGCGCCACGTCGCAGGCCCGCCTGGACGTGCTGTGTGCGACGAGCGACGGGTTCCGGATCGCGGAGGAGGACCTGCGGTTGCGGGGTCCCGGGGAGTTGCTCGGCACGCGGCAGCATGGCCTGCCGGCGTTCAAGGCCGCTGACCTGCTCACGGACCTCGAACTGCTCCAGTACGCCCGCGACGACGCCGCCGATCTCGTCCGTGCCGACCCACATTTGCGCCGTCCTGAACATGCAGCGCTGCGGGCAGCTCTTGTGCAGCAGTACGGTCAAGTGTTCGCATTCGCCGGTGTGGCATGACTTTACGGGGCGCGCTGCCATGTGAGTTGTGCGAATCGCACAGCCTCGTCCGCATGCGCGCGGATCCTGCCGTGGGGGTTGGCCGGCGCGCGGATACCTACTACGATGGTTCACACGAACGACCGACGACTGATTACTGACGACTGACGACTCCCATGCCTCCCTTCGTCCACCTCCACGTTCACTCGCACTACAGCCTCCTGGACGGCGCCACCCGGATTCAGCCGCTGGTGCAGCGGGCGAAGGAGCTGGACATGCCGGCCGTGGCGATCACCGACCACGGCAACCTGTTCGGCGCGGTCGAGTTCTACGTGGCCGCCCGTAAAGCCGGGGTCAAGCCCATCGTCGGCTGCGAGATGTACCTGGCCGTCGGGGACCGGCGCGTGCGCGAGCCCATGCCGCGCAAGGAGTACTTCCACCTGCTGCTGCTCGCGATGAACCGCAAGGGCTACCGCAATCTGCTGAGACTGGCGAGCATCGGGTACCTGGAGGGTTTCTACCGCAAGCCGCGGATCGATAAGGAAGTGCTGCGGGAGCATGCGGACGGGCTGCTGGCCACCTGTGCCTGCCTGGCCGGCGAGATCCCGCAGGCCCTGCTGAGCGGCAACCGAGCGGCGGCCGAGGAAATCGCCCGGGCGTACCTGGACATCTTTGGACCGGAGCGGTTCTTCATCGAGGTGCAGGACCACGGTCTGCCCGAGCAGCGGCAGCTCAACGGCGAGTTGCTCGACCTGGCCGCGCGGCTCGGCGTGCCGGCCATCGCCACCAACGACGTGCATTACCTCGACAAGCAGGATGCCTACGCCCACGACGCGCTCTGTTGCATCAACACCGGGGCCAAGCTCGAGGACCAGGATCGGTTCCGCTTCGGCAGCGAGGAGTTTTACTTCAAGACGCCGGACGAGATGGCCGCCCTGTTCCCCGATCACCCGGAGGTGCTGGAGAACACGGTGCGCGTCGCGGACTTATGCAACCTGGAGCTGGACCTTTCGCAACGCCATGCCCCGGTGTACCGCGTGCCGGCGGAGGTGAAGGACGTGGCCGGCAGGGGGCTCACCGACGCGGCCTATCTACGTCGCCTCGTCGAGCAGGGGTCCCGCGAGCGCTACGGCGAACTCACGCCGGAGCTGCGCGAGCGGGTGGACTACGAGCTGGACGTCATCACGCGCAAGGGCTTCGCCAGCTACTTCCTGATCGTGTGGGATTGCATCCAGTTTGCCCGGCAGCGGGGGATTCCGATTGGTGCCCGCGGCAGCGCGTGCAGCTCGGTGGTTGCCTACTGTCTGCGGATCTCGGCCCCGGAACCGATCCGCTACGGGTTGTACTTCGAGCGCTTCCTCGATCCGGACCGCGACGAGATGCCCGACATCGACCTGGACATCTGCCAGAACGGGCGAGGCGAGGTGATCGAGTACGTGCGGCAGAAGTACGGGCACGTGGCGCAGATCATCACCTTCGGCACGCTGAAGGCCCGGGCGGCCATCAAGGACGTCGCCCGCGTCATGGGCCTGGGCTTCGACGAGGCCAACCGCCTCACCCAGCTCGTCCCTAACGAGCTGAAGATGACGATCGAGAAGGCGCTCAGCCGCGAGCCGGAACTGCTGAAGCACTACCAGGCGGACATGCGGGTGCGGCGGATCATCGACGTCGCCCGGACGCTGGAAGGCGTGGCCCGCAACGCGGGGGTGCACGCGGCCGGCGTGGTGGTGGCGGATGAGCCGCTGGTCAACTTCCTGCCGCTCTACCGGGCCTCGGATACCGATGCCGTGGTGACCCAGTACGACGGGCCCACCGTGGAGCGCGTCGGCCTGCTGAAGATGGACTTTCTGGGCCTGCGCACGCTCACCACGCTCGAGCACGCCCGCCAGCTTGCCCAGCGCAGCAGTGGCCAGACGATTGACCTGGACAAGATCGACTACAGCGACCCGCGCGTCTATGACCTCTTCGTGCGCGGCGACACGCAGGGCGTGTTCCAGTTCGAGTCCGGCGGCATGCGTGACGTGATCATGCGCATGCAGCCCAACCGCATCGAGGACCTGATCGCCGCCAATGCCCTCTATCGGCCGGGCCCCATGGAGTATATTCCCGAGTACATCGCCCGCAAGCACGGGGGTGCGTGGACGACGCCGCACCCGATCATGACCGAGGTGCTCAGCGAGACCTACGGCATCATGGTCTACCAGGAACAGGTGTCCCGCCTGGTCAACCGCCTGGGCGGCATCGAGCTCAAGCAGGCGTTCCGGCTGGCCAAGGCGATCAGCAAGAAGAAGACGGACATGATCGAGACCATGCGCGGCCCGTTTGCGGACGGCTGCGCGGCGCGCGGTGTCCGCCGGGAGGTCGCCAACGAGATCTTCGACGACATCCGCAAGTTCGGCGGCTACGCGTTCAACAAGGCCCACTCCACCGGCTACGCCCTGGTGGCCTTCCAGACCGCCTGGATGAAGACGTACTTCCCGGTGGAGTTCATGACCGCGCTCATCACCTTCGAGATGTCCGACACGGACAAGGTCGCTCAGTACAGCGACGAGTGCGGGCAGATGGGCATCACGGTTCAGCCGCCGGATGTCAACGCTTCCGATTACGAGTTCACGGTGGACGCCCAGGCGGCGCCCGCGGTCAACCGACCGGCGACGGGGGTGCCCACCGGCGCGGCCGGCGCGATCCGCTATGGGCTGGGGGCGCTGAAGGGCGTGGGCGGCAAGGCGGTTGCCGCCATTACCGCGGAGCGCCGGCGCGGCGGAGCATACCGCAGTCTCTTCGACTTCTGCGCGCGCGTGGACCTCTCGGCTGTTAACCGCGCGACGATCGAAGCGCTGATCTGCGCCGGGGCGTTCGACGGCACCGGTGCCACCCGCAAGGCCATGCTGGAGACCGTGGAACGTGCCCTGAGTTTCGGCCAGGAAGTGCAGCACGACCGGCGCGTCGGGCAGCTCTCGTTGTTCGGTGGGGGAGGGGCCGCCCGGGCCGAACTGCCCGAGCCCGCGCTGCCACCCGACGAATGGAGCGAGGGGGAACTGCTCGCCCGCGAGAAGGCCGTGCTGGGCAGGTACCTGACCAGGCATCCGCTGGTCGCCTACCGGCCCCTGATCGACGGCTGCGCGACGGCCCAAGTGTCCGACCTGACTCAGCTCCGCGACGGGGCTCCGGTGACGCTGGGCGGGCTGGTCGCCCGCCTGCGCATCGCCACCACCCGCACGGGGCGCAACGCGGGGCAGACCATGGGCATCGTGACGCTCGAGGATCTGACCGGCAAGGTGGAGGCGATTCTGTTCCCGCGTGAGCTGGCCCAGTATCGCGCGCTGGTCGTGCCGGACCGGCTGTTGTTCCTTCAGGGGCAGGTTGACCGGAAGCGCGACACGCCGTCGCTGCGCGTGGAACGCGTCATCACGGAGGCGGAGGCCACGATGACTCTGGGCGAACGGCTGCTGCTGGAGTTGCAGGAGGCACGGGCGGTAGCCGCCCTCGTGCGCCTGCTGCGTGCGCATCCCGGCCCGATGCCGGTGTTCATCAACGTGCGCACGGGCAGTGGCTCCGTCGCGCAGATCGAGTGCAGCGCCTCCCTGCGGGTGGCGTGCACACCGCCGTTGCTGACGGCCCTGGTGGGGTTGCTCGGGCCGGACGCGGTGGTGGTGCTGGGACCGCGGCAGCGGGCGGTCCCGTTTCAGCCGCCGACACCGGCCGAGAAGCCCGCGCTGGTACCCGTTGCCCTCTGACCGCCCCCGGCCGCAGAGAGGCGGCGGTCCCCACCTCGTGGTACGGGCGTCCCGCCCGTGGGAAACCCGTCGACATGGTCGTTTCGTGGACTGTCCAGACGCGCCGCGAGGCAGCGCGGCGCCGCAACCGGATGGCAAGGCCAAGCGCAGCGCTGCATTGATTATCGGAATCCGCAGTCCGCCTGCTGGGGCGTGGGTGGCGGCGAACTACAATACCTGCGGGCGTCACGGCTGGTGGCTCCTGGTGGGAGGACACGCATCGTGGACGAATCGGAACTGGCTGCGAAGCATGCGCGACTGGAGGGAATCCTCCGTTCGCTGGGTCGGGTGGTGGTGGCCTTCAGCGGTGGCGTGGACTCCTCCCTGCTGCTGAAAGTGGCCGTCGATACCCTGGGCACGCCCAACGTGCTGGCGGTGCTGGGGCGTAGTCCCAGCCTGCCGCAGGACGGCTGGGAGTGGGCGCAGCGCGTGGTGGGGCAGCTCGGCGCGCAATTGCACGTCCTGGACACCAATGAATTCAGCGATCCACACTACCTGGCCAATCCGGTGGACCGCTGCTACTACTGCAAGACCTCGCTCTATCGGCAGCTCGGCGAGTTGTGCGCGGCCCGGGGCTTTGCGGGCATCGTCTGCGGAGCCAATGCGGACGACGCCGCAGACTTTCGCCCCGGTGCGCGGGCCGGTATCGAGCGCCTCGTCCGGGCCCCGCTGGCGGAGGCGGGTCTGACCAAGCCGGAGGTACGCGAGCTGTCCCGCAAGCTGGCACTGCCCACGTGGTCAAGACCGGCAAGCCCCTGTCTCGCCAGCCGCGTTCCCTATGGCGAGCCGGTGACGCCCGAGAAGCTGCGCATGATCGACGCGGCCGAGACGTTCTTGCGCGAACTCGGGGTCGAGGAGTGCCGGGTGCGCTGTCACGGACAGGTCGCACGCGTCGAGGTGCCCCCGTCCCATCTGGCACATCTGGCGGAGCCGGCCCTGGCCGCCCGCATTGATGCGCACCTGCGCGAACTTGGCTTCCAGTACGTGGCGCTTGACCTGCGCGGGTTCCGCAGCGGCAGTTTGAACGAGGTGGTATCCTTCGAGGTGCAGCACGGACTCGGCTGATGCTTGGCGCCCAGGCGCCGCCGGCTTACGGAGCGTTGCGCCGGCACTCCGGGCCGCCGCTGCCGGGTTCCGCGCGACTTGGTTGCCGGGGCGGGGGTACGGTACCGTTGCCCTTGCCGTTGCGTCGGAGGGACCGTACCGTGACCAACACGCGGACCCTGCTGCCGTTTCGTCCCGCGCCGGTCCGCGGCGATCCCACGTCCAGGTGCAGCCCGTAGCGATGGCACCGACTCAACTTGCGCCGTCGCAGTTCGTCCACCGTGACTAAGTCGATGCCCTTGGCCGCCAGCAGGCGCACGGCGAAATCCGCCTCCTCCCGGTTCCAATAACCACAGGCGTCCAGAATGACGGTCACCCGCTTGTCTCTGGCGCGCAGCCCCAGGGCGGCCACCTTCACCGAGTTCTCCAAGCCATTGCCAAAGACGATCGTCTCGCGGGCGGGCAACTGCGTCAGGAAGCGTTCGGCCTTTGGGTTGGTCAGCAGGTCCTCACCGCGCTCGCGGAAGACGATCTGCTGATACATGCGAAACAGGTCCGTCGGCACGGCGAGCGTGTTGTCGACGTCGACGCGGTAATGCTGGGGGAACACCGTGAAGGGGAGCTTCTTCTGGCCCCAGGAACCCTCGATGCAGCACGGGTGCGGACCCTTGCCGTCCACCTCAAACGGACGATGGGAATTCAAGGACGAGATCACGGGAACCTGGTTGCGTTTGGTCCAGGCGATAACCCTCCGCAGAGCGGGCAGGAGTTGATCGCGGTTCGCCACCGGAGACGCACCCTCGGCGAGGCAGAAGTCTCGCTGCGTGTTGAGGTCCAGCAGCACGCACTCCCACGGCCAACCGTTGTCGCGCCTGACCATGCCCATACCCCTCCCGCTGGTCATCCAGGACGCGCCGACTGCGCACCGAGCCGCATCAATTGTCTAGTTGGCTGAGTAAAACAGGATTGGCTTCTTCTTTCTCCCCGGCCTGCGCAACCCTCCCCAGCCAGCGGGCCTTTCGACCCGCACGCCAGTAGTCTACCCCAGGATTGCCCGGTTGGCGACTGCTGTCCGCGAAATTCGTAAAGTCTTGGGCGGGCTCGAATTATGGGACGTAGCCGGTGCTATTGGGCCTGTGAGTTATGATACGGGCGGGTCCAAGAAACCCGCGCCGGGCCGTACGAGGCAGCGGATGGACGCCGTACGCGGCTCTGAAGCGGCATCCTGGAGCCGACACCGCCGGCCGGCGCTCGTAGGTCGGTGCCCCGAGGGGCCCCGGCAGATCCACCGCACCCCGGCGGGACCGGCAGCCCATTCAAGAAGTGGCGTCGGCCCCTCGCCGCCGACGTGGAAGAAGCCGGACGCCCCGGTTATCGGAGGCTCCGCCGGCGACGACGCCTTCCTCAACAGCCTGCCGGCGACCGCCGCGCGCGGCGTCCGTGACGGGCCGTGCGACTCCTCGAGGACGCAAGTGGGATTTCCTTCTCCGGCCGCCCGGCGGAACGATGAGCCGCGGGCGGATTCCGTTGCGTCGCCAGGGACAGGGGGGTGCCCCGGGCGCGGCGCTGCTCACCGGGGTCGTCGCGCCTCTGCTTCGTCATGCCGCGCTGGAGTGCCACATTGTTGGCATAAGGGCGCAACGCCGATCGCCGCCACGGTGCCCGCCGCAGGGCAGCGCGCAGAGCCCCGACCGGAAGTGGCCGCGCCGGTCGTCGGCAACGCGGGGCAGAGAAGTCCGTCGGGCACCGGGCTGTGTCCCACGGGTCTTTAAGCAACTTCCGAGGGCCGGCTCGGTGGGCGGACTCCGCTCGACGATCGGTTCCGGACGCGGCGTGAGGACGGGGGTGGCACGCTCCGGCGGGCGCAATGTCGGCACCGCCGGCGCAGGCGTTGCGCTTCCCAGCAGCGTCGGCTTGCGCGCCGGGCCGGCGACCGCGCCGCGCCTGCGTTGCAGCTTGATATTCCGCGCAAAAGTCGCGCGGTCCGAGTCGTGAAGTCGCCACGCGGCAACAGCCGATAATGACGTTGAGTTATCGGACAGAGCGTGTACCTGCGACTGTTTCGGGCCGCCGCCCCAACCGATGGAATGATAGGACCGGGTCTACCATCCGATCGTGCGCTCGGGGCATGACGGTCAGACCCTGTGTGGCCTCTCGAAGCAGCGATACGCGTTATGAAGCAAACCAAGCATCGACACCGGGGAAGCTGGGCGGCGGTGGTAACCGTGCTGATCGGCGGTCTGAGCGCCACGGGCTGTGCGTACCCGCCGCAGACTGCCGGGCGTGACCCCGCCGCGGTAGTACTGGCAGCGGCCCGCAACCGCGATATCTCCATGTTTGGTGTCCTGCCTGGTCGCCCGGAAAGCGCTTATCGGGCCCGCGCGGCCACCGGTCTCAAGCAGCACACCCGCGGGCTGGACGGTATGGACTTCGATCCCGACATCGACGCCACGGGCACGTGGCTGGTGTATGCCTCGACGAGCCATAACGATCGTCCTGACCTGTATCTCAAGCGGGTGGACGGGGTGGCCGTCACGCAACTTACGGCCGACCCGGCCGCCGACGTGCAGCCGGCCTTCAGTCCCGACGGCAAGCGGATCGCCTTCGCCAGTGACCGCGGCGGCAGTTGGGATATCTGGCTGCTGGACCTCTCCGGCGGACAACCGATGCAGGTGACGGCCGGCCCGGGCGACGAACTTCACCCAAGCTGGTCGCCCGACGGAGCCCGACTCGTCTTCTGCAGCCTTCCGGCCGGCAGTGCGCAGTGGGAGCTGTGGATTACCGACTCGACTTCTGGCGGGACGCAACGATTCATCGGTTATGGGCTTTTTCCGGAATGGTCGCCCATCGGCGACACCATCGTCTTCCAGCGGGCACGTGAACGCGGGGGCCGTTGGTTCAGCATCTGGACCGTCACGCTGGAGGGCGGTGAGCCTCGTTACCCGACCGAGCTGGCGGCCAGTACCGACTTGGCCATGACCTTGCCGACCTGGAACGCCGACGGCACGCTGATCGCCTTCACTTGCGTCCCGGCTGAACGGATCGACGCGACCGATAAGCAAGCCTCCAACCGTCCCGACCGGGAAGGGCGGACCCCGGCCGATGGATCGTGGAAAGGTGACTTGGCGGCAGCATCGGACGTCTGGGTGATGTCGGCCGACGGGCGGGGACGCGTCTGCCTTACCGACGGGCACAGCGTGAATTACGGTGCCACTTTCGGCACTGACGGCCGGGTCTTCTTCGCTTCGGGTCGCGGGGTCAGTGGGCAGGACACAGTGTGGTCGGTCCAGCCTGCGGAGGACGCCTTGCTGGCGGCGGTGCCGGTTACTGCGGCCGCCACGCTAGTCGAGACGCCGGCGCCGGCCCGCGTTCACGCCACTGAAGCCGAGCCGAGACCGACGGGCGGAGACGGCGCTCGAGTTGGGCGTGGAGCGGCTCCCTAGACGAGCCTGGTGGGCACAGATGCGTCAAACTAGGGTAACGTCCGCCGGTATTCTGGGTAATTGCATCGCCAGTTTGAACGCGATTCACGGGATGGTTTCGCCGATGACACGCTTGTCCGTGCGTGCCGTCCCGGCCGGAAGGTCGGCTTAAGGGAGGAGCTGGCACGGTGCGGCAGAGCGGCTGCAAGCAGGCGTCAGGGAGGATGCCGTGGGTGCTGCTGGTCGGCGTTGCGGGCCTCAGCGTGGTGAGCGGCTGTCACGCTCCACCGCGGGCGGAGACGTTGCGACTGGCGAACCCGGTGCTGGGCCCCCTGACGGTGGCCGTGGCGCCTGCCCTGAACCACAGCGGGTCGCGGGATTTCGACCCGGCGCGGTTCGCGGACACGATGGCTCGGGAGTTGAGCTACGCGGAGGGCATCGCGGTGGTCCCGGTGAGCCGGGTGCTGGCGGTGCTGACGGCGCTGGGGACGCCGCAGATTGAGTCTCCGGCGCACGCGTGGCAGGTTGCCAGGTTGGTGGGCGCAGACGCGCTGCTGGTTTTCGCGGTAACGGACTATGACCCCTACGACCCGCCGCGCATCGGAATCTCCGCTCAACTGTACGGGGTGCAGCCGGGGCCCGGCGGCGGGGGCGTGGATCCGGTCGATCTGTCTCGCGCGGCCCGCCTTGCCTCATCCTCCGCGGCGGCGCGTCCGCCGGGTCTGCTGGCCCAGACCCAACGGACCTTCGACGCGGCCTGCGCGTCCACCGTACATGAGGTCCGGCAGTTCGCCCGCCAGCGGGGAGGTGACGGCACCCCCTACGGCTGGCGCCGGTACCTGGTCAGCCAGCGGGACTACATCAGCTTCTGCTGTCGCGCGACGCTGGGGGCATTGTTGAGTGACGGAGTCAGCCGGGAAGGCGCCGGAGGCGCTGCCCGTGAAGCAGGTACACCATGAGCGTGATCAGACAACTGACTCTGGTGAAGGGAACGGAACGCTTTATCTTCCGATATCAGCCCGGGCAAGAGGCGGAAGTCATTGACGCTTTCGCCGGCCTGGCGGCGGACCGGTCGCGGGGCTTCAACTGGTTTGATGCGGCCGTGCTTTCCTACCAGATGGGCCGAAGATTAGAGACGGAGCTCGATCAACAACTGGCGACGAAGTCCACGGGGGACGGACGGTGTCGGGTGCCCGGGGTAAGACCATGACCGGGCCGGCGACGATGGGTGCTTTCGCCGATGACAGGCAGCAATCATGAGAGACAGCCCATTGATTGACGAGTTCCTCAATTACCTCAAGTTTGAGCGCCATTTCTCGCCGCACACCGCCAAGTGCTACGCCGCGGACCTGACACAGTTCTGCGCGTTTCTGACCGGCGGCGAGGCGGCGGCCGGCGCGCAGGCGGTACGGCCCGGCGGAGCAGCGCCCGCACCGGGCGCCGGGTGGTCGGGCCCGCTGGGGGGTCGCCCCGCGCCGGGAGCGGCACTTACGCCCCAGGCGGCAGTGGCGGTGGAGGTCAA
>Ga0209096_1000514_pt1 | contig 51802 bp, 44 predicted proteins | sample AD_UKC034_MetaG_FD_184407 | JGI IMG/M metagenome (GOLD analysis project Ga0209096, IMG submission 184407) | Active sludge microbial communities of municipal wastewater-treating anaerobic digesters from USA - AD_UKC034_MetaG (SPAdes) (version 2) | ecosystem: Engineered > Bioreactor > Anaerobic >...
GCGGGTCAATGACTGGATCGCCCAGCACCGCGCCTGCCTGATTACCGGCCCGACCGGCTGCGGCAAGACTTACCTGGGCTGCGCCCTGGGGCATCAGGCCTGTCGGGATGGGCACCGCACGCTCTATTACCACGCCCCGAAACTGTTTCGAGATCTGCAGATGGCCCAAGCCGACGGCTCCCTCGCCCGCCGGCTCAAGCAGTGGTCGCGCATCACGCTCTTGATCATCGATGATCTGGGGATGGCGGCCACGGGGACCAAGCCGTATCGGGAACTGCTGGAGATCATCGACGATCGGCTGGGGAAAGGTTCGGTCGTCATCACCAGCCAGTTCCCCGTGGCTCAGTGGCATGAACTGGTGGGCGACGCCACGGTGGCCGATGCCTTGATGGATCGCTTGGTGCATCAGGCCTATCGGATCGAACTCAAGGGCGAATCGATGCGCAAGGCGCGGGCGGCTAACGAGCGCGGCCACGAACTTCCTACGGATCCAGCCTCCCACGCCTAAGGCGAGGTCCCCGTCGTGGGCCAGGAGGCCGCCCTCCAATGGGGCCCCAGGCGCTACGCTGCTGACCGCGAGCTGGGGCTCGAAGCTCCGGTCAGCAGCGGCGCTACCCCCATTGGGGACCGGTCTCCTGGTCCACAACTCGCCCTAAAAACCTCCCGCCTGCGGACAGGCCCATCGGCGAGCTTGACTGGCGAACCTCCGAAGAGTAGTTGACGAATCCGAGCGTCGCTTCGCTCCGAGTAACTGTCCGGCAAACTCCGGAGCGCTGTCCGACATCGGCCGGATTCCTGTCCGGATCAAATCGGAATCCGTGTCCGATTTCATCGGAATGCGCATCGAAGGACATTCTGGGGCTCATCGGGCTAATTGCTGGTCTCATCATCCTCGCTAACGTTGCCTCTCCGGAATCCAAGGCCATTCTGCACGCGGTGCTTTCGGTGCTTTTTGTGCTGGCACTTTTGGGGGCCGCGGCAGCCTTGCTGTACTGGGTTTTCAAGCCGCGTCGCAGGAACCCAGAGCCCGTTCATCCTCGCCTGCCATGCTCGGTCATGTCCCTGGACGCTGCGAGCATCGACGCCGTACTGCACGCGTCGGTTGCGCCTGCACAGAATAGCGGTGTTGCGCCCGCCAACCGCTCCAGCTCCGCCATAAACTTGCGGCAGGCCCTGCACGAGATCGCCTGGTTCATGTTCGAGAAGCTGCTGGCGCTTGCCTGGCAGAAGGTGGGCTATGAGGTCGTGCGTGAGGGTGGCGCTCGAGCCGACGGCGGGATGGACCTCCGAATCACACGGGGCGGAGAAACCCTCGCCGTCCAATGCAAGCATTGGAGCTTCCAGAAGGTCGGCGTGCCGCAAGTACGCAACTTCGTGGGGGCATTGACGATCGCCGGTCTCGAGAGCGGGATCATCATGACCCTTCGTGGAGCGCACGATGAGGCTCGCGAACTTGCGGCGAAGCAAGGAATCACGATTCAGACCGAAGCCGATGTGGTGGCCTTGCTGGAGCAGGCGTGGGCGGACTTTGATCCGACATTTCACCTGATCCTCTTGGACCGACGGAAGTTCTGTCCGAGATGCGAACGCGAGATGGTCCGGCGCACGGCACGACCGGGGCGTGGAACTGGCGAAGAGTTCTGGGGTTGCTCAGGCTACCCGAGGTGCCGATACACCATGCCAATCCTGCAATCGGAACGTGGTTGCTTCTGATGTCCGAGCTTCCCGCGCAATACACGAGTCCTGGACATGTTCTCGTGATCCCCTCTCCCCGAGCGCAGCCGAGGGGCGAGGGCACAGGACGAGCGAAGGTGACCGGTGAGAATCGGCGAGCGAGTCCTGCTGCTTCGGCGCTGCATCGTTCACCTCTGACCCGAATCCTCTCATGAACCCCGCACAGTTGCGCTTCTGGGCTGACCCCCAGCCGATCGTTGATCGTCTGGGCAAAGTCTTCTTCCAGCAACTGCCGCGGCGCCCGGGTGTCTATCGCATGTACGGCACTGGAGATTCGGTCCTCTACGTCGGCAAGGCGCGCAACCTCAGGCATCGCCTCGCTAGCTACCGGGTGGCGAATCCGGACCGCCTGCCCCGTCGCTTACTCCGACTGCTCACCCAGGTCGAGCGCATCGAGTGGGAGACGTGCGCCGACGAAGCCGCAGCGCTCCGGCGCGAAGCGGAACTGCTGCTGTCCCTCAAACCCCGGTTCAACCGTGCCGGCGTCTGGCCCAAACCGCAGCGGTTCCTCGCCTGGCGGGTGTGCCCGGACGGACTCGAACTCGCGATCAATGCTCAGCCGGAACCAGGCTGGTCCGCCGTCGGCCCCTACGGGGCGCAGGTGACCTGGATCCACCGTGCGCTGGTCCGCCTGCTCTGGTGCCTGATGCAACCGGAGTGCGGCTTGACCGGCATGCCCGCCGGGTGGTTCAACGGCAGGCAAGGCACACAAGTGGTGATCCCGCCGAGTCCAGCGAAATCGATGGACGCCGGCATCGAGTTCCTGAGGCTCTTGGCCGCCGGCGCCTGCGAGCAGGCCGCGCGCCGTCTGCCGCCGGCCGAGAGTGGATTCGAAGGGGCTGTCCGCGACGAGGATTGGACGCTTGTGAGTGAGCATTTCAGTCGCCCGGAGGCGGTGGCTTCAGCCCTGTCTTAGGTGTCAACCGCGCGGAGCTGAACCGTTGCCTTCTCCTGCAGTTCTTCGACGCCCCGCATCCGACGGAGCGTACGCCCAAATCCGCACGTAGGCGTCCGTTGCGGCTCAACGTTCTGGGGTTGAGCAAGCTCGAGAGCCGCCCAGCCAGGGGTTTCCGCGGATTTGGATACCCGCCCCAAGGACGAGCGCCTCCCCTCGATTGTCTATACCCCCCGCTGGGTGCGGGACTCCCCGGAGCCGACACCGCACCCGCCATTCAAGCCCAAGACCCATCAGGAGCCGATGGCGAACAGTCGAGCCACAAGCGTTAGGCGAGGATCCGGGGCACGACTGGGGTCTTGACTGCGCGACAGGACGGTCATCCGTTCTGAATCCCACCCTCGGCGCCCAATACCGCAACGAACTCCGCGACCACCTTCAGCGCGCCAGCATCAGCGGTTTCGATGACGATAGGAGAAAAATCGGGATTGAGCGGCTCGAGGACGATGCGTCGGTGTCTGAATTCTCCCTCATCATTAACCACCTTATCACTCGAATACCGTTTCACCGTGAGCTGGCCGCCAGTTTCCGGATCCACTCCGGTGCGAAGGCTCACCAGCACGATGCGGCCCTGTCGCGAGCCGGCCAGCGCTTCGCCACCCCGGAACAAACAGCAAGAACCATCGGGAATCAGTGGCTCCATCGAGTGTCCGCGGACACGGATGCTGAACATGTCCCGCGTCACTCTGCGGCCCGTCACACGGATCCATGCGTGATGGTCGTGCGAGTCGACGGCAGGCTGTTCCGGTCCGAAGTTCCCGGCTGCGGCTTCCGGTTCGTAGAACGGCACGCAAGTGGTGAACCGCTCGGCGTCAGACGGATCGAGCAGGATCAACTCGAGTCCGTGAGCACCCGGGGATTCGCCTGCAGCCGCAACCTGCGAGTGGACCGGCGCCGAGCGTCGTCTTCTTGCAGACTCTCGTCCCGGTTCCCATCGCTCCACGCCCCGTTGAATGGCGGTGTACTCGATCGCTTCCGACACGGCGTTGAACAGGCGGTTCTCCCAATTCGAGCGTGTGTCGCCTTCTGGCCCCAGGAGTCTGCCGATCTCGAAAACGAAACGATCCGGATGACCTTCACGCATGAGGGTCCAGTAACCAACGATGCAGTCCTTGCGCCGCTTGAATAGGGAACGCGTGGGAAGCCGATCCCGCTTATCGTTGTTCGCGCACCGAGAGGCGGGCAGCAGGTTCCAAAGGTCATTATTGCGCCACAGGGCGAAAGGGATCGCATGATCGACCTCAAACGACTCGCGCAGATCGCGGTCGGTCCACACGCAGACCTTCGCCGCGAGGGCGGCGTAAAGGCTGCGCGCCGCGCCGACGTCTCGTTCGGGGATGGGGGCCGCCAGCAGTTGGTCGATTACCTGGCTTGGTCTGAGTGCACCTTGGGAGATCTCGGCGGTCAGCTCCGCCCAGTGCAGAACCGTGGCGTTCGCGATCCAGTTGCCCATCATCGACAGCTCGCGCCAGAGGTCGGCGTCCAACACCACGCTCCGGGTGGTCACATCATACGTGAACGTGCCGGAACCCCCGCCACCCGCGTAGTACACCGGTCCCGCTCGGATCGTATCGCAGAGTCTGGCCAGGACGCGTCTGTGGGTCTTGACCGCCCGCAATGACAACTCGTTGCTCCGGTAGTCCACCGTGAAGCCGCACAGTCCGCCCGCGCCTCGGTACAGCCGGATCAACTCCTCCAACTCGGCCCGAAACGCGACCGGCTTGCCGCACCCCGGTCGCTCGCCCCGCTTCTGCGGGATGAACGTGGTTGACTCGAACAAGGGCCAGAAGTACTCGAGCCATTTGTCGGCGATGAGCCGCAGCGGAATAGCCACGCGATCTTCAGGCAACCAACGGGCCGCGTGATAGCTGCTGGTGGCCAATTCCGCCAAGGCACGGAACAGCGCGGGTTTGTACGTCGCGTCCTTCTTGTCCCGGTTCAGGATGGCCTCGATCTTCTCGAGGCTGCGCGAACCGGCCCCTTGCAGAACAAACAACTGCGTCGCCCAACGCCGGTGTTCGCGGCCCAGCGAGTCCTCGGTATCCCACCGGTTCAGACGCTGGAAGCCGACCCTCTCGAGCAGAAAGTGCAGGTTTTCCGGCGTGACTTGGTTGAACAGCCGTCCGTCTTCATCGCGCTTGGTCGCTGGATCGATCGCCGGCCCTTCCAGGGGTGTGGACAGCAGCAGGCGCCCTCCTGGCTTGAGCACCCGCCGCAGGTTGAAGGCCGTGTCGAACAACGACTCTTCAGGAACGTGCATCAGGACGGCCCAGCACAGGAGACCGTCGATGCTGGCATCGCCGATCGTGGCAAGGTTCGGCAGCGAATCGATGGTAATCCTGCCCGCCAGTGCGCGATACCGCGCCTCGGCGACACGGCGCATCTGGACCGAGGCATCGACCCCGGCAGCGTCATATCCGCAATCGATCAACGCCTTGAGATCCCGGCCCGAGCCGCACCCGACGTCCAGAACTCGGCTTCCCGGCACGAACGAAACGCCGAAGTAAGCGGCCGCAGTGCTGCTGGTGGCGGCATAGCGGCCGTCCACCGCATCGGCTTGTGCGTCGTAGAATCCAACGGTCCGCAGGTCCATACTGGCGCCCCCCTTCCAGAGCGGAGCGGCCGGGCGTTCCAACGGTGGACACTACCCTGCTGAGCCAGAAGGCCTCAAGAGATGTTTGGGCCGGCTGGAAATGACAGCGGTAACGAGGTCAGACATCGAGTATTCCCAGTTCCGCCCTCCTCCGACGAACGAACACCGCCTGTTGCGCCTCGTCCTCCGTCTGTCCCCCCGGTTTCCTCTCCAGCCCACGGAGCAGCGCCGCCGCCCGGATCAGCACCGGCTGGAACAGTCTCCGCCCCCGGGAACACGGATCCTCAACCGCCGCGCCATGCCTCCGACCTCCTCGGCTTTGCCGACAATGTCGATTGTCAATTGCTGGCTCCATTGCGCTCCCCTTCGAAGATTTCCAAGCGTCTGGGCAATGCGTTCGATGCTCGCTGTGTTGACCGCGAGGCCGCGCCGTCGATGCGCGCTGCAGGGGTCGTGTTTTCCTGTTCTTTCGGTGCCGTGGCCGGTACAAGTGGGTCCCGATGCAACTGTCGGCAGAGAGGCTGGAACGGCTCCAGCGGAGCCTCGGACTGGCACTCGATCAGGAATGGCCCCAACTGACGGCCGCACAGAAGCGATTGGCCCGGCTTCGCCCAACGTCCATCGCTGCGCGCCCTGCCTCCTCGACTCCCTTGCTGGTCGTAGCCACCGTGGCCACCGACGGCGGTGAGAACAAGCTGAACCTGGATCCGATCCGAGTCCAAGTGGTGCGGGTCGCGGACAGTCTCGGCGAGATTTACTTCGAGGACTTCATCGCCGGCTCGCTCGCGCCGGAGGAGATCCTCCAGTTCTTCTCGGAGTCCAATGAGAAGCTCCATCGGTTTCTCGCGTACCTCCAACTGGAGCCGGACCAGTTGCTGCCCCGTTCGGATTTCCAGCGGAGCCAGTTGCTGTCGATGCTCCGCGAACTGATGGAGTGGGCAGCGCTGCTGAAGCTGGCCAGCCAACCGCCCGCCAAGCTGCTGATCCGCGATGGCTTGCTGCGCAGCGTGCTGCTCACGGACCTGGTATTTCACCGGCTTCGGGTGAAGTTCGAGGCATTGACCGCCAAGCACGGACATCTTCTGGTCGGCGTCGCCAAACGCTCGCGGGTGCTTAGCTACCTGTCCGTGGCCTTGGGCCTCACCGAGAGCTTTGGGGGGGGCGACCCCGCCTACCTGGCCGTCCCCGAGGAGCTGGAGCGTGAGGCGGCGCCGTCGCAATATCGATGGATCGGCAGCCGGGCGATGGGACTCCTCCACATCGCCCGCCTGGACCGGGGCGAGAGCGTACCGCTGATGCCCGTCGACATCGCGGAGTGGCAGGGGAATCGGGTCGCGGAGGCCATGTTGCTGCTGCAGGAATCGGCACGGGCCAGCTTCCCCCTGCGGGGGTATCCGCAGGCGCTCGTGCAGGCCCATGAACACGCTCGCTTGGGCGGGTTGGAGATTGAGATGCTGGAAACACTGCTGCTGCAGCAAGTCGCCCGACGCGACCCAGCCGTGGGCCAGACGGCCCGACAACTGATGCTGCTGGGCAGACAACTGAGCGAGGGAATTGAGGACCATGAGCACGACGGCGGTTGAACTGTACGCCCCGGCCGCGCCGGTGGGGTTGCTGAAGGGCTTCTCCCCGGTACCACACCAACTCGAGGTCGAGGTCGTGGTTCCCCATCACGACGGCGGACTGCCGGGGTTTGGAGAGTTCCTCCTGGTCGAACTCACTCCCACCGAGGCGGTTGTGGGACGCGTCAGCCGCTACCACGCGGCCGGACAACTGGCGACAGAGCGCGGCGACGCCTACCTGGTCGACCTTGCGAAGACCCAGGACACCGTTCCGGCGCCGCTCATGCGCCAGATGCTGCGCTACAACCTCAAGATGCAGTTGCTCGGCCAACTCCAGGTCGAGCCGCAACACGCGGAGGTGGTCAAGGGTGACGTGTATGTGGACTTCGGTGATTTTCCGCCCCAGGACATCGTCGCCGCGTTTGTCTCGGCGGAGAAGCAGGAAACGGTGTTCGCGAACTTGTTGCGCAGCCTCGAGTGGAGCGCTTGGAGAAGGCTGGTTGCCCTGTTGGCAACGGACGGCTATAGGGCCGATGAGCAGGAGATCGCCAAGCTGCTGGGCTACAAGCCGCGCAAGGACGATGTCAGCCTGGGCGCCATCAAGAACAACCTGGTCCCGCCCCTCCGCCGGCTGCACCAGTCCGGCGCGACGCTTGGCAAGAACCTCATCGAGGAACTGAAGCAGAACCGAGTCGTGATCGCTGATGTGTCGCTCCTCGGCGGCGAGGACGGCCTCGCGATCACCGGAATGCTGTTGCGGCGCATCTTCCAGCACAATGTGCGGCATTTGACCGACGTGGCCGGACAGACGGTTCGCTGCCTCGCCATTCTGGAAGAGGCCCAGACGATGTTGGGCGAGAGGACCCTCGATGACCGCAATGTGTTCGTCCGCTGGGTCAAGGAGGGGCGCAAGTACGGGCTCGGCTGCGTGCTGGTGACTCAGCAGCCGAGTTCGATCTCCAATCAGATCATCAGCCAAGACGACAACTTCTTCGTCTTCCACCTGCTGAACGAGAACGACCTGCAAACCCTCAAACGGCACAACGCCCATTTCAGTGATGAAATCCTCGGTTTCATCCGAGCTGAACCGATCCGTGGCAACTGCTATTTCTGGAGCGCCCCCAGCCAGCCCTTCGTGCTCCCTGCTCGCGTGTGCAACTTCGAGAGTGTCTGCGAACGCCCCGTGCCTTCGGCCGCGGCGGCGCCGGCGGCGAAGCCCGATTCCAAGCGACTCAGCGGTCTCACCGCCCGAGCCGTTCACGAGGCGCTCGTATCGGGCAAACGGGTCTGGCTCTACCCCGTGAGCAGCCTGCACGGGAAGAAAGAGTCTGGACTGGTTGCCTTCAGCCGCGATTACCTGCAGGAGGCCGTGGCGAAGAAGCTCACCGTCGACGCCGCCTTCCGGGCTATGGCGGACGGCGACTTATGGCTCCGGGACCGGTTGCCGCTGGAAATCGAGACAGTGCTGACGCGACACAAGCTGCGACAGGGCTACGCCGTGCTGGCGGGGACATCGCGCGCAGTCTGGGTGTTACCCCAGGCGGAGATCAAACTTCAGAAGGGCAAGGTCGTGCAATCCGAGCCAGTCGACGTCCTCGAGAAGATGTGACGGAAGGAGCCCTGAACGACTTTCGCTACATCCCCAAACGATGACCCCGGGGCCTTACCAATCAGTTGCATGCCGGCGTCGGCTCGCTTCGCCTCGCAGAACCCAGTTCGACATCCTCTGACAGTCGGCCTCCCGTCGTCTGCTGTCGGCATCGGTCGGCGCCGTATGGCACGGCCCGACCGCTACTGGCTCCGCGCCAAGATCACTCGGAAGCCGATCATGTAATGTCCTTTGCCCAAGCCAAGCCAATCCGAGTAGAACCGGAAAGCTGAACGGCACTGGTCTGTTGCGCTGGCCCAAGTGCCACCGCGGTACTATCGTCCCGACGAGTTCCAGAGCCGATTGTTCGACTGGGCGTGGGAAGATCCGTCCGGCGGCGAGGTCGAGCGTGGGAAACCGCGGAAGCGGGCCATTAGTCTGGACGCCGCTCAGTTGAGCGAAGAGGAACGTAGCAAGCGCGAAGGCGAGATGCTCAAACGCATTGCGGATGCGATGAAGCACCGGCCGGGGGGGTAGATTCCGGTTTCGTCGCCAGGGCGGCGCATCGCGGCGCAAGGCAGAAGCAGCCGCTTCCGCAGGCACAACGTCGATCGAAATTGCTCGAAACGGGCGCGCACGAGCGTCCCGAAGATCAGGGTCGTTTCTCCATCGGCGGTCGGGAGCACGGTCCTGTCGCAGCCTGGCCAACCTGACGGGCAACCACCAACAGCCGGCCACGCCGGTCAGGCCGCGGCGGCCCAGAGTGCCGGCAATGGCACGCCGTGCAGATTGCCGGCGAAGGGAATGACCTCCGTGCCGGTGTACAGCACAACCCCGCGCACCCAGCGCTTGCCGACGGCGCCCGCCAACGCCTGCAACCCCCGCACATCGCCGCCCCCGAGCGTGGCGCCGACCTTCACCTCCACCCCCACCACGTGGCCGGCGCTGTCTTCCAGCACCAAGTCCACTTCCTGTCCCGAAGCCGTCCTCCAGTAATAGACCTGCGGTTGGGTCTCGCTCCACGCACACTGCTTGTGCAGCTCCATCAGCACGAAGTTCTCCACGACACCCCCGGCGAGCGTGGGATCCAGGGCCAACCGGTCAACCGTCAGTCCCAGCAGATGCGCCAGCAGGCCGGTGTCGTTCAGATAAACCTTCGCCGTGCGGATGACCCGTTGGCTCAAGTTGCCCGGCCAGGGCGGCAAGAGTTGCACCAGAAACGTCAGCTCCAGCAAGGCGAAGTATCGTTTCAAAGTCGTCTGGGGCAATCCGAGGCTGCGCGACAAATCAGCGGAATTCAACAGCCCGCCGGCGCGGTTCGCCACCACGGCCAGCAATCGCGGAACGGCAGTCAGATCGGCCAGATTCGCCAGATCGCGGACCTCCCGCTGGAGCGTTGTCATCAGGTAGGACTCGAACCACGCCTTGCGCCGGGCCCGGGATGGACGGGCCGTCACCGGGGGATACCCGCCGGTCAGAATTCGCTCCCACAACTCCTCCCGGCGCATTCCCTTCACGCCGACCGCATGGCGAATGGGTTTCTCCCCAAACAGGGCGTCCACGAATCCTTCACGTGCCCCGCTCAGTTCGCCCTGCGAAAAGGGCCAAAGCGTGAGGACCTCCATGCGACCGGCGAGGGACTCGGACAACCGCGGCAAGAGGAGAACGTTGGCCGAACCGGTGAGCAGGAAGCGACCCGGCTCACGGTTCCGATCGACCGCCGCCTTGATGGCGGAGAAGAGACCGGGAGCGTGCTGCACCTCATCGAGCGTGACGGCCCGGTCCAAGCCGGCGATGAAGCCGTTGGGATCGCGCCGGGCTGCCGCCAGGACCCCGGGGTCATCGAAGCTCAGGTACTGCCGGCCTGAACCGGTCAGCTCGGCTGATTGCACGAGAGTGCTCTTCCCGCTCTGGCGGGCGCCGTTGACGAGAACGACGGGCGTGTCGGCCAGCGCCTGCTGCAGCGGGTACGCCAAGGAGCGCTGAATCATGGTCATATAATCTACTATTCCGAGGATGATAATCAACCAAAAAAGAGCCCCCCCGCCATGCGTCCTCAAGGCTGACTTCCCTATTCATACTTGTCCGGCCTTGCGCCGAACAGGGGCAGCGCCGTCATGGCGTTCTTCAGCGTGGCGACTTCCATGTGCGTGTACTGGGCGTTCATCGCTTTCGACGAATGACCCGTCAGCCGCATGCGGATCGCCTCGCCAGGGATGATTTTCATGGCGAGGCATTTCGCTGCGGCAACGTCCATCAGAACACTTCCGTTTCGGCGGGCCATCGGTGTTCCGCCCCGAATCGGCGAGGCTGCGGCACCCTGGGCTTGACCGACGCACGGTGTAGGATAATCTTACGAATGTGACGACGACGATTACCGTGACCACCAAGCGCCAGGTGGTCTTGCCCAAGGCCATGTGCGAGCGCAAGCGCATCCGGCCTGGCACCTCCCTGCGGATCACCGAGGTCGGCGAGGGCTTTTACGTGACGCCCGTACCGGAGCCGACCGAAGCCGAACTGGCGATGGTATTCAAGGCGCTGGATGAGGGACGGCGCACCCGGCCCATGACCTCCGCGGACGAGGCTCGAATCCAGGACGAGATCATGAAACACCGTGCTGAACAACGGAGGCGGAGACCGTGACCGTCGTCGTGGACACGAACGTCGTGGTGTCGGCGGCGTTCTGGCCCAAGAGCGAAGATCGTCAGTGCTTCGTGCTTCTGGCGAGGCGCAAATGTCGCCTGGCCGTCACGGAGACCATCCTGGACGAGTATCGTGTCCTTGCGACTCGGATCGGACACCGGGAGTGTCCGGACAAAGACCCAGCCCCCTTCCTGGACTGGATCGAGCGCGTAGCTCTGATGGTGCAGCCTTCTCCGCTCGGTAAGCGCCGCAGCCGGGACGCCAAGGATGACCCGTTTCTTGCCTGTGCCCTGGCCAGCCGCGCCGAGTTCATCGTGACGAAGGACAAGGACTTGTTGGTGCTGGAAAAGCCCTTCGGCATCGAGATTGTCACCCCCAGGGAGTTCTATCGCACGCTGGAGTCATAACGCTACGGCACCGCCGAGCCAGAACATTGGGGGCAACCGGTGAGACGCGCGCATTGAGGGCAAGGTCTTCAGCTGGCGAAGCGGGGACGTTCCGCACCGGCAACGCGCGGAGATAGAGAGACGGTCCCATGCTTCGCTGCACGCCTTGCCTCGATGACGACTCACTGGCCACACTCCGCCGCCAAGAGCTCGATATCCCCAGAGACCGGGCCGCCGAGTTGGGCCGGTCCGCTGTGGCCGCCGCCGCACGTTGGCGGAGACGCCTCAGGTCATGGGCGCGGCACAGGCGACTCCGCCGGCTGCTAAAGCACGCGCACCAGCGCCGGCAGCGCCCGTTTCCGCACCTGCTCCTGCGGCAGGGCAATGGGGTCGCATCACCGGCTCCTCCCGCGTTTCACGGTTGCCTCCATGGCGGACAGGAGCTCTTTGACTTTGTCCGGGTGTTGGGCGGCGAGGTTCGTCGTCTCGGCAGGATCCGTGCGGAGGTTGTAAAGCTGCACCGCGGGCTCGCCCGGCTTGGGCTTGATGGAACTGGGCTTGGTGAAGCCGCCGGAGCCGAGTCCGTTGATCAACTTCCAATCGCCGGACCGAATCATCATCATGGACGCGGCACTTCCGGCCTGCATCACCACGGACGCACGAAGGGGTCTGTCGGCGGGCTGCACGCCTTCCAGCGCCGGCAGGAAACTGAAGCTGTCCGGCCCCGCATCGCTCGGAAGGGTGGCGCCACAAATCTCCGCGAACGTCGCGAGCAAATCCGTGAAGCAGATCGTCTGCTCGCTCACCGTCCCGGCTTTGACCCGGCCCGGCCAACGCACGATGAACGGCATGCGATGTCCGCCTTCCCAGGCGTCTGACTTCATGCCGCGCAACCCGCCGGCGGCGTCGTGCCCGAGCCTCTCCCCATCGGCGTCATACCAGACGGGGCCATTGTCCGAGGTGAAGATGACGAGCGTGTCCCCGGCCAGTCCGCCCCGGTCCAGCGCGGCGAGAATGCGCCCGATTTCCGCGTCCACCATCATGGTGAAGTCGCCATACAGGCCGGCACCGCTGCGGCCCGCGAATTCGGGCGAGGGCAGCCACGGGGTATGCGGGGCGGTGAGGGCGAAGTAGAGCAGGAACGGCCTTCGGCTGACCTGATTTGCGCTGACCTGCGTGGTGATGACGTGTAGGGCCTCCTCGGTCAATCGGGGCAGCACCTCCTTGAGCTCCAGGCCGGGCGCGATGCCGCCGCCTCGCCAGTATTCCCCCTGGTTCGGCGACCAGCCCGCCGAGTGGTGTTCCGCGATGTGATCCGTCGGCGGTGTCACGGCGCGGTCGCCCCGGATGAAGAAATACGGCGGGATGTCCGTCGAGGCGCGCATCCCGAAATACGTGTCAAAGCCGCACGCCACCGGTCCGCCGGGCAGCAGCTTGTCGTAGCCATCCTCGTGAAAACCGAGATGCCACTTTCCCACCATCGCCGTGCGATAGCCGTGCGCCTTCAGCAGCGACGCGATGGTCACCTGACCTTCCTCGATCAACGGCCGCTGGGGCCACCGCGAGATGTCGGTGCGGAACGGATACCTTCCGGTCATCAGCCCGTAGCGCGAGGGATGACACAGCGGTCCGGGCGCATGGGCGTCGGTGAACCGCATCCCTTCCCTGGCCAGCCGGTCGATGTGGGGTGTCGCGATTCTCGATTTCGGGTTGTAGCAACCGGGATCGCCATAGCCCAGGTCATCCGCGAGCAGGATGACGATATTCGGTTTGCGGGCCGGCTTGGGCGCGTCGGCGGCCTGCGACGCCGCCAGCGGCGCGAGCAGCAGGGCGGCGAGGGTGAGGGATAGGCGCGTTTTCATAGTCAGGAACTTGTTCTCTCGTGCCAATCTACTTCCCTTCGGATTGCCTTGGCGGTGGTTTCGCATGAATTGCCGGTTCACCGGCTTGCCCCGCAACGCCGGATCGTCGCGCTGCTCGACCGAGGCGAAGAACGCGTCCATGTCCACATGGCAGATCACCGGGAACATGCCGGCCCCAGCGTGCCATGAAAGGGCCGCCGAACCAAGACCCGGTTCACCCGCGCGAGGGCTTGGCGCCATCCGGGAGCACGGACCCCGGCAAATTCGCCATGGCGTTCCGGTGGGGATCGGCAATAATGCGGCAGGCGACCATCCAAGGATCATGAGCATGAACAGAATCATCGGCCGGCGACAGTTCTTGAGAGTCAGCGCGGCATTCCTCGCAGGTGTGGGGGTTCACAGGGCGCTCCCGGCCCAGGGGGTGCCGGTGAAGCTCAGCACCCCCACGCTGGAGAAACTGGGCTGGCAGTTGAGTGTCCAGCTTTACACCTACCGGCGATTCCCGCTCTTCGAGGCGCTGGACCTGGTCGCCGCGCTCGGCATTCGTCACATCGAACCGCTGACCGGCCTGACGGTCGACCGCCAACGGCCGGACGTGAAGGCCGGCGAAGGGATGCCTCCCGACATGCGCAAGGAACTCCAGGCGCGACTCGCGGAACGCGGCATGTCGCTGTCGAGCCTCTTCGCCTCGTTCACCGGGGCGCCCGACCAGGCAAGGCGCCTCTTCGAGTTCTGCAAGGAGATGGGCACCGGCACGATCGTGGCCGAACCGCCCGCCAACGCTCTGGATCTCATTGAGACCCTGTGCGACGAGTACCGAATCCAGGTGGCCTTCCACAATCACGCCCGCGGCCAATCCCCCTACTGGCAGCCGGAACAGGTCCTCGCGGCCTGCCAGGGCCGCACCCAGCGCATGGGCGCGTGCGCCGACGCCGGGCAATGGGCTCGTTCCGGGCTCGACCCCGTGGAATCGCTGCGCAAGTTGAAGGGGCGCATCCTCAGCTTCCACCTCAAGGACATCGCGACACGGAATGACCCGGGTTCCCGCAATACGGTGTTCGGGGAGGGGGAAGGGGAATTCCCGCGGGTCCTCCAGGAACTGAAGCGCCTGGGCTACCGCGGGCTCACCACCATTGATTTCGAGCATGACACCCCGGCCCTCCAGGAGGACATGGCCCGGAACGTGGCGTACATGGAGGAGCAGGCGAAGAGACTCCTGAACGCCAGGGAGTAGAAGCGCCGTGTGGAGCGACCCGCGGAGCTCCCCGCCGCCGCGCGGTCACATGAGATTGATGATGATGCTCCCCATGACGGTCAACAAGACGTTCGCGAACGCATAGGGCGCCGCGAAGCCGAGGGCTGGCGTCGCGCTCTCCGCGTCCTCCTGCATCGCGAGCATGGCCTGCGGAATCACCCGCGCACCACTCAAGGCGCCGAGGAGCAGGATGGGGTTCATCTTGAGCACGTACCGGCCGATGAGAGCGCCAGCCACGACCGGGGCGAGCGCCAGGATGACGCCCGCGGCGAAGATCGACATGCCCGCCGTCTGAAGAGCAGCGATCGCCGCCTTCCCTGAGGTCAACCCGATGCAGGCGACGAAGAGGCTCAGGCCGAGTTCATTGAGGAGCCACTGCCCTGCATCCGGAATCCGACCGAACATCGGGCGGACCGAACGCAGCCAACCGCAAATCAGCCCCGCGAGGAGCACGCCGCCTCCGGTGCCGAGCGTCACCGGAATGCCGCCCACGGGAATCACGATCATGCCCAGCAGCGTTCCCACCAGACAGCCCACGGCGACCATCACGAGATCGGTGACGGCCGAAGCCCTTTCGGCATAGCCGAGCGCCTTGACCGCGCGCTCAACGTCCTCTTGAGCGCCGACCACATGCATGACGTCGCACTTGGCGATCACCGTCTCCTCGAGCAGGGGGAGCGGATGCCCCTGCCTTGTCATCCGCGAGAGGAAGATGCCTCGCGCTCCGGGCAGGCGCCCAAGGTCGCCGAGCGTGCGGCCAATCACCGCCGGGTTGAGCACATGGACTGCGACCGCTTCACCCAGCATGCTGGTGACGCCTGAGATATCCACCTCCCGCCCAATGAGCTCCGCCGCGCGGACCAGCCCCGCGTGTTTGCCGCCCACGACGAGGATGTCACCGGCTTGAACGACGGTTTCGGGCGTGGCGGGCAGCAGCGCCGCGCCGCGCCGAATGTGGTACACAGCACCCCGGGCCGGGAATCGCAGCGCGAACTCAAGCTCGCCCACCGTCTTGCCGATGACATCCGCTCCCGTCGCTGCAAACGCGCGCAAGCCGACCTGCGCCGACCAGGCGAAGAGCTCAGGCCGCTTGGACTCCGCACGTTGCCCGCCCATCCTCTCCTCGAGTTGTGCGGCTTCGGCCTTCAAGTCGACGCGCAGCAGCCGCGGAAGGAACTTGAAGAACACAACCACGCCAACCACACCGAAGAGGTACGTGATGGCGTAGGACGCCGCGATGTGGTCGACAAGGAGACGCTTTGCCGCACTGGAAATCGCCAGGCTGTCGACCGCACCTTCCGCCGTCCCGATCGCCGCCGACTGCGTCATGGCCCCGGCAAACAGCCCTGCGGTCGTCCCCCGGTCAAAGCCAAACACCTTCCCGAGGGCGAGCGCCGTGCCGAGCCCGACAACGGCGACCACCAGGCTGATCGCAAGGTAGTTCATCCCCTCCTTGCGCAGAGAGCCGAAGAACTGCGGTCCCACTTGGTAGCCAATGCAAAAGGCGAAGAGCGCGAAGCCCACGCTCTTGAGGATGGGCGGCACCGGCAGGCCAAGCTGTCCAAACGCCATGCCCGCGAGCAGAACCGACGCGGTCGTGCCGATGCCGAACCCCCTGAACCTGAGCTTCCCGACAACATAGCCCACGGCCAAGGACAGGAAGAGCGGGACCTCCGGGTATCGCTCGAGGACCATCGTGAACTCTCGCATCGCGTTTCCTCCGTCAGATCGTCACCGTTCCGGCTGGCGAGGCGCGCCTCACACCCGGTCAGGTCCTCAGGGTCATCAAGACCCTACTGTGTCTGCCCATCCTCTCCTCCACGCCTCGCTAATGTAGAGTCCTCGAAGGCGGGGGGGGCGGGGTTGGAACGGCAAGGGCCGAACTTGACCTGTTGACCCCATGTTCCACAAACTGAGGACTCCACGCCTTCTCCCAGACTGCGCTGGGGAAATGGGATTCGCCTGCGGCGAACAGCAGTGCGCGAACGCCGACTCCTGCATCGAGTTTTCATGGGCAGTGCCGTTGTGGGCGGAGTTCGGTCGGGAGTTCATTGCATAAACCGCAGGAATCGGCAAGCCGATCGCGGCGGACCCGATCCTCGCCTTGACAGGAAAGGCCAGTTTCCCTACGAGTCACGGCACCAACGGCATTTGCATTGAATAGGCAACAACCGGAACAACGTCGAAAACGCCATCATGATCTCTGATTTCCTGGTCCCGCGCGCTGTACGTGCCCTCCTCGGCGCTTTTCTGGTCGTCTTCTGGCCCGGGTGGCACGCCGCCCAGGCGGACGATTGGCCCCAGTGGCTCGGACCCCAACGCAACGGTATTTCTGCGGAAACCGGCTGGCTCAGCCAGTGGCCGCAGGAGGGTCCACAACAGCTCTGGAAGGCCGCGGTCGGCGCCGGCTATTCCTCGGTCTCGGTCAGCAACGGCCGGCTCTACACCATGGGCAACACCGAGGAAACCGACTCCGTCTACGCCCTGGACGCGACCACGGGCAAGGAGCTGTGGAAGCACTCCTACCCGTGCACGGCCAAGGACCCGAACGGCTACGTCGGCCCCCGCTGCACGCCCACGGCTAACGACGGCCGAGTCTACACCCTCAGCCGGCGGGGGCACTTCTTCTGTCTGGACGCCGCCAGTGGCAAGGTCTTGTGGTCGAAGGAGTTCAGCCGTGACTACGGCGCCAAAGCCCCAACCTGGGGCTACGCCGGATCGCCCCTGATCGAGGGCAATTGGGTCATTACCGAAGTCGGCGGAGCCGGCTCGGCAGTGGTCGCGTTCAACAAGACGGACGGCAAGGAAGCCTGGAAGGCCGGCGATGACGCTCCGGCCTATTCGTCCCTGGTCGCCTTCGATGCTGCCGGCAAGCGGTGTCTGGCGGTGTTCAGCGCCGCCGGCATCGTCGGGCGCAGCGCCGCCAACGGCAGCGAGCTCTGGCGCCACCCGTGGAAGACCAGCTACGATGTGAATGCGGCCACTCCGCTCATCGTCGGCGACAGCGTCTTCATCTCGTCAGGATACAACAAGGGCTGTGCGCTCCTGGATCTCGCCGGCGGCAAGCCCAGCGTTCGCTGGGAGAATAAGAAGATGCGCAACCATGTCGGTACCTGCATCCTCGCCGGCGATCATCTTTACGGATTCGACGAATCCCAGCTCAAGTGCCTGGACCTCAAGACCGGCGAGGAGAAGTGGGCGGAGCGGGCCTACGGCAAGGGCTGCCTCGTCAAGGCCGGGGCCCTGTTTGTGGTTTACAGCGACCGTGGGCGCGTGGCGGTTGCCGAACTGACGCCAGCGGGCTGCAAGGAAATCTCCGGCTTCCAGGTGCTGGGCGGCAAGGACACATGGGCGCTGCCGGTTCTGGCCAACGGTCAGCTCTATTGCCGCAGCCAGAGAGACTTGGTCTGCCTGGATGTCAAAGCGCGTTAAGATCACCGCAACCATGCACACTCGAGTTCGGCCCCGGCCCCGGACGGCGGCGGTCCTGCTCGGCGCTCTCCTGCTCCTGGCCGGTTGTGCCGATCTGCCGCCGCGAACCCCTTCCTGGACCCCTCTCTTTCCGTCGGAGGGCATTCCCCATGGCTGGACGGTGCGACAATGGAACGACCTCCGCGAGCCCGCGCCCGCCCAGGCCGTCTGGCGCGTGGTGGATGGCGTCCTGACGGGAGCCGAACCCCGCGGCACCTGGCTCGTCAGCGAACGTGAGTACGCAGATTTCGAATTGGAATACGAGTTCAAGCTCGGCGAGACGGGCAACAGCGGCTGCGCGCTGCGCGCTCCTCTTTGGGGCGATCCTGCCTTCGATGGCATGGAACTTCAGATGGCGGATTTCCGGTACAACACGGAAGCCAAGCCGGCCGAATTGACGGGCGGGCTCTATCGCGCTGTGGCGCCACGCGTCCAGGTCTACCGGCCCACCGACTGGAACCGCTACCAGATCCGGTGCGCCGGCTCCCGCGTGGTCGTCCGCCTTAACGACACCCTCATCCTGGACCTGGATCTGGACCAGCAAACCACCCCGACCCTCCGGCACGACGGCACCCAGGCGCCGCCGCTCCGGGATCGGCCGCGGCGTGGACACATCGGATTTCAGGAGCTCAGCCGGGGCGAATCCCACGTCCAAATCCGCAATGCCCGGATCCGGGAGCTGCGTTAGAAATCCCGGACGTAGCGCTCGCGCCGGCTGAGCACCGAGCTCACGTAATCCCGCGTGCCGGGAAACCCGATCTGGTCGAGAAACGCCGCGCCATTCGTCGCCGCCATGCCTCTTCCCCACTTGAGGACATTCGCCCGGCCCGCGTTGTAGTCCGCCAACGCAAACGCCGCGGGATTGTCCGTACCGCGGTAACGCTGCAGCATCTTGCGCAAGTACCACGTGCCCGCCAGCGTGTTGGTACCGGGATCCAACAGATGGCCTTCCGGCAGGGGATAGGCGCCCACGGTCTCCGCCCATTCTTGCGCCGCCGAGTCCATCAACTGCATCAAGCCCAGCTCGCCAGCCCTCCCCCGCGCCGACGCGTCGAAGCGGCTCTCCTTCCAGACCACCGCTTTCACCAGGGCGGGATCCACCCCGTAGCGGGAAGCCGCGGCCAGGATCACCTTGTCGCAGGAATGCTCGAACCGCCAGTTCGACCACCAGCCGGCCCCGAGCAGAATCCCCACGGCAATCCCGCACAGCCCGAGGTATCTCGCGAAGCGCTTCACCCCGCCCTTTCTATCCGGCGCCGCCGGCAAAATCCAGAACGCTCACGCGGTTTCGAGGCCACCCCACGCGCCGCTTGACGATCGCCCCAACCGGACGGACTCTCCCCACCCAGATGGTTGCCCGCGTCACGCTCGAGATCGCCCTCGGGCGGGAATTCGATTACACGATTCCCGAGGAACTGCTCCCCCGGGTCGAGGTCGGAAGCCGCGTCCGCGTCCCGTTTGGCCCCCGCCAGGCCATGGGCTGCGTCACGGCGCTCCTCGACCATTCGCCCCACGCCCGCTTGCGTCCCATCCTGCAAGTCGTCGGCGCCCAACCACTGATCACCCCCAAAGTCCTCGCGCTGGCCCGCTGGGTCGCCGAATACTACTGTTGCCCCGCGGAGATCGCGCTGAAGAGCGTCCTGCCGGAGGCCGTACGGCGGGAGGAGGCGGGGTGGCGGGAGCGGCTCTGCGTGCGCATGACGCCAGTCTCCGGTCCTTTTCCCAAGCTGACCCGCCGCCAGAACGACGTTTGGCAGGTGATCGAGGAGTGGCGGGAATTGCCCCTTCAGGAGCTGCTGCGGCTCACCGGGACCACCGCGGAGACCGTTCGCCGGCTCGAGGACAAGGGTCTCATCGCCATCGCCCCCCGGGTTGCCGAACGCGACCCCTACGCCAACGAGACCATCCTCCCCAGTTCGCCCCTGACGTTGAACCCCGAGCAACAGCGGGCGCTCGGCGAGATCCTGGCCGCCCTCGAGCGGCCCAACCCGACGCCGCGCCCCGTGCCGGGCGAACCGGCCCGCGTCTTTCTGCTCCACGGCGTGACCGGAAGCGGCAAGACGGAGGTCTACCTCCAGGCCATCGCCCACACGCTGGGCCAGGGCCGCGGAGCCATCGTCCTCGTCCCGGAGATCAGCCTCACGCCGCAGACGGTCGAGCGCTTCAAAAGCCGGTTCTGCCACGGCCCCCTCCAGACACTCGTCGCTGTCCTCCACAGCCATCTCTCCTCGGGCGAACGCCATGACGAATGGCACAAGATCCGGCAGGGCCGCGCCCGAATCGCCATCGGCGCACGGTCCGCCGTGTTCGCGCCCATCGAACCCCTCGGCCTGATCATCGTGGACGAAGAACACGAGCACTCCTACAAACAGGAAGAGACCCCTCGCTACCACGCCCGGGACGTCGCCGTCCTCCGCGCCCAGAAGGAGGGCGCCGTGGTCGTTCTCGGCTCAGCCACCCCATCACTCGAGAGCTACTACAACGCACGCCAGGGGAAATACCGGCTTCTCGAGCTTCCCACTCGCGTCGACAACCAACGGTTGCCCATTGTGCGTGTCGTCGACCTCCGGCACGAGGTCCGACGGGAACGGGGAAGCCCGATCCTCTCTCCCCTGCTCCGCGAGGCCATCCTTCAGCGGCTCGAACGGCGAGAGCAGGTCATCCTCTTCCTCAACCGGCGCGGATACGCCAACGCCCTCCAGTGCCCCCGCTGTGGTCATGTCGTCGGCTGCCCCAACTGCAGCGTCGCCCTCACCTACCACCGGACCAATCACCGCCTCTGCTGTCACCTCTGCGGCCATTGGGAGAATCCGCCCAACGCCTGCCCGCAGCGCGAGTGTCGCAGCCCCGCCATCCGATACGCCGGGATTGGCACGCAGCGGGTCGAGGAGGCGCTCCGGCGACAGTTCCCCCAGGCCCGGATCCAACGCATGGACTCCGACATCCTCCAGCGCAAGGAGGACTACCGCCGGATCCTCGGCGATTTCCGGACCGGCCGCATCGACTTGCTCATCGGAACCCAGATGATCGCCAAAGGGCTGCACTTCCCCAATGTCACGCTGGTCGGAATTGTCCTCGCCGACATGAGCTTGCACATCCCGGATTTCCGGGCCGCCGAGCGGACATTCCAGCTGCTGACCCAGGTGGCAGGACGTGCCGGAAGGGGCGACATCGAGGGCGAAGTGATCGTCCAGTCGTTCACCCCGTTTCACTCCGCCATTCAGTACGCCCGCCGGCATGACTTCATCAGCTTCTACGAGCAGGAGATCGAGTTCCGCCGGGAGCTTTCGTACCCCCCGCTGGCCCGGGCTGCCCTGCTCACCCTCCGGGGGCGGAACGAGGACAAGGTCCGCTTCACCACGGACCATCTGCATGGTCTGTTGACCGAGGCGTTTCATGATGAAACCGATTACATCCTGGGGAAGCCGGCTCCAGCGCCTCTCCTCCGGGCCGAGGGGTTCTATCGGTACCAGATCCTGCTGCGCACCCGTCAGATGCTCCGCACCAGCCGCCGGCTCGCCGCGATCCACCACCGCCTCAACCTGCCGGAAGGCGTGACGCTCGCCATCGACGTCGACCCCGTCAACCTCGCGTGAACCGCCGGGAAACCCGGCATTCACGGGCTCCCGTCGCTCCCGTCTCATGGGGCAGAATCCACTTGCCGCCCCCACCCCTGCAGTTTAGCGTGCGCCCAAAGTCGGGCGGGGCGTCCGGAGCGCCGCCCACGGGGGATCTGCGGCCGGCAAGGCCGGGCTCCTCCACCGGCCCCGGCGATCCCAGGGACCGCCCCGGGCCAGCCGGTGGAGCGCGGAACATGTCACAATCACAACCAACGGAATTGGGCTACGACTCGAAGATCGAAGGCGACCTGCTGGTGACGCGGCTGGATACGGCCATCAACTGGTTCCGGAAACACTCGATCTGGCCGATGCCCATGGGCCTGGCCTGCTGCGCCATTGAATTGATGGGAAGCGGTGCCAGCCGGTTCGATATCGCCCGGTTCGGCTCCGAAGTGATGCGGTTCTCCCCGCGGCAATCGGACCTCATGATCGTCGCCGGCACGGTCACCTACAAGATGGCTCTGATCGTTCAACGCCTCTACGAGCAGATGACCGAGCCCAAATGGGTCATCGCCATGGGCGCCTGCGCCTCCACGGGCGGCATGTACCGAAGCTACGCCGTCCTCCAGGGCGTGGATCGGATCCTCCCGGTCGATTTCTACGTGGCCGGCTGCCCGCCCCGGCCCGAGGCGCTCCTCGACGCCCTCCTGAAGCTCCAGGCCAAAGTCATGCGCGAACCGGTCCTCGCCACACTCAAGAAGTCCTCCTGATTCCCAGCCCAACCCGCCAAAGCCCTGTGACCCCACGCGACCTCGCCAGCCAACTCCGCGCCCGCTTCGGCGACCTCCTCTCGGACCCGGTCGATTTCCGCGGCGAGACCACGCTCACCGTCCGGAACGCCGAGGCCATCGAGACCGTCTGCCAGTACGCCCGGACCGCCCTCGGCTGCGATTTCCTGGTGGATATCTCGAGCGTCGACCACCACGGCCAGGACCCCCGCTGGATGATCGTTTACGAGCTCTTCGGCCTCGCCCACCGCACGCATCTCCGGCTGGAGACCCCGGTGAGCGAAGAACGCGCCGAGCTCCCCACCGTCACCCCGGTCTGGCCGGCTGCCGAATGGCACGAGCGCGAGATCTACGACATGATGGGCATCCGGTTCCGGGGCCACCCTGATCTCCGTCGCATCCTGATGTGGGAAGGGTACCCCTACCATCCGCTGCGCAAGGACTTCCCCCTCTCAGGCAAGGCCACCCGCATCCCGGGCGTCGCGTTCACCGAGCCCGCACCCCTGGACGGCGGCCCCTTCGTCACGACCCCAGGCGCCCCGGACGCCCCGTCCCGAGAACCCCGCGCCCGCAATCCGGAAGGCTAAACCATGGAGAAACCGCGCGAGCTCTGGTTTGCCGATTCCGCCGGGAGAACCGGAGCCCCCCATGCCGACCCGCCCGGGTCCGCCCCGAAGGCCGACTCCCGACCCGATGAACGGCTCGGCGGGGAGCCGATGATTCTCAACATGGGGCCGTCCCACCCCTCGACCCACGGGGTGCTCCGAATCCTCCTCGAGCTCGACGGCGAGACGATCCTCAAGGCCGTCCCTGATATCGGCTACCTGCACCGGGGCGACGAGAAGATCGCCGAGAACCTGACTTATACCCAGTTCATCCCGTACACCGACCGGCTCGATTACCTCGCTCCCCTCGCCAACAACGTCGCCTACGCCCTGGCAGTGGAGAAGCTCCTGGGGATCGACCGCGACCTCCCCCCCCGCTGCCAGTACCTCCGCGTCATCTGCTGTGAACTCGCCCGGATCTCGTCGCACCTGCTGGGCATCGGGTGCTTCGCCATGGACGTCGGCGCAATGACCGTCTTCCTGCACACCTACACCGAACGCGAGAAGGTCTACAACCTCTGCGAATCACTCACCGGCGCCCGCTTCACCACCAGTTACACCCGGATCGGCGGACTGGCGCGCGATGTGCCGCCGGGCTGGACCGATCAATGCCGCCAGTTCGCCCGCGAGGTCACCGCCGCCATCGCGGACGTCGACCAACTCCTCACGCGCAACCGGATCTGGATCGATCGCAACCGCGACGTCGGCGTCATCCCCCGGGAGACCGCCATCGCCTACGCCCTCACCGGACCCAACCTCCGCGGCAGCGGTGTCGACCACGACCTGCGCAAGGCCCTCCCCTACCTGGTGTACGACCAGTTGGAATTCGATGTCCCCCTCGGCAGCGTCGGGGATTGCTACGACCGCTATCTCGTTCGCATGGAGGAAATGCGGCAGAGCGTCCGGATCCTCCATCAATGCCTGGACCAGCTCCCCGGCGGCCCCGTCAACATCCCCGACGGCAAGGTCGTCCTCCCTTCCAAACCGAAGGTCCTCACCCGCATGGAGGAACTGATCCATCAGTTCGTCCTCGTCACCCAGGGCGTCAACGCCCCTCCCGGCCAGGTCTACTTCGGCGCCGAAAACCCCAAGGGCGAACTCGGCTTCTACATCCACAGCCGGGGCGGCGGCACCCCCCACCGGCTCAAGATCCGATCCCCCTCGTTCGTCAGCCTCAGCATCCTGCCCCGACTCCTGCCCGGCCACAGCCTCAGCGACGTCGTTTCCATCCTTGGCTCGCTCGACTTCGTCATGGGAGAATGCGACCGATGAATGCCCAGGTGCCCCCCGCACTCGAGGCCGAGATCGACGCGCTGATCGGTCGCTATCCCCAGCGACGCAGCGCCACGCTGATGGTGCTCCATGCCCTGCAGGAACACTTCGGCTGTCTCCCGCCCGAGACGGTCCGCTGGACAGCCGCCAAACTTGGGCTCGAACTCATCCATGTCTACGAGCTCGTCACCTTCTACCCCATGTTCCGGCAAACCCCGGCCGGGAAGTTCCATATCAAGATCTGCCGGACCTTGAGCTGCGCCCTCGGAGGATCGCATGACATCCACCGGCACCTGTGCGAGCGACTGGGCCTCGACCCGGACGTGCACGGCCCTCAAACCACCGCCGACGGCCGGTTCACGGTCGAATTCGTCGAGTGCCTGGCGGCATGCGACACCGCCCCCGTCCTGACGTGCAATGACCGGTTCCATCCCTCGGTCACTCCGGACCAGGCGGACGCCATCCTCGAGGATTGCCAATGAAGACGCGCTCGGAGAAGACGCGGAGGCCGGGAAGGAACGAGGCGTGGCTGCCGAGCATGGATTTGAACCATGACAAACAGATCCAGAGTCTGCTGTGCTACCGTTACACCACTCGGCAGTGCCGCGTCCCGAAAACCGTAGACCATTGGTCCTGAGAGTCAAGCCGACGCTATGGCCGCCGAACACCGCCTTATCCTGAAGCACATCGACCAGCCGGGCTACACGCCGGACCTCGAGTGCTATCGGCGCCACGGCGGTTACGAGGTCCTGCGCCGCGCCCTCGCTCTCGAACCCCGTCCCCACCCGGACGGCCACCTGCTCTCGCCCGCGGAACAACTCCGTCAGGACGTCATGGCCTCCGGCCTCCGCGGCCGCGGCGGCGCGGGATTCTCGTGCGGCCTCAAATGGTCCCTCGTGGACCGGCGCAGCCAGAAGCCCGTCTACCTCGTCTGCAATGCCGACGAGTCGGAGCCCGGCACCTTCAAGGACCGCCAGATCCTTCACAAAGACCCTCATCAGTTGCTGGAAGGGCTCATCCTCGCCTGCTTCGCCAATGACGTTCACCTCGCCTTCATCTACATCCGAGGCGAATTCGTCGAAGGCGCCCGGATTCTCAACCGGGCCATCGCTGAGGCCCGAGCCGCCGGATACCTGGGAAAGGACATCCTCGGGAAAGGCTATGATCTCGAGGTCCACGTCCACCGCGGCGCCGGCGCCTACATCTGCGGCGAGGAAACCGGCCTCATCGAATCCCTCGAAGGCAAACGTCCCTACCCCCGCATCAAACCGCCCTACTTCCCGGCCGTGCTCGGCCTCTATCAGTGCCCCACCATCGTCAACAACGTCGAGACCCTCTGCGCCGTCCGCCACGTCATCGCCATGGGCGGCGCCGAATACGCCAAGCTCGGCACCCCCAACAACACGGGCACCCGCATCGTCTGCCTCAGCGGCCACGTCCGCCGGCCCGGCTACTTCGAGATCGAAGTCGGCAAGGCCACCCTGCGCGAGCTGATCTTCGACCCCGCCTTCGGCGGCGGATTGCGGCCCGACCGCAAACTCAAGGCCGTCATCCCGGGGGGCGTCTCCTCGAAGGTCTTCCGGGCTGACGAGACCTTTCGACTCAAGAGCCAGGGGCCCGGCGGCCGCGAAGTCGTCGAGGAAATCCCCATCCTCGATCTGCCGTACGATTTCACCACGCTGATGGCCGCCGGCAGCATGTCCGGGTCCGGCGCCATCATTGTCCTCGACGACACCGCCGATCTCGTCGCTGTCCTGGCCAACATCAGCGAGTTCTTTGCCCACGAAAGCTGCGGCCAATGCACCCCCTGCCGTGAGGGATCCCTCTGGATCGCCAAGATCCTCCGGCGCCTGACCCGCGGCGAAGGCCGGGCCATCGATGCCGACGAACTGGCACGCATCGCCGACAACATCCCCGGAGGACGAACGGTTTGCGCCTTCGGAGATGCGTGCTCGTGGCCCGTGCAGAGTTTCCTGGCCAAGTTCAAGGCCGAGTTCATCGCCCGGGGCAAGGCCGACGAAGCGCGACACTCCCGCCCCGTCCCAACCCCGGCTCTCGCCGAAGGCCGATCCCCGTGAAGGATGGACGCCGCTCAGGCGGCGACCCGACGATGCCATGCCCGAACCGACCGACAAACCGCCAGCACCCGCCGCCGAGACCCTCGCCATCAAGGTCAATGGCCAGGTCGCCCTGGTGCCCCGCCTGACTGCCGATTGGAAGGGCCAACCGGTGCCCACCACGATGCTTCAGGCCTGCGCGATCGCCGGCGTCGAGGTCCCCCACTACTGCTATCACCCCCGACTCCCCGTCGCCGGCAACTGCCGCATGTGCCTGGTCGAGTTCGGCACCCCCGCCCTCGGCCCCGACCGCCAGCCGCTCCGCAACCCCGATGGCTCCGTCGTCATCCAAAAGTCCCCCCGCCCCGCCATCGCCTGCGCCACCGCGGTCTCCCCGGGCATGGAGATCTACACCGACACCCCGGCGGTCCGGCAGATGCGCGAGGGCGTCCTCGAGTTCCTCCTCATCAATCATCCGCTCGATTGCCCCATCTGCGATCAGGCCGGAGAATGCAAACTCCAGGAGTACGCGGTCGCTTTCGGCCCGGCAACCAGCCGCTTCCATGAAGCGAAGGTCCCCAAGCCCAAGCAGGTCGACCTCGGCCCCCGCGTGGTCCTCGACGACGAACGCTGCATCCTGTGCACCCGCTGCATCCGGTTCACCCGCGACATCGTCGGGGACGACGCGCTGGGCATTCTGAATCGGGGCGGCCACAACATCCTCGCCACCTACCCGGGCCGCTCCTTCGACAACAATTACACCCTCAACACGGTCGATCTCTGCCCCGTCGGCGCCCTGACCTCGCGCGACTTCCGATTCCAAATGCGCGTCTGGTTCCTCAAGGAAACCCGGAGCCTCTGCACCAGTTGCGGCACCGGCTGCAATTGCCTCATCGGTTCCCGCGAGAACCACCTCTACCGATACACCCCGCGCGACAACGATGCCGTCAACCGGTCCTGGCTCTGCGATTACGGCCGCCTCAACTTCCGCTGGATCCAACGCCCCGATCGCCTTGCCCAACCCGCCGGCACCCGCCTCACCCGCCCGGACTGGGAAACCGCCCTCCACGAGACCATCCAGGCCCTGCGCCAAATCCCCGCCGGCGCAAGCGCCATCATCGCTTCCGCCCGCATGACCAACGAGGAGCTCTATCTCACCCGGCTCCTCGCCCAGCGCTGGGGCGCCCCCACCGACACCCTGCCCCGCACCGGCGAAGCCGATTCCCTCCTTCTGAACGCCGACCGCAACCCCAACACCGTCGGCGCCCGCCTCCTGGGGCTCTCCGCCAATCCGCCGGGCTCGAACCTCGCCCGCTTCGCCCAATCCATCCGCACCGGCCAGATCCGGGGGTTGCTGGTCCTGGGCGAGAATGTTGCCCGCCACGGTCTCACGCCCGATCTGCTCGCAGGTCTCGACGCCCTCGTCGTCGTCGATCTGCTGCCCAACGCGACGACGGCGCTCGCTCATTACCTCCTGCCCGGATGCGCCACGCCGGAGAAGCGCGGCACGTACACCAACGTTCACGGGCGCGTCCAGCGGTTCTTCGAGGCCATCGATCCCCCGGGAACCGCCCGGCCCGAAATCGAGATCCTCCAGGCCATGCTCGCCGGTCTGACCGACCGGCCCGCCCCCGGCTCCGTCGAGACGGTGTTCAACCAGATGACCCTCGAGATCCCCGCCTTCGGCGGCCTCACCTGGGCCGGCCTCGGCGATGGCGGCAAGGGCATCCGCCAGGAACCCACCGCATGAACTGGCTTCATCAACTCCCCGAGGCCCAGCAGTTCCTCGTGTTCAGCGCAGCGAAGATCCTCGGCGCGTTCGCCGTGATGATGTTCTTCGTGGCGTACGTGGTCCTCCTCGAACGCAAACTCTGCGCCGCCATCCAGGATCGCATCGGCCCCAACCGCGCCGGACCCTTCGGACTCCTGCAGCCGCTCGCGGACGCCGTCAAGGCCCTCCTCAAGGAGGACTTCACCCCGGGCCACGTCCGCCGAGTCTACTTCTGGCTGGCGCCGGGCATCGTCATGATCCCGGGCCTCCTCACCCTGGCCGTGATCCCCTTCGGATCCTCGCTCGGGAACCCCGCCAACCCCATGGTCATCGCCGACCTCAACGTCGGGATCCTCTATACCTTCGGGGTCGTGTCCTTCGGCGTCTATGGGCTTCTCCTGGCCGGCTACGCCGCAAACTCGAAGTACCCTCTCCTCGGCGGCATCCGGTCCGGCGCACAGCTCATCTCCTACGAGATCGCCATGGGCCTGTCCGTCATCCCGCTCTTCCTGCTCGTCGGCGACCTTAATCTGAGCGAGGTGATCCGCCACCAGGCAGGCGGCCTGAGCCGCTGGCTCGTCTTCCAGCAACCGCTGGCCTTCGTCATCTTCCTCGCAGCCGCCTTCGCCGAAACCAACCGGCTGCCCTTCGACCTCCCCGAGGCCGAACAGGAGCTCGCCGGAGGCTACAACATCGAGTACAGCTCGATGAAGTTCGCCCTGTTCTTCATGGGAGAATACGCCGCCATGATCGCCGCCTCCGCCATGATCGTCACCCTCTTCTTCGGGGGCTGGACGTTGCCCTGGTGGGGCCTGGACCAGCCGGCCGCCACGCTGGGCGTCGGGTTGCTGCACCTCGGGATCTTCCTCGCCAAGCTGGTCGCCTTCCTCCTCCTGTTCATCTGGGTGCGCTGGATGTGGCCGCGGTTCCGCTTCGACCAGCTCATGAGCCTCGGCTGGAAGCGGCTTGTCCCGCTGGCCCTCGCCAACATCCTCGTCACCGCCACCTTCTTATGGCTGCGCCACTGACACCCGAGCCTCCCGCGCCCAACCCCGCACCGGCCCGCCCATGATCGTCAACCGACAACCGATGACCTGGTGGGAGCGCCTCTACCTGCCCGCCATCTGGTATGGCTTCAAGGTCACGCTCCGCCACTTCCTCCGCCGCAAGGTCACCATGCAGTACCCGGAGGAACGATGGGTCGTCCCCCCCGACTACCGCGGGGCCCCCTTCCTCGTCAAAGACCAGGAGGGCCGCATCAAGTGCGTCTCCTGCCAGCTCTGCGAATTCGTCTGCCCGCCCAAGGCCATCCGGATCACCCCGCCCGGACCCGCCTTCAACGCCGCCGCGGGCAACGTCGAGAAAACGCCGCGCCAGTTCGAGATCAACTATCTCCGATGCATCTTCTGCGGGCTCTGCCAGGAGGTCTGTCCCGAGGAGGCCATCTTCCTCATGCGCGAGTACTCCCTCACCGCCTCCCGCCGCGCCGACCTGGTCTATCCCCTCGATCAACTCCTGGAGTGCGGCGGCGTCCACCACGACACCATCCGGAAGTGGAAAGCCAAGCAGCCCCTTCCCGATGACCTACACTGAGGCGATCCGTTTCCTGTATGACCTGAGGGTGTTCGGGCTGAAGCTCGGCCTCGAGAACACACGGCGCCTCGCCAGCCTGATCGGCGATCCCCAGGACGGCTTGCGGTTCATCCACGTCGCTGGCACGAATGGGAAAGGATCCACCTGCGCCCTGCTCGAGGGCGCCTACCGCGCTGCCGGACTGCGCGTGGGCCTGTTCACCTCGCCCCACCTGATCAGCTTTCGCGAGCGGATCCAGGTCAACCGGGAGCCGATCAGCGAAGCCGATGTCGTGCGCTGGGTCACCCGCATGCGCCAGTCGCTGGAAGCGTTCCCCAGGGATCACGCCCCCACCTTCTTCGAGGTGGTCACGGTGATGGCTCTCGGCTGTTTCGCCGAGCAGCAGTGCGACCTCGTGATCTGGGAGACCGGTCTGGGCGGACGCCTGGATGCCACCAACATCGTCACCCCCCTCGCCAGCGCCATCACCAATATCCAGTTCGACCACGAACAGTGGCTCGGCAACACGCTCGCCAAAATCGCCGCCGAAAAGGCCGGCATCATCAAGCCCGGCGTCCCGGTCGTCACCACCACGGACGCACCGGAGGCCCTGGTAGTCCTCCACGCCGCAGCCGAACTCGCCGGGGCGCCCTTCGTGCTCGTGGATCCCGCCCTGACCCGGCAACCGCCCCTCGACCAGGTCCGCCTCCCCTTGCTCGGCGAACACCAGCGCCTCAATGCCGCCCTCGCCCAAGCCGTGATCCAAACGCTGCATCCCCAGCTTCCCGTGGCCACGGACGCCTGGGTTCGCGGCTTCGAGTCCGTGCGTTGGCCGGGCCGGCTCCAGCCGTGGATCGCTCCCGACGGCCGCATGACCCTGCTCGATGGCGCCCATAACCCCGCCGGCGTCCAGTCCCTCGAACTCGCCCTGGCCCAGTACTTCCCCGGGCTCCGGCCCGCCATGATCCTGGGCGTGCTCCAGGACAAGGACTGGGCGGCCATGTGCCACCGCCTCGCCCCCCTGGCCTCAAGCCTCCATCTGGTTCCCGTCGCCTGCTCCCGCACCGCCACCCCCGAGGACCTCCGGTCAGCCTGCCAGATCACCGCCCCCGGCATACCCATCACGCCGTGGAAGACCCTCGACGAAGCCCTGCACGCCACGGATTCCTCTCCCTTCCGCCTCGTCACCGGCTCCCTCTACCTCGTGGGCGAAGTGCTCGAACGTCTGACGCCCGCCACCACCCCGGGCGAACGCGCCCTGAACGAGTGGAACTCCGCCGGCTACAGCCTTCCCCCGCGGCTACAGACGGGTCCCTGCGAAGCCGGCTCTCCCGCCCCCCCCAATCGGCGATCCGACCCGAATCTGTGCGGGGATAGTTCCTCGCCGATCCAGGGCGGAGCACAGATTCCAGTCCGCAAAGAGATGCTGTAGCCGCCCGCGGTGAGGGCGGCCCGGGAACCGTCCGCGCGGCAACCCCCTGCACCCGCCGCGGTCAGCGCCCGCGGGCGGTGTCCACGTTCAGCTCGAGTTCGCCCCCCGCAACGTCCACGGTCACCCGGCTCCGATCCGTCACGCGGGCGGACACAAGCAGGCGCGACAGCGGTGTCTCGAGATGGCGCTGCAGAAACCGCCGGAGCGGACGGGCCCCGTATACCGGGTCGTACCCGCCACGGGCAATGTGTTCCCTGGCCGCATCGGTCAACTGGATCTCAATCTGCCGCGACGCGAGCCGGCGCCGCAGCAGGTCCATTTGGAGCTCCACAATGCTCCCGATGTTCTCGAGCGTGAGCGGCTTGAACAACACGATCTCGTCGACGCGATTCAGGAACTCGGGCCGGAACCGCGCCCGCAATTCCCCGTAGACCCGCTCCCGGATCGGTTCGGCGATCTCCCCGGTCTCCCCGGTGTTCTCGACAAGCCAGGTGCTGCCCAGATTCGACGTCAGGATCAGCAGCGTGTTCCGGAAATCCACCGTCCGCCCCTGGCCATCCGTCAGCCGGCCATCATCAAGCACCTGCAACAGGACGTTGAACACATCCGAGTGCGCCTTCTCGATCTCGTCGAACAAGACCACCGCGTACGGCCGGCGCCGGACCGCCTCCGTGAGCTGGCCCCCTTCCTCGTACCCAACGTAGCCCGGCGGCGCACCGATCAACCGCGCCACAGCGTGCTTCTCCATGTACTCGCTCAAGTCCAGCCGGATCAGCGCCTCTTCGCTGTCGAACAGGCTCTCCGCCAGCGCCCGCGCCAGCTCGGTCTTCCCCACCCCGGTCGGCCCCAGAAAGATGAACGACCCGAGCGGCCGCCGCGGATCGCTCAAGCCGGAACGGGCCCGGACCACCGCGTCCGCCACCGCCTTCACCGCTTCGTCCTGGCCAATCACCCGGCGATGCAGAATCTCCTCGAGGCGCAGGAGCTTCTCCTTCTCGCCCTCGAGCAGGCGCGCGACCGGAATGCCGGTCCAGCGGGCCACAACCTCCGCCACCTCGTCCGCGGTCACCGCCTCGCGGAGCAAAGCCGGCGCGCCCGACCCGGAGGCCAGACGGGCCTCGATGGCCTGGAGCTGCTGCTCCAGTTGGGGAACCCGGCCGTACTTGAACTCGGCCACGCGCCCCAGGTTGCCCTGGCGCTGGGCCGTCTCCATTTCGTTCCGCGCCACTTCGATCGCCGCCCGCAATTGCTGGAGCTCGCCGATCGCACCCTTCTCGGATCGCCATTGGGATTTCAGCCGGTCGCGCTCCTGCTGCACGATGGCGATCTGCCGCTCGAGCGCCGTCAGACGCTCCCGCGACGGCTCGTCCTTCTCCCGGCGAAGCGCCTCGCGCTCGATCTCCAGCTGCAGCAACAGACGCTCCTGCTGCTCGAGTTCCTCGGGCATGCTCTCCATCTCGGTCCGCAGCTTCGCCGCCGCTTCATCCACCAGATCGATCGCCTTGTCGGGAAGAAACCGGTCGGCGATGTACCGATGCGAGAGCTCGGCAGCCGCCACCAGCGCCGCATCCTGGATGCGGACGCCATGGTGGAGCTCATACCGCTCCCGCAGACCCCGCAGGATCGACACCGTGTCCGGCACGCTCGGTTCGGCAACCAGCACCGGCTGAAACCGGCGCTCGAGCGCCGCGTCCTTCTCGATGTGCCGCCGGTACTCGTCCAGCGTGGTCGCCCCGATGCAGTGGAGTTCCCCGCGCGCCAGCATCGGCTTGAGCATGTTCCCCGCGTCCAACGCCCCTTCCGCCTTGCCCGCCCCCACCACCATGTGGATCTCGTCGATGAACAGAATCACCCCGCCCTGCGCCCGAACCACCTCCTGCAAGACCGCCTTCAGGCGCTCCTCGAATTCGCCCCGGAACTTCGCCCCGGCAATCAAGGCGCCCAGATCCAGCGCTACGATCCGCTTCTCCTTCAGGCTCTCAGGCACATCCCCCGCCACAATCCGGCGAGCCAACCCCTCGACAATCGCCGTCTTGCCCACACCCGGCTCCCCGAGAAGCACCGGGTTGTTCTTCGTGCGGCGCGACAAAACCTGCGTGCAACGCCGGATCTCGGCATCGCGGCCCACCACCGGATCGAGTTGGTTCTGCTGCGCCAGGCGGGTCAGATCCCGCCCGTACTTCGCCAGCGCCTCGTAGGTTGCCTCCGGGTTCGGGCTCGTCACCCGCTGGGCGCCCCGGATTTCCGTCAACGCCTGCAGCAGTACCTCCCTGCGGATTCCCAGGTCCTTGAGAATCCGGCCCGCGCCGGTGCCCGCGGGCTCGTCGCACAGCGCCAAGGCCAGGTGCTCGGTGCTCACGTACTCGTCGTGCAACCGGCGGGCTTCGTCCTGCGCACGAACCAGAAGGCGGTTCAGCCGCTGGGTCACCGCGATGCCCGGCCCGGTGGTGGCGCTGCCGCTGACCCGCGGTTGCCGGCTCAGCTCCTCCTCGAATCGCGCCTGCACCAGCGTCGGCGCCACCTTGGCCCGCTCGAACAACCGCGGCACCAGGCCGTCCTCCTGAAGCACCAGCGCGTGGGCCAGATGCTCGACGTCAACGGCCGGATTCTGCCGCCGGGAGGCCTCGGCGTGCGCCTCCTGGAGCGCCATCCGGGATTTCTCGGTGAAGGTGTTCAGGTCCATCGGAGTCCTTCTGCATCCGCCGGCACCGCGGCCCGGGCCGCCACGGAGAAGTCACAGTCCGCCCACGCGCCCGCTCACGGCTCGAAGGATGGGACCAACGTCAGATCCACCCGTTCCCCGGGGCGCAGAGCGAGCGAGGAGGGCGTCTTGAGCGCGAACGGGATTCCCACCTGCACGAACTGGTTGGCGTTGTTGTTGTCGATCGTGCGACTGCTCAGCCCCAGCATCTGGCTGCTCGCGGGCAGCAGGAGGGTCGCGGGGACCAGGTCCATGTAGCGGCCCACATGGGTGATGGTCGACTGCGCCACGCGCCGCGGACCGTTGCGGGTCCGGACCTCGACGCTCATCCCCACCGCGGGCTCGATCGACGCCGGCGGCAAAACAAAACCCAGAATCCGATCCGACTGGCTCCCCACGATCGTCACGATCGGTTCCCCCGCCACCACGCTCTCCCCCTGGTGCCGGTACACCATGCTCACCGTCCCTTCCACCGGCGACCGGAGATCGAGCGGTGCCAGCTCCGCCTCCGTCAGCCGCAGCGATTTCTCCTGCAAATCAATGGCCGCCCGGAGGGTCTCCGGGTCCGTGCCGAGCGCATTCGTCAGATTCGACGCCGGCAGCGCCCGGAGGTTGGCCTCGATGACCTCAACCTGGCGCTCCCGCTCCTGGATCTCGCGCTCGAGCGCGTCCCGGTCGCGCTGGGCGATCTCGAGCTCGGCCCGCGACGCCACGTTCGTCACCGAACCTTCCCGATAAAGCGCCGCCACGCGCGCCAGCTCGGACTCGGCATAGCGCAACCGGATCTGGTCGCCCGCCAGCAGCACCCGCTGGTCGATCAGATCCAGCCGGACACGCTCGAAATCCAGCAGATTCCGCTCCTTGTTCAGGACCGGATCCGTGCCCGCCCGGAGCAATTCGACCTCGGCCTTGATCACCGCCAGGGAGCTCTCGAGCAGCTTCGGATCCGCCGTCAGCACGCGGGCGACCAGATCCCCGGCTTTCACGGTCTGAAACTGCGCCACGCCGAGCATGGCCAGCGTGCCCGGCAGATGCGAGGTGATGTCGGCCCGGATGACCTCGACCTCGCCCACCACGGTGGCCGGCGCCACGTGGTGCGTCCAGATCCACGCGCACGTCACCATGGCCGCCCCGACCACCAAGGCCGGAACGCCACGGATCCGGAATTCGCGCCAGCGCAGAGACCAGGGAGTGGGAATGGGAGCCGAACGGTTCATCGCCTAGACCTCGGATTCGTCCTCCGCCTGGAGGCTGGTCACCCGTGACACGCCTTCCGTCTTGCGGAGGTCGGTCAGCAACTCGTCAATCCGGCCCGGGTCGCGGAGGAGCAGCCGATACGAAATGTCGGTGCCCCCGTAGCCCTCGTTCGCCCGCTGGCTGGCACAGTGGGTTCGCCGGCTGTGACGCCACATCACTCCGCGCACGTCATCCAGCTCCGCCAGCGGCCGCGCCCAGTGCAGGTTGATGATGACGTCGTAGCGGTGCCGGCTCCCAAATGCCGTGACGTAAAGATAAAACATGATGCCGGCCGTCAGCGTGGTGACAACGACCGCCACCGGGAACCGCTGCGTGCCGCACGCCATCCCGATCACCAGGCCCGCCAGGATGTAACTCGTGTCCAGCGTGTCCCGCAGGATGTTGCGGAACCGGACGATGGCAAACACCGCCATCATCCCAAACGCCGTCACCAGGTTGTTCGCCAGCACCGTCATCACCGAAGCCACCAGCACCGGAATCACAATCAGCGATCCCACAAAACTCCGGGAGTACGAAAGACCCCCGTGCGTCCACATGTAGATCCACGCCAGGATGTGCCCCCCCAGGAATGCCAGCAGCAATCCCAGCAGCAGCAGCGGCACGCTCACCGGCGTCGCCGCATAGTCCCCGCGGAAAAACAGGTCCATCATGGCCGTCTCAATCCGAATCCTCTACACTAACCGGGGCCTCGTTGTCCATGCCGGACTGCGCCTCGTCCCGCTCGGCACGGGAACGGGCCACGCTCCGCCGATAGAACTGCTCGGCTCCAATCAGCGCCACCCCGTCCGCATACTTCGCCGCGGCGCCCCGGACCAGATTGAACCTCTCGGTCAGATCCCGGAACCAGTTCGGATAGCGGCCGGTGAACTTCAGTTCGAGGATCACCCGGTGGCCAAACGGCTTCACCGGACTCGCCAGATTCGTCCCCAGCGTCGCCGCAAACTCCGGCGAACAGTACACATTCCGATCCATCGTCACCCGCACCGAGTTGTCCCGCGTGCTTAACCAGGCCTCGCGGAAATACGTCACGTGCGCCTTCGGACTCGCGTTGATCCGCTGCATCAGCAGGCTGAACCGCTGCAGCGCCACCAACTGCTTCGGATTGTCCGAGACCATGTGCGACGGCTCGGGCAAATGCCCCGCCAGCAGCCAATCCACCGCCTGCCGGCGCACCCCCCCCCGCTGCTTCAAGATCGCCTCGTTCATCCGACGCTTGATCTCGAAGAACACGGGCGATGTGGGCTGGTCGTCGTAGTACCGAAGCCGCAGCTTGAACCGGTTCTTGTTCCCGTTGATCGTCTCCCAATAGGTCGTTAATTCGTCCGAATCCAGGTAGAGACTGTGGATCCGATAGGAGTTGTTCGGCTTGTTCGCCGAAAACTCGTCGATCTCGAGGTAGGCCTGAACGAAGTCGCGGACCGCCAGCGCTTTGTCCTCGCTGATGATGTACTTCAGTTCAAGCCGCTGCAGTTGGAGGCGATCCGGTCCCATTCAACACTTGTGCACCCCGACGCGCGCACACGCCAGGCCCACCCCTGACCCGCAGGCGGCATGCCGGGACACACCCCGGCCCCGGGCGTCAGTGCGCGATTGACCTTTGTCACAGCAGAATTGATACCACGTTAGAGCCCCGTCGCCGGCCGGCTCTCCACGCCCAGCCCGGTCTTGCCCGGCGCGTCGGCCAGGGAAATCACGCCCTTGCGGGCCGTGGCACCCCGGTACGGATCGTTGGTAATCAACAGGTTGCCGTCGATGTCCAAATAATCCGTCAGCTCCGCCAAATGCGCCGCCGCCGTGATCAATACGCTCGACTCGATCATGCACCCCAGCATCGTCTTCAGCCCGGCCTGGCGGGCCGCCCGCAACGCCTCGTGCGCCGCCGTGATCCCGCCCGCCTTCACCAGCTTCACGTTCACCGAATGAAAACACGGCGCGCACGCTTCGATCTCCCGGGCGTAGATGTACGATTCGTCCCCCATCAGCGGCAGGGGCGAACGCGCCTTCAGCCACGCCATGTCCCGCGGATCCGATCGCGCAGGCATCGGCTGCTCGACAAACTGGATGTGGCCGTCCGACGCCAGCCACTCGATCTGCCGCAGCGCTTCCTCCTTCGTCTTCCACGCCTCGTTCGCATCCACCCGAACCGGCTTCTTGGGCGCCACCTCCCGCAACGCGCCCAGATTGGCCCGATCGTCCGGGCTGCCCACCTTCAGCTTCAACACCGGGTAAGGCTCCGCTTCGAGGACCTTCTGGCGCATCTTCTCCGGCGTATCAATCCCGATGCTGAACGACGTGACATGGTGGTTCTCACGAAAGCCCAGCCCCAAATGGTCGCACACGCGCTTCCCCGCCAGACGGGCCGCGCCGTCCACCAGGGCGATGTTCAACGCGCCCTTCGCCGCGTGGCTCCCGGGCGCAATCCCCGCAATGTACTTCATGCTCCCCGCCACGTCGTTGAACGAGATCTGGTACGGGTTCACGTGCTCGAAGAATGCCATGTCCGCATCCACCGTCTCGCCGTACCGCGACGACGGCGCCGCTTCGCCCAAGCCGACCGTGCCGTCCTTGTCCGTCAGCTCGACAAACACCACCTTGAAAATATCGGCCCCACCCTCCCCGCCCGGCTCGAGCCCGCGCGCAATGGTCCATCGGTGAGCCAATCGAAGGTCGTACCGCCAGAACCTCAGTTTCATGGGCCCTACATGAACCCAAACACCCGAAAGCCGCAATACTAAAGCTGCTTTCCCCTTTACACGGCGCCCATGAGAGGGAACGTTGCCCCCCATGAAACGACGTCTCTGGGTCGTGGGCCTGCTCGTGATCGGTCTCCTCGTTTCGGCCCGGGCCGAGCCCCCCGCACACTCGCCCAACGTCCCGCAGCCTTCCGCCGCCGTCGAGCTGGCCCAGGCCGTCTCGATGATCACCGGCGTCGCCATCTCCCCCCTCCTCGGCGTCGGCGCCGTCGGGGCCTGGAAATACCTGAAGGCGCCCCCCGAACATCGCGCCGCCCTCCCCTGGTTCGCCCAACCCTGGTTCTGGATCCCCGCACTGCTGCTCGTCAGTGTCGTGTTCGCCAAGGACGCCATCGGCCCCGCCGTGCCCACCGCCCTCAAGAAACCCTTCGACCTGGCCGAGGTCTTCGAGAACAAGATCAGCGCCCTCGTCGCCACCGGCGCGTTCGTGCCCCTCATCATCTCCGTCTTCCCGGACGCCGTCGGCCCCCAGGGCGCCCTCGCCACCCCCGACGCCTTCGCCTCGATCCCCTGGGGCTCGGTCTGGAATACCTTGCTCGTCCCCTTCGCCATGGCGGCGTTCCTCGTCGTCTGGCTCGCGGCTCACGCCATCAATATCCTGATTCTCGTCAGCCCGTTCGCAACGGTCGACGCCGCCCTCAAAGGCTTCCGCATGGCCATCCTGTCGACCGTGACGCTCACCGCTTTCGCCGATCCCTACTGGGGCGCCGCCTGGGCCCTGGTCGTCATCGTCATCGCCTATGCCCTCGCCGGATGGTCGCTGCGCCTGACGGTCATGGGCTCGGTCTTCGCCTGGGACCTCGTCACCGGCCGCCGGCATCAGCCTGAACGGGAGACAGCCGAGCACTGGGCCTTTCTGGCACGCCGGATCGGCAAGGCCCCCATCCGGTCCTACGGCCGCCTGCGCCGTCACGAGGATGGCACCCTGGTGTTCCGCTACCGGCCCTGGCTCCTGGGCTTCGAGCGGACCCTCTCCCTGCCAGGGACCCGCCACGCCGTCGGCCGCGGCTTCCTCAGCCCCGAGTTGCTGCAGATCGAGGGCGACACAACCCTCCCCGCCATGCGGTTTCCGCCCCGATACCGCTCCCACGAGGAATACCTCGAGCGGCTCTATGGCGGAGAAGGCCTCCGGGACATCGGCGTTATGGCCCTCTGGCGCTGGATCCGCGAACTCTTCCTGGGCCCGCCCCGCACCGAAACCGCCCCGCAACCGGGCTAGCGAGGCGCGCCTCAGACGCGGCCGAGTCCTCAGGCTCATGAAGACCCTGCTGTGCCTGCCCATCCTCTCTTCCGCGCCTCGCTAATGTAGAGTCCTCAAAGGCAGGGGAGTGGGGTTGGAACGGCAGCGGCCGAACTTGACGTGTCAACCACGAGTTGGCGTGGCATCGGCATCGGGGTCGGTATCGCGATCGGGATCGAACGGGATGACGCGAGTTCTGGGCGTGAGGAACTTGCCCCCGATGCCGATGCCGATCCCGATGCCGAACGAAGAATACTGCCGTCAGATCGCCAACCAGGTGGTGCAGCGAATGCGGCTTCGCCGCAGCGCTGACCTTTTTCGGTTCCACAAGTCGAGGACTCTAAGTGCTTTCCATTTCGATCGGCGTCGCCATCGGCTCCATCTCCGTAAACGGCCGCCCAAAGGCGATCTTCGGATAGACGTTCGTCTCCGGATCGATCACCACCTGCAGCAGAAAGGGAGCGTTGGGATCCCGCCACAGCTCGGCCAGGGCCCCCGCAACCTCCGCCTCGTGCTCGACGGTCAACGCCGAAATGTCGTATGCCTCCGCCACCCGCTTGAAATCCGGCGGACTGTACCCCCACCGCGTCGATGGGAACCGCGACTCGAAGTAGCTCTGCTGAAACTGCCGCACCATCCCGTGACAGCGGTTGTTCAGAACGACCATCTTCAGCGGGAGCCGATGATGCCGCACCGTCTGCAGCTCCTGAACGTTGTGCTGGAAGCCCCCGTCGCCGGCGATCACCACCACCGGCTGCGGCGCCGCAGCCAGCGCCACCCCCACCCCCGCCGGCAACGCAAAGCCCATCGATCCCATCCCGCCAGAGGTGAGAAAACGCTGCCGCGGCCCCAGCTCGAGCGATTGCGCCGCCCACATCTGATGCTGACCCACGTCCACCACGTACGCAGCCGCCCGGCCCGAAACCCTCGACAGGATGTGCATCAGCCCGTTCGGGTTGATCCCCCGCGCGCTCCCCACTTCAGCCGTGTCCGGCCACCGCCCCCTTAGATCCGCGATCTCCCGAAACCAGTCCGCAGGCGCCTCCACCGTCGCGCCGCCAAGCCGTTCGAGCACCACGGGCAGAAACCGGCGCAAGTCCGCGCAGAGCGCCCGGCAACCGGTAATCCGCTGGCGCAATTCGCCGGGATCAATGTCCACGTGCACAATCTCGCGGCCCGCCTGAAAGGCCGCCACGTCCGCCCCCGTCTGCCGGATGTCCAGCCGGCTGCCCAACACCAGCAGGAAATCGCTCGCCCCAACCGCCAGATTCGTCCACCGGTTCCCGTAGCTCCCCAGCATTCCCACCCGACAGGGATGTTCGTGCGGCAGGACGTCCACCGCCATCAGCGAATGCGCCACCGGCACCCGGATCACCTCGAGCCACTGCCGAAATCCCTCCACGACACGCCCGCTGCGCAACCCGCCGCCCGCCAGAATCATCGGCCGCCGCGCCGCCCGCAACAGCCCCAACATCTCGTCGACAACCGCCCCCAATTCCGCTTCCGACCCCGACTCCTGGGGCGCATCCACCCGGACCTCGTCGGGCACGTCGACGTCCGCGCGCAAGACATCCATCGGAATGTCGAGGAGCACCGGCCCCGGACGCCCGCGCCGGGCAATGTCGAATGCCTCCTGCAGCAGCCCGGGCAGCCGGTCCGGGCGGTCCACCAGCCATGCCGCCTTCGTCACCGGCCGCGCCATCGACACGATGTCCGTCTCCTGGAAGCCCGCCTGGCGCATGTCCCGGTTCCCCTTCAGCTCGTTCCGGTTCACTTGGCCCGTGATGAACACCGCCGGAAACGAATCGAAATACAGGCTCCCGATCGCCGTCAGCAAGTTCGTCGCCCCGGGCCCGCTCGTCGCCATCGCCACGCCCGGCACCCCCGTCGCCCGCGCCATTCCCTCCGCCGCAAATCCCGCCGCCTGCTCATGCCGCACGCTGATCAGCCGCGGCGCCCCCAGCCGATGACACGAATCCAGCAGGTGCGTGATCATCCCTCCCGACACCTCGAAAACATGCGTCACACCCTGCTGCGCCAGGAAGCGCGCGATGTAGTCCGAGGCTTTCATGAACTCCAGGCGTTGGCCGACACGTCCGTCCGATCTCTCCCGTCTGCGCGCGGCGACCTTGCGCGAACCCAGAGCCCTCTTCAAGGTGAAATCCCGTTCATCCCGGCCTCCCCCACCGGACAGGCAACGAACCCTCGAGCATTCCCCTAGCGAGGCGCTGCCTCAGACCTAACCAAGTCCGCGATCCCCTGAGGCCTTCCTGCCTTTTCGGACCCTCTGTTCCGCGCCTCGCTCATGGAGAGTCCTCGACGGAAGGACGACGGGGCCCCGCCGACGTTTCGGGCTTCGCCCGATCCGGGTCTTGTGGTATGTCCTTCACCCGATGCGCGCCGCCAACTCCCACGCTCCGCCCATCCGATCGCTCTGGCTGCGCCTGATCGTGGGGAAGAACCCACGGGTAACCCTGATCCGGGCGGCGATCCTCGGCCTGGCCTGCTGGCTCCTCTTCCGGCACGGATTGCTCCCCGTCCGCATCACGGGCATCAGCATGGAACCCACCTACCGCAACCGCAGCATCAACCTCGTCAACCGGTTCCCTTACCTCTACCGCCAGCCGCGGCGCGGCGAGGTGATCGCCATCCAAACCACCGGGCCAAGCGTCATGTACATGAAACGCATCCTCGGCCTCCCCGGCGAGCAGGTCGAACTTCGCCATGGCAAGCTCTTCATCAACAATGACCTCCTGCCCGAGCCCTATGTCCACGGCGACGAGCCCTGGGATTTCCCCCGCCGAACGCTCAAGCCGGACGAGTACCTTGTCCTCGGCGACAATCGCTCCATGCCCATCGAGTCCCACGCCGGCGGGGTGATCCAACGGTGGCGCATCGTCGGCCCGGTGCTCTGGTAACCATGGCCTTCTCCCGAAAAACCTTCGTGATCGCCGTGCTGGTCGCGGCGTTCATAGCCCTGGTCCGCCTCCTCGCACCCAACGACGAGGCGCGGATCCGCAAACTGCTCGACACCCTCGCCCGCGAAGCCAGTGTCCCGGCCCAGGGCAAACCCGTCACCGACCTCGCCGCCGCCAACCGGTTGGCCAACCTCTTTGCCCCAGGGCTGCAGATCCAGATCAACCTCGCAGGCGCCCCCGACGTCAGCGTCGGCAGCCGCACCGAGCTCGTCCAGCTCACGCTCACCGCCAAGTCCCACGCCTCCCCGTTCACCGTCGACCTCCTCGACCCTAGAATCTTCAACCTCGGCTCCACCTCCGCCGTCGTCGACGCCACCGCCCGCGCCACCGTCTCCGGCGAACCCGACCCCGTCGTCGCCGAGCTCCGCTTTCACCTCGTCAAAGTCGAGGCGCGCTGGCGCGTGCAATCGGTCCAGAATACCCCGACGTTCGAGTAGCGCGACTTTTGCCTGTTCCCCCAGCCGGCCAACGGCTATACAGGCCCGGATCGTCAACTCACAGAACCGGATGCGGACCCACCATGCCAGATCGCGGAAGGCGGTGATCCATGCGCCGGCCGATTCTCCGCCCGGGGGCGCGGCCGCCCCCCAGGCCGCCCGGCCACGCCTCATGCCGTTGAGAGCTTGTCTGGACGCGCTCGCCCTCGCGGCGCTCGGGCTCTGGACCTGCGCCTGCCAGTCCCACGCACCCACGGCGCACTCCTCCTCGAACGCCGCCGCCCCCCGCAACGTGCTGGCATGCCGATTCGCCAACTACGCCGGATGCGAGGAAGCCGCCTGGACCCACCTGCCGTCGATCGGCATCCGCCACGTGTTCATGAACGCGCCCGCCGCCGACCAGGTCGAAAGCACCCGCGCGCGACTCGCGGAACACGGGCTCACCGCCGTGGTGCTGCGCGGAAACGCCGACCTCTCGCGGCCCGAAGGCCTGGACCCACTCGAGGCCCAATGCGCCGTCTGCCAGCAGATGGATGTCCGGTATCTCTTCCTGTCCGTGAAACGACAGGGCGTCGAAAAACCGGTGATCTACGAGCGCCTGCGCCAGGCGGGCGCCCTCGCCGCACGCCACGGCGTCGTCCTCGCCCTCGAAACCCACCCCGACCTCGGCACCAACGGCGACGTCCTCCTCGAAACCATGCGCCAGGTCCACCACCCGAATGTCCGCGTTAACTTCGATACCGGCAACATCCACTTCTACAACCGCGACACCGACGCCCCCACCGAGCTCCGGAAGATCATCGACTACGTCGCCACCGTCGAGCTCAAGGACCACAACGGCGAGTTCGAGAGCTGGTGCTTCCCGGCGCTCGGCCAGGGCAAAGTCAACTTCCCCGCCATCCTCGGGATCCTGCGCGACCATCGGTACCAGGGCCCCCTCACACTCGAAATCGAAGGTGTCCGCGGAGTCCACCGCACCCGCGCCGAGATCGAACAGGACATCGCCGCTTCCGCCGCTTACCTCCGAACCCTGTCGTCATTTCGCTAACCCCCCCCATGAACTCCACCTTGGCCTGCCGTGTCGCGCTCCTGGCGATCATCGGAGCTTCCCTCGTCCCCGCTCATCCGGCCAACGCCCGGAAGCGCTCCGCGGATCCACTCAAAGGCATTCTCACCGCCCGGATCCACGATTCCGGATTCCCCCTGGCGCACGACACCTATAACGGAATGCTCGCGGCCAGCGATGGCCGGATCTACTACGTCCTCTGCTCCGAGTCGCTCGATGTCGCCGCCCAAATGTACGCCTACAACCCGTCCACACGCGCGATCCGGCACTTGGGCGACCTCACCCAGGCCTGCGGCGAAGCCGGCCAAAAGGCCATCCCCCAGGGGAAGTCCCACGTCAATTTCGTCGAGTCCGGCGGCAAACTCTACTTCGCCACCCACGTCGGCTACTACAGCATCATCGATGGCATGGAGAAGATCGGCGTGCCGCCCGCGGGCTACAAGCCCTACCCCGGCGGCCATTTCCTCGCCTACGATCTCGCCACCGGGAGATTCGCCGACCTCGGGATCGCCCCCGGCGGCGAGGGCATCCTCACCATGAATATGGACACACGCCGGGGCCGCCTCTACGGCCTCACCTGGCCCAACGGCAGTTTCCTCCGCCTCGACCTCCGCACCGGCAACCTCAAGAACCTCGGCATGCACGCTCAACAGGGCGAAAACGGCCGGGGCGCCACCTACCGCACCCTCTGCCGGTCGTTCGCCGTCGATCCCAACGACGGGTCCGTCTACTTCAGCAACGGCGACGGCGCCATTCTCCGCTATCGCTATGACACGGATGCGATCGAGACCCTCGCCGACGAGGATCTGCGCAAGGATTACTTCGGCCTGTACGATCCCACCTCACCCGGCCACATGGGCTATAACTGGCGCCAAACCGTCTGGTACCAGCCCGAACGCGCCATCTACGGCGTCCACGGCAACTCCGGCTACTTGTTCCGATTCGAGCCCGCACACAGCCGGGTCGAGGTGCTCGACCGCCTCACGTCCCTCCCCTCCCAACGCAGCGGCATGTTCGACCAGTTCAGCTATGGCTACCTCGGATTCGTCCTCGGCCCGGACGGACGCACCCTCCATTACCTCACCGGCGGGCCCGTCTACGAGAACGGCCGGCGCGTCAAAGGCAAGGCCACAACCGCCATGGGCGAGTCCAAGGGCATCGAGGACCTCCACCTCGTCACCTACGACATCCCCACCCGCACCTACCGCGACCAGGGCGCCATCCGACTCGAGAACGGCGACCGCCCCGCCTATGTCAACTCGATCGCCGTCGGCAAGGACGGCACCGTCTACACCCTCTCCCGCGTCCGCCGCCACGGCAAGATCGTCACCGACCTCATCAGCCTGCCCGGCCCTTTCCGCAGCCGACGATGAACCGCCCACCCCCTAGCGAGGCGCACCTCAGACCCGGTCGAGTCCCCAGGCACATGAAGACGCTGCTGTGCTTGCCCAACCCTCCTCCGCGCCTCGCTAATGCAGAGTCCTCGACGGAGGAAGGGGAGGCCTGGAACCGGACCCGACAGAACTTGACCTGCTGACCCCAGATTCCACAATTCGAGGACTCTCGCAATCCCATGAGCCAACATCTCCTCAACCGACGTCAGTTCCTCGCAGCCGCCTCGGCGGGCTCCGCGGCAGCCGCCGCCGCCCAGACCTCGACCGCCGGAGCCAACCCCGCGCGCAAGACCGGCCGGCTGGCCCTGCTCGGAGGCGATCCCATCCGCAAGAATCGCCCCTGGCCCCGTTGGCCCCATTGCGACGAGGAGGTGGTCAACGCGATCACCAAAACCACCCGCAGCGGGATCTGGTGCCGCATCCAGTCCGCCTCCGGCACCGTTCCCACCTTCGAGAAAGCCTACGCCAGCCTCATCGGCGCCAAGTTCTGCGTCGCCACCGGGTCCGGCACCCAGGCGCTCCACACCGCCGTGGAAGCTTTCGGCATCGGCGCTGGCGACGAGGTCATCACCTCCCCCTACACGGATCCCGGCACCATCGCCGCCATCCTCGCCAGCCGCGCCCTCCCCGTCCTGGCCGACCTCGATCCCGAGTCCTTCCAGCTTGACCCGGCCGACGTCGAGCGGCGCATCACGCCCGCCACCCGCGCCATCATGCCCGTCCACATGATGGGACAACCCTGCCACCTCGAACGCTTCCTCGCCCTCGGCAAGGAACGGAATCTCGTCGTGATCGAGGACGCCTGCCAGGCGCACCTGGCCGAGTACCAGGGCAGGAAGCTCGGCACCCTCGGCACCGTGGGCTGCTACAGCTTCCAAACCAGCAAGACCATCGCCTGCGGCGAAGGCGGCGCCGTCGTGGGCGACGATGAAGCCCTCATGGACCGGTGCTACACCGTCCACAACCATGGCACCTCCCGCCGCGGCCTCACCGAGGTCATCGGCCCCAAATACCGGATGAACGAATTCGAGGCCGCCGTGTTGCTTGGCCAGCTGGCCGGCGTCCAGGCACGACACGAACGCCGTAATGCCAACGCCCGGCACCTCAGCGAACGACTCCGCGGTTTCCCGGGCTTGGTTCCGCAAAAACTCTACCCGGGCACCCAGAGCGGCTCCTTCTACCTGTACGCCATGAGCTACCACAAGGAGCACTTCAACCAGATCCCCCGTAGCCGCTTCCTCAAAGCCCTCGATGCCGAAGGCGTCAGTCTCAGCCCCTATATCGAACGCGGCCTCCACCGGGAACCGTGGATCGATTTCGTCTGCAACAACCGCGTCTACCAGAAGATGTTCCCGGAACGCCGGCTTCAGCAGTTCCGCGAGGAAATGGTCTGCCCCCGGTGCGACCAGGTCTGCCAGGACATGGTCATGCTCTGGGCCTCCGGCCCGCTCCTGGGCACAACCGCCGACATGGACGACGTCGCGGACGCCATTCTCAAGGTGTACGAAAACCGCGACCAGCTCGCCGCGGCCCAGTAGCCCCCTCCCCCATCCGCCAACCGCCCCAGATACAGAACCGGCGAGACGCGCCCCAGACCCAGTCGAGTCCTCAGGCTCGTCAAAGACCCTGCTGGGCCTGCCCACCCTCTCTTCCCAGCCTCGCCAAAGGCAAAAGTCGCGGTATTCTTTGGCTTAGGGTCTGTGCAGGCACAGACCGTTGGCTCGGGGTGAGCCCCGGGCCCGAAGCAACCCGGAGCTGCAAAGCCCCAACAGGCAACGATTATCGTCGGCTATGGCCGTCTGCACCTATTGCGCAACGACCGTCCTCTTCGGCGGCATCAGGACCGCCGAGGGGCTCTTCTGCAATGAACGCTGCCTCCAGAGCCACGCGCTCCTCGGACAGGTCGAGCGCGTCTACGAAGACGTCGTGGCCCGTAAGGTCGCCGAACTGCACCAGGGACGCTGCCCCCGCTGCGGTGGACCGGGACCCAACGACGCCCACCGAGCCTACCGGGTTCGTTCCCTCCTGTTCTTCAGCACCTGGTCCAACACCCCGCAGGTCTGCTGCCGCGCCTGTGCCCGACGCAGCCAACTGGCCGCCATCGGCTATTGCCTGGCCCTGGGCTGGTGGGGCCTGCCCTGGGGCCTCCTCATGACCCCGCTCCAAGTCTGGCGGAACCTCCGGGATCTCTGCGCCCGCCGCGACCCCACCCGGCCGTCACGCGAACTCGAGGTCATCGTCCGCGTCGGCCTCGCCGCCAAACGCGCCCGCGAACGCCAGCCACCGCAAGACAAGGGGATCGGACCCAAGGAACCCGGCAGGCAATTGTAACCCCCCCCGTCGGCCCCACTCAGGTGTCCTCACTCGGGCAGAAGGAGTCCGTGGAAGCCCGCTTCCACGAAATGACGGTCACTCGTGAGAGCGTCACGGATCTTCAGCTCCCGCATCACGACAAAGCTCGTGCAATCGGTGAAGGAATAGCCGTGATCGCTGTGCTTGCGGAACCACGCCTTGGCCGCCTCGAATCGATCCGGACCAACCCATTCGAGGCGGAACCCCGCACTGGCCTCCACCAATGCAAGCAACCGCAGGGCAGCGGCAGCCCCCGCCCTGGCTTTGGCAAGCGTGCAAGCCTCGTCCAGAATGTAGTCCGTGAGGACCAACCGGCCGCCGGCGGACACCCTCGAGAGGACCCATTGCTGCGCCCTCGCCTGCAGTGGATCACGACGGTCCGCCAAGGCGTAGAGACCCGACGTATCAGTGAACAGGTCCCGCGCCATAGACGATCTCGTCCATGTCCCTGTTCGTCAGCGGGCCTCCCGGCCCGTCGAAAGCGTAATCGTCGAGGTGAAACAAAGGGTCGGCAGGCAGAAGCCCGAGGCGCGGCGTGACGTCGGCAGGCACCAGACGTGCCACGGGCTTCCCAGCCCTCGCGACGATGATGCGCTCCCCCCTCTCAACCCGCGCCAGCAACTTCGAGAAATGCGTCTTCGCCTCGTGTACATTGACCATGGTCGCCGACATGAGCCCAGATTAGTCCATTCCATTAGTCCAGTCAAGGAGCTGCCGGGAGGGGCTTGAATCTCATGAAAGGCCACAGGGCGTTCCGCCGGGCGAACGCTATCCCAACCGACGTGATGTTGGTTTCCCCACGCTCTGGGCGCGGTCTTGCCTGAGCTCGGATTCCCGGTTCATCGCTTCAATGATGAGCAATCCGAGCTCAGTGGTCCAACTCACAAATAAGACCACGTGCCCCGTCGCTGCAAATTGGACCACCAAGGTCATGGCGGATCGCAGCGCCCCCGCCCCCGGAAGGCCCGGCATCACGGCACCCGCCGCCACTGGATGTTCCGGAGCGCAGCCGTCGTCTGGTAGGTGGCGATCCCGAAGGGCTGGTTCATCTCGATCTCGCCCGGTCGGACACTGAGCCGGCGCTCCTCGAGCTTCACGTCCACCATCGCCTTGTCGTCGATCCAGGCTTCGAGCTTCGCCGCCGTGACGCGCACCCGGATCCGATACCATCGGTTCGACTCGAATTCCTTGTATTGGGTGGTCTCGTTCAGCGAGGCATCGTTGCCGTCGATACTCGAGATGCCAACGAGGCCGCCGCCCCACCCGCCCACAATCAAACTGCAGCAGGCGTCACCCACGCGAAACGTCAAGCCACAGAAAAAATCGCTGCCACTGGTCTTCATGGCATCCAGCGACATCTCATAGCCGGTCTTGGGAATGTCGTTCGTCTTGAGCAGGTTCACCCCCGTGAGCATGGCCCCCATCTCGAGCACCAGATTGCCGTCCTTGACCGCAACATCACCGTGCCCGGCAAAGTCCGTGACCTTCCAGCCCTCGAGGCTTTTCCCGTCGAACAACACCTTCCAGCCCTCGCCCTCCGGCGGCTTCAGCGGCGTGGGGCCCTTGTCGGGCGTTGCCATCGCCGCAGGCTGGGAGGCCTTCTCAGCCTGCGCCTCGGCAGCCCGGGCTTCCAAACCGCACACCAAAACCGCGAGACTCGCGGCCGCCAACGCCCCGCGCCACGCACCACAGCCGGCAACGCACCCACGGAATGTCGTTTTCATTGGATTCACTCTAGTCCTCGACTTGTGAAAGTCGATGCGATTCGGTCAAGTTTGGCCCCTGCCGTTCCAGGCCTCCCCACCTTCCGTCGAGGACTCTCCATGAGCGAGGCGCGGAAAGAAGTCGCATCGGGCTCCAAACTCAGTTCCAATCCGGCCGTCATGAAACTCCCTCGCTGGATACGCCGGCTCATGGCGATCGCCCTGGGACTCGCGCTCGCCGCGCTCGCCCTCCTCCTGGCACGGGCCGCCTACGCGCTCCGCGATCGCAGCCCCGGATACACCGTCGCCCTCGATGTCAACGGCCAGACGCCCGCCGCAGAACCCCGACCTCTCGAGGCCGGCTTCGGCCGGGTCCGCATCAACCCCGACCTCTCGGATCCACGGCGCCCCGTCTGGCTGGCCGGGTTCTCCCAAAACCGCGCGGCAACCTCGCAACACGACGACCTCTGGGCCGCCGCGTGCGTCTTCGATGACGGCCGCTCCCGCTTCGGCATCGTCGCGCTCGACGCTATCGGCTTGTTCCACGACGACGTCGTCGCGGTCCGCCGCCGGCTGCCACCCGAATGGAAACTGGATTACACCATCGTCTGCTCCACCCACAACCACTCGACCCCTGACCTCATGGGCCTCTGGGGCCCCAACTTCCTCCGTTCCGGAGTCGACCCCCGCTATCGCGAACAGGTCAAGGCCGCCTGCGTGCAGGCCCTCGGCGAGGCAATCGCCGCACGACAACCCGTCCGCATCGCGTTCCACGAAATCCCTGTGCCCCCAGCCGGGATCGTCACCGACACCCGCAAGCCCGAAATCTACGATTCGGACCTGCGCCTCCTCCACTGCGTCCGCGTCCGTGATGGCACCACGGCCGGCACGGTCGTGAATTGGGGGAACCACCCGGAGACCGTCTGGGGCGGCAACACCGAGATCACGTCGGATTTCTGCGGATACCTCCGCGACGCCCTCGCCGAGGGCATCCGCTGGGACGGTCGCGTGCTGGCGGAAGGAGTCGGCGGCATCCATGTCTTCGTGAATGGCGCCGTGGGCGGCCTCATGACCACCTCACCCCGCATCACCGTCCGCGACCCGTACCTCGAGCAGGATTTCCAGAAACCATCGCACGACAAAGCACGCGCCGTGGGACATCAGCTCGTCTCCCGGATCCTGCCGCGCCTGCGCGACACCAACACAGCGTTCGTTACCTATGCGCCAATCGGCATCCGCGCTCGCACGGTCGATCTCCCCGTCAACAACCCCCTGTTCCTGCTGGCGCCCATCCTCGGCTTGATCGACCGCGGACATGTCCGCTGGCAAACCCTGCGCACCGAGGTCGCCCTTGTGACCCTCGGGGACGCCTCCTTTGCCTGCCTGCCCGGTGAAGTCTATCCCGAGATCGTGAACGGCGGCATCGAGCGCGCCCCGGGTGGCGATTTCGACCTCGATCCGGTCGAGGTGCCGCCAATCCGCGCGCTCATGCCCGGCAAGATCCAGTTCGTTCTGGGACTCGCCAACGACGAGATCGGCTACATCATCCCCAAGAGCGAGTGGGACCGGCGCCCACCCTATTTGTACGGCGCGGCGAAACGAGTCTACGGCGAGATCAACTCGCTCGGGCCGGAAACTGCCCCACGGCTGCACCAGGCCTTCCGAGACCTCTCCCGCGATAATCCTAACTCGTTGTCCAACAAATAGTTGAGAAACTCAAAAAAAAGTCCTTGCAGAGCGCTGACGCCTGTTTACACTCCCGCCCATAGCCTAAACAACAGACGAGCTGAAACAGGTGTTTTAGTCCCCTTCCAGGGGCAGACTATAGTAAGAACGAAGAGAAGGACCCAACCCATGCAAACTGGAACCCGTTTGGTTGCAGCCTTGATCCTCGGGACGTCGATCGCGGTTTCGTTGAACGCCGCCTCGATCGTCAATATTGTCGAAACCGGCGGCAAGAACGAGGCCACGGACACCATCCCGGCAAAATGGAGTGGGCAGACGTGGACTGTCACCGTGGCCGACGAGCCCGTTCCGGGTCTGATCGTGGGAGATTCCTACACCCTGGGCACGTTCGCCAGCGGAACGCCGATATTCGTGGACCGCAACCACCGGGTCCTGGACGATCCGTCCGTGGCGTACAGCCTTCCCGTACCTTCCTATCTCGTGGGCGGCGAGTACATCATGTCGGGCAACGATAACCGCGACATGGCGAGTTACCGCCTCGACGTGACGGTCAGTGCTCCCGTCACGGTCTACATGCTGATCGACAACCGGCTCTCCGACGGCGACAACGCGACGCCGCCAACCTTCGACGCCACCCACATGCAGTGGATCGTGGATCAAGGTTGGGCTGCCACGGACAACGGCCTCAATCGCTTCAGCAATTCCGCTGTCCCCGACGAGGTCGCCGTTGATGAGGGCTCAAACGGCGATATCCAACAATGGTATTCAGTCTACAGCAAGGACTTCGACGCCGGCACGTTCACCTTGCTCCAAGCCGACAACGCAGGCCGCAACATGTATGGGGCCGTCGTCGTGACCATTCCCGAGCCTTCGGTGCTCGCCCTGCTCGCCCTCGGCGGCCTCGGCCTCGCCGCGGCGTTGCGCCGTCGCTCCTAGTTTCCTCCCCGTCAAGCGAGTTCACCCGTTCACGGCCGGCGCGCACCCCGCGCCGGCCGTTCCGTTTCCTAGTGTGGTGTCCCTCAAATGGATGGACATTCGCGGCCAGGAGTTTTGCCGCCAGACAAGGCGCGAGCGACGAGCATATCCGCAGAGATCTGTGAGAAGCGAGCAACGCCGTCTGGTGGCAAAA